>Ga0209625_1000086_pt1 | contig 20422 bp, 14 predicted proteins | sample JacPin_JW_Ref_M2_FD_187960 | JGI IMG/M metagenome (GOLD analysis project Ga0209625, IMG submission 187960) | Forest soil microbial communities from Algoma, Ontario, Canada - Jack Pine, Ontario site 1_JW_Ref_M2 (SPAdes) (version 2) | ecosystem: Environmental > Terrestrial > Soil > Boreal...
GGTTTCGCGCTACTCGCCGGATACACTAAATATCTCTTCTGGCCCGCGCCCTTGTCGGCTTTCCACGTTTTCCACCCCAGCCTTTCGCCATTGGAAATGCCTGTCGTGCTGGGCATCCTGGTGGTTCTAATTGCATTAGCACTCATCGTATATCTCGCTAAACGCGTACCCGCCGCTGCATTCTGCATTTTATGGATGGGAATTACCATCGCCCCAGTGCTTAACGCACGCTGGATGGCTACCAACGTATTTACTGAGCGTTATTTATATTTGCCCTCGGTAGGGTTCTGCTGGCTTGTCGCATGGTACGCCATGCGGATGTGGGATCGCGGCGGTTCCTCATCTGCAGCATCAGCTACATGGCCACGCAAACAGCTCGTAGCGGCAGCCGTGGTCATCGCGCTGCTGTCCGTTTCCAGTGTCGTCCGCCGTAATCGCATCTGGCGCGACGACCTGACCTTGTACTCTCGCACGCTGCAAACCGACCCCGATGCCGCCATCATTCGTAGCAACCTCGCAGGTTTCTATTTCGAAAACGGAGATCTCGCCCGGGCTGAGCAGGAATGGCGCGCGGCGTTGGCCGGGAAGCCCGATAATGTGGTCACCATGAACGCATTGGGTGAGCTGTATACACAACAGGGCCGCTACGCGGAAGCGGAAGACATGCTAAAGCGCGCCATTAACCAAAAACCTCTGTATGGTTCGCCCCACTATAACTACGGAATATTGCTGCAGAAAACGGGTCATGTTCCCGAAGCGCTAGTAGAACTCGGACGCGCCGTTACTCTGTCACCTTTGAGCGCGGCTGCCAGCAGATACTACGGCGAAGCATTGGCCCAAAACGGGCAACTCGATTTGGCCGAAAGCGAACTGAAACGATCACTGCAGTTGGAAGGTTCCTTTAACACGCTTCGAGATCTGGCGGAACTTTATCTACGTTTGGGGAAAAATTCTGAAGCCGAGGGAGTTTTGCGTAGGCTGGTATCAGAACATCCATACGATAGCCAATCGCATTTTCAACTCGGAAAAATCCTGGAGGATGCAGGCAAAAAAGAAGAGGCACGGCGGGAATACCAGGCCGGCCTCTCTACGGACCCCGCGAATGCTGAAGCCCGGCAGGCTTTGCGGCGTCTCGAACGCATACCATCTAGAGCGACAACAACACTTCGCTAGTGGCGGCCACTTGAGACCGCCACGAAGAAAACCGGGCGATCGATTGACCGCCCGGTCTTATTCCTAACCCTGTTTCTCTAGGTTATTACAGCGGAGAACTGGTGATGTCCGGCTGGCTGTTCAAACCGTAGCGAATCACATTTGTTTGATCGGTGAAAAAATAGCGGGTACCGGTAACGCCAGATGTTGCTGGGGGGCCCTGGACGGTGTACGTCGTGCCGACCGATGCGCCAGGAGCGTATATGAAATAGTAGCCGTTCTTGGCCGTAGGTTGAGAACTAGCCAGCGCCAAAACGTTGTCTATCAAACAAGCGCCGGTTGACGAAGCGCCAGTCGCAACGGCGCAGGTGGCCGCACTTCCGCCAAGATCACTCAACGCCACGGAATAGCCTACGCTGGAATAGGCAGATGCATAGGCGATCTCGCCGGTGTTGATCGAGCGCAGCGAGCTGACCGCTGAAGCTTCGTTAGCGGCCATCCTGGAACGCATGAAATTTGGGATAGCGATGGACGCGATGATTAGTATGATCGCCACCACGATTAGCAACTCAATTAACGAGAATCCTTTTTGCCGCTTCATTGCGGAACTCCTCATTACTTACGCACCGAATCGAATGACAGCAGGACCTGACGTAGAACTTCCTGTGTTCACATCTCTTCGGGCAAACAAACGGGGGAAGTCCTGCGACTTCCCCCGTTTCGCAACATTCGCCGCCCGTTTCTAATTACAGCGGAGAGCTGGTATTGTCCGGCTGACTGTTCAAACCATAACGGATGACACCCGTCTGGTCGGTGAAGAAGAAACGCTGACCGGTAGTGCCCGGGGTTGCTGGAGCGGCCTGTACCAAGTAGGTCGTGCCAGCCGTCGGATTGATCGCCAGATTAAACACGTAGCCGCTCTTCGCGAGCGGTACGGTCGTAGCAGTCGCCAACACGTCGTCGATCAAGCAAGCATTCGCGGGAGCCGCGAAAGCTGCACCGGCGCACGCTACCGCCGCGCCACCGAGCTGCCCGAGTGTCGTAGCATAGCCGTTGGTCGGATACGCGGTAGCATACGTAACTTGAGCAGTGTTGATGGAGCGCAGCGAGCCGACCGCTGAAGACTCGTTAGCGGCCATTTTCGAGCGCAGCAAGTTCGGGATTGCGATGGCCGCGATGATCAAAATGATCGCCACGACGATCAGCAACTCGATAAGAGAGAAACCCTTTTGCTTCTTCATAACTGTTGTATCTCCTTCGGAGCCTGAGAGTTTATTCACTCGTGCCAAAGCACACTTCCATTAGGGCAAGCCGGATGCCAATTCGTCTAGTACTACTAAAACTGATGCATTTGCTAAACCATTGAATTTTATAGGTGTAACGAAGGGGCCAAAGTCGGGATCCGTGTGCCATTAGCCTCGGGTGCCCTAAATGCCTTTTTGTGTCGTTCGGAAAGTGACAAAAACTGTCTGAGATTGACCTGTACGGGGAGGCTGGCCAGCAGCAATGCGGAACCGCGTTCCTGATTCACACAAAAGCAAAAAAAGAGAGGTCTCTCGACCTCTCTCTTTGAACGCTTGCTCCCTCTCGAATTACAGAGGAGAGCTGGTATTGTCTGGCTGGCTGTTCAAGCCATAACGGATGACGCCAGTCTGGTCGCTGAAGAAGAAACGCTGACCGGTAGTGCCCGGGGTTGCTGGAGCGGCCTGCACCAGGTAGGTCGTGCCAGCCGTCGGATTGATCGCCAGGTTAAACACGTAGCCGCTCTTCGCGAGCGGTACGGTCGTAGCAGTCGCCAACACGTTGTCGATCAAGCAAGCATTCGCGGGAGCCGCGAAAGCTGCACCGGCGCACGCTACCGCCGCGCCACCGAGCTGCCCGAGTGTCGTAGCATAGCCGTTGTTCGGATACGCGGTAGCATACGTAACTTGAGCAGTGTTGATGGTGCGTATCGAGCCGACCGCTGAAGACTCGTTAGCGGCCATTTTCGAGCGCAGTAAGTTCGGGATTGCGATGGCCGCGATGATCAAAATGATCGCCACGACGATCAGCAACTCGATAAGAGAAAAACCCTTTTGCTTCTTCATAACTGTTGTATCTCCTTGAGAGATGGTTGAGAGTTTATAGTGCCAGAACACACCTACACTAGGGCAAGATGCGTGCCAGTCTGAAAATCAAAGTGTCACCCGCTAGAGCTTTCATAAGACCTCTCTATTTAGATACTTAGAGATGAACTAGGAAATGAAGACTTCTCCCTTGAGACTCGGAACCCCCATTGTGCCCATTTTTGTCACGTTGGATTGACCAAAACGGTCGTCAAGAAACGTCAGAATGCCCAGATTCCTTGGCATTTCCGCATTGACCTTGGAATCCCACCTTAAAGTTTTATACGACACAGCGATGTGGCCCAACAGCTACTAAGACCACACGACTTACAAATTGTGCTTCTTCGCATAGTGCCGGAAGGATCGGTAACTAATGTTTAGAAGGCCCGCAGCCTCGGTGCGGATGCCTCCTGCGGCCTCCAAAGCAGCGACCAGGTAGCGTCGTTCCGCTCCGGCAACCTCCTTTTCAAAATCCACGCCACCCTCAGGGAACGTGACATGTGCGGTGCCGTCTGTCTGGCTCGAAATGGCTGACGAGTATCCGGCGATGCGGTCCGGCAGTACGCGCAAAGTGATCTCCGCGGTGGTCTCCAGGGCTACAGCGCGCTCCATGGTATTTTCCAGCTCCCGAACGTTCCCAGGCCAGTCGTAAGCCTCCAGTTTCCGCATTACCTCTGGAGAAATGCCCTCAATGGGCTTTTCCATTATTTTGCGGAATTTTTCAAGGAAGTGTCGCGCCAAGAGCGGAATATCTTCCTTGCGCTCCCGCAGCGAAGGCAATTGAATTGGAATCACGCTCAGACGGTAATAAAGGTCTTCGCGGAACCGACCCGCGGCGATCTCCTTTTCAAAATCTTTATTGGTGGCGGCAATGATGCGCACGTCCACATCGCTCTCTTCGGTGCTGCCGATGGGCCGCACTTTACCTTCCTGCAAAACGCGATAGAGCCGCACTTGCATGGTCAAACTCATATTGCCGATTTCGTCCATGAACAGTGTTCCGCCGTTGGCCGCCTGGAACAATCCGTGCCGATTATCGTTGGCGCCGGTAAAGGCGCCCTTCATGTATCCGAACAGCTCCGATTCCAGCAGCGATTCTGGGAAGGCCCCACAATTAATGGTGATGAACGGGGCTTGCGCCCGGGCGCTGTTCTCGTGAATCGCGCGCGCCACCAATTCCTTACCCGTGCCGCTTTCTCCGGTGATCAGTACGCGGCTCGTCTGCGGCGCCACAGTTTGAATCAGTTCAAAAATAGGGCGCATTTTTGGGCTTTGCCCGATGATGTTGTCCAGACCCGTCAATCTGCGCAATTCCCGGCGGAGGTAGCCCGCTTCTTTTTTCCACCGGAGATTTTCCGACACTTCGCGAACGGCGCGGCGCAACTGGTCGACTAACTCGTGGTCCTTAATGACATAGCGGTCGGCGCCGGAGTTGATGGCCGCAATGGCCGTTTCCACCGTGGGCACGCCGGTGATCAGCAGAAAAAAGCAGTCTGGCGCAATTTCCTTGGTGAACTTCAGAAGATCGACGCCGCCCTCTCCGGGCATGCGGATGTCCGATATGATGATGTCGAAAATCTGGGATTCCAGTTTGCGCTTGGCGCCTTCCACGTTGTTGGCGATTTCAACGCGATAGCCTTCCTTGCGGAAAGTAATCTCCAGTAGTTCGCAGATGGATTTCTCGTCATCCACCACCAGGATATGCGGCATTTCCCGGGCAGTTTCTTTTACTGATTTAGCGCCTTGCATAATCCCTCACGAACTTCTTAACGCGCCGTCTTCATGCGATTTGTTCACGCGATGTTTCAACGTACTTCGTTCGCGACGTCTTCACCCGACTCGCGGCAACTCCACGATGAATTCCGCGCCGCGATTCTTTTCCGATATGACGCTAATTCTTCCACTGTGGGCCTGCACGATCTGGTAAACGATGGAAAGTCCCAACCCCGTTCCGCCCTCGAACTCCGACTGCAAGGGTTCAAAAATTTTGGCGCGCTGCTTGGCGTCCAACCCAACTCCGGTGTCCGAGAAAGCGATGCGCAGCCAGAAGGGTTTTTCCTCGATGCGCACCGTCAAAGTACCGCCGCCGGGCATGGCCCGCAAAGCGTTGTCGCAAAGATTCCAGAAAACCTGTTTAATCTTGCCGGCGTCGACGCGCGCGCGCAGTTCGTGGCCATTAAAGGACCGCACGATACGAAAATTTGGACCGATCTCGGGCTTCTTTTCAATTAACGTCAAAGTCTCATCCAGCAACCAGCGCACGTCGGCATCCTGAAACTCGTAGGTTTTCTCACGCGAATATTTCAAGAAGTCGGTAATGATCGTATTCAGGCGCTGCGATTCCCTGCTGACAATATTAACGAGATGTTTCTCATCTTCTTCCAGCGGCACCAGCCGGGCCAACTCCGTTACCGCTCCGGCCATGGCGGTCAGCGGTTGACGGATTTCGTGAGCGATGGCCGCGGACAGGCGGCCCAGCGCGGCCATGCGCTCCTTGGTGGCGACTTCCTGCTCCAGGCGCCGCAGTTCGGTTAGATCCTGGAAATTAAAGACGTACCCGCTACGGCTATTGTCCCGAGAACGCAGCGGGGACACGCTGATGCCGATGTAACGCTGCTGGCCATCGGGAGTGCGAAAATCAATCTCTTTTCGGCGGGAAACGTTTTCCAGGCCACGCTCTCCCGGCAGCCAGAAATCGGGATTGAGTTCCTGCAACAAACAGCCGCGCAGCGCTGCGAAGCGATGGCCCAAAATTTCTTCGCCGGTGCGGTTCAGAAGCAGCACGCGGCCTTCAAGGTCGGTAGTCACCAAACCGCCGCGCATGGAATGAACGATGTCTTCGGTGAAGTCCTGCAGGTCGCGCAACTCTTCCTGCTTTTGGTCAAGTTCGGCGCCCTTGCGGCGAAGCGATTGCGCCAAAAAACTAGCCAGGTACGCTACCGCCAAAAATCCGAAAAGCGTACTTAAAAACCAGGTGCGCAGGCCCTCGGCAGTAACGACTCCTACATAGGTTCGGGTAATCTTCTCGCTGAACGCCAGCGCCGCCATGCCACCCAATATGACCAGGCAGAAAACAGCGGTGGCAAAAGCCATCCCGCGCGAAAACAAAATACTGGCGACGATAATTACCAGCAGGTACAACGAAATGAAGTAGCTGTCTTGCACTCCGGTGGCATACACCAGCGCGGAAATCATGACTACATCGCAGGCCACCTGCAGCCCGCCGTGCCACGGCGCCAACGGAAGCCAACGAAGCAGAATCAGATGAAAGATGCCCAGGGTAATCCAAAAGATTATCAGCGGAAGGAAAAACCCTTTACCGGGGGAAGCGGGCACATATTTCGGCCACACTACGCCCACGGCGAGGATCAACGTGATCATTAATAAGCGAACACGCGTCAGCCATTCGAGCCATTCTTTCATGCTGGCACTTTGCTGCATTTTTCGCCCGCGCCCTGCTAGCTAGCCCCAGTGATCCTATACGAGTAATCAATATAAAAGAGAAAAAAGCCGGGCTGCAAATGTTTGCCGCCCGGCTCGTGATTTTCAGCAATACGCGTCAGACGCGTTGGCTTTAGTGTGCATCGGCCAATTTTCCGATGAGCGAGAATAGCGGCAAATACATGGAGATCACCACGCCACCAACAACCAAGCCGAGGAACACGATCATTACCGGCTCGAGGGCGGTCAACAAGTCTTTCACCGCGGCATCGACTTCTTCCTCGTAGAAATCGGCGATTTTCTGCAGCATGGCGTCCATCGCGCCAGTCTGTTCGCCGACGGCGATCATCTGCGTGACCATGCCCGGAAATACGTCGCACTCCTTCAAGGGTTCCGTGAGTGACTTGCCTTCTTCCAGCGATTTGCGCACCTTTTGCAGCGCGCGCTCGACCACCGCGTTGCCGGAAGTCTTAGCTGTGATGTCCAAACCTTCCAGGATGGGTACACCGCTGGATATCAGTGTGCCGAGCGTTCGGGTGAAGCGCGCCACGGCAATCTTCCTCATCAACATACCGATGACCGGGAGCTTCAGGACAATGGTATCTAAAACATATTTTCCTGTGGGGTTTCCGTACCATACTTTTAATCCGACAATGGTGCCGATGATACCCACAAGGATCAGCAAGCCAAAATAACTGCCGATAAAATTACTGAGAGCGATCACGATTTTTGTAGGCAGTGGAAGCGTAACTCCCAGACCGGTGAACAAGGTCGAGAAAATTGGAACCACCTTCCAAAGCAGCAGGGTGATAACGCCGCCGGCGACGGTGAGAACTCCGACGGGATAGACCAGGGCGGATTTTACGGCGCGCTGCAGCTTGACGTTCTTTTCAATGTAGGTAGAGAGACGCTGCAGAATGATGTCTAGAATACCGCCCGTTTCTCCGGCTTCCACCATGTTGACGTACAGGCCATCAAACACTTTTGGCGAGCTGCGCATGGCGGTCGAAAGCGTTGCGCCGCCTTCCACCATCGATCGCGTATTGACCAGCACTTTCTGGAAGAATTTGTTCTCCTGCTGGCCGCCCAGGATTTCGAGGCACTGCACCAGCGGCAGACCGGCGTCGATCATCACCGAAAATTGGCGCGTGAAAATCGCCAGCTCTTTGGCGTTCACGCCGCCGCCGAAGGTGGGCATGTTGAACTCTTTGCCCTTCTCGGACATCTTCGTGGCAGTGATTTGTTGTCGCCTTAAAAGATTTTGCAGATCCGCTTTGCTGTTAGCAGTCATCACTCCGCTCACACTGGAGCCCGAGCGATTTGTTCCTTGATATTTAAAGTCCGGCATGTGCTGCCCTCCTGAGTGCCTCGATACCGTCGAAATTGTTCATAGTCACGATGCAAAGTCCGTTTAACGCTTATTCGCCACCGGCATTTTTACCGGCGATTTCATGCTGCCGCCGCCGGCCGTTGGAGTGGAAACCACGCCACGGTTGATCATGTCCTGCAGTTCGTCGGCATTCGACGAACGCGACAGGGCAATATCCAACGTGATGGCTTTCGCCAGATACGCGTTGCAAAGCCCCTGATTGAAGGTTTGCATCCCCGTTTGGCCCGTGCCGGTTTGCATGGCGGAATAAATCTGGTGAATTTTGTCTTCGCGGATCAAGTTGCGAATCGCCGCGGTGGGCACCAGCACTTCCATGATCATGGCACGGCCGCGGCCGTCGGAACGCGGCAGCAGCGCCTGGCACAAAATGCCTTCCAGCACCATGGAAAGCTGAGCTCTGATTTGCGGCTGCTGGTGCGCAGGAAATACGTCGATGATGCGGTTGATGGTGGATGCCGCAGAGTTGGTATGCAAAGTGGCGAAGGTTAAGTGGCCGGTTTCCGCGATGCGTAGCGCTGACTCAATGGTTTCCAGATCGCGCATTTCGCCGATGAGCACCACGTCGGGATCTTCGCGCAGCGCCGCTCTCAGCGAGTTTGCGAACGAATGTGTATCCGCGTGGATTTCTCGCTGGTTCACCAGGCACTTTTTATGATTGTGCAAAAACTCAATGGGGTCCTCGATGGTGATCATGTGCTCTTCACGTTCGGCATTGATCTTGTCGAGCATGGCGGCCAGTGTGGTGGATTTGCCTGAGCCGGTCGGGCCGGTAACCAGCACCAGGCCGCGCGGCTTGTCGCACATGCCGCGCACTACACCCGGCAAACCCAGCGCATCGAAGCTTTTGATTTCCCATGGAATGGTGCGAAACACCGCGCCCACCGCGCCGCGTTGATTGAACACATTGCCGCGGAAGCGCGCCAGATTCTTCAAGCCAAAGGAAAAATCGAGCTCCAGATTTTCCTCGAAGCGGTGCTTCTGCGCGTCCGTCAAAACGCTATACGCGAGCGACTTGGTGTCCGCCGCCGTCAGTGGCGGCATCTCCAAAGGGCGCAAATGTCCGTGTACACGCACCCGTGGCGCGCTATTGGTCGTGATGTGCAGGTCGCTGCCGCCCATCTCGATCATCTTTTTAAGTAATTCGCTTAAGTTCACTCCAGCCATGTTCGTTCACTCTTATCCCTACAACACTGTCTCTCGTACCACTTCTTCCATCGTGGTCTGACCCAATGCCACCTTGGTTAGCCCGCTGCGTCTTAAGGTAATCATTCCCTGCTCAACAGCTTTCTTTTTCAGTTCCAGCGCCGAAGCTCCCACGAGGATCAATTCCCGCAGTTCGTCATTTATTTCCATCACCTCATACAGCCCGGTGCGTCCTTTGTATCCACCTTTGTTGCAAACGTTGCAGCCTTTACCGTGATAAATCTTGGTGGTCTTGGATTCTTCGAGGCTGTAGCCCGCATCGATGAGGGCCTGCTGTGGAACTTCGAGCTCCACTTTGCAATTTTGGCAAATGCGCCGCACGAGTCGCTGCGCGCAAATCAAGTTCACGGAAGTGGCCACCAGGAATGGTTCAATGCCCATGTTCATCAATCTGCTGATGGTGGAAGGCGCGTCATTGGTGTGCAGCGTGGACAAAACCAAGTGGCCGGTCAGCGCGGCTTTTACTGCGATTTCCGCCGTTTCAAAGTCGCGAATTTCGCCGACCAAAATAATGTTGGGGTCCTGGCGGAGAAAGGCGCGCAGAGCGGCGGCGAAGTTAAGGCCGATCTGGTCTTTCATCTGCACCTGGTTGATGCCCGCCAACTGAAATTCGACGGGATCCTCGGCGGTCATAATATTGGTGTCCACTTTATTTAATGTGGACACCGAGGAGTACAGCGTGTTGGTTTTTCCGGAACCGGTCGGACCGGTAACCAGCACCATGCCATAGGGCCGGAAAATATTGCGTTCGAATTTCGTCAGCGATTCTTGCTCAAAACCCAGCTTGGTCATGTCCAGCCGCAGGTTTTCTTTATCCAGCAAGCGCATGACGATTTTTTCGCCATACAACGTGGGCACCGTGGAGACGCGGAAATCCAATTCCTTTTTCTTTCCGTCGGCGCGGTACTTGATCATGATGCGGCCGTCTTGAGGCAGCCGCTTTTCCGCGATATCCAGCTTGGCCATGATCTTCAGGCGGCTGGTAATGGCGTCTTTCAATCGCAGCGGCGGACTCATCACCGTTTGCAGCTGGCCATCCACGCGAAATCGGACGCGCATTTCCAGCTCATACGGCTCGATGTGAATATCGCTCGCGCCACGCTTCACCGAATCGGTCAGAATCAGGTTCACCAGCTTGATGATGGGCGCTTCTTCGGCGGCCTTCTCCAGTGTCGCGGTATCCAGTTCCGCGACTTCCGCGGCGAGCTCCAACTCCTGCTCCTCGTCGACCAGGTCTTTCATCAGATTGCTGAGTTCTTCGTGGTTGCTGGATGCACCACCGTAGAATCGCGAGATCGCGTCGCCGATCGCGGACTCCGAGGCCACCACCGGTTCCACATTGAAGCCGGTCATGAACTTGATATCGTCCATGGCGAAAACATTCGTGGGATCGGTCATCGCGATGGTGAGCACAGAACCAACGCGAGAAAGCGGAATCACCTGATAACGCAACGCGGTGTCTTGTGGAATCAACTTAATGACGATGGGATCGATTTCGTAATACTTGAGATTTATGGAGGGAACGCCGTATTGCCGGGAGAGCACGCCGGTAATATCGTCGTCGGTGATGAAACCCATTTTGGTCAGGCAGCTTCCCAGCTTGCCACCATTGGAGCGCTGAAATTCGAGCGCTTTAGAGAGCTGGTCCTGCGTAATCAAGCTCTCCTTAACCAAGATTTCGCCTAAACGGACGGACATCCGCAGCACTCCCGCAGCAGAAAACAGCCAAGGCTCACATTAACAAATGGCAAAGCGCACAGTGGCGCGAATTTCGAACGTAGTTCTAAAATGGCTAATACCTGCACTTTAGTGCAGGTTCATAGCCACAAGTACAGGCGCAATTCTTGACTTGCTCTCTTGTGCTGGCTATCGTGCCAAAGAGATGCCTTCCTTGTGTTCCCATTTCGCGTTTGGGCGCCAGAGTGAAACGTTGGGCGAAAAGTCCCAGGGCATGTTTGAGTGGTGCTGGCGTGCTTCCGCAGCGCTCATTGGCAATTTTGCGATAACCCTCGCGGGAGTTACCTCCACCGACCTTTTCGCATCTCACGGGGCAGCACACACAGCACACGGTACAGCGCCATGAGTCGTCTCACCTCCAAACAACGCTGGGGCTTCGCTGCTGGGGCCCTATTTCTCATTTTATTGCTCGCGGCCGTGTTCACTTTTGGGTCGCTGGGCGTCCCATTTCAACCTAAAAACTGGCGCGACGTTTTGACGCTCTATGCGGTTTCCAGCTTTATCACCGCGGCGCTGCTTACCTTCGGTTTGATACTCGGTCGCACCGCGTTACGCCTGTGGGCGGAGCGTCGCAAGGACCAGTTAGGCGCCCGATTCAAAACGAAAATGGTCGTCGGGGCCATGGCAATTTCTTTGCTCCCGGTGCTGTTCATGTTTTTTGTAAGTTATTCGCTGCTAAATCGCACTCTCGGACGATGGTTCCCGCGCCCACTGGAAATCGCTTCTGAGCAAACGCAACTCTTGTTGAACGATTTAGGACAAACGCAAATTCCGCGATTGCGAAATATCGCGCACCAGATTGCGCCACTGTCAAACAAGCCGGTCGATGAATTTCTTGGCCGCGCGTTCACAGCCGGCGCCGACGCCGTCTGGATGCTTGATCAAAATGGGAAGGCTGTCAGCGGGGGCGTGATTTGTGACAATCCCCCGGAGGTACGCGACGGACTGACATGCGTCATGCCCGACGTTTTGGGCAAACAGGTGCGCGTGTTTCCGAGCGGCATTGAACTCTGGGAAGCCGGCAATTCCACTTATTCGGCAGCGCGTATTCCCATCAAGGATTCACGCGGGGAGCCTGGATTTCTGCTAGCCGCGTATCGCTCCAATGCAACTTTCCTTGACCGTCTGAACCAGATTCAAGCGCAAACCGCGCAGTACTACGCGGAGAAGCAGAGTCTTCGTGCACTGAAACGGCAAATGTTATTGATCCTACTGTTTTTCACCATGCTGGTGTTGTTCTCAGTGATGTGGGTAGCGTTATTTCTTTCCAAGCAAGTTACCGTGCCTATTCAAGCTCTCGCGGAAGGCACGCGCGAAATTTCTTCAGGGAATTTTGATTATCAAGTTCCCGATCAAGTACAGGACGAGCTGGGCGTTCTGGCTCGTTCGTTCAACAACATGACCAAGCAGTTGCGCGACAGTCGTTCGCAAATCGATCAGTTCACACGCAATTTGCAACAAGCGGTGCAAGAACTGGAGCGGCGGCGCCAGCTCATGGAAACGGTGCTGGAGAATATTCCCACGGGCGTTGTTTCGCTGGACGCCGGCGGCGCCATTCTGCGCTGCAATACCGCCGTGAATGGAATGTTGGGAGCGAATGCGCGTGACAAACAAACACTCGATGATTTGTTGGGTGCGGAAGCTTCGCGTGCGGTGCAATATCTGATGCGCCGTTCCTTGCGTATGGGAGTCGTGTCGCGAGAAATTGAAACCGTGGCGGGCGGGCGCGTTTTACATCTGGCCGTCACGGTGAGCCCTCTGGGGCCGCGACGCGGCAATACCGGCTACGTGCTGGTGCTGGATGACCTCACCGAAATGCTCCGCTCGCAAAAATCGGCGGCCTGGCAGGAAGTGGCACGCCGCATCGCGCACGAAATAAAAAATCCGTTGACGCCTATTCAGCTTTCGGCCCAAAGGCTGCTGCGCTTTATCGATCGCCGCACCACTTCGGATTCGAAGCCCGTCGATGCCGAGCTAACCACGCTAGTTCAGGAATGTTCGCGATTGATTGAGCGCGAAGTATCCACGCTAGCGGGGCTGGTAAATGAGTTTTCTCAGTTCGTGCGCTTCCCTACCGCCAAGCTGGTGCCAACGGAAGCCAACACTATCGTGCAGGAAGCGTTGGAAGTGTTCGCGAATCGTCTGGATGGCGTAACCATCAAAACCATGCTGGCGGAAAATCTTCCGCAAGTGCGCGCCGACGCCGGTTTGTTGCGCAGCGTGTTGATCAATTTGATTGATAACGCCGCGGAATCGTTGGAGCATTCCGCTTGCCGCGAGATTATTGTTTCCACTCGGAATCACGCGGAGGCCGAAACCGTCGAAATTTCGGTTGCCGATACCGGTCATGGTATTTCGCCCGAAGATAAAGACAAACTTTTCCTGCCGCAATTTTCTACCAAGGACCGCGGCACTGGTCTCGGTCTAGCCATCGCAGCGCGCATTATTGCCGAGCATGGCGGCACTATTCATGCCGAAGACAATCATCCTGCCGGTTCGCGTTTTCTGATTGAGTTGCCGGTAACGGAAGCAATCCCTCTGGTCGTTGGCGGGCCTCTCACTCCGGCGCCGGAATCTTCGCGATGATCCCCAAGCCCCACCTGTTAATCGTGGATGACGAACCTGGCATTCGCGAATCGCTGGCTTCCATTTTGCGTGACGAGGGTTATCTTGTGGACAGCGTGGGCTCAGCAGAAGAAGCGCTGGAGCGCGTGGCCGCCGGCGAACTGGAATTAATTCTTCTGGATGTGTGGCTACCCGGGATGGATGGTCTTGAAGCTTTGAGCCGCATCCAATCCGCGGCACATCCGCCGGCGGTCATTATGATCTCGGGACACGGCACCATTGAAACGGCGGTGCGCGCCACCAAGCTAGGCGCCTTCGACTTCATCGAAAAACCGCTTTCGCTTGAGAAAATTGTTTTGCGCGTACGCAACGCGGTGCAGCAGCGCCGCCTGGAAGAAGAAAATCAAACCCTGCGCAATCAATTGGGCCACCGCTATCAGGTGATCGGCGACAGCATCCCCATGAAAGCCTTGCGCCAACAGATCGCTGTGACCGCTCCCACCAACGGCCGCGTTCTGATTTACGGCGAAAGTGGTACCGGCAAAGAATTGGTCGCGCATGCCTTGCACGCCGCAAGCCTGCGAACCAAGGGTCCCTTCGTGGAAGTAAATTGCGCGGCGATTCCAGACGAACTGATTGAGTCGGAACTTTTCGGCCACCTGAAAGGTAGTTTCACGGGAGCCACGGAAAATAAAATCGGCAAATTTGAAAAAGCGGACGGCGGGACGCTGTTTCTCGATGAAATTGGCGACATGAGTTTGCGCACGCAATCAAAAGTGTTGCGCGTTCTGGAGGAGCAGCGCTTTGAGCCGGTGGGCTCGAATCAGGCCATTACTGTGGACGTTCGCGTCATCGCCGCCACCAATAAAAATCTCGAACAGGAAATCGCGCACGCGCGTTTCCGCCAGGACCTTTTCTATCGCCTGAACGTAATCCCCTTTTTCGTTCCGCCTTTGCGCGATCGCTTGCAGGACATACCCACGCTGGCGCGTTATTTTTTGAATGAGTTCAGCGGCGCTTATGGCAAAAAAGGACGCGAACTCAGCGATCCGGCGATGGATATTCTGGTGCGTTATCCGTGGCCAGGGAACGTGCGCGAGTTGCGCAATCTGGTCGAGCGTTTGGTGATTGTTTGCCCGCAGCCGCGCATCGAACCTCATCACTTGCCGCCGGAATTATTTCGCGGCGTGGCTGAAAGCCCGCAGCAGCCGTACTCCACACTGTATGAAGCGCGCAGCGCCTACGAGCGGGAATTTATCCTTCGCAAATTGCAGGAAAACCGCTGGAACATGACGCAGACGGCAGGCGCGCTTGGACTTGAGCGTAGCCACTTGTACCGCAAAATGAAAAGCCTGGGCATCGCCGCCCCAGACTAGATGGCGTGCATAGAGAAGTTGAATGTACAGTCTTAGCCTTGAATCTCGTCAATAGCTAGATGTGTACGCTTAATTGCCCCACTGAAACCTAAGGACTGGGGCGCATTTGGCGCCTTGGAGCTTGATTTCCGTGGTGCCTCGGTCTTTGCCTTTTACGAATGGCTCCAAGGGGAGTTGATATTCACCGTTGGCGTCAACGTCATCAGGGTCTTCGCGCGTTTGGGTTTGTTCGTAGGACTTCGATTGAAAGACCACCGGTTCATTGGGCTGAAACCCTTTTCCGCGAATCAACACTAGCTGATTTTTCAGACGCAGGCTTACCACTTCGAGCGTGCATCCATTGTCTGTGGCCTGAATCGGCGCGGGGATGACGGCAAAAAATATTTTTGCTTTTTGATCTTGCGATACCAGAGCCAGGCGATAGACTTCGCCGTCCAGCGGGTAAAAAACCAACTTTACGGGGACATCTTTCCTTTCAGGCTGGTCGGGGTGAGTACATTGGTCCGTGGCCCTGCCGGCGCACACGACCAGGCCGTCTTCCAATATGCTGAGTCCGGCAATCGAAGGGGATGGATCAGGCGCATTGGGGGGCCAATCTACCAATGTGAAGTTTTGATCCTTGGGGGCACCGGTTACGAAGATGTGATATTGCACTTCCACTTTCCCTTTAACTGTGGCTCTGGAAATTTCGCGCAGTTGCGCGCTCATTCCTGAGGTGGTCATGGTGCCCGCCAGCCATCTCTTTGTGGCGGTCACGGTTCGTTGAGCAGCGGCGTTGCCCGCGAGAGGGTCACGGTTGGAATCTCCCTGCGTGGAAGGAGTGCCAGCGCTGGTGCTTTGAGATTGCGAATCGGGCGCGGCAGATTGCGTGCCCATCTGCTGGAAAGGAGCGCCAAAACTTAGAGTCGCGAAATATAAGCAAGCAGCGACGAAAGTCCAACGAAGGCGATCCAACATTATTCTCCCGGGCAGACTGGGATGCTCCTCAAGTATTACATCGTTTCAAAACCGGCGAGCGCCAGCCACGCGACCAACGTAGCGCATTTTTCGTCCGCGCTCCACGGGCTGCCCATCGCGCGACCCATTTCGGTGATGCGAAGTTTCAATTTTGGTTCGGGAATGCGGAGTTGCTTGGCGGCTAACTTGTAAAGATCGCGCTCCGGAACACGAAGGCATCGCCAACTTAAAGTCTTGGCCGCTTTGGCGATGGCGGCTCGGTACAATTCGCCTTCGGCGCTGTGCACCATTGCATGCGACCGCAGCGTCGCTTCCAGGGAAGGCAGTGCGCGGCCGGAAGCAAGAACAATCCCGCAACACGCTATTGCTTGACCCTTGCCGCTGATGGCTTCCGAAAAGGCGCGCACGGCGAGGAACGCCGAGCGGTCAACCGCGACGATAACACCTTTGATAAATTTTTCGGCTTTCGGAAAATCCATCGTGCGGGCGACATGATAGGGCTGGACGCCACCCGGCGAGCCGGCCTCAATAAGCGCAATACGGCGGCGATCAATCACTTCCGGCGAACGCGGCGATCCGCCAAGAGCGACTGCAGCCGCCCATCCGGAGTGCGCTCTAAATCCAAGTGCCGCGCTGTTGGTATTTTTCACAGGGGCGTCCAGGTCGTGCTATTCGTTGGATGGATCTTCGGAAGGGTCCTCATTCGCAGGCGATTTCCGCGCAATGTCTTCGCTTAGGCCTTCCAGCTGAAAGTGCCAATCCAACTCTCGAACCTTCTGCGGATTCTCGCGCCAGTCTGGGACGACTTTCACGAACAATGCGAGATAAATTTTGATGTCGAAAAGTTTTTCCAATTCTTTGCGGGCTTCGGTGCCGATCTTTTTGAGCATCTCGCCCTTGTGGCCAATTAGGATTTTTTTCTGCGAGTCGCGCTCGACGTTCATGGTCACTTCAATGCGCAAAAGTTTGGGCAGCTCTTCGAATTTATCCACGATTACCGCCAGCGCGTAAGGGACTTCGTGATACATCACCTGAATGGCTTTTTCACGAATGATTTCCGCAGCCAGAAACCGTTCCGGTTGATCGGTGATCTGATCTTCTGGAAAGTACGGGACTCCGGGCGGCAGTTCGCGCATGATCGCTTCGAGCAATTCATCGCAACCCGCGCCCGTGAGCGCGGAAATCGGCACAATGGCGGCGAAATCAAAAGCTTTTTGAAAAGCGTCAATCAGCGGCAGAAGCTTCGGTTTAGGAAGCCGATCCACTTTATTTAACGCGAGGACGGTCTTTCCACGGAAGCGTTCGGCCTTTTGCAGCAGCAGCGCGTCGGCGTGAGGATAAGCACGACTCGCGTCCACCATCAGTAACAATACGTCGATGCCTTCGAGCGCGGCGGCTACTTCGTGCATCATCTGGCGGCCCAGCGCGGAATCCGCATCATGCAATCCGGGCGTGTCGATAAAAATGATTTGTCCTTCGGGCTTCGTGACGATGCCTTGAATGCGGTTTCGCGTAGTTTGCGGTTTGGACGTTACGATGGCGATTTTTTGGCCGACCAGGCGATTCACGAGCGTGGATTTCCCGGCGTTCGGGCGGCCTATGATGGCTACGAATCCGGACTTGAATCCGGTGCGAACCGATGTGTCTGCAGTTGTCTTGTCCGGAATTATTTTATCCGGAGCTTTTTTATCTAGAGTTTTTTTGTCTGGCATGGAGATTTTCAGAATGCTCAAACTGTTAGTTAGGTGGCCGGCGCGGCAATTTCAACGTTTCGGGACTCGGACATGACTGAGTTGCGCTTGCGCGGCAACTTGCTTGCGTATCCGAACGCGCAACACTTTTCGCTGATTGGCTTCCAGGACTTCGAATTTGTGCCCTTCCAGATCGATCTTGTCGCCCGGCTCTGGCACTTTACCCGAAACGTGGCTTAGCAGTCCCGCAATGGTGGTGACCGCCGCATCCGACTTGTCGCCAAACTTTACGCCGAGCAATTCCTCGACATCGTCAATGGACATACTACCGCGCATAACCAGACCGCCGTCCGTTTCACGCACCACGTCGGCCAACGGCTGCTTGGCATCGTAACCGCTCTCACCGACGATCTCTTCCACCAAATCTTCCACGGTGGCAATGCCCGCGACGGAACCGTGCTCATCGATTACCACGGCGAGCGGCTGACCCTTTTGCCGCATCTCGCGCAAAAGATCCGATCCCGCCTTTGTTTCGGGTATGAATAGCACCGGCCGGGCCAGTTCGCGCACTTTGCGTTTGGGCAAATCCTGGTCCGCGATGTGCAACAAATCCTGCGCATTCACCACGCCGAAAATATCGTCCAGCGTCTTTTCGTAAACGGGCATCTTGGAAAATTTATGTTCCACGAACTTGGCGTGTAATTCTTCCAGTGTGGCTTCGGCGGCAATGGCAATGATATCCGGCCGCGGAGTCATCACTTCGCGCACGCGCTTGTCGCTGAATTCCACTACCTGTTCGATCAGGTCGGCTTGCTCGGGCTCGATGATGCCTTCTTCTTCTGCGGCTTCGACGAGCGCCTCGATGCCCTCTTCGGTGCGCTGCTCTTCAGATTTCTCATTTTCTTTTTCTGAAATGCGCGCCAGCGATTCCGCGCCCTCCAGGAAAACGCGCACCGGCCAAACCAGGTACATACACGCGCGAATAAGCGGCAATAAGCGCAGCAGCCATCTCCCGGACGTGCGGTACAGCAGCATGTCCGGAATGAAGTGCATGGCAATCACAACTTCCAAGCTGAGATAAACGATGAACTGCACCACCGATTCCCACGCTTCAGGAGTGAAATGCACGACTCCGCGGGTAGTTTCGAGCACCAGGAAAGCCAGCCAGAAATGGCCCAGGATACGAAATGTGCGGCCACCGCTGCGGCGATTGATGTGCAGCTTCGGTTCGATCTCGGCTTCGAATATTTCCAGGTGCTCGTGAATGCGCCCGGTGGTCATACGGCCGAGTTCGCGATAAATCAGCGTGAGGTAGGAAAAAATGGGCAGGCCAAAGGCTAAAAGCGCGATGCCCAATATAAATAGCCAGCTGAAGGTCACGCCAGCCCTAACCGTCTCCGGAGTTTCTTTTCGGTGCGGTCCATTTCGCCGCGGTCGGCTTCGTGGTCGAAGCCAAGAAGATGCAAAACGCCGTGTAGTATTAAAATTTTCAGTTCTGCGGGAAGCGTGCGGCCATAATTTTTGGCATTGCGTTTGGCCACGGCCGGCGCGATGGCAATGTCACCGAGAGATGCGTCGCCATCCACCGGTACGGATTCCAAGGAAACAGGAATCCGCGTCGACCTCGTGGGCTTTCGCAACCTTACGGCGGGAAAAGATAATACGTCCGTGGGCCCGTGCTTCTTTCGAAAGGACTGATTCATCCCCGCGATCTCCGCATCACTTACCAGGCAAACCGTAACTTGCGCTTGCTTAAGCCCCAATTCGCGACGCACACGAAGCAAAAACGACTCCAAAGCTCGTATCGACAAACGTACCGAGCGCTGACGATTCAAAATCATCCTTACTTAACGTCGGGATCCGCGGATTCATCGGCAATCCGGCCAGGTTCACGAAATTGCTCGGACACCAACTCTTTCGCGGCTTCCTGCGCGCGCCGCTCGCCCCGTCCGTTTGCCGCGTTCGCTCCAGAATTTCTGTGCGGATGCGCAGGATGCGCGACGTCCCACTCTTCATAGGCGCGGATAATTTGCTGCACCAGATTGTGGCGCACCACGTCCTTCTCGCCGAATTGAAGGGTGCCAATACCGTCGATTTTGCCGCAGACTTCCAGCGCCTCGACCAAGCCAGACTTCTTGCCGGTAGGCAAGTCGATTTGTGTGATGTCGCCGGTGATGACCGCCTTGGAATTAAAGCCCAGCCTAGTCAAAAACATCTTCATCTGCTCGCTGGTAGTGTTTTGCGCTTCATCGAGAATCACGAACGAATCATTCAGGGTGCGCCCGCGCATAAACGCCAGTGGGGCTACTTCGATGATGCCCTTCTCCAGAAATCTTTCCAGCTTGTCGGCATCCAGCATGTCGTACAACGCGTCATACAACGGCCGCATGTAGGGATCTATTTTTTGTTGCAACGTCCCTGGCAAGAATCCGAGCCGTTCGCCGGCCTCCACCGCGGGCCGCGCAAGAATGATGCGGTTGACTTGCTTGGTCAGCAGCGCGCTCACCGCCATCGCCACAGCGATATAAGTTTTTCCTGTGCCACCGGGCCCGATGCCAAACATCATGTCGTGCTTTTCGATTTCTTCCATGTAGCGGCGCTGGCTGGCATTTTTGGGAGTGACTTGCTTTTTTCCAAACGAACGCACCCGCGTTGGTTCAAACATGGTGCGCGGCGATTCGTGTGGCACCTCGGTGGCCACGCGCATCAGCGACTTCACTTCCGCGCTGGTTAAGCTCCGCCCGTGGCGGGTCAGGTGGTTGTACTCTTCGACGATCTTGACGGCCTGATCGACGTTGTCCTGGT
>Ga0209625_1000087_pt1 | contig 20325 bp, 20 predicted proteins | sample JacPin_JW_Ref_M2_FD_187960 | JGI IMG/M metagenome (GOLD analysis project Ga0209625, IMG submission 187960) | Forest soil microbial communities from Algoma, Ontario, Canada - Jack Pine, Ontario site 1_JW_Ref_M2 (SPAdes) (version 2) | ecosystem: Environmental > Terrestrial > Soil > Boreal...
TAGTCGATTCCGCCGGCATGCTTGCAGCATGGATATATCGAAACGAAACTATCGTCGATATAAGAGAAATAGCGACCAGCGCTGTGATTGAGAGTCTGAAACGCATCGGTCTTCCTTTAAGCGTTTACTGTTCTGGCGAACGTGATAGTTTCTTCTTCGGCGACCAGGAAAATCGGTGCCCCACCCGAAGAAATCTTCACGGCGTGAGCTAGTGCCTCTTGGCCACCTTCCGATGCCGCGCATGCCTCCAAAGCTTGCATAGACGGAAAGTAAATTTCTGCAATGCGGTAAAACGGAGGAGTGCCTTGCGGAGAAGCTAAAACTTTTGATGCCACCATCTTGCTTTTGCCGGCCAGTCTCGCGACCGCCAGGGGCACATGTTCAGTCTGGTAAATGTGCTCGAAAGCATGGACATCTTTGGGACGCGGATAAATGACCGTTAGCTTGACGCTTTTCATTCGAAGCTCCTATTCGAGTAGTTATTCCACCCATTGGTGCATTTCCATGACGGCGAAAACGCGACGAGAAACTATGGTCGCAGCGTTCAGCCGTTCACGCCGATGGGCCGGCGGTTCAATGAGATGGTCGAGTAGTGAAAAGGTTTCAGACTGATGATGAAATTCTGACGGCGCTCCGACACGCTAGATTACTTCAAATCCAGGTAATACCGGGGTCGCGAAACCTTTCAGCGGGCCGCGACTCTCATTGCAGTGAACCGGAATATCCCGGAAAGTGTTTGGCATCTAAATTCTAATCAACAGGAGATTTTCACATGACAAAAACGACAAAAGCTTTGCTCGCTAGCGCGGCATTCGCGGGATTGTTCGCCGGAACTGGCGCGGCGGTTAAGGCCTCAACCTTGCTTCCTTCGCTGAATTCATCACTCAGCGCACAGGATCAGGACCAAGGGGATAAGAAGGACGACCAAAAGGTTAAAGAAAAGCACGCTTGTAAAGGGCAGAACTCCTGCAAGGGCAAGGGCGGCTGCAAGGCAAGCGACAATGGCTGCAAAGGCAAGAATACTTGCAAGGGTAAGGGTGGCTGCGCGACCGATGGTTCCAAGCCGCCTCAGGAGTAATTTGGGACTTAGGTCAATTCTATGTGAGGGCTGGGAGAGATTTCTTCCGGCCCTTTTTTTTACTTGACGCAGGTGATTTAAACCTCAACTGATCTTTCCTGTGCCGCGGTAGGCTGCCAAGCACGATAAATTCGAAGTATCATGTTGTCGGTCGCTAGCGATGAAGGAGCCGGGAAATGGAAACTCCGCGAATCGATTACTTCGATATTACGAAAATTACTGACCCGCGTATGCTGGCCGAATTCCAGCGCGCGCGAGAACAAGGAACGCCGCGTCCAGAGAGCCATGCAATACGTGCCAATGTCCCTGCCGTTTTTTGGGCGTTTGCCAACGCGTGGCGGGACACGTTTGTAAACGGGGTTTGCGATCATGCGGTGAAAGAGCTTTGCCGGTTGTATGTGTCGAAATCCGTCGATTGCGCGTATTGCGGCAACCAGCGCTCCACGAAGGCGTTCGGTCCTATTTTGATGGAAGAAGATGTAAAGGATTTGGTGAATTTTGAAAAATCGACGCGATACAACGAACGTCAGAAGGCTGCCCTGACGCTGGCCCAGGCGATTACCTGGGGCACGGATCTGAGCGACAGCGACTGGGAAACACTCTACAAATATTTCAACAAAGAGGAACTCACGGAGCTTGGGTTTTTCATAGGACTAACCATGGGGCAGCAACGCTTCAATCGACTACTTGGCCTGCAGCATAACTCTGTTTTGCCAGGAACCACAGCAGGTCTGGCACCGGACGCCGTTGCGGCCAAAAAATAAAAATCAGAAAAGCGTTTGGGTATCGTACGCAGTTCACCGAGAGCGGTTACTAGGGAAGTACATCGTGAAGAACCAGGGCGAAGCAAATAGGGCTGAATGAAAACAAATTCGCGAGGAGGAAGACATGCGGAAGATGATTTTGCTTAACGCACTGCTTGCGTCCGCGACAGTGCTGCTGGCGGACAGCAGCGTGCAACCGCTCAATGTGAAGCCGGGCCTTTGGGAAGTAACAATGAGCATTACGCTCAACGGCATGGGAACTCCTCCACGGACCAACACTTATAAGTCATGTTTGAAAAAAGAAGATTTGAACAAGTACCCGTTCACCGATCCCGACAAAAAATGTACTTACACGGTTTTGAGTTCGACCGGCAGTACGATGGAAACACGTGGGACATGCGCGCCTGGAAGCGAAGGCGCGAAGATTGACTTTAAGTTGCGACTTGATGCTGTCGACACCGAGAACGTTAAAGGCACCGGCCAAATGACCATGAGCGGCCCCGGCGGCAGCATGAACGAAAACTATGCGGCGACGGCTAAGTGGCTTGGCCCGGCTTGCCCTGCTAATGGTAAATATTAGCGCGCAAGCGGGTGCGTCAAACGAAGTAGAAGAATTCGCTTACTGACCTATCTTCCTCACTTACATTCGCTGATCTAAGGTGAGCGGCCTCTCAAGGTAATTGAATTCTGGAATAACTTTGGCCACCGCCTCGATAATCGAGCGTTTATCTAGAGGCTGATTCGGAGAGGAAATAAAGTCCGCAATTACGTGCAGAAAGTTATGCAGCGATTCTGGCGGGATAGGACGATAGCGGACGGCGAGAATGCGGGCCATGCCAATGTCTACGATTTCTTCCTCCGGATCGGCGAAAGTTTCGGAAGACTTTTCTCCTTCGGTATCCAAATTGGCCAAAAGCAGCGGATAGCGGTTGGCGAGTAAATCCTTGGGGACACTTGCTCTGGCGGTTTCTTCGTCCTGGTAAAACTGCGGTTCGAGTCCTCTGTGGCGCAGAAATGCCACTGCAATCTCATCGAGAGGCTTCGAGTCTTCCCGCGGGTTGAGACTTGGAATCATGATATGACGATCGGGACCGCACGCCGCGGCAAGAACGCAAATTTGCCCGGCTTCCTGTTGCGAAATAAAATATCGGCTGGTATCACGGGGAGCAGCGAGGGGCTGGCGCTTTTCAAATCGACGGACAAAACTCTCAAGAAGACTGCCATTTGAAAATGCCACGTTGGCAAAGCGGGACGAAGTGGCCCGTTTCGCCGACGACATCAAACCCTGCTCACAGAACATTACGTGTTCCATGATTCGCTTGCTGGCGCCCATCAAATTTACGGGGTCGGCAGCTTTATCGGTGGAAACGCTAAAGTAGTAGGGCGTCGAGCCGGTATCCTCGAGCCATCTCCAGCACGCCATAGGCTTTAACAAGTTGGTATTAAACATTTGCAGCTAAGAACAGACATCTTTGTCTGAGCGGACATGTTTCATCGCGGCAAAATTAAATACCCAATCGTAGGGGCGCTCGGTTTTCACAAACCGCAACATGATTGGCGAGCCGAAATCGATCGGCACGGCGCGAAATTCATGCACGCGAAGTCCGCCGCTGCGGCTGCGCAGATCGCGCACCAGTTCGGCCAAGGCATTTTCGTTGTGGTCGACGACGTGGAGACAGGCCGGATCGAACTGCGAAAGCAGGCTGACCGTGGATGCGCCGATGCTGCCGGCGCCTCCCAAAACCAGGACGCGGTGGCCCTCAAGTTGGAGCCGAATTTTATCTGCATTGCGGCGTAAATCTTCTGCAAAGAGGTCCTCAGAACGACCGGTGGCTAGAGCGGCTAATTCATCCATTGGCAAAAAAGGTTAGCAAGTTGCGCCAAGCAAATACAGCATACAAGTGACGGCTGGAACTTATTTGCACCTTTTTGCGTATTGCCATGTAGATCGAAGGTGACCCATGCGCTTCCGCATTGCGGTTCTGTCGGCGGTCCTTCTGTTGGCAATTCCGAGTTACTCGCAGAACAACGTCGAGTTCGAAAATGACCTGGCGCATCATGCGTTCTATGTGGACTTCGCGCCGCGAGGGCAACTTGAGCTGCGTATCCGTCCCGCGCAGATTCACATTATCGGCAGCGATGAAGAAAGAATTGTTATCCGGGTGGGAGGACGGGACGGCCTCGATTCCAGAGATGTAGAGGCGCGCTTCGAAAAACACGGCAAATCAGGTGTGCTGGAGATTACCGGCGGACCACGCAATGATGTGACCATTACCGTGCAAGTTCCCAAAGAATCGAATCTCGTCGTGCGGGTGTTCGCGGGAGATGTGGAGATCAGGGATATTGTCGGTGACAAGGACGTGGAGCTGAATTTCGGGGCTTTGAGAATTGGCGTGGGCGATCCGACGGGCTACTCGACCGTGAAAGCTTCGGTGTCGTCAGGTGAAATCGACGCGAAACCCTTCGGCGAAGCGCGCGGAGGGTTATTTCGATCCCTGGAAAAAGCCGGGAACGGCAAGTACAAGTTGAGAGCCTACGTGGGCGCCGGGCGACTGAAGCTGAATTAGAAATGCCTGGAGACTGATCTTGCGGCAGTGGTCTAGCCGCTCACAAGGGGGTATTTGCTGCTTTACAAAAACTCTTATAAAAGAGTTTCACGTTTCTTTGCGTGCGGGCCAAGCGTAGGCCTTTCGATTTTCCAGTTAGACTCGATTTGCTGATATGCGTTGTAGCTGCAACGCGGCGGTAACTGATTCAAGCAGGGCTTTTGCTTTGCCGGTGATTTCAGAAGCTTGACCTGCACGAAGAGCTTTGAGATCGGCGAGCTCGGAGCCGATTCCGACCGCAAAGCTGCCAGCGGCGAAGTAGTCGCCTACATTTGCGAGCGTGACTCCGCCGGTAGGAATAAGGCCCGCGCCCGGAAAGGGGCCTTTGAGGGCCTTGATATATTTTGGGCCTCCGAGGTTTTCACAGGGGAAAATTTTGATCAGCAGCGCGCCTTCGTTGGTAGCGGAGATTAGTTCGGTGGGAGTCATTGCACCGGGAATGGCAAGCTTGTTTCGAGCTTGAGCGGCTTTAAGAACGGGCGAGCAGAGGCCGGGACTTACCAGGAATTCTGCGCCTGCATCCAGGCATTGAGTGGCCTGTTCGTAATTCAAGACGGTTCCGGCGCCGACCAGAATTTTGTCGCCGTATTCGCGAACTACATCGCGAATGACCGTTGGGCAGTCTGGAACAGTCATAGTGATTTCGACGATGGACATGCCGCCGGCGTAGATGGCTTGAACTGCTTGTCGGGCTTCGGTGCTGTCGGCGGCGCGGATGATCGGGATGATGCCGATTTCAGCGATGCGGCGCGAAGATTGTTGGATGTTCATAGCGCGTAACCTGTGCCGACAATTATCTCGATGATGGATTTATGCTGCCTGCTCATCGTTGGATTCGGGCGGAATCGCCCTTCATAAGTTGCAGGACTTCCGGCAGCGTGGCCATGCTGGTATCGCCTGGAGTGGTCATGACTAAAGCTCCGTGAGCGGCGCCGCACTCGACTGCCCATTGAGGATCTTTGCCGGTGAGCAGGGCGTAGATGAAGCCGGAGACGAAGGCATCACCGCCACCGACGCGATCGTAAATTTCGAGGTTTTCGCGATTGAGGGCGGAAAAGAAACGGCCGTCCACATAGGCGATGGCCCCCCAATCATTGACCGTGGCAGTTCGGGCGTGACGCAAAGTGGTGGCTACCATGTGAAGCTGCGGAAACGATTGGATTACGTTCTGAATCATGGATTTGAAATTCGCTTCATCCAGTTCCACATGCTGGTTGTCTACGCTAGCGACGTTAAACCCGAGCGCGGTGGTGAAATCTTCTTCGTTGCCGAATATGACGTCGACACAACCTGCGAGCATGCGATTCACTTCCTGAGCTTTTGTTTTTCCGCCGATGGCATTCCAGAGTGAAGGACGGTAATTGAGGTCGTAGGAGACGATGGTGCCTGCGCGACGGGCGACTTGCATCGCTTCGCCGGCGACTTCAGGTGTGGTCTCTGAAAGCGCGGCGAAAATGCCGCCGGTGTGAAACCAACGGGCACCTTCGTGGAGAAAAATCTTTTCCCAATCGACGTCGCCTTTTTTGAGTTGTGATGCGGCGGTGTGCCCGCGGTCGGAACAGCCCACTGCGGCGCGCACACCGAAACCACGCTCGGTGAAATTGAGGCCGTTACGAACGCGACGGCCGACGCCGTCGTACTCCACCCAGCGTATGTACTCCTGAGCGACGTCGCCTTGAAAGATTAAATCCTGAATCAATCTACCGATGGGGTTGTCTGCCAGAGCGGTAACCACGGCGGTGTTCATGCCGAAGCAGCGTCTTAAGGCGCGGGCAACGTTGTATTCGCCGCCGCCTTCCCACGCCTGGAATTGGCGAGTACTGGCGATGCGGCCATCGCCGGGATCGAGGCGCAGCATTACCTCGCCGAGGCTGACCAAATCCCAGCGGCATTGCTCTTTGGGTTTAATTTTTATAGTCACAGGCTTAATTCTTCTGGCTCATCTGAACTGCCTTTGCCGCTTGCGTCGGCTGCGCATCATTGAGTGGCGGCCAGACTGCGATCAGGATTCACAGCCAGCCATGCTACCGCGCCGAGTGCCGCTAAAACCGCTGCCACGTAAAAAGAGGCCGTCCAACCATAACGAGCTGCCACCGCAGGCGTGAGTGACGCTGTGACGGTGCCGCCCAGTTGCGCGCCCATATTCATGAAGCCGGAGACTGAGCCGGAAGAGGCGGCGCCAATGTCCGCGGTGACGGACCAGAAGGAGCTTTGCGAAAGGTAAAGCGCGCCCGCGCCGCCGGCAAGTACGACGCTGGCCAAGCGCGCGCTAGCGACACGGGATCCGAGGAGGAGGAACAGCGCAGTCATGGCCATGGCCAGTACAGCAATGCCACAACGTCCGACGCGTTTTCCGCGCCGTAGTGTTACGCGGTCGGCGATAGCTCCGCCGAGCGGACAGCAGATGGCCATCGCGAGGAAAGGGAGAGTGGCGTAAAACGCGCTGGCTTTCAGATTCAGGCCGCGAACTTTTGCGAGATAGATGTAGAACCAGCTGAAGAAAATCCAAGCGATGTAGCCGTAGCAGAAATAGCTGAAGGTGACGGCCCACACATTTTTGCTTTGCAAGATTGTGGACCAGGGTAGTGAATTGGCGATGTTGTTCTGAGACGAGGATATCGTTACGTCCGGAACTGCCTGGTTCGACGATAGCGTTCGTCCTGACTGGATGAAGTGCAGTTCGGCAGGAGTTACCGACGGATGATCTTCGGGTTTGTCGCGAGCAATTAAAAGCCAAACCAGACCGGCTGCGAGGCCGATGATGGCGCTCATCCAAAATGAGGATCGCCAACCGTAGTGATACATCACGTAGCTGATGGCTGGCGGCGTGATGCCCGCGCCCACGCCGACTCCGGCGAAAATGATGCCGTTGGCTATTCCGCGCTCCTGGGTAGGAATCCACCAGGAAACAAATTGATTGGAAGCGGGATAGATGACCGCTTCACCGGCGCCCAACAAGAATCGAATCGCCACGAAAAAGAGTAATGCTCCTCTTAATTGCGAGGGCACGATGGCGGTCAACGCGGTGAAAATTCCCCACCACACTACGCCAACGGTGAGGACGCGGCGCGGACCAAGCCGGTCGCTGAGCCATCCTCCAGCGGTTTGAAAGAGCGCGTAGCCTAATAAAAATGAACTGAAGACATAACCCAATTGGCTGTTGGTCAGGCCATAGTCCGCGGCGATAGAAGAGCCGGCAATGGAAATGTTGACACGATCGAGAAATGCGACCGCGCTCAACACAAATAGCCAGAGCACTAGAAACCATCGCGTGTGGCTGATGGGGACCTCGGTCATTCGGCTACTCGCTCGTCCCGCGATATTGGCAAAAGGCGACGCTCAAGCTTTGTGGGCCTTGAATAGTTTCGTTAATTGGTCGGCGATGATGCGGTCTTCACCAGGCTGCAACATAAAAGAGTTCATCGATAAGCCTTGTTCCGAAGCGCTCAACACGATCGAGGGGGCGGAGTTTTTGAGCATCGAGCCGGCATCCTTCGGCGTGATAGCAATCTGATGTTGGTCCCAGGTGATGCGCAAGTGCGGGACGTGGTTGGCAATGGTTGGGGCGGGGAAGTCGGTGGTCACGCCGGGAACCGATTTTACTTTAGCGGCGATTAGGTCGAGACGCTGCTGCCATTCGGTGTTGAGAGCCTGGTGGTCTTCGTTCAGATAGGATTCGAGCGCTTTGACCATGCCGACGATTTCTTCCTTGCCGACTTTTTGACTGCGGCCCAAGGTGTCTTCGTGCGGACTGTTGTTAAGCAGAGCGTTGGCTACGAGTTCTTTTTTGCCGATCAGCATGCCTGCGCACTGCGGCCCGCGGATGGCTTTGCCGCCGCTGAAGCAAATCAGGTCGTAACCCATGTTGGCGTAGTCCCAGAGATGTGAGACCGGAGGAGTGTCGGCGGCCGCGTCGATGAAAGCTGGAATTTGATGGTCATGGGCCAGCTTCAGCCATTCCTCGACTTTAATCTGGCCTTCGTCGTTGGCGAAATTGGAGAAGTGCATCATGGCGGTCTGCGGACCGATGGCGCGCTTCACGTCCTCTGCGGATTCCACAACGATCAATTTCACCCCAGTGGAACGCAATTGATGATCGAAAGGGTTGCGGTGGGATTTCTGGATGAGCACTTCCGATTTCATGCCGGTCAGGTCGGGCAATTGTTCGATAAATTTGGGATTATTGCTGGTTAGGATGCCGGAGAGGCCTGATTGCATGGCTGCGGCGGCTCCCGAGGTAACGATCACAGCGTAATCGGCGGGGAGTTTGAGCATCTCGGCGATGCGCTTTCCGGCAGCGACTTCCAAATCAGGAATGCTGACGAAGTGACGGCCTGCCATGGCCATCACTGCTTCGACCTCGGGACGCATCAGGGAACCGCCGAGCACCGTCATGGTGCCTTCACCGTTAATCACGGTGGTGACGCCGAGTTCTTTGTAGATGTCGCCGGTTGCGCCGAAACCTTTGATGGAAGATTTTGCGTCCTTGGTTGTGGCTGAAGGCGCTGATTTGGCAGGGGCGGTAGCGGCAAAGAGCGTTCCTTTGCCAAGCATGGCGGAGGACAGCGTGGCGAGCGTGCCCAGAAACGTTCTGCGATTCCAGCGTTCGCGAAGCTTCATATTTTTCAGCCTTTCTTGGCGGCGTTCACGACCGCGGCGGTGCAATTGATTTCTACCAGCGACTGGCCTGGAAGCGCGGTGACGGCAACACAGGTGCGAGCCGGGCCACCATTTGGAAAATAAGTTTTAAAGACTCTATTCAGGCCGTCGTAATCGTCGATCTTGGTAAGAAAAACGGTGAGCTGCAGAATACTTTCCATGGTGCCGCCGCCGGCTTCCACGAGGGCTTTAACGTTTTCCATGACCATGCGGGTATGCGTTTCGATGTCGGGCTGCTTGCCGGCGTCGGAGTTTTCACCGCGTGAATGTGCGCCTTGTCCGGCGATGTAAATGACGCCGTTGTAGACGATCAAAGGAGTGATGAAGCCGGTGCTTTTGGCGGGCTTGCCTTCATAATCCAGTTTTTTGACGGTGTCTTTATCTTCCGCAGCCCGCGCGATCGGTGAGGCCATTGTAGCGATTCCGAGGCTTGGCAAGAGTGCTGCCAGGCGTGCCGCAAAGGTCCTTCTAGTGCTTACATTGGGAAGCATAGTTGTTCCTCCTCGAGTGATTTGAACTTGTAAGTTATGGCAGCGCAAAGCTAAAAATGTCGCTTCCGGCGGCGATGGTTACATATTGTTTGCCGAGCACCGCGTAACTCATGGGCGAAGCATGAATGGATTGACCGGTATTGAAATGCCACAAAGGCTTTCCGGTGCGTGGATCAACAGCCTCGAAAGACTGAGCATTATCGCCGAAAAATAAAAGGTTGCCCGCGGTAGCCATGGTGCCTGCGGAAGAATATCCCTCACCGGTTTGTACGTAGCGCCAAGCGGGTTTGTCGCTTTCCAAATCATAAGCGAGGAGTATTTTTTGGCCGCGATCCATGGCGCTGTGACGCACGCCGGTGGAGTAATAGGTTTGGCCTTCCTTGAAGTTTTCAGGCTTCAGCGAATAGATACTGCACTCTTCATTGGCGATAAAAAAGAAAAGTTTTGACGCGGGATGGTAAGCAGGAGAAAACCAGTTTGTAGCGCCGGCAAAGCCGGGACAGGTGCGTGTGCCGTTCGCGGAGGGTTGTATACCGGTTCGAACCGGCCGGCCCTGAGCGTCGATCCCGCTGGCCCAATTTAGTTTTTCGACGAAGCGCACCGCGGACAAGAATTGCCCGCCGGTGCGGTCCAGCACATACAAAAAACCATTGCGATTGGCCTGCACGAGAAGTTTCCGAGGCGCGTCGCGATAGGTGGTGTCGATCAGCACCGGCGTTTCTGTCGCGTCGTAGTCGAATAGATCATGCGGCGTGAACTGAAAATGCCATTTGAGCTTGCCGGTGTCGGGATCGAGCGCGAGGACGCAATCGGTGTAGAGGTCGTCGCCTGGGCGCACGGCGCCGTCGAAATCCGGGGCGGGATTGCTGGTGCCCCAGTACAAAGTGTTGAGCTGCGGGTCATAGGTCCCGGGCATCCAGGTGGTGCCGCCGCCGTGTTTATATGATTCCCCGGGCCAGCTATCGGAGCCTGGTTCGCCGGGACCGGGGATAGTCCAAAAACGCCAAGCGAGTTTGCCGCTCGCGGCTTCGTATGCGGCCACGAAACCGCGAACGCCATCGTCGCCGCCAGAGGTGCCGACGATCACTTTATCTTTGACCACCAATGGTGCGCTGGTGGCGCCGTAATTTTTATTTCCTTCGGCGAAGGCGACGTCCCAGAGCAAATTGCCGGAGCGGGAATCGAGGCAGAAGAGATGGGCGTTATCGGTTTCGGCGTAAACGCGGGACTTCCAAACGCCAACGCCACGGCTGTGATGTTGCGCGGCGTCATCGATGAGCCCTTCGCTGACGGGGCGCGAATAGTGCCATACGACGCGGCCGGTTTGCGCATCGAGTGCAACGACATCATTGGCCGCGGTCACCAGCATCAGTCCGTTGACTACCACAGGAGTTACTTCCATGTCGCGGGAATGCGGGGCATGAAAAACCCAAGCCACGCGCAATTGCGAGACGTTAGTCTCGTTGATCTGATCGAGGCTGCTGAATCGTTGGCCGGTGTAGTCGCCATTGTAGGAAAGCCAATTGGCTGCTACCGGTTGGGCATTTAGTTCTTCTGTTTTCACGTCGACCAGAATCTCAGAGTGATGCGATTCTTGAACGGCGAGAGGCGCGCAGGAAAAGATCAGCAAAGCCGCGGATGTGAATGCATGGCGTGACCGCAAATTGAGCTGTCTTGCCGCCGATGAGGGAGCGAATTGTTTGCGAGCATCGCGATTATTGCGCCATCTGTGAATCATGGGGATGAAAACACACGCATGTGAATCCGTTTTGGTGGCCTCGGGGCTCGTGACGCTGATTCGGTAAATCATTCCTAATCGAAGGAGCGCTAAATTACAACCGTCCAAATTTCTTTACCGCTTCCTGAATGGATTTAAGTTTTTCAATGTCGGCGTACATGGAATGCTCTTTGAAATCCATTTCCTGGGCTACCGACAGGACCTGGGAAGCCTGCGCGCGGGGGACAACCGTCACGCCGTCGGCGTCGGCAACGATGATGTCACCGGCATTGACCGCGACTCCGTCACAGACCACTGGGATATTTGCGCCCGAAAACCGGTAGTGGCTCACAGAAGTGGAGGGAACAATGCCCAAAGCGTAGACCGGAAATCCTATTTTTGTGAGATACGCCACGTCGCGGACTCCGCCGTCAATGACCGCTCCGGAAAAACCACGCGCGGACATGGCGGTGCCCATCAATCCGCCCATGCCCGCGATATCGACGCCGTCTTCAACGGCCATCACGTAGACGGAGTTCGCGCCGCCTTGGTCGATGGCGGCGAGCATTCCGTCCAATGCGTGGGAATCATTGTTGGCTTCTTTTTTTAACTGTACCGTGAGCGCGAAGCCGGCGAATTTGCTGCCAAAAATTGGGCGCATCCGGTGGGACATGTACATTTTGTGGCCGGCAATTTTCTCCAGAGCATCGGAGACGGACGCGACTTCCACATGGCGAAAGGCGTCGAGAAGCGTCAAGTCGTCATTGGCTGCGTGGGTGTCGAGGGAGTGGAACGCGGTCCTTCCAGATAGTCCAGCGGCGACCGCCAAAGTCAGGAGCCATACCAGGAGCAAAGGAAAAAGTCGTTTGAATGGTACGAAAGTGGAGCGCTGCTTCACGGAACCCTCCCACGCAATGACCGCTAGATATCTCCATATCTAAATCGATTCAAATGAACAGAAAGCGATGGACACGAACAAACGTCATGCACTAATACCACACACACCGGTCAGAGTGAATTGTTTGTTGTTGGAATTTTATTAATCTTATCGAGCGACAGATCTTCTCGTAATATGATGCCGAGGATTTGAAAATTGCGTGCGATAAAATAATTCCATTTAAATGGGGTTCGCCGCGATGCGCAAGTGTTTTGCTTCGATTGGTATCCATAGCGCGTTCTGGACGGTCAGCTTTTGCTGGTGGAGTGGAGAACAGCCGGTTCTGTACGCGCAGAAAAGCAACCAGGTGATAAGTGACGGGCGGCCGAGCCATAACCCGGGCTCGCAGATGGGGCGCAAGTTGTTTGAATCTACCTGCGCGGGATGTCACGGGCTGGACGGGCGCGGCGGGGAAAAAGGACCAAATATCGCGACGCGGCCGGAGATATCGAAGCGTTCGGATGACGAGATTCTGGCCATTCTGCAACACGGCCTTCCCGGCTCTGGCATGCCGGCATTCAGCAGGTTGGGTGACGCGAAGCTGCAAGCTGTGGTGCGCCACTTACGAACCTTGCAGGGCATGAATTCGAAAACGGTGGTCGTGGGGAATGCCAACGAAGGGAGAAAGGTATTTTTTAAGGAGGGTGGTTGCGCTACATGCCATATGACCAATGGCGCCGGAGGATTTCTAGGTTCCGACCTGAGTAAGTATGGAGCGATTACGTCGGTGGCTGAGATCCGGGAGCAAATAATGAATCACGGCCAGTCCCCGCGTACCACAATGATCGCTGTTTCGACACGAGACGGACGCACGCTGACCGGTTTTGCTCGCAACGAAGATAATTTTTCTCTGCAATTACAGACTTTGGACGGTAAATTTCATTTCTTGGATAAATCGACGGTGGTGAGAGTGGATTACACGCCCGCTGCTAGCACGGCGAATGCTGGAAAGCCGCCAAGCGAGAGCGAACTCGATGCGCTTGTAAGTTATCTCGTTAGCATAGCTCGAAGCTCGCAACACGGAGTCAAATTGAAGATGCGGAGACATCATGGAGACGATGAGGATTAAACAGTGATCGTCGAGTTCACGATGCTGCTTGGCTGAAGTATGCGGAGACAATCCAAAGATTTGGTTGGCTGGCGCAAGTGACGAAGGTCGTTGGATCGTTGAAGATGGCATCTGTTTTTTGACCCGGCACGTCGAACAGGATTATCGGGTTCGGATGACCGCAGTGACGATTGTACATGTATAGCGTATAGCGGTGAAAGAAAACACGATCCCTGCGATGTGCTTCCATAGGAACGATTAGATGCTCAGGCACTGCGTTGAGCGCGTCGCAGATCAGTCTTCAAGGGTGGGCAACGTCTTGAGCACTTCGGTGGCGACGGGGCGGTTAAGTACGGGCTCATCCTTGCGAATTTTCCCGTCGCGAAAAACGAGGGTCCGTTTTGCAAAGTGGGCGACGTCGAGTTCGTGGGTTACCAGGACGATGGTTAAGCCTTGATCGTTGAGCCGTTGGAAGATTTCCATGATTTCTACCGAGGTGCGGGTGTCGAGGTTTCCGGTGGGCTCGTCGGCGAGAAGTATGGAGGGGCGATTCACCAACGCTCGCGCGATGGCGACGCGCTGCTGCTGTCCTCCAGACATTTGTGAAGGGAAATGTTCGGCACGGTTGGCGAGGCCGACCATGGCGAGCGCTTCGGTGGCGCGTTTGGTGCGCTCCGATTTGTGAATTTTTGTGTACAGGGTGGGCAACTCCGTATTTTCAAGCGCGGTGGTGCGCGCTAATAAATTGAAACCTTGAAAGACAAAGCCTAATTTCTGATTGCGAATGTGTGCGAGAGCTTTTTTATCGTGTTCGGAGACATCAATGCCGTCGAGGAGATATTTTCCGGAAGTGGGCTTGTCCAGACAACCGAGCAAATTCATGAACGTGGATTTGCCGCTGCCGCTGGCGCCCATAATGGCGAGAAATTCGCCACGTTGAATCTCCAGGCTGACGCCACGCAAGGCGTGCACGCGCGTTTCGCCCAGATCGTAATACTTGTGAACATTCTCCACACGGATGACCGCTTCGTCTGGAGCAGAAGAGTGGAGCTCAGTTGGAATCGCGGCGGCCATTAAGTTATTTTCACAAAGTCCAGTCCATGCGTCGTAAAAACTCAGCGCCTGATAGCGCCGGGCGCCGAAGGATTGGAGCTGATAGAACGAACTACGAGATTGTCATTCTCTTTCAGGCTGCCGTTCAGCACTGAGGCGATTTCTGTAAACGCGTGGTCGGTGATTCCAAGTGAAACGTTCACAGGCTCCATGCTGTTATCCGGATGCCATTTCCACACCACGGCGGTGGTGGCGCGCGGAGCGCGAGTGATATTCGATTCGGGCGTGGAAGCTGGCTGCGCAGTTTGTGAGGCAGTTTCGAGCTGTTTTTCGTCGATGCCGTACTGCGCATACAGACGCATGACTTCCTCGGGCGACATGGGGGGCTTGTAGCGCAGGGCGGTATTGGGAAGTTTCAGGACGTTTTGTACGCTAGCTACGGGAATGGTGACGTAAGCGGTCATGCCTGGAAAAAGTTTAAGTTCGGGATTCTCAAACTCGATCATGGTGTCGTAGGTGACGACATTTTGCACCGTGGTGGGATTCATGCGTACTTGAGTAACCGTGCCGTGAAAGTTTTCTTTGGGAAAAGCATCGACTTTGAAGGTGACTTGTTTGCCGGGCTTGATGTTGCCGACGTCAGACTCGTCAGTCTTGGTGTACACCAGCATTTTTTTTAAATCCTGGGCGATGGTGAAAATTGTGGGCGCTTGCAAGGAGGCCGCGACGGTCTGACCGACGTCGACATTGCGCGCCACGACGGTACCGTCGATTGGCGAACGGATCACCGTGTAATTGAGATTAGTTTGCGCCACGCTCAGCGCCGCGGCCTTCTGACTGACTTGCGCTTCGGCCTGCGTGACATTGGCGGCGGCGCCGCCGACGCTCGCGTTCATCGAATCGTAATTAGCCTTGGCCAGATCAAGCTGCTGCTGGCTGATAATGTTTTCTCGCGTGAGCTGACTCGCGCGCTCGTAATCGGCTTTGGTTTGAACCAGCGAGGCCTTGGACTTTTCTAAATTTGCCCTGGCGGCCAGCAGGTTGGCTTTGGCGCTATTCAGATCGGCCTCGGCTTGCTGCACAGCACCCTGAAATAATGCGGGATCAATAAGGGCGACGATGTCGCCTTTATGCACGCGCGAATTGAAATCGACGAAAAGCTTGGCAATGACGCCGGAAACCTGCGAACCGACCTGCACGGTGATTACCGCATTGATGGTGCCGGTGGCCTCCACAACATCGTGGATGTCGCCTCGCTCGACCTTGGCGGTAAAGTTTTGGTCCTGGGATTTGCGATTGAAGCCGAACGCCGCAAAAATGGCTACCACCGCAAGCACGCCGACCAAGAGCAGCCATTTAAGATTCTTCTTCATTCGCAGTCCTGAGAAAAATAAAAACTTGCGCCCATTAGTTACAACGCAACTTAGATGCGGCGTACTTATGCAAACGAAGCTTCGCTACTGGCTTACTCGTAGCGCAGTGCCTCAATGGGATCCAGCAGTGAAGCTTTGCGCGCAGGGTAGTAACCGAAAAAAACTCCCACAGCGATAGAAAACATGGCAGCCACGACGATGGCTTGCATGGAGGTTTCCATGGGCCATTTTAATGTTTGGCCGACGACGTAGGAGCCTACCACCCCGAATAACACCCCCGCGAACCCGCCAACCAGGCTCAGCATTATTGATTCCCCTAAAAATTGCAGCTGAATGGCTTGCTCGGTGGCTCCCACGGCGACGCGAACACCAATTTCGCGGGTGCGTTCCGTGACGGAGACGAGCATGACGTTCATGATGCCGATGCCGCCGACGACTAAGGAGATGGAGGCGATAGCAATGAGAAGTACAGTGAGAGTTTTGCTAGCTTCCATTTGCGCCTGAATGATGTCTTCGGGATTGCGGATGTTGAAATCGTCGTCTTCTTCCGGGCGCAGGTGATGACGATCGCGAAGGATCGCGGCGGCCTCCTGGCCGGCAAGTTTTACGGAATCTTGGGAGACGGCGGAACAGAGGATGTCGTCAAGCCAGGCATTGCCTTTGATTTTTTTCTGAGCGGTGGTGTACGGCAAGATGATGTTGTCGTCCTGATCTTGGCCGGACATGGAGAGACCCTTGGGATGGAGGACTCCGATTACTTTGCAGGGAAGATTTTTTACGCGAATAACTTTTCCGATGGGATCTTCCGCTCCGAAGAGTTGCTCGCGAACGGTGACGCCAATGTCGCAAACGTCCGCGGCACGTTCAACGTCCTCGTTTGTGAAGACGGCACCTTGATCGGCGTACCAACGCTTGATGTCGAAGAATTCCGGGGACACGCCGCGATAGGCGGTAAACCAGTTTTGATTGCCGTAAATAACCTGTACGTGATCATCGACATTGGGCGAAACCGTCTTAATGAGAGCGATCTGGTTTTTGATGGCGGCGGCGTCCGCCATGGAAAGGGAAGGGGAGCCGTGAGTGCCGGTTCGCACACCGCTGACGGAGCGGCCGCCCGCTTCGATCCACACGAAATTGTCGCCGAGATTATTCATCTGTTTCTCGACGCGCGATTGGCCGGCTTTGCCAATGGCTACCACGCAGATTACGGCAGCGATGCCGATGGTAATGCCCATGACGGTCAACAGGCTGCGCATTTTATTTCTGAGTAACGCCACGAGCGCGGAGCGAAGCAGTGCGGAATAGTCCACGATGACTCCTATAACTGGCCGGACCAAGAATGGCTCGAACTATCTAGAATAACGCGTTGTGGGGCTGAACTTGGATTCATGGCGAAACCTGTCCGCGTAACTCCTTCCATTTTAACGCGAGATGGGGGGAATTGAATTAAGCGACCATTAGTTTTCGTTTAGGTTTGAGAAAGAAAAGGCCCCGGGCGCGCTAACAAGCTTCTGTTTGGCGCTTACGAGGCCTTTCTGGGTTATATGTCAGCGGGCGTTATTCGCCGATGACTAGTACTTGTATTGAGCCCTCTATTACGGACGGGCGCGGCCGCTTGCTAGGGTCACCGGTGAATTTAGCAGAAGACAGATAGACCTTGTGCGCGACCGGGTCCAGGCCGTGAGTTTTTGATCCCACCGGAGTATCGATTTCCTGGACCACGGAGTATTTGCCGGATTTATCCGCGTGGATGATTTGAAATTTCCCAGTGCTCGGGGACGCGAAGATATATCCGGTTCCAGGGTCGAAGGACACGCCGTCGCAATCATCGCCTATGGCGACGCTTTGGCGGACTTTGCCGCTATTGCTATCGACGACCATGAGTTTTCCATCGCAACTGGAGAACAGAGTGTGAGTCTTATTGTCGATTGCCAGTCCGGACGGACCTTCACAACCCTCCATGACCCAGGTGGCTTTTAATTTTTTGCTGCTGGCGTCGATCACGGCGATGGCGTGCTTATCTTCGAGGTTGATAAAAACGTTTCCCTTTTCATCGTAGGCGAAGAATTCGGGCTTGGACTCCAAGGGGATGGTAGCGACGACTTTTTTCGTTTTTGCGTCGATCACCGAGGTTGATTTGCTTTTGCCGTTCTGTACGAAGACCTGATGAGTAGCGGGGTGATACAGGATGGAGTCAGGATTCTCGCCGGTGGCAATCTGAGTTTCAACTTTGAGTGTTTTCAAATCGAAGACCGCAACCTTGGCGGCTCCGCCTTGGCTGATGAAACCAATGCCGAGATCGGGGGCTACAGCGACGCCATGTACGCCGGGAGTGTCCGGAATGTCACCCACGACGGCGCCGCTCTCGGAATCCAGCACGGTCACATGCGTGGCGCGCGCGATGTAAACGCGGTGAGCTTCTGGGTCGACGGTGACGTAGTCCCAGCGTCCGCCGCCTTCAAGAGGAATTTTTTTTACGATTTTGAATTTGCCACCGTCATCACCGGCGCGTAAGGCGCTGGGTGCTAACGTGAGTGCGACGGCGGAAAAGATCAGAGCCGAGTTTCGCAAGAGTCGATGCATGTCTGTTTCCTCGTTTGGCGTGTAAGGGCAGGTTGCTGGCGCCCTGGCCGCCATGATGTAAGAGCGTTGCAGCAATTGCCGCGGAGAGAGGCTAGCAGGTGATTGGCGTTCTGCCTACCGAAGAGCGCGTAGATAAATGAAAATTAAGACTAATTTAGGAATTGAAAAAGCGACGTCGCGGCCTTGTATGTCGCGGCTTTAGCCGCGACATAAACGAATAGCAAATACGTGGGGCTTTTAAGCCCCGAAAGCGGCCCCAAGAACCTCAAATGCCGTCGGTTTTTTCAAAACGCTGCCTGCAAAGCGGCGAAACACAAAGTGGCGACGTATATGTCAGGCCGATGCAACGTGCGGCGTCGGTCGTTCGGGCCAGCCAACTGGACGCACGGGGCCTACGATGAAAAGCCAGGATGAAGCGCCGGCCAAGGCCACAAACGCAGCTAGCGCGAAGGGCCATTCGAAGTGGCCGGTGCGATCCAAAATAAATCCGGTGAGCGCCGGGGCCACGATTCCGGCCAGGTTTCCAGAGCCATTTTGCAAACCTGTCCAGCGTCCTGCGGCGTACGGGCCTGCGAGGGTCTGAGAGATGGCCCAAATGTTGGAGGAGCTGATGCCTTGGCAAGCAATGCCCAAAATGAGTAAAGGCACGTTCCATGCTGGCGGGCTGATGGCGGAGAGAAAGAGTAATACGCCTGCGCCTGCCAGGCCGCCGGTGACGAAAGGCTTGCGGACGCGAGTGGGTGTTCCTCCTGAGCGGATCAAATGATCGGAGAGCCATCCGCAAAATAATGCGAGAACAGCGCTAAGCACGTAGCCGGTGGCGCCGATTTTGGCCATGGCAGCGATGGAAAAATGTTTGTCGCGCACCAGATAAAATGGCAACCACGTGAGCAGGAAGTAACTCACGTAGTTGTAGCCAAACTGAGCGATGATAGTTCCCCAGGCGGAACGCTGCAGCAGCAGAGCTGCATAACTGGGCGCAGCTATTTTGTTCAGATGAATGGCAGCTTTCGCAGGAGGCATCCAAGCGAGCCAGGGGATCAGCCAAGACAAGCTGAGTAGTCCCAGAAATACGAAGAAAGCCCGCCAGCCGAATCTGGAGATTAATAACCCGCCAGCCAACAACCCAAACCCGGGGCCAAGCGCCAGACCAGCGGAGATGATGGAATTGGCGATGCCGCGATGTTCTTCGCGGTAGTGCAGCGCGATGATTTTGGAGTACGAAGGATAAGCGACGGATTCGCCAACACCGAGCAATAACCGCAACAACAACAGCATAAAAAATCCGTGAAGCATGCCAGTGACGATGGTGGCGACGGACCACAGAAAAAAACCGCCCGCAAAAACCCAGTTCACGTTGAGTCGATCCACCAGCCAGCCGGAAATGAGCTGCAAAAACGCGTAGGTCCAGAAAAAAGAAGAGAGCAATAGGCCGAGTTGCGAGGCGGAGAGGTGTAATTCGTCTTTTATAAGTGGAGCGGCGATGGAGAGATTGGAACGATCGATGTAGCTGATGAATATAGAAAGGCCCAACAAAATGAGAACGCGCCAAAGTTTTCCGGTCAATGGCTGCGATTGCGATGGTGATGTGGGCATTCGACTCGGCAGGGGATTCTCTCTCGCGCGCTCGGGAGATTGCAATTTAAATACGTCGATGAAAATGCAGAAGCGCTCGACCGACAATTATTCGAAGCGTGATTATTAATTGCTCGCGACGCGCCACTTATGCTTAATTGTCCCCGCTGCGGGAGCGACATGCCACACACGAAACTGACATCAGCACAGATAACTGGGTTTTGGGGCGCGTGGTGGGGATGGACTCTCGATGGCATGGATTCGTTTATCTACGCGCTAGTGTTGAGTCCCGCGCTATCGGAACTGTTGCCAAAATCGGGATATGCGAAGACGCCGGCAAATGTCGGGCTCGCGGGGTCCATCTTGTTCGCGTTATTCCTGGTCGGTTGGGGGCTTGCGTTTATGTGGGGACCCATCGCCGACCGATTCGGACGCACGCGG
>Ga0209625_1000088_pt1 | contig 20311 bp, 18 predicted proteins | sample JacPin_JW_Ref_M2_FD_187960 | JGI IMG/M metagenome (GOLD analysis project Ga0209625, IMG submission 187960) | Forest soil microbial communities from Algoma, Ontario, Canada - Jack Pine, Ontario site 1_JW_Ref_M2 (SPAdes) (version 2) | ecosystem: Environmental > Terrestrial > Soil > Boreal...
TGATCGCGGAAATAATTGGCAGCCTGATCTCTGCCGCGATAGTCCGCCTCGGGCAGGCTCAGTACGAAGTCGCGATCGAAGCAAAATGCCAGCCCGATTGCGTCGGCATCGTTGAACGCGTCTGAACAAGATTGCATGGCGCGTTCCATGTCCGCAATCAAGGAAAGCTCGGAAGAATTGGGAGGCGGGGCGCCGAGCCGCGCGACGCTACGTTGCAGATCAATCGTCACGCCCAGTTGTTCCAGCAGATCGACGCCGAGAATCCCATCAATTGGTCCTCCGCATGCCTTTGCGATGGCACTGAGGTCAATCGCAGGCAGCCTGAGATTCTGTAAACGATGGCCGCCCAGACTGAGTTCGCTCACTTCCACTTCGCGAGCACTTAAAGAAGTCGTTTTGTTCCAGGATTGAACGCGAACGTCCGCCGAGCGCCCGTTCCTGAATGATTTCAGATTGAGCATCGACGTGGCGGCGGTGTCTATAAGGAATCGCTTCTCGGTTTTATTCACTTCAACGATTGCCACCGGCAATCGATCGCAACGTTGCAGAGGAATTTCCGATTCGGAGGGCGGCGTTTGCGCGTGAACTGCGGCCGTAGCGAACACAAAAAAAACGAGAGCTGCACTCACGCACATGAGCCCGCCTCGTTGGTTTCGCATTATTGCCTCAAATGCGGCTCTGTTACCTGATCGATCCGCTCGAGAATTGCCCTGCGAATACGTCGAAACGCGCCATCGTCGTGGAACAGGCGCGAAGCCCAATTCGCTCCCATGGCGAGCGACTGAATTTCGAATACAACGTCGCGGGGAACCACGTCCTGCCGGATTTCTCCGGCATTTTGCGCGTCGCGGACTGCCTGCTCTAGCGTCGCAAGCCATTTTTTAAGCGATTCAACAATCAAATCGCGCACTTTGCCGGGACGATCGTCGAATTCGAGTGAGGCGGCAGCGAAAAAGCAGCCGCCGGGGAAAACTTTATCTTCCGCATAGTCGAGCCAGTTTTCGCAAAGAGCCCGCAAGCGGGCGAGGCCGTGCGCCTCAAAAGCTGGTCGAATGACGGCTTCCACGAAAATGCGGCCGGCTTCCTGCACCACGGCGCACTGAAGATCTTCTTTCGAACCGAAGTGGGCGAAGAGGCCACTCTTGCTGATCTTCAGCGAGGTGGCGAGCTTGCCGATAGTGAGCGCTTCGAGGCCTTCGAGGGAAGCGATATTCACAGCTTTTTGAAGAATTGCGCCGCGAGTCTTTATACCGCGCGGGCGGCTGCGTCGGTTCAGTGTTGTAACGACGGCCGGCGCGGTGGCTGGCAGTGGCCGCGAGCGGGCCAGTCGATGAGGCCGTGAGTGTTTCGCCACACCGAGATAATAGCACGACCGTTCGTTCTATTACAAGCAGCGATTCCGACCGTGATGTGGAAGCAAAGTCACTTACCCTGAATTGGAGATCTAGCGACTTAGGCGTTCGACTCGCTCGGCTTGCCCGTTTCTGCAGCGGTTTTTGTGCTTTGGTCGCGCTCTCGTTTCTTCTGCAGATACTCCCGCCACGTAAGGTAAATCAGGATGAGATCGAAGATCGTGAGCAACACGAGAAAAATCGAATGCGTGTGCGTGTATCGATGCATCTGGTATACGCAAAATAGCCCGAACACAATCATCGTTAGCGGATACGCCCAGAGTTTGTTCATCCAGAGGCCGGCTACGAGCAAGGCTTTCGACAGCCCGTGAGTGATCAGATAGACCGAAGCGAAGACCCTCCCGCCGTTCGCGAGCGATTGGGTCCAATGAAAAAGGTGCGCGACGATGATTTCGTCGTATCGGCCCGGCAGGTCATGCAGTGCGGCAAACCGAACGAATTCATTCATGGCGCTCGGTTTGATGAACCAGATCAGCACGCCGCCGATGCATTCGAGCAGACCGTCGAATCCCTTGATCGCAATTCCAGCGTGGAAGCTCTGATCGAGGAGTGAGCCGCGAAGTTTCAAATGGATTCCGTCAGGTTGCGTGTTCGAGCGATTTCAGCTCTTCGCGGAGGTAGTCTCGCCAATTTTCGGGCAGGGCTTCCAGGTTCGCTGCGCGTCTTAAAAGGTTAGCATTTTTGCCGCCATCTCTGTAGAGAGTGTTAATTTCTGCGACGCTGATTCCTTCGGGGTCTTCGTGGATTCTTTCGATTGCGTCTCCGGCTTGCACCACGCCCTGCTCGACAACAGAGAAATAGAAGCCGGAACGCCCATTGGTTAGCATTCGCTTCAGCATGTCGTCGCGCTGGAATTTGAGCGCGAGTTTATAGCACGGCGTGCGCGGTTGCGTGGCCATCAGGGTGGCTTCGCCGATCCGAAATTTGTCGCCGATGTGAATCTCTTGCTCGCTCAATCCTTCAGTCGTGAGATTCTCGCCGAACATTCCCCACGGTAGCACCATCCCCGGCAGTTCATCCTTCCAGAGCGGGTAGTGCTCGGAAGGATATGCGTAGACCGCTTTGTCCGGGCCGCCATGCACCGTCAAGTCTGCCTGACGGTCGCCGTCGAGATTCAACCGCCGCATCATCACGGGTCCCTCGACCGGTTCCTTGAAGATTCCGGTGCGCACTTCGTGGCCCTTCCAGACCACGGTGCGCGGCACGGCCACGCTGAGCGAAACAACCTTCATCGCGGCATCCCTCCCTGTTCGTATCGCGTTCAAATAGTGCCCCAAAGCAAGGCGCACAGGCCCTTCGTACTCAGGGCAGGCAAGAGTGCTTGTGCCACTGAAAGACTACGGCGGCGCGAACAAAAGAGGCGAGCTTGAATCTTGGCCGAAATTCCACTGATGTCACGACCTGCAATCCAGCACGGCCGCCCCGTTGATGCGGTCCGCTTTCAGGTCGTTCAGCGCCCGATTGGCTTCGCGCAACGGAAAGAGCGTCAGCTCAGTGCGGATCGGAATTTCCGCAGCGACGCGGAGGAAATCTTCGCCGTCGCGGCGCGTATTATTCGCGACGCTTCGTATCACGCGCTCTTGGTACAACAAATCGTAGTCAAACTCCGGAATCGGGCTCATGTGAATCCCGCCGAGAACCAGCACTCCGGCCTTCTTCAGTGCTTTCAGAGCGGGCGGGACTAACTCACCGGCGGGCGCAAACATGATGGCCGCATCGAGCTTGGCCGGCGGCGCTTCGGCGGCTTCGCCAACCCATACGGCGCCTAACTTGCGGGCCAGCTCCTGATGCTTCTCACCGCGGGTACACGCGTAGACCCCCGCTCCCCAGTGCCGCGCCACTTGAATCGCCACGTGCCCCGCCGCGCCGAAACCGTACAACGCGAGGCGTCCGCCTTCTTTGATACCCGAAATTCGCAGGCAGCGGAAACCAATGATTCCGGCACAGAGAAGAGGAGCGGCTTGTTGATCGTCGAAGTTTTCCGGAATCTCGTATACAAAATCTTCCCGCGCGACGGCGTACTGCGCGTAGCCGCCATCGACGGTGTAGCCAGTGAACTCCGGGTGGTCGCAGAGATTTTCCATTCCCGCGCGGCAGTATTCGCAGGTCTGATCGGTGCTATGGAGCCACGCAATTCCTACCCGCGCACCCTCGCGAAATCGCCGGGCACCTTCGCCGCATTTCTCGACTGTGCCGACGACCTGATGCCCGGGAATCACGGGAGATTTTCGCGGCGGCAATTCGCCTTCGACTACGTGCAAATCGGTGCGACAGACGCCGCAAAAACTCACGCGGACCAGTACTTCCCCTTTTCTGGGTTGCGGAACGGGAACGTCGGCAAATTCCAGAGGATTCGTTTCAATCCGCGCTGCGGCCCGCAGAACGCACGCTTTCATTTTTGGGTCCTTCGTTTTTCAAACCTGCATCTTCGGCGACGCTAAGCGCGACGGCGGTCCAATCGAAATCTTCACGGCCTTTGGCAACCGAAGCAAGCCAGCGGTCCCGCAACAAGCTTCCGACAGGCATTGGCATCGATTTCGCGGTGGCAGCCTGAAGGGTGAGCGTGATGTCTTTTAGTCCGAGGGCAAGCCGGAATCCTGCCGGCTCGAAGCGCTCCTCGGCGATCTGTTTTGCGTATCCTTGATAAACGGGACAGGCGAGAATGGATTTTCCGAGCATATCGGCAACCGCTTTTTTATCGACGCCGTTCTTCTCCGCCAGCGTGAGCGATTCGGCGAGCGATTCGATGGCCGACGCGATCAAAAAATTCCCGCAGAGCTTCACGACATTGGCGCTCGCGATACCCTCACCGAAATCAAAAACGCCCTGGCTGATCGCCGCGTGAATTGGTTTCGCCCGTTCCTTCGCGGCCCGTGCTCCGGAGACGCATACCCAAAGCTTCGCCGCCGCGGCTGCTTCCGGCCTGCCAAAGACAGGTGAAGCGACGTAAGTGACTCCATATTTTGCGTGATGTTCAGCGAGGCGCTCGGCCGTTGCCGGCGCGATGGTGCTCATGGAGATGTGAATTCCGCCCGATCCCAGGCGTTCGACGAACGAGCCGCCTGCGAGGCACAATTCTTCCAGTGCGCGATCATCCGCTACCATCGTCAAGACGATGCCGCCCGGTTGCGCGACGTCCGCCGGTTTCGGCGCGAGCGTTGCGTCTTTCTCGACGAGCGGCGCCGCTTTTGCAGCCGTGCGGTTGTAGACCCGCAGGCCGTAGCCGGCCTTGAGCAGATTCGCGGCAATCGCCGCTCCCATGTTTCCCAATCCTATAAATCCAAGTGTTTCTGGCATTTTAGATTTCCTCCAGTCTGTGTTTGTTCGTTCAGAATCACTATCTATGGATGCGCGGCACGATAAGTATGACTCATTTCCAGTATCGGCGGATGCCAGTGCTGATGAAGGCCGCCGCGCTTCCGTGATTTAATGTCCCCAGGGGACAGCCACGATGGCCAAGAAGAGCTTCAAAAATCTCACTGAGCGCGAAATTCTGGCGCTGGCTATTTTTCTCGAGGAAGAGGACGGCCGCGTTTACGGCGATTTTGCCGACGGGCTTCGCGAGACGTATCCAGCCACCGCCAAAATGTTCCAAGAGATGAAGGCCGAAGAATCGGGCCATCGACAAGTGCTAATTGATCTCTATCGCCAGAAATTCGGCGAGCACATCCCGCTGATTCGCCGGCAGGACGTCAAGGGTTTTATCGAACGGCGTCCCGAATGGCTCGTCCGCCCGCTCGGAATCCAAAACGTCCGCAAGCAAGCAGAAGTGATGGAACTCGAAACGCGGCGCTTCTACGAGCGCGCTATCAGCCAGGTGACGGATGCTTCGATTCGCAAGCTTCTCGGCGACCTGGCGGAGGTCGAACGCCAGCACTATGCCAAAGCGGAATCGCTCGAAGAGGAGCAGGTCACTACCGGCGCGCGCGGCGAGGAAGAAAAGGCGGGCCGGCGAATGTTCATGCTCCAGATTATTCAGCCGGGCCTTGCGGGTCTGATGGATGGCTCGGTTTCCACGCTCGCGCCGATCTTCGCGGCGGCGCTCGCGACGCATAGCAGTTGGGACGCATTCCGCGTCGGGCTTGCTGCGTCGCTCGGCGCCGGAATTTCGATGGCGTTCGCCGAAGCGCTTTCCGACGATGGCTCGCTCACAGGCCGAGGGCGCCCCGTCGTCCGCGGACTGGTGACGGGTCTGATGACCGCGGCGGGTGGAATCGGACACACGCTGCCATTTCTCATTCAAAATTTTCACGCGGCGCTCGTCGCGGCGATGGTTGTTGTGGCAATCGAGCTGGCGATTATCAGCTACGTCCGGCATCGCTACATGGACACGCCCCTCGTTGCGTCCTCGCTGCAGGTAGTAGTGGGCGGCGGTCTTGTCTTCGCCGTGGGGATCATAATCGGAAGCTCTTGATTGTGCTGCGCTGTGCTTGAAGTCTGAGACGATCCTGCTTAACCAAAGGAGCTGCTGATGAACAGCCGAACCGCAATGGGATTTGCGCTATCGCTGTTTTGCTCGCCGGTCGCGAGCGCGCAAAACGTCGTGAAGTATCACACGACGATGGACGACGTGAAGTACACCTACAACAGCACGTCGTCGCCGGTGGCGCGGCTCGCGCCGGGAGACATCCTCGAAACGAACACGGTGGACGCGTTCGGCAACGCGATTCAAAAGCCGGGCGATACGCTCGCGCTGGTGAAAGGCGACAATCCATTGAGCGGGCCTTTTTATGTAGAGACTGCAGAGCCCGGCGACACACTCGCGATTGAATTTCTCAAAATGGACGTGGACTCCTCGCAAGGCGTTGGCGCGTTTGCTCCGGGATTTGGCGCGCTGAACGAAACGTTCTACACGCCAATGCTGCATCCACCTTTGCCCGAGCGCATCTGGTTGTATCCGATCGACAATAAGGCGGGCACCGCGACGTTTCACGCGCTCGATTCGAATTTTTCCGTCAAGTTTCCATTGCATCCATTTCTCGGCTGCATCGGAGTGGCGCCGGAGGGCGGAGAAGCGCGCAGTTCGGTAGTGCCGGCGGAGTTCGGCGGCAACATGGATGCGCCCGAAGCGAGCGTGGGGAACACGCTTTACCTCCCGGTGAATGTTCCGGGTGCGCTGCTCTATATGGGTGACGGGCACGCGGCGATGGGCGACGGCGAGGTGGCGGGTACGGCTGTTGAAGTGCCGCTGCGAGTGCGGTTGCGCGTCTCAGTGATCAAAGGCAAAAAAATCGACTGGCCTCGATTCGAAAATATCGACGAAATCATGGCCGCAGGAATTTACCGCCCGCTCGACGATTCGCTGCGAATCGCGTTCACGCAATTGATTGGCTGGATTCACGCCGATTACGGTCTCTCGGAGCTGGACGCATACGAGCTGCTGTCTAAGGTGGCAAAAATCCATGTGACGCAAATGGTGGATCCCAACTACGTGGTCATCGCGAAGATCGATAAGAAGTATCTACCTCCCAAGCGCCACTAATGCCACTGCGCCAAGCGGAGGAGCGAGAGGAAAACGACGCGTTAGAACGTTAGAAAGGACATTTTACCGTAGATTAGATCCGGATGCGATGCTTTGTTTTCTGGCAGTTACGGGGATTTGTAATCGCAGAACCGCGATTAGAAATTAGGTGAAGAGAGGATCAGACTGCCTGACGAACGCCTCGCCATTATACCGAGAAGTGCTGATTTCACTGGGCCTGCGCTTGCGTTGTAATGTGCGAGTAACATTTGCGATTGGGCGCAATTTTGCCGAGCAATCAACCGATGCAAATCCTCTTTCGGTTCGTCATTGGCGGTCTTGTCGTATCGCTGTTCGCGGCTTTCGCCGACGTCGTGAAGCCGAAGAGTTTCGCGGGCCTATTTGCCGCCGCGCCTTCGGTGGCGATGGCCACGCTTGGATTGACGATTATGACGGAGGGGAAATTATTCGTGGCCGCGGAGACGCGGTCGATGATTTTCGGCGCTCTCTCTCTCTTCTTGTATGCAGCCGCCGCGATCCGGCTGATGATGAAATACAAGTTGGATGCCGCTCCGGCAGCGATCTCAGCCCTCGCAGTGTGGATGATTTGCGCGATGGGCGCCTGGTACGTGCTGTTGCGATAACCGCGAATGAGAGTTCACTTCGACATTTCGGCCTTGAAAGCGACGAAATGGTATGAGTACGCCCTGCGCTTTCTCTTCGGAGGCGCGATTACAGTGATTACAGGAGTGCTGGCGGGCCATTACGGGTCCGTATTCGGAGGTTTGTTCCTTGCTTTTCCGGCAATTTTCCCTGCCAGTGCTACGCTCGTAGAAAAGCACGAGCGAGAAAAGAAACGAAGAGCAGGAATAACAAAGACGGCTCGCGGGCGTGAAGCTGCTGCGTTGGACGCGCGCGGTGCGGCCATCGGGAGCATTGGCCTCATCGGTTTCGCATTTACAGTATGGAGGCTGGCGCCCATTTGGAACGGAGCACTCGCGCTTTTCGCAGCCCTAGTGGTGTGGATGACGCTGTCGATTCTGATTTGGCGTCTGCGCAGACACCGTCTTTTTGTTCGCAGAGGCCGGGCCAGCACCGCTTCGAGCACGGCGATTTCCTCAGGCGGTCATTAAGCTTTGCGGCGAAACGCTTTTCTGCCGTCTTCGATGCGGCGCCATGCTTCGGCAGGGCCTTTTACATCGAGAATTCGATACTTCTTACCGAGATGCCTGTGATAATTGACGAAGAATTCTTCCAACTCCTGCACGAATTTCTTGCCCAGGTCGCGGATATGCTTTATGTGGGCGTAGCTGTGATTTTCTTCCTCAACGCCGACAATCCGATCGTTGCGCTCCTTGTCCTTCTTCTTGCCCTGCTGGCCTTCAATCACGCCAATTACCCGGCATTTCACAAGAACTCCGGGGAAAGCCGGCTCGTCCATCAGGACCAGAACGTCTGTAGGGTCGCCGTCCTCCGCTTTTGTCGAGGGAATAAAACCGAAGTCGTATGGAAAGGTCATGCCTGCAGGCAACACCTTCTTAAGCGCGAACACGTGTTGTTCGGGATCGAACGCGAACTTGTTCCGGCTGCCTTTCGGAGTTTCGATGATGACGTGGATTCGATTCTGGAGGTCTTTGTCGAACGGGGCCAAGCGGGTTGGGTCAGCGAGAACGCCGCGTTGTTTGATTTTCGTGGGCATCGGTCAGTGTTCGCGGAACAATTACTACTCCGCGCCTGGCGCGGCGGCTTTTACGAGTGCAGGAGGTCTCGCAACTGGCTTCTTTGAAATTTCCTGACTCGAATCCGGCCGCCGAGTGATTTTCATTTGTGGCAAGGAAACAGGCCGGTTCGTTTCGGCGGATTCCAGAAGAGCCCGGATGACGCGCACGTCTGCCAGGCCTTCTTGCCCGGAAGGCTCAGGCTGTTTGTTGTTGAGGATGCAATCCGAGAAGTAGACGAGCTCGGGAGCAAACTGGTCGCGCTTCTTGAAAACCTTTTTCTGAACGCGGCCACCAATCGTCATTTCGGATTTCAGAGCTTCCACCATTTCGTAGGCGGGATCCATTTTCAGCACGCCTTTTGTTCCCACCACTTCGTAGACGGACCGGTCGGCGGCGCCGAAGCTGCAGGTGAAAGAAGCGATGCGGTCATTCGGGAATTTCATCAACCCGCTCGTCATTTCCGGAACCTCCTGAAAGCGCTTGTCGCTCGACCTTCTGTTCCATGCGAATACCTCTTCGGGCTCCGATCGGAAGAGATATCGCGCCGCGTTAATGCAGTAGACACCCAGATCGTAGATTGGCCCGCCCCCCACGTTGCTCCTGAGGCGCGAGTTGCCCACTTTCACCTGCTGTGAAAACGAAGAAGTGAAGTATCGCGGCTCTCCGATTTTGCCGGATTTGATTGTTTCGATCGAATCGAGATTGCCGCGCTCGAAATGCAAGCGGTAGGCGATCATCAGCTTTACATGCCCCTTTTCGGCGGCTGCAATCATAGCTTCGCATTCGGTTTCGTCGAATGCCATCGGCTTTTTGCAGAGGACATGAATCCCGGCTTGCGCGGCGGATTCGGTGTACGCGCGATGCATGTGGTTTGGCAGAGCGATATAGACCGCGTCGATCTCGCCGCTCTTCAGGCATTCGGAATACTGCTCGTACGAATAGGTGTGCTGAACTTTATATTTTTGGGAAAGCTTCTTGAGTTTTTGCGGATTGCTGGAGACGAGGGCTGTAAGTTCGGAATTTTCCTTCGCGTGAGCGAAAGCCGGGAGAACCGCAATTTGCGATATATAGCCGAGCCCGACGACTCCGTAGCGAATTCGCTTACCCGGTTTGGAGCGGCTATTTTTTTGCACGGGAGCCTCCGGACGACACCATGAAATCGTATCGAGTGCCTTCCGAAGGGTCGATACAGTGAAAGACGTACTTTCCCTGTGATGTGGGGGGGTTGAGGCCATGGGCCAATGCACAAAGAAGAAAACGGAAGAGTGTATTGCGAACCGATGCGGGAGCAAAGTACTCTGGAACCTGGTGGAATGGGCCTTGCTGAAAGGAAATCGGAGGAAACAGGTGGCTAAGACATTCGAAGTGGAGATTAAGTATCAGGATCGCGAGAAAGGCCCGGGAACCGTGGCTGGAAAAGCCGTCGTTACAGCCGGTAGCATGGCCGCGGCAATCGGGAAAGCGGTCCGCGAGATTCTCGACAAGACAGATCGAAAGCAGAATTTCGACATGCAAAAACACGGCATCGAGATCTCGGTGCGGTCCTCGACAGAAGCAGCCGAAGACGAAAAGCCCGACGAAGCGGCAGAGTCAGCAGCCGGAGCGTAACGCACAACAATCCGCCTGCTTTATCTACGCCAGCTCATTCTCTAAACGGTCGGGCAAACTCTGTATTTGCAATTGCCCAGTATCCAATTTCCATTTTCAAAGCCACTTAACGACACAGCACGAGGCCTTTGTCGTGAGCTAGGGGCGAGGCACCCGTGCGTTGACATGCGGTCGCTTGGCACCTAGAATCGCGGCCTAAATCGCCCTGGCTAAGCTGGGATTCGAGAAAAATTAATTTCGAATCGCTACGCGATCCGCCAGCAGCGATCGAAACCAGCGACGGAGATAGCCATCACGTCCGGTCCGAGTAAACCCAAAATAGCGATTGTGGATGACGACGCGGTCTTGCGCGCGAAGATTGCCTCGGCGCTCCGCTCAGATTTTGAGGTGCTCGAGGGCGAGGACTACGACGCAGCGGTAAAGTTGCTCGAAGAGCGCGAGCTGGACGTGTTGCTGCTTGGGCTGCCGACCGCGTCCGGGGGCGTACGGGAATGCACGGAACTGCTTTCGAGGCTGGATGGTAGCAACATCGACACACTGGTAATCGTGCTGAGCTCGGACCAGAAGAAATCAACGGCGCTTAAAGTGATCGACGCGGGCTCGTACGATTACTTCATCAAGCCAATTGATACGGACGTGTTGCGGCATCTGCTCGAGCGCGCGGTAGAGAAGCTGCATATCCAGCGTGAGAACCGGCTGCTGCGCGAGGAAATCAGCCGGAAGAATGCGCTCGGGGATTTGATCGGGACTACGGACTCGATGCGGCACGTATTCGACTCGATCAAGCGGATGGCGCGGGCGACGACGAACGTGATCATTCGCGGCGAGAGCGGCGTGGGGAAGGAGCTGGTGGCGCGTGCGCTGCACGAGCAGAGTCCGCGGCGGAACCGGGCGTTTGTGAGCGTGAATTGCGCGGCGCTCCCCGAAGGGTTGATGGAGGCAGAGCTTTTCGGGTACGAAAAGGGTGCGTTCACGGGTGCGGTGGGGACAAAAGAAGGGCGGGTGGAGCTGGCGCACCAGGGGACGCTGTTCCTCGATGAGATTGCGACGCTGACCCCACCACTGCAGAGCAAGCTGCTGCGGGTGCTCGAGGACCGATCGCTGACGAGGCTGGGCGGGAAGAAGCAGATCAAGGTGGATTTCCGGCTAATCAGCGCGACGAACGAGGACTTGGAAGAGATGGTGCGAGAGGACCGGTTCCGCGAGGACCTCTATTACCGGATTCACGTGGTGCCGATTTTCGTACCAGCGCTGCGGGAACGCGTGGAGGATATCCCTGTGCTGGCGGAGTATTTCGTCAGCGTGTATTGCGCCGCGAATAGCTTTCCGGCGAAGCGAATAGCGGACGATGCGATGCAGGCGCTGAAGCGGTACCCGTGGCCGGGGAACGTTCGCGAGCTTGAAAACGCGATTCAGCGGCTGGTGATCATGACCGACGGCGAGATCATTGGGCTGAAAGATCTGCCCGCCGACATCGTGCAGACCGCTGGGCGCGACCGGGGACGGTTACGGCTGTCAAAAGCGGGGATTGACCTGGATAGGGAGCTCGAGGCATTGGAACGGCGCCGGGTTCAGGAAGCTTTGGAGCAAGCCAGGCAGGTGAAATCGGAGGCGGCTCGGCTACTGGGGGTTGATCGAAACCGGTTGAACTATCTGTGCCGGAAGTACGGCCTGCAGTAGGAGACAAGGCGGCGCTGAGAGGATGCGAGAAGTGATGAAAAATTCAGCGCCATTGATTAAATCAATATCGCAAACGGTGAGGATCATGGCAGTGCGGTTCGTAGAATGTGAGGTCCGCAGATTCCACGATACTTACGGGAATGCTGCCAGACTGGACAATGGCGAAGCAATTGCATACAACAAAGCATCGCCCCAGAGGGGCTACTTGAGAGGGAGAACAAAGACATGGCAAAGAAAACCCTGAAGAAGTCCAAGAAGCTCGAATCCGCCAAGCCGCTTATCAGTCGCTAAGGATTGCGGTACGCCGGCGGCTGCGTGCAGTTTTCGTAGTCCACGGCAAGCAGTTTGACAGGGCCGCTGAAGTCGCTAGCGGCCCTGTTTGTTTTCCGAGCTTCCGATTTGGGTACGGCTTGCTTCCTCAACGTTTGATTCTCAAAGCTTCGAACCACTTCTGATAGGTTAACCTTCTTAACCGGCCACTACGCTTTCGGGGCGGGAAGAGCGTGCAAAATGGTGCGGCGGTGTAGGCCGCAGGTGACGGAAATGATCGCCAAGTCCACATACGAACGCCACGGACTCTATTACGACCAACTATTTCCAACCCTGCCAAAGAGTTGGCGACGAGCGCGGATGCGCTTGGCACGGAAGGCCCTCCCGGGTCTGGAATCGGTATGCGAGCTGGGCTGCGGTACGGCCCGAACGGCAGTCGAATTCGCCCGCCAAGGCCTGCGCGTGTACGGCGTAGACCTCTCGGCGAGCATGCTAAAGGTTGCTAGGCAAAAGATTCTTAAGGCGAGAGTGCCCGTCCGATTGATCCGAGCCGACATGAGGACGTTCCGGCTACCCGAGCCAGTAGACTTGGTCAGTTCGGAATGGGGGGTGGTGAATCATGTCCCGCATCGAGGGGATTTGCTGAAAGTGGCGAAAGCCGTGGCGCGAGTCCTGCGTCCGGGAGGCTATTTCCTGTTTGATGTTAACCACCAGCCGGTCTTTGAAAAGGTGTGGGTTGCTACTGATGTCAAGAAGACCCCGGAAATTTTCTGGCTGCAGCAGGGCGGGTGGGATGCCCGGCGGAAGAGAGGCTGGCAGAAGATGACCTGGTTTGTCCGCCAGCGGGCAGGGCTGTGGAAACGATACGACGAAGCGGGCGAGGAAGTTGAGTGGAGCGTCTCCGAGATCCGGCGGACGCTGCGGAGGGCGGGCTTCGATCGAATCCGCGCTTACGACTATATGGCCTTGACGTCGAGATCCGGGCCTCCCGCGGGCCTGCGCGGCTTTAAGACCCTATTCCTGGCTCGCAAGAGGTGACTCCTGAGGCCGCGGCAGTGAACGTGGTTTAAAAATTCAACGGCTGTTTAGTATTTTAAGCAATTCTTGGGCGCACTTTCTCGATCCGCCATTGAAATCGTCGTTAAATGCCGCGTTTCCAGTGCAGAAAGAAACCGCGGGCCGAGACCGACTTTGGTCAGAGTTTTGCAGGGATTGTGGCAGTCGTGGGGAACACTTATTCCGGGAGTTTGCAACAATGAAAAAGACAGCGAAGCCGGTGAAAAAGAATCGGAACGTCGAGAGCGGCAAAAAGCTCGAGCGCAAGACCTCTCTTATGTCGGTGCGTAGCCTGACGGTGACTTGGCCTCGGGGTTAGCCGGTAGGCGACGCCGCAGTTACGAAATCTTAATGGTCTTCCGACCTTGCGCTCCGCTAGGTCGGGAGTTTGAAGTAGCAGCAACCCCGAAGGGCCGCCGTCCCAGGAACGGCGGCCCTTTCCTCTTTGCAAGCGGCACGAAAGCCTTCCACGGCTACCACCAGATCTGAGAACGCAACCAATGCCAGCTGCTTCGACCAACTTGCCAAGCTAGTGGCCGGCTCTTGACTGTGATCTTGGCGACGCCGGTCATTCCGCTGCTAAGAGTTCCGTCGGGGTTCGGAAATACCATCACCACAACGAAGCGGTTGGTGAGCTCCTGCCCGAGTCGCGTAAGCTTTTGCGTCTGGGAGACAGGCGCATCAGGAGCGGCAGCGGGAAGAATCTGCTCGACATGGCCTGAGTAGGTACGAAACGCATAGGGGAGCACTTTCACTTTTGCGGCGGCCCCAAGACGAACGTCGTTCAAATCGCGGTCAGAGACGAAAATACGGGCCTTCATCGTGCGAGGATCGGATAAGCGGCAGAATTCATCGCCGGCTGCTAGAAACTGGCCGACGCGCTGGCTAATTTCGGGGGTTGTCATGATGCCGTCGAATGGGGCGCGAAGCTGTAGCGCATCAAGATTTGCCGTGGTGACGGCTAGCTCCTTCTGGAGGCGAACCCGTTCGCGCGCGGCGTGAGCAGATTTCCCGGATGCGGGCTGATCCTGATTCTCTCGCAGATGACTACTAGCCAGCGTAAGTTCGATGGAACTCTCCCTGGCATTCGCTTCAATTTCCGGGTTCTCGAGAACGGCGAGGAGTTGACCGGCCTTGACCTCTTGACCCTGGCGGACGAGTACCTCAGCGATTTTTCCAGCGACTCTGGTGCGCAGATGCGCGTCCTTACCTGGTTCGAGAACGAGTTCGGAGGAGACACTGGTAGGAACCGGAGGCACGAATAAAAGAAGAGCGACTCCGAGGACGCTAAACGTCTGAGCACGGGTCAATTTCCAGGTCACATAGGACTCCCGCTGTTTTCGAATCCAGGCGCGAACGACCGGCAGATATGACTTGATCCCTTTTCGCGCGAAAAAATAGACCACAACGGCGAATAAGAAGTAGCCCCAGTCTCCAAACTTCGACACGAGGACATTCTTCGCGAACAAGAGAACGACGGCGATAAGAGCTATGCTATAGATGATCGCGGTAACTCCAAAAATAAGAAAGATTCGACGGTGACGCCGGCTGGAAGGAGGCAGATCAATGTCCCGGCGAAGAATGTATTTTTGCGTCCAGACGCGCAGGAAAGCGAACGCGTCCTCGCGCAAGTTGTCTATATCAAGGAACTGCGAAAGGGCGTAGTAGCCGTCGGCTTTGATGAGCGGATTCAGATTTAGAACGGCGCCTTGAATGCCGCTCAGGAGCATCATTTTGTACGCCAGGTCATTGACGATAGAACCCGGCGCTGTGAAGTGCCAGATTGCCGCTGAAATACTACACAGAAGAAGCTCGACCCAGATTCCCGCAAAAATCACCCACTGGCGGCGGGACGTGCGATCGAAGAGAAGAATGTCGGTGGTATCCGTATAAAAAGCAGGCGTCAGGTAGATCAACAAGAAGCCCATTTGGTGAACGTCGCCGCCGAAATGTTTGCAGGTGAGCCCATGGCCGAATTCGTGGATTGCTCCGAGCATCAGAAGCAGGATCCAAAACGCCCACACATCGTAGGCGCTCTTGTCGGCGAAGGCATAAAGCGACGAGGTATCGCGCTGCACCCGGCTCCAGTCGCCGGCTACAAAATATGCCGCGGTAATAAACAGGAGGATGCAAAAAAATACGAACCGGGTGGTATAAATCCAGCCGAGATAAGGATCGAGTTTCGCCAAGGTTTTATTGGGGTCCCAGGCTTTAAAACTGATGTAGAGCATGCTGGACTGATCGACGCGGCCTTTACGTTCATCGCGGATGCGTTCAAGAACGGCTAGATTTTTTTCGCCGAGAGACCGTTCCCACATCGCTGGCTCGATCGAATCGAGAAATTCGAGGACCTCGGCTTCCGCAATTGCAGAATCAGGATTCTGCTCGGAAAGTTCGGCTGATATCTCGGCCGGCGTGCGTGTACCGTCACACAATATAAGCAGCCGGTATTCGAATTCGCCATAGCGATTGTAGGAATTTGTTTCGTGGTTCTTGATGACGTAACTTTTTTCGCCAGCAACCGTCTGCTCGCTGATCCGCAAATCCGAGCGAAGCTTGGGGCGGCGCAGTCCTTTGGAAAGGACGCTTGAGACTTGAATGCTGGTGGGGCCGAAGCGCATAACTGGCTATGCCTAAGGTTTCACTTGCGAAGTGCCCGGCCAAATTACATGCACAGCCATGCCGGGACGCAAATCTGAAATCCCGGGGCCAACGAGCTGCGCAGTGACGTCATAGCTGTCGCTCGCGGGATCGACCGTGGGGCTCACTTTCACGACGCGAGCGGAGAGCGCACGGCCGGAATCGCCGACAAGCGAGAGGTCAACGGGCGCGCCTCGCTCCGGACGTTTTGACGATGTTTCCGGAACCTGAAATTGGACCTGGAGAGGCGCGAGCTGGCTGATACGAAAGCATTTGTCGTTTTTGGCGACTGCCTGGCCTTCGCGGACGTAGCGGCGCACGACGACTCCACTGAATGGGGCGCGCAGCCGAGTCTGGTCGAGCTGGATTTCGAGGCGATGAATTTCCGAGTGGCTGCTTTCGACCAGGGCCTGCCATCCATGCATGTCATATTCAGCGCCCTTTGCTTCAAACTCTGCGGCTTCCAGATCGGCTTCGCTGGAAAGCCCGTATTCACGCAACTGATGCTGGCGTTTCAAGGCCGCGGCCTTCGCCTTTAGCTCAGCCTCTTTGAATTTCACATTGTTCTCAGCGACGATGAGGTCGTTGCGAGCTTTATTGAGTTCCATCTGAAGGGTACGGTCATCAAGCTGGCCGAGGATTTCGCCTGCTTTCACTGCAGTCCCTTCGTCTTTCGCGATGGACGTAACCACGCCGTCACGTTCGGTGGAAAGGTCCACTTGATGCTCCACGGAAAGCACGCTGAGGATGTCGTTTGGTTCAGACGGCTTGGCAGCGGAGGCTGTGGCAGACGGCCGCAAAGGGGCTGACGCAGAAGGAGCTGGTGCGGCGGCGGTCGAATCGGGCGCCCGGGAAGAATCGCCACAGCCCGCTACCGCGAGCGCCAAAGTTGCAATTGAAAGATACGCTGAACGTCTGATCATGTTCCTGCCCCTTCAACTTACGGAAGCCAGCTCCAGACCTTTTGCCAAATCCAGCGAAATGGATCGCGAAACAATGCATAGCCGACTGGATACCATCCGCTCCCAAACCATCCGCCCGCCGCACGGATGCGAACCCGGCCCACCATGCCGTCCCGCGCGCGCCCGGCAGGATTCGAAAAAAGTCCGCGCACCAGAAAATATTGTTCTCCTGCATCGGAACGAGTTTGGGCGCCGATGCGATCGACGGCGCCCCTGAAGGTCGTAGTCGGGAACGCGTTGAGCTTAAGCGCGACGTCCTTGCCGGGGCGGACAAGGGCCAGCTCCGTTTCGGGCACGCTCATTTCGGCGGCCATGCGATCCTGATCGACGATTTCGCAGAAGGGATCACCCGGTTTAACCATCACACCGGTCTTTTCTTCAATTTTCGGAGTCACCACAACGCCGGAAATCGGAGCGTGGAGGTCTGCAGCCGCCACACGTTGCTGTTCGAGCTGCACTTCGGCGGCATGAAGATCGGAGCGCAGTTTTGCCTGTCCCGCGGCCGACGGATCGTTGCGAAACTCCGCTTCCGCAGTTTCCCGGCGGGCCTGCGCAAGAGCGGCTTCGGCCTGCGCGAGTTTGATACGATCTTCGCTATCGTCAAGCTGTGCAAGCAATTGGCCATGCTGAACAGTTTCACCTTCATGAACGAAAACGTGCCGAACGACTCCACCTTCTATCGAGCTGACAATACGCCGTTCGGCAGGAACGACGGTAGCGTCCGTGCGCACGCGCACAGGCCAAGGAACAAAAATGAGAAGCGCGGTGACAATCCCGGCGCGTTCTGCATACAGCCGCCAGCGCTCTTTCGGCATCGCGGCGGCGAGACGTTTTTTCTGTACGGCAAACGGCTGCAATATATTCGCGAGTGGAACTTGTTGGTAAAGCTGCGCGTTGCGGATCGCAACAGTAGTCTGGTTCGCCAGGATCGAAACTGTCTCTTTGTTGGCATCGGTAAGAAAATCGGCGTCGCTGCTGAGAAGTATCATCGCGCCGAGGACGCCTTGATCGTCGCGGAGCGGCAAGGCGTACATTCCATTGAACTGGTAGGCTTCGAGGTAGGAGACAATCTGCGCTCGCGCCCCCTCTGGATCGGCGTGCCAGCCGTCGTCGTAATTATCGACCGAAACCGGATTTTCCTGCTGAGATACCCATTCGAGGCGATCGCGTAGATCGCTCATCTCGCGCGTTTTTGGCACTTCCGTTTCGCCGGAGACGGCGCCCAGGACGAACTTGCGCCGGTCGAAAAAGCCGATAACTAACTTGTCGAAGGGAACGATGGAAGCGGCTTGCTGAGCGACGGTGGAAAGGACGTGATCAAGATCCAGCGTAGAAGTGATTTCCTGCGAAATTTTGAGAAGAGCGTCGAGGGCGTGAACTTTGCGTTCGGACTCAAGAAGATTCGCGTTGTGTAATGCGACGGCGGCCTGTTCGCTGATACTTTCGAGGAAGAAAAGGTCCTCTTCGTTAAAGGGTGTGCCGTCTGTCTTGTTCACCAACTCGACGATGCCGAGCACTTCGTTTTCTTTTCGCAGCGGCGCCGCCATCCAAGACTCGATCTCGAACTCACCGCCCGCCTTGCTGCGCTCTTCAAGGCCCGGTTCTTCCGAGGGGGTTTCAAGGAGTTTCGGGTTGCCCTGTTGCGCTATTTCTCCCAGCAGTCCCTCGCTTACGGAAACACTCGCGCCCTGTTCAACTGTAGGATCGACTCCCGCGGTGTTTGCCATTCGGAGTTCATCTCCTGCCGCGAGCCAGAGATTGCACGCTCCTGCGCCGAGAATATCCCGGATCTTGCCGGCAACGATGGGAAGCAGCTCTGCCAGCTCTAACGTGGACGTGAAGGTGCGGCCAAGGTCGTAAAGAGCGGTGAGGCGTTCGAGAGTTGCAAGCTGGGCATGGCGCTCGCCTTCGATTGCCTCGAGATTCGTAAGCGCTTGGCCTGCAAGTCGCGCCGCTTCTTCGAGAAAATGCGCGTCTTGCTCAGTGAAGTTCCCGGCCCTTTTGTTCAGGACTTCGACCACGCCCTCGGGACCTCCGACGCCAGGAAGAGAGGCAAACATCGCAGATTTGACGCGGATCCGGCTCGTCTCTTCGAGATGCTCGAGGTCGTCAAGAGAGAGATCCTGTGAGGTGAGCCGGCTCGTGGTTGCCGATTCGAACACAACGGCAAGCGGACCCTCAGTGACAGGTTCGCTAGCCGGCACGATTCGCTCGCCGGTCTCAGTCCAGCGCGTTCGGCATACGAGCCCCTCCGCTCCAGAATCGTGAATCCACACAAATACGGCGCGAGCTCCAAGCGTAGTGCCGACACGTGCGGCAAACGTCTTCAAAAGCGTATCCTGATCGCGACACGCTAGAGACACGCTCGCGAGTTCGAAGAGCGCAGAGGATGTTTCCATTGCTCTCCCTGGAGGGGCGTCCTCGCTCCCGCCCCCGCGCCGAGCCCGCAGACTGGGGGAAAGAGAACGGGCGGAGCCTAACAAATGCGGCTGTAGCGCGTCAAGGAAGTGCCCGGTAATAACCGTAATAGACGCGGGATAAAAGTGCAAACCCTTGATTGCGGAGCGCATTTCAGTTAGCTTTGCAACTCGCTGTGAGGTACCTGTGAATATTGGTATTCGGAAAGCCGGGCAGGCCACGATCCTGGATCTCGAGGGAGCGCTGAAGCTAGGAGAAGCGGAAGAAGCGTTTCGCGGCCAGATTCAGCAGTTAATGGATACGGGGACGACGCGCATCGCCGTGAATCTAGCGGGCGTTACCGAGCTTGACAGTTCAGGCATTGGGGCGCTGGTTCGCTCTTTTACGATGTTGAAGCGCGCGGGTGGAAAGTGCACGTTTTTTGCGCCGAGCAAGCGCGTAATGATGCTGCTGAAAATGGTGCGCCTGGATTCGATTCTGGATCTGTCGGACGACGAAGCTACGGCTCTAACACGCATTTAGCGCTCCTTCCTCGAAACATATTTCGTTAGCTCCTGCTTGCGATCGGACGATTCGCGTTCCTTCCTTTTTGTCCTATAGTTGCAATCCGAGATGCGAGCTTCCGAGTGGATTCAAATTGCATTCACATTGGGGATCGGATTTCTGGCATGGATGCGGCCGCTTGAAGTCAGGCGCCGGCTGCGGATTACGCTGCTCGCAATCATAGTACCGGGAGCGATCTTGGTGGCGCGATGCGCTCTGCGCGGATTCACGGGTTCCGTGGTACGCGATTGGCTCCCGGTCATACTGTTGCTCATTCCCTATTGGCAAGCCGGGCAGTTTTTTGCGGGTCCCGACAAACGAATTCAAGAATGGCTTGCGCGAACCGACGAGAAGGTGTTGGTAATACTCGAGCGGATGATCGGGAGCAGCGAAAATAGGGGATGGGCCAGGTATTTTGAAACCGCCTACCTCATGTGCTATCCGCTGGTGCCAATCGGACTGGCCGCTCTGTATCTCGGGCACCACCGCGTGGCGGCGAACTTTTACTGGATTGTGGTCGTGCTTGCGAGCGACATCTGC
>Ga0209625_1000089_pt1 | contig 20285 bp, 19 predicted proteins | sample JacPin_JW_Ref_M2_FD_187960 | JGI IMG/M metagenome (GOLD analysis project Ga0209625, IMG submission 187960) | Forest soil microbial communities from Algoma, Ontario, Canada - Jack Pine, Ontario site 1_JW_Ref_M2 (SPAdes) (version 2) | ecosystem: Environmental > Terrestrial > Soil > Boreal...
CCCGAGAGACGCCACCGTCAGTCCCGCCGCCACCACTGCGGCCGAACCCCCGCTTGATCCTCCAGGCACCCGGTCGGGTGCCAGAGGATTCTTCACCGGGCCGTAAGCCGAGTTCTCATTCGAACTTCCCATCGCGAACTCGTCGCAGTTGGTCTTTCCCAGGATGACCGCGCCAGCTGCCTCCAGCCGCTCAACCGCGGTCGCGTCGTACGGCGGAATATAGTTCTGCAAAATCTTCGAACCGCACGTCGTCTTGATCCCGCGCGTACTGATGACGTCCTTGACGGCCACCGGCACTCCTGCCAGCGGCGGCAGCGGCTTTCCTTCCGCCACCAACGCATCGATTCTGTCGGTTTGCCTCCGTGCCCGCTCCGGCGAAAGCGTCAGGAAAGCATTCAGCTCCGGATTCCGCGATTCGATTCGTTTATAAAAGTCCGCAGCCAGCTCGCGCGCCGAAACCTTCTTCGCCGCCAGCGCTTCTCGCACTCCATCAACGGTCCAGTTCGCACTCATCTGGTCATGTTCTCTTGGAGGGGCACGATATATCGTGCCCTCCCGCCAGCATTTCCTGCGTTCTACCTGCGGAGCTGGCGCACTCAACTTCTCACTTCATTTTCTTCTCTTCACTGAAAACTGATAACTGATAACTGCCTACCTCTCAATCACCTTCGGCACCCGGAAATACGGCGGCTCGGGGTCCGGCGCGTGCTTCAGGACGTCCTCGGCCACCGCACACGGCACAATCAGGTCCTCGCGCAGCGTCGCATCCGCTGTTTGGTCGTCGCTCAGCACCTGCGCCATGGGCTCAACCTTGATTGTGTCCAGCTCGTTCAGCTTTCCGATGTATTCCAGAATTTCGTCAATTTGCGCGCGGTACGTTTCCAGCTCGGCCTCGCTCAAGTCGAGATAAGCTAGTTCCGCCACCCGCAACACATCTTCCCGGCTGATTTTCACGGATTTCCTCGGTGATTTGCTATACGCTTTCAAATGAATTCTAGCACATCAAGCCTGGGGCTCCGCGGACCCTACTTGGACGCCGCCGAGTGGTCCATCTCCATCATGCTGTGGTGCATGCTCGCCATCCGCCAGCGTCCTTCGGACTTCTTGCACATGGCCATTCCGCGTCCGCTCAGCACTCCTCGCGCGAATTCAATCTTAAACTCATACTCGTACCACACCGCTTCTCCGATGGGGTGGAACGCACTCTCGCGAATCTCCAATCGGGCCGCCGGCTTCTGATGAAAAAATCGCTCGCGGAAGTACCCGATCACCTGTTCCCGGCCATAGAGTTCGGTTTCCATGCTGAACAGCACGATCTTGGGGTCCAGGCAATCGCCGAAAGCCCGCTCGTCCGAAGAGTTGAATGCCTTCAGGCACTGAAGCATTTCACGGTGCATCTCCGCCGCAAGCTTCGAGGCGTGTTCCTCGCTTGCAGTGGTCACGTGAACGGTCTGCTTTTTCAGGTCGATGGTTGCTCCCAGCTTCGCCAGTAAATCCACGCCGAGGATCCCGTCGATCTTCCGCCCGCAGGCTTTGCCAATCGCGGACAGGTCAATAGCCAGCATCTCCAGTCTCATTAATTTTGTGTTGCCAACTGTAAGCTCGTCCAACGTGACCTGTCGCCCGCTAGTGGCCAGGGTTCCCGTCCACGAAGTTACCCGCGTGCCCTGGGCTTTTCCGGCTGCAAATGAATTGAGATTCAGCATGGAGGTCGCCGCCGTATCCACGAGAAACAACATCGGTTGGCTCTCGACGGTCACTTCGACAACTGGCAGCGCGTCGCAATGCTTGAGGGGGATTTCCTGCGCTCCTGCGGAGAAGGGAATGGTCCCAAGGAAAAGCGAAAACCATAACGGGCAGAGTAGGCGGTAGAAACGGCGAGCTCTCATAGCCACACCTCGCATTTTCCGAAGCCTATCATAAAAATACGAACGGTCGTGCTATTTATTTACGCGTGTTACAATCTTTTCATGCCAGCCGTTGCCCGTTCCTCTCGCAAGCCCCGTACTCCTCGCCCGCAGGCTCGCGGCCTTCGCACTCGCGAAGCCATCCTCGCCAGCGCCGTGGACATCGCCTCCGTGCACGGCCTCGACGGCCTGACTGTCGGTTCCCTCGCCACCCAGCTTCGCATGAGCAAGAGCGGTCTTTTTGCACACTTTGGTTCCAAGGAAGAGCTGCAGTTGGCCACCATCGAGGTTGCCCGTCAAATTTTCATCGACAAGGTCACGCGGCCGGCTATCGCCGCTCCCAGGGGCATGCCCCGACTTTGGGGCCTCATCAATCTGTGGCTTGTCCTGGTGGAGAAGCGCGTATTCAGTGGGGGCTGTTTCTTCAGCGCCGCTTCGTTTGAATTTGATAGCAAGCGCGGCGTCGTCCACGACCGTATTGCCGCCATCATGCGCGAATGGATGGACGTTCTCACCCGCGCCGTGGAGCAAGCGCAGAAGGCTGGCCACCTTGGCGCAAAAGTGAATTCCACGCGCCTGGCCTACGAAATCCATGGTGTCGCTATGGGTGCCCACTGGGCGCATCAATTGCTTGACGACAAGGACTCCTATTCGCGTGCGCGCATCACCGTCCTCGAGAAACTGCGCAGCATCGCGACTCCCGCCTCCCCGCGTCTCCCCTAGGGGGACTTGCGCTTTTTCTAGCGGCAAATTACGCTGAAATCCTTCTGGGAGGTACTCACCATGACACGCACGGTTCACTCCGCCGATGATTCCGCCGCCGATGGCGTCACCCGCCGCGAATTCCTCGGCGCCATGGTGACCACTTCGCTTCTCGCCGGCGTTGCTGGCCCGGACCTTTGGGCCGCCGGCAACGAAAACGGCATTCCTTATCGCAAACTCGGTCGCACCGGCGAACGCGTCTCTCTGATTGGCCTCGGCGGCTATCACATTGGTATGCCGTCCGACGAGCAGGAAAGCATCAAGATCATCCGCACCGCTCTCGACGGTGGCATCAACTTCCTCGACAACTGCTGGGACTACAATGGCGGCAGCAGTGAGATCCGCATGGGCAAGGCGCTGCGCGACGGCTACCGTCAGAAGGCCTTCCTCATGACCAAAATCGATGGGCAGACCAGCAAGGCCGCCGCCGTGCAGCTCGATGAATCGCTGCGCCGCCTTCAGACCGACCACATCGATCTTCTCCAGTTCCACGAAGTCATTCGCATGACCGACCCGGAGCGCATCTTCGCTCCCGGCGGCGGCATGGAAGCGGTCCTCGAAGCGAAAAAAGCCGGCAAGGTTCGCTACATTGGTTTCACGGGGCATAAGAATCCCGCGATGCACCTGCACATGCTCGAAACTGCCGCCACGCATCAGTTTCATTTCGACGCCGTCCAGATGCCCCTCAACGCTATGGACGCGCACTACGAGAGTTTTGGGCAAAAAGTCCTTCCCATCCTCGTGAAAAATGAAATCGGCGTCCTCGGCATGAAGCCCATGGGCGCCGGGCTCCTGCTCAAAAGCAACACTGTCTCTCCCGTCGAGTGTCTGCGCTACGCCATGAGCTTGCCCACCAGTGTCGTCATCACCGGTTGCGAATCCCTTGCCAACGTGCACCAGGCTCTTGATGTCGCGCGGAATTTCAAGCCGCTAACCACCGCTGAGTCCGCCGCTCTTCTTGCCAAGACGGAGCAAGCCGCTCGCGCAGGCCAGTTCGAAGGCTACAAGACCACCAACAACTTCGACGGCACGGTCCACAATCCGCAGTGGCTCGGCTAGCCCGGTTTTTTTACAACTCTTCGCAACTCTGCTCAGTAGTGTGTAAAAAATGGGATTAGCGAGCGGGAACGACTTCGGTTAACTTGCGGGGATACTTCTTTGCGATGTAGTTGTCGACGAGCGCCTGAAACGCAACGGCCAGCTCATCATAAGTGCCTTCGAGCGTCACATCCTTTTGCCCGTCGATGTACACAGGGCAGCGCGGCGCCTCGCCCGTGCCCGGCAGGCTGATGCCGATGTTGGCGGCTTTCGATTCGCCCGGACCGTTCACGATGCAACCCATCACCGCGAGGGTCATCTCTTCAACGCCTTGGTATTGCGTTTTCCAGATGGGCATCATGTCTCGGATGTAGCCCTGAACGCTTTCCGCCAGCTCCTGAAACGTGGTGCTCGTCGTGCGCCCGCAGCCGGGGCACGCCGTCACGCTGGGCGCAAACGAACGCAGCCCCAGCGCCTGCAGCAGTTCGCACGCGGCGTAAACTTCTTCGCGGCGATCGCCCCCTGGTTTGGGCGTAAGCGAAATGCGAATCGTATCCCCAATGCCTTCGTAGAGCAGCACTCCCAGCGACGCCGCCGACCAAATCTGCCCCTTCATGCCCATCCCGGCCTCGGTGAGGCCCAAGTGCAGCGGCTGTTCGGTCTTCGCGGAAAGGTCGCGGTAAACAGTGATGAGGTCCCGCGGCCGCGAAGTCTTGCAGGAAATAATGATTTGGTCGTGCCGCAGCCCGGACTCCAGCGCCAGCTCCGTCGATTGCAGCGCCGAAAGCACCATGCAATCGTTGATAATTTCTTCGGACTCCTTGCCGAGATTCTTGTCCGTGTTCTCCTGCATCTTGCGCATCACCAGCTCTTGATTCAGCGAGCCGCCATTCACGCCGATTCGAACGGGCTTGCCGTTGTCGCGCGCGATTTTGCAAATGGTAGAGAACTGCTCATCTCGCCGCTGCCCCGCGCCCACATTGCCCGGATTGATGCGGTATTTATCTAGCGCTTTCGCGCATTCCGGATACTTCGTCAGCAGCACGTGCCCGTTGTAATGAAAATCTCCGATGATGGGAGCGTCGCATCCTGCATCGAGCATCCGTCTTTTAATTTCCGGCACCGCTGCCGCCGCTTCCGGCACATTGACTGTCCAGCGCACAATCTCCGACCCCGCCTCGGCCAGCTCCAAAGTCTGCTTCAGTGTTGTCTCGATGTCTGCGGTATCCGTATTCGTCATGGACTGCACGACGATGGGTGCGCCCCCGCCCACGCGCACGTGTCCCACCTTCACGCCATAAGTCTTCCGCCGCGGATGGCGGCTCGCGGCAGCGTCAAATCCTTCAATCTGTGTAAGCATTCCCCTTAATTCTATCGTGATTTGCCCCTTCCGCGAAATCGAGTGTGTTCGCAGTTGATGAGGTGGTCGTTGCACTTCGAATCCAATGGGGGCTTCCGGCGGGGAGTAAATCAGAGCTCACCGACGTGCCTGAGCTCGCCTCGCTCCGCTTGCCAGACAGTCGTCGCCATCCTTATTTCTCGAAATTGACTTCTCGGAGGCCTTACATTTCAGCGGCTTTACAAGGTTGTGGGCGCCAGGGCAGGATCGTCTTTCTGCGGTTTGTCAAGCTCGACGGCCACGTGAGCGAGTCTTTCCAATTCACTCCTCAGCTCGACCCAATACTCGGAGCCGATCGTCGCCACGAATCGTTCGTGCGCCGCGCGCCAGGCGGGCAGGCTCCGCGCGAGCGTGCGCTCTCCCTTGGCCGTAATCGTCAAAAAACGCTGCCGCATGGCCGCGCGATTCGAAATGGCGACGAGCCCCTCTTTCTGCAAGAGCCTCAGGCTCCTCGTCAGTGTCGTGCTGTCAATGACCAGCACGTCCGCGAGCGCCCCCATGGAAACCGGCTGGTTCTTCGCGATGCCCACCAAAATGGCAAACTGTGTCGAGCGAATGCCCGTTTCCTGCAGCGCCAAGTCGTACAACCGCGTGACCGCGCGCGCCGTCCTTCGAAAGTTGAACGAAGCGCAGTAGCCCGTTCCGTGCAGGTCCATCGGGAAGGATTTTGTTCTCATTTTCGGCATTCCAAGCTTGACTTGTATATACATCTTAAGATATAACTGACCTCAACGTGATGTCAAGCGACGGCATCCATGGCCCCGTCGGGCGCCGTTCCGCGAGTGGAATAAATCGAATGTCGAATCAGTCTAAAGTTTTGAACGAAGGTGATTTCCATGATTACACCACTGGTTCCCACACGCTCGCCGGAACAAAACCAAGTTTTGAATAGCCCCACACTCGCTCCCGAACGATACGTCTGTTTTGGCGCGTTTCACCTGGACTTAAAAAAGGAAGAACTCTTCAAGGACGGCACGCGCGTAAAGCTGCAGGGCAAGGTCTATCAGGCCCTCCTGGCCCTCCTTCAAAAACCGGGCGAAATCGTGACGCGCGAAGAGCTGCGCATGCAACTCTGGCCGGCGGACACCCACGTCAACTACGATGCCAACGTGAACACCACCGTGAACAAGCTCCGCCAGGTTCTGGGCGATTCACCGGATCAGCCCGCTTTCGTGGACACCATCCCGCGCAAGGGCTACAGCTTTGTCGGCCAAGTAAGATACGTCGACCAGCCCGTTGCGCAACTGTCGCCAAAGGTGGCGCAACTGTCGCCAAAGGTGGCGGAACTCTGGCCCGTCGCGGCGGACCAGCAGCACGCAGAGAGCAGGGCGTCGTTCTTTCGCACGGCTATTCTTTCCAAATGGTTTACCGCCGCGGTGGTCGTTCTGGTGATCGCCAGCATGTTGTTCGGCGCGGCGCTGGTGTTGTACGCCCACCGCTGATTCCAGCCGCCCGTCCCCATAAATCTTAGGGCGAGCCCGGCGCCATCAGAGAGAGCCGCGCAGCCCCAATGCGTCGGCGTGCTCCCGCAGCGCGGCGATGCAGAAAGCGATGTGCTCTTCCAGCGGCACGCCGAGCTCTTCGGCGCCCTTGCGCACATCCTCGCGCGACACCCCCTTGGCGAAGAGTTTGTCTTTCAAGCGGCGCTTCACGGAATCCACTTCCAGATCCAAAATGCTTTTCGACGGGCGCACGTACGCGCAAGCGGTCAGGAAGCCGGCCAGCTCGTCGCAGGCGAAGAGCGTATGCTCCAGCGCGGATTGGCGCGGCACATTGCAATAATCCGCGTGCGAGAGGATCGCGCGGACGATCTCCTCGGAGTAGCCCATTTCGCGCAAAATCTTTGCGCCTTCGGAAGGATGCCCCACTTCGGCGGAGTGCTCCTGATTGGGCCAGCGCTCGTAATCGAAATCATGCAGCAGCGCCGCCAGGCCCCAGGCCTCTTCATCGGCGCCGGATTTACGCGCATAAGCGCGGACGCACGCTTCCACCGCGAGCATATGTTTTCGCAGGCTCTCCGAAGCGGTGTACTCGCACAGCAGTTTCCAGGCGTCATAGCGTGTCGGCATCCGTCTCTCCCCGTAGTGGCCGGTCTTCAGACCGGTTCTTGGCTCTCCAGATCGTGCCCTCTCTTCGATTCTCCTCCAAAATGAGCAGTAGTGTACCGTGAGAGGCAGGAAGTAATGAAGCAGGCAGATGGAGGGACCCGTGGACCAATACGTCTTTGTGCGCCTGCATGCGCGTGAGGGGCAGGAGAGCGCCGTAGAGAAGGCGTTGCGCGGCGTCACCGGGCCATCCCGCGAGGAGGCCGGCTGCCTGAGTTTCCACACCTTCCGCTCGATGCGGGACCGCCGGCTCTTCTACATTCATTCGCGCTGGGTGGACGAAGCCGCATTCCAAGCCCACGCGGAATTGCCCCATACCCTTCGATTCCTCAAACGCGTCGATGCGCTCCTCGATCAGCCGCGCGATGTTACGCGGACCGAGATGATTGGCTGAGCCCCACCCCTGTAGTGGCGGGTCCTCAGACCCGCGCTTTTGATCTTTCCTTCTGCCAGCCGGATGTCCCTCACGCCGCTTTTGTGTGTAGGATTCTTGTCTACCAGTTCGGGGCGTTTCAACAATGTTGCCCTCGCGACGCGAGTTGTCTCAATGGAGCAAAGCGACGTCACGCGAAGGCGCGGAGCTGACAGCAAGCGATGGGGCGCGCAGCCTTGCTTCGGCAAGTTGCGCGGGAGTCAATTGAGCTTCCAGCGCCAGGAGCGTGGCGTTGCCCCGGGTGTCGCCTTGCAAGGCGGCGGAGGAGATCCAAAGATAAGCGGATGGCAGATCTTTTGGCGTGCCGCGGCCGGCGGCGTACATGGAGCCGAGCATGATGCGCGCTCCGGTGTGTCCCTGGAGCGCCGCTTTGCGGAACCACTCGAACGCCGCGGCGTCGTCTTGGGCCACTCCTTCACCGTGGAGATAAAGATCGGCGAGGCTGAACTGCGCCTGCGGCTGGCCGGTTTCCGCAGCTTGGCGATACCAGCGTGCCGCGGCGCCGTGATCCTGAGGGACGCCGAGGCCGCGGGTGTACAAGTAGCCGAGGTTCACTGCGGCGGCCGTATCGCCGCCACGCGCGGCTTGCTCAAAGAAGCGGAACGCTTCCGCGTAATCCTGGGGCACGCCGCAACCTTTGAGGTACAGGATGCCGAGATTGTAAAACGCCGGCGCGTAGCCGCGGTCTGCAGCCGCGTGCAGCCAGTACAGCGCAGCACCGGCGTTTGGAGCAGCGCCCCATCCGGCAAGCGAAGTCACGGCAAGATTCACCATGGCGGCGGAGCGGCCCCGGCGCGCTTCCCGTTCGAAGATTTTGTACGCGGCGCTGGCGGCGCGGTCTGCGGAGGCGCTAGGAGCGACGCCGCCTTTTGCGGCGTTTCCAAGCGCGCTTCGCTGAGCGCTGGCAAGCTCCGGGACGGGGCTTACGCGGATCGCGCGACCCTCCGGAACGATTAGCGCGGCCAGGTCCGACGGGACACAAGCCGAAAGTGAGGAAACTTCATTTTGTTGAGCGCGAACCAACGGCAGCAAGAACAAAACACCGAGAACCGCTACAGAGCACACGCCGCAATACCGGCGGACTCTCAGGATCATCCCGTTCTCATCGAATCGTTGCATGGCTATCCTCCTCCCGAAGAGCAGACTTGCTAGAACCGCAAGGGACCGGAGACCCGAGTAGGCAGATTCCCTACCTGTAGGTCTTCTATCTATATACCTAGACGTCCTACTCGTCAAAATGTTCCATGAAAAATAGACCGGGAGGGCAACTTTTTGATTATTCGTAGCGCAGGGCGGTGGAGGGGTTGACGCGCGTGGCGCGGCGCGCGGGAATCCAGCAGGCGATCAGACCCACCAGAAGGAGCAAGCCAGCCACGAAGACAATGGTGAGGCGATCATACGGGGAAACGCCCCAAAGTTGAGTGACGATCACTCGAGAGACGGTAAAACTTACGGCTAGCCCGGTAGTGATGCCTGCCAGCAGAAGTTGCAGGCCTTTTAGAAGGACCATCTTCAGGACATCGGCTCTGGCAGCGCCAAGCGCGATCCGAATGCCGATTTCGTGGGTCCGGCGTGAGGTGGTGTAGGCAATCACGCTGTAGACGCCGATGGTGACCAGCACCAAGCCGATGGCAGCAAATATGGTGACCAGCCAGAGCCCGAAGCGCGGCTGGGCAAATGTAAAGAGATTGAGAAAGTATTCAAGAGTTTCGGGCTGCGCCATGGCCACGCTCGGATCGGTGGCCCAAATTTCCTTGCCCACGGCCTTGATCATGGACTTGGGCTCGTTCACGGTGCGGACGAGAATACCGCGCATGGCTGATCCGGTGACCGTGTAGGGGATCCACGTTTCAGGATCGATGGGTTCCTGCAATCCGCGATTTCTCGCGTCCGCAACCACGCCGATGATTTCGAACCAGGGATCGTCCGAAGGATCTGGAAACTCTTTCAACTCCAGCAGGCGTATCCGGCGGCCGACGGGATTTTCATTTCCGAAGTAGCGGCGCCGAAACGTTTGATTGATGACCGCGACCTTCCGGACGTCATTGACTTCGGCCTCGGTGAAAGAGCGGCCATCGAGGAATTGAATGCGGAGCACCGAGAAATAGTCCTCGCTGCAAAGCTGAAACAGGGTATTCCATTTTTCCGTGTGCGCTTTGCCGGGGACTTCCACTTCACTGCGAATTCCTCCGTAGGGCGGAAGCGTGCTGGTTTCCGCGGCGAAGGCAATGCCAGGCACGGACTTCAAACGGACCAGGAGGGGCCGGAAGAAAGATGCGAGTTGAGCAGCGGTCTTATAGCGCGCCGGCGGCAGCGGAATACGCGCAGTCAGAACATTTTCCATCCGCAAACCAAGAGGCACTCCCTGAAGGGCCACGAAGCTGCGCATGAACAGACCGGCAGTGAAAAGCAGCGTGAGGGAGAGGGCCACTTCCAGGACGATTACGGCATTGCGCAGTCCGGCGCGGCCCACCGTTCGGCCGACTCCTTTGCCGGTGTCGCGGAGCGAATCGTGGAGGTCACAGCGCGAAGCCTGGAGCGCGGGAACCAGGCCGAAGAGAAACACCGTGCCGACACCGACAACCAAGGCGAAGAGAAGGACCGCCCCATTCATTTCGATGATCGTTTCTGAGGCAATGGTGAAATCAGGAATCGCCGCTGCAAGGGCTTTCACGCCGGCCCAGGCGAAGAAAATTCCGAGGATTGCGCCGCTGATTGCCAGAAGAAAGCTTTCAGCAAGCAGTTGGCGCACGAGACGGAAACGGCTTGCTCCCAGGGCTGCGCGCACGGCAAATTCTTTTTCACGAGCGGTTGCCCGTACAAGCAAGAGATTGGCAACATTGCCACACCCGATGAGCAGGAGAAGTCCTACTGCCGCGAGGAAAACATAGAGGCTGTTGCGAAAACGCGGGGGAAGAACGGCATACCCGAAGGATAGAACCTCCATAGCGAAATGCTTTGGATACTCTTTCGGGTAAACGGTGGAGAGCCCTGGGGCGATTACGGAGAGATCCGCTGTGGCTTCGTGAACGGACACGCCAGGTTTGAGATGGGCGACGATACCCCAGTACTGGTGGAAATCGCCTTCCCTTAGAACCTTCGGCTCGTCCAATCCGCGCGGCATCCAGAGGTCAACGCCACCCCAGGCAAAGCGGGGCGCTGCAATGCCGACAAGAGTGCGGGGAACGCCGTTCAAGGTAAAGGTCTTGCCGATCAAGGAAGGATCGGAATTGAACTTGCCAACCCAGGCGGCATGACGCAGGACGAAAACAGGGGGAGCGGCAGGCTGGTAGTCGGCAGCCTCGAGGGAGCGCCCGAGGAATGGGGCAACGCCGAAGAGCTCAAACGTGCCTGGGGTGACATAGTTGCCAGCCAGCCGCAGATTGCTATCGCTGGCGGTGTAGACAACGTCATCCTCGAGGTTGGCTACCATGCCATCAAACACATGGTTCTGCTTCATCAGATCCTGAAATTCGTCAAACAAGAAGGCGCCTCGCCAACGATCAGCCTGGTCCTGATCGTGGAGCCGTATGGTCACAAGACGCCCGGAGTCTTTGTAGGGGAAGGGCTCAAAGAGTGCGTTGTCCATGACGCTGAAGATGGCGGTGGAAGCTCCGATGCCGAGGGCCAGAGCAAAAATGGAGATCAAAGCAAAGCGCCGATCTTTCAGCAAACCGCGAAATGCACATCGAAAATCGCGGGCGAGGATGTGCAGATGATTTTCCCAGCGGGCTTCGCGGCACTCTTCCTTGAAGCGTTCGAGGCCGCCAAATTCGAGGGAGGCGCGGCGGCGGGCTTCGCCGGGGGGCAGGCCGGAAGCGACGTAGTCCGCGATTTGTTGCTCAAGGTGGAATTGGAGCTCGGAGTCGAGACGCCTTTCGGTCAAAGACTTATGCCAAAGACGGCGGAACCAGCGCATGGGCAATCCCCTACTCCGCGGTTCGGAGGATCAATGCGACGGCGTCGGAAAGACGCTCCCAATTCGATACTTCCGTTTCCAGCTGTTTGCGGCCCTTGCGGGTCAGCGTGTAAAACTTTGCTTCCCTTCCGGTGGAGGTGTCTTTCCATTGGGCGTCGAGCCAGTCCTGCTCCTCGAGACGATGGAGCGCGGGGTAAAGAGAGCCCTGCGGAACCTGGAAAAAATCTTTGGAGATCTGCTGGATGCGCTGGGAGATGGCGTAGCCGTGAATGGGACCGGCCGCGACAATCTTGAGAATGAGCATGTCGAGAGTTCCCTTGAGGAGCTCGGTTTTTTCCTGGGGCATCGTTGACACCTAGCAGTTCTACCTATACGCATAGGGAGAGGGAATGTCAAGGGGAGAAGGGAGGAACAACAGCAGCAGGGTTACCGCACTCCAAAGTGCCGGGAAGCGTGAAACAGGCCGCGCCTCCCGGCTTTTCTCTGGTTAGATTCAGTCCATGGGATCGTCAGTCCTAATGGTCTTTGTCAGGATGGTCATGGTCTTTGTCATCATGGTCTTTGTTCTTTTCATGATGTTCCTTGTCACGATCACCGTCATTCTTGCAGCCGTTATGATCATCTCCGCCGCCGTCGCCGCCACCACCACCCCCACCCCCCGCGGCGGACGGCGCCGCTGTGATGTTGTTGGTATCCAGCGTCACTGCGCCGCCTAGCGCAAAAACTCTGCCCATTACACTAACGCCGGTAGTCACGGTGTCACTGGTGAAGGCGATCAGATTTCCCACGAAGGCAGAAGCGGTACCGAGAGTGGAGGAACTGCCAACTTGCCAGAAGACATTGCCAGCCAGGGCGCCGCTAGCCAGGAGAACAGAGGAATTGCTCGCTGTCGTAAGCGTGCTGCCTATCTGGAAAACATAGACGCCGTTGCCGCTCAGTGTGAGCTGTCCTGTCAACTGAGCCGAGGTGTTGAAACAATAGACTCCCGGCGCAAGAGTTTGCCCACCCAGATCCTGGCCAGTCAAGTTGGTATTGCAGGTCTGGGCTAAAAGGGCAGCGTATGCTTTGGTGGCATCAGCATGAGCCATAAGTGCGACCGGGTCTCCCACATGTATGGTTCCGGTCACGATCCCCGGCCCAGCGGTCACACCCGTTGCAGGGGGTGGCCCTACGACGATGCGGTTCACCCCTGGGACCAGCGAAAAGCCAGTAACCGAAACACCTGGGGGGCTAAGACCTAAATCGCCAGTAATAAGGCTCGCACCGGTATTCGTCACTGTCGTGGTTCCGAGGACTGCGAAGCTCTGAGCGGAAGCAAGTGGCGGCGCCGACTGTGCGCACGCCACTCCGCCCGCACTCAACATGCAAATAACCAACAAAACTTTTTTCATATCGAAGCTCCTTGGCTGGATTCGTCTTGATCGTAGCCGACAGAGAGGGAATAGAATTGTCGAGCCGATTTCGAGCTTCCAAACCGGCGAGAATGCTAACAGCCATTGCAAACCGGTATCTGTCCACTTTTGTACACTCTCGAAAGAGACGAACTGCAGGTCGTCTGCCAGAGCCAAGAGTGCGTCCGGCAGATCAATTTTCTTGCGCAATGCGGAAGTTGAGACGAGCCCGTACTGTGAAGGGCGGGATTTATTGTGTTCCTAAAGGGGAAGAGAGTTTAGATAGCCGGCCTACGGAGAAACTTGGATGCGGGACAACACCACAAGCAGTGCGGTGCGGCACGCGGGAGTACACAAGAGATTGCGGAAAAAAGGGGAGCGAGAAGGCGCGCATGTCCATTGGGACAGCGAAGGTCCAGCGTAGAGCTGGAATTCGCCGCGAGCAAAAATAAAAAAAGTCTAAAAATACTCTTGACAGAAAATGACGGCAGCACGATACTCCTCGTGCGCCAGCAACTGCCTTCCCAGCGAACGTTCCAGCGTTCCTCCCCTATCCGCACGCCGGAAAAACAGTCAGCAAGGAGTACCGGTGTCCGTACAATTAGAAAAAGACATGAGCTCGTTAGAAATGGATCGGGAAGTCATTCGCTGCAAGACATGTGGTCTCGTTCAATACCGGACGCGCACCGGGAATTGCCGCCGTTGCGTGCGCGCATTGCCTCAGCGCTTGGAGTTCCTGATTCCTCCACCGGCACCTCCGGAGGAAGCAGCCGCTGAACCAACGCCAGAGAAGTTCGTCAACCAGGAGACGGTCGAGAATATCGGCCAGCGCATTCGCCAATTGCGCGAATCGCGGGCGATGACCCAGAGCCAACTGCAGTCGCGCTCGAAGGTTTCGCGCTCCTACCTCTCGCGCATCGAAAGCGGTCAGATGACGCCGAGCCTCGGCACGCTGGAAAAGATCTCCGAGGCGCTCAACGTCGGCTTGAACCGGTTCTTCATCCCGGAATCCGACGGCGAAGCGCTGCTGGAAGATCCCTTTATCCAGGGATTGCGTCCGTTCCTGCGGCAACTGGATTGGGAACAATGGCAGTCCATCCTGAAGAGGCTGCAGGCCATCAGCGATCACGTTCATGCAGCGCCGATCAATCTCCGCCCTATCGGTAATCCGGCGCGGCTGCCGCAGCCCGCGTCGGCGAATGGCAATGGCAACGGCCACATCGGCACAGGCCATTCGAATGGGCTTGCGCTAACGCATGCCCATGGCAATCCGCAGGGCTATCCGCTGCGGCGTCCGGGCGGGCCGGTTTTTCAACGGCCGCTGGCGCGATAAGTTTCTCTCAAGCAGAGCACAAAAAGACGCGGCGTCCCGACTCAATCGAGACGCCGCGTTTTTTCTTTTGCAGGAAGATGCAGTGGACAGTTGTCAGTTCACAGTATTCCGTAAGAGAGGAACAGGTTCGCCAAGGCTCGCGGCTTTTGCCCAGGCGAGGAAAAGATTGGGGCCGCGGTTTTGCCCGCGGCCGACGAGAGGGCGACTACTCGCGGATGACGGAAACTTTGGCGTCAGGAACTTCCAGGCGCATGAGGCGGTGATTGCCATCGAGCAAGAGAAGAATTTCGAGGTCGGAGGTGGTGACTTTCAGGCCTTCATAGGTCTTGCCGTCGGCACTGGCGGATCCGGTGGATTGCACGGTAATCGAACCAGGGGTCAGTTCCTGGGGAATGATCACCGGAAAAGTTTGCACGCCGCGTTTGGACCAGTCATAGATGCGGGCGAGGACGGCGTACTGATGGTAGAGATTGTTGTCCAGAACGGCGATGAGGGGCGAATTGAACGTGAGGTCCTGCTGGAACGGGCGGGCGCCTTGCATCTCGAGAGTGATTCTGGCCACGCCGTTGGCGAAGAGGATGTGGGCGCCGTTCGTTTTTTCCGCCTGGGCGCTCCAGTCATAACTGATCGGCGCTCCATCGCCCTGCAGCGTCAGCGAGCCGGAGACTTTACTGGCGCCACCCTCGGGCGGCTTGATTTCCGCGGTGCCTTTGGCGAGCCAGCCGCCGCCAGACGGACCGATTTCAAATTCCTCGTGGCCGACGGTTTGTCCGCCGAGTTTGACGGTGAACTTGCCCTTATCCTGGGCGAAGACAACCGGGCCGGGCGCTACCGCAGCCTTCTTCTGAGCCGCTAGAGACAAAGCGGCACTCGCCACGATTCCAAGAATCAGTGCAAGCGATGCTGTTCTGAATTTCACGGTGCTGGTTACCCCCGCGTCCATTCTCTCTTAGGGAAGGGGTTTCTCAACCACCAGATGCGCGGCGTTTCCACCGGATGCAACAATGCCGCGGCGCAGGATTTCCGCCACAACCTGGGTTGGTTCGCCGGAGCTGTCCACGCGGTAATCGGCAAGTTGATAGGAAGGGAGGCGATGGGTGTAGAGCGCGCTAAAGCTGGCTTCGTCACGGAAAAGCGGACGGCCGGTCATGGTCATGCACCGCGCAAGCAGAACTTCGATAGGCGAGTCCAGCCACAAGACCGGAACGCCGGCCGAGCGCAGAAAATCGGGGCAACCGGGCTGCGCGTAGGTGCCGCCGCCAAGGGCGAGAACGGTGCTTTCTTTCAGCTCGGCGGCGCGGCCGAGAGCAGCGCGGAGCTGATCCGCTTCGATCTGGCGGAAAGCCAGTTCACCGAGGCGTTCGAAAATTTGCGGAATCGGGAGGCCGGCAGACGCCTCAATGCGGTCATCGAGATCGACAAAGCGCCAGGCGAGTTGGCGAGCAAGGAGCGTGCCAATGGTGGTTTTTCCGGAACCCATGAAACCGGCAAGGCAGAGAATCGGGACGCGAGCTTGCGGCCCGCGTAAAGGAGGTGTAGTTGTCACGCGATGGTGGCGCGAAAAGCTAGTCGCGCTTCAGAATGCGAATTGTACCACTGTAGGAGGAGAGTTCGACTTTCGCGAGGCCCTGTCCGACGGTGCCAAAGAGCCCCTTGGTGAACTTCGAAGCCAAGTGCTTGACGCCGTGGGAATCCGGCTTCAGGTATGCGGCTGCTTGATTGTCGACCGTGCCGAAGGCGGTTTGCGCCTTCAGGTCAAAAGAATCATTGCCGGAAAAGCGAACCTCCACGAGGCCCTTGCCGCTCTTCATGGTATAGAGGCCGGTGCGGACAAAATCCCCGTCAAAGAGAATATTTCCCGAAGTGGTGAAGAGACTGACGTTGGTAAGCGCCGGCTGCAGAACCTGAGCGCCACCGCTGATGGACTTGAAATCCAGTTTGCCGGCGCACTGCGTGCAGACAAGCGAGCCTTCGGTGGTCCGGACAATAATGTAGCCGGACACTTCCTTCAGGTGTACGTCGCCGGCAACGCTTTCCAGGGTCATGTCGCCCATGACCTGCTCGACGTAAATGAGTCCCGTCTCCGTCTTGAGCTGCAATTCGGTTTCTTCGGGCACGGTAAGCTGCAGACTGGCTTCCAGCTCGCGGGGCTGCGCCGAGGCGTCGAGAATGGTGGCGGTGACGTCGATGCGGTCACCGGCTTGCTCCATCTCAAAACCAATCTTGCCGGAAGTTTGGCTGGCGAGGACGTCCACTTCCTTGTTTTTCCAGGACTTCACTTCGATGCGGCCATTGGCGACGTTGTGGATCACGACCACAGGGCGGTTGTTGACCGCGAAATGTTTTTCGACATGCTGCGCTGCAGCCGCGGCGGGCAGGCTGGAGCAGAGAAAAGCCGCGGCGCCGAGTACCGGCAGCAAGCTGCGTTTCACATCCGACCGCAAAGAAGCCAACCCCAGCGTTCCAGTTCCCATTTTAGTGGACACTCCCTCCGCGATCCATCATCGCGGACAGTAATTCGGCTTTTTGCTGATAAGCGTTGTACAGATATTCACGCGCCAATTCGTCCTGCGGGGCAGCGTGCACGCGGCGCTCGCAGTCGGCAATAAAATCATCGACTTGCTGCAGGTTCTGCCGGAAGGAGGTGTCCACCGCAGAAGTGCTGGCAAGCTGCATGTTTCTGAGGTCGATTTCCTGCTCATTCAGCACTTGGGCAGTTTGGGCGAAGGGAATTTGCCAAACGGGGCCACTCGCATTAGTTTCCAAGGGGGCGTCCGCCACGGGCTGGCGCAATTGCAGGACCCCCGCAGCGACGATCAGCAGGCCCACAGCGGCAGTCGCCAGAGCGCGGCCACGAAACAGATCGTTGAAGCCGAGCCACCAGGACGAGCGCCCGCCATGAGCAGGAACGACAGGCGTCTTGATAATTCCTTCGAGTTCAAGTTGAGCCTGGAGGGAAAGCCACACGCGAGCGGGTGGTTCGACTTCCGCCGGCAATTCCTTCGCGAGAGAAACAATAGCCGCGAGATCGGCAACAAATTCCCGGCAATGGCTGCAAGTGGCCACATGCGCCCTTGCCGCTTCCGGCAGTGGCGCCAGACCTTCCTGCTCCACAACGATTTCCACGTCCTTACACAACATGATCCTGCACTCCCGGAGAGCTGGCGCTGGATGCCTGCCCCGTTCGACTTCTCTCAAATCGTTTCGGCGCAAAACCCCGATGTTCCGCCGTGAAGTCGCTCACACACCCTGAATTGCACTCATTGTAACTCAATCATCATGCGCCGTATGGGTTTTTGCCGCATGGCGCTCCTGCCGTGCCTGCTGGCGTACTTCTTCCTGGAGCAGGTCCCGCAGCCGGGTACGCGCTTTATGCAATTGCGACTTCGAATTTCCCACCGAGCACCCCATGATGTCCGCAATCTCATTGTGCTCGTAGCCCTGGACGTCATGAAGCACAAACACCGTCCGATAGCCCGGCGGCAACTTTTCAACGGAACGTTCCAGATTGACCCGGTCCACGGCACCGCTCAAGCGCAAATCCGGCGCGCCGATGTCTTTCCTGGGGCCGCCCGTTTCATCGTCGGGATCCGTCGTTTCTTCGAGCGAGGCCACAGGAAGCGACTTTTTGCGCAGCCGCATCAGCACGACATTGACCGTCATCCGGTGCAACCAAGTCGAAAAGGCCGACTCTCCGCGGAAGGTCCCAATCTTACGGAAGAGTTGCAGAAAAGCTTCCTGCATCAGGTCTTCCGCATCGGCTGGGTTATTCACCATGCGCAGGCACAAGGCGTAGACGCGGCGGCCATGCAAGTGGTACAGAAATTCAAAAGCCGCAGCATCCCCGGCCTGGGCCAGGCGGATGGCCTCCGCTTCAGTCACCGGTTTGGTGGGCTGGCGAGAGGTCGACGCATCGGGATCGCTTGGTCGGTTTCGGGCCAACGGTCCAATAGCGGCGCATCCACCACTTCGGATGCGCCGAATACCCCCTTGAGTTGTCCTGGCACAAGCCCGCATGACCTAAACAGACACCCCCAAAGGGGCGCATATTCCCCGGGTAGGTTTCCCGGAGCCCTGCGGGTGAGCAGGCTCGATCATTCTCCCGCGATCGCGGTCATTCGTCTATGGCGTATCGCAGGTTGGCGGGAAGGGACGAGGGCTTCCTGGAGCTGAGATTGCTCGCGAACGGCATTCTGGAAAGCAACAATCTGGCTCTCGGGCAGGACAATCAAGAAAGACTTAAAGACAACAATTGCCTCTCTCAAGCAGGTATTCAGGTCGTAGTGGCCCGCGTCCACCTCAGCCCACATTTTCTTGGGATTCAAGGAGGTCCCTTCGGCGAGGTCATCGGCGGCAAGGCGAAACTCCTTCCCAAGATCCTCGACCATTTCCTCCAAAGTGCTTACTTTGTGAAGGAATTGAAGCCTTTGGGAAAGCAGCACGTGGTTGAGCAGGCTGCTCATGCGCGCCGACCGCTGGCCTCTTGGCCCCTGAAAATTCGCGGGATCGAGAGGCGCAGCGTTGGGAATGGTTCCATAATGCTTGGCGTGTTCGGACAAGGCACGAAGCAAGCCAGCGAGCGTTTGGGTCAGCAGCTTGCAGAGCCCCGAAGTTATGCCTACAGCTTGTAGGGACTTGCCGGAGTGTCCCAGCTGCCACAGTTCGATAGCTTCATCGAGTGACACGCTCAACATGGCGTAGCTGGATTCGAGTTGGCGGACTTGGTTGTGGAAAACCTGGGCTTTTTCATCAGGTAACCACGCGCGCCAGTCGTCTCTGACACACTTACCGCGGGCGGGGGGACGGTTGCGGTCTGTCACGAAAGTCTCCGTTGTGAAGTGGATGGGAGTGTAGCAAGAAAACGCGGCAAAGGTGTAAGTATTTGTCCTACGCAACAGGGGGTTTTGGCTTTGGTGCCGCCAGGACAGGAATATCCCATTTCTTGCTCAATCGACACGCACGCCGCTATACTCGGACGCCATTGCCTTCGAAAGGATTTTCCCGTTGCAATTTGAGCCGCGCGACCAGTTTGAACAGCGCCAAAAGAAACTCGAACAGATCCAGGCACTGGGGCACGATCCGTATCCCCGGGAATTTCGCTGGACGGATACACCCGCTGCACTGACAGACAAGTACGGTCAGACCCCTGCCGCGGAATTGGAGGCGACCAAGGGCGAGGTGCGGGTCGCCGGCCGCCTCGTGTCCCTCCGGCTCATGGGGAAAGCTGGTTTTGCGCACTTGCAAGGGACAGGCAAGCGTATTCAGATCTATGTAAAGAAAGACGTTGTCGGCGAACGGGGATTCCAACTGTTTCATCTGCTGGACCTGGGCGATTCGATCGGCGTGCGCGGGCACTTGTTTCGAACGAAGACCAATGAGTTGTCCATCTGGGTCGAGGAGATTTTCTTTCTTTCGAAAGCGCTGCTGCCGCTGCCGGAAAAATGGCATGGCCTGACGGACGTCGAGCTGCGCTATCGCCAGCGGTATCTCGACCTGATCGCCAATGAAAAATCGCGCCAAGTGTTCGTAACACGCGCGCGAATCATCCAGGAATTGCGCCGGTTCTTTGATGCGCGAGGGTACATCGAAGTCGAAACGCCGATGATGCATCCCATCGCCGGGGGCGCCGCGGCGCGGCCGTTCACAACGCACCACAACACGCTGGACATTGATTTGTACCTGCGCATCGCGCCGGAGCTTTATCTGAAGAGGCTGACGGTCGGCGGATTCGACCGCGTGTACGAGATCAACCGCAATTTCCGCAATGAAGGTATTTCCACACAACACAATCCGGAATTCACGATGCTGGAGTTTTATGAGGCCTACAGCAATTATCGCGATCTGATGGACATGAACGAGCAACTGTTCGCGCTGCTGGCAAAGAACATTACCGGGTCAACCACGGTGAAGTACGGCGGCGCCGAGCTTGATTTTTCGAAAATGGAGCGGCTTTCGATGCGCGAGGCAATCGTCAAGTATTGGCCGGCGGCTGCGGGAG
>Ga0209625_1000090_pt1 | contig 20283 bp, 24 predicted proteins | sample JacPin_JW_Ref_M2_FD_187960 | JGI IMG/M metagenome (GOLD analysis project Ga0209625, IMG submission 187960) | Forest soil microbial communities from Algoma, Ontario, Canada - Jack Pine, Ontario site 1_JW_Ref_M2 (SPAdes) (version 2) | ecosystem: Environmental > Terrestrial > Soil > Boreal...
TGTAAGGAAATCTACTGGGATGCGGCCAGCCGGGCTCATCACGCTTAAGGAAGAAAGGCTCACACGGGGCAAGATTCGGCCAAAGCGCAAACGGAAACTAAAATCCCGAAATGTTCATTCGATTCTTCTTCAATGTTCTAACAAGTCTTTAAGAGATGCGCGTGTCAAGAGATGTGGATGTATTTGAAGCCAATAACTGTGAACAGTCATCAGACTGACAATGCCGATTTGAATCAAGTCAATACCATGAGCAAGAAACCCAAGCGCGAACAAACTAGTCATAAGCCAATTCCATCCGACCGCCGCTTTCGCCCGAGCTAGGGTGACACTGGCAGTTATGTGCGCGACTAAAAATACCCACAATGCGATTATCACATCCCGGTGCGCACCGGAGCCAACTTGCATAGCATAAACAAGACTCACAGCCGCTCCTAGGGCATACACTCCGCCCATAATGTATCCGAATGTAAAATCTCCTTGAGAATTGGCCATTCTGTTTGCTACTGGATTTGTTGCTTCACCAAATGGAGCGGAGGATTTGTCGCCATGGCGATTCGCATCAACTGCAGGACAGATCTTAAGATGGTCTAGCGGATTGCTGATATGCCCAATTTCTCCGTGACAAAGAGGACACGTAGGCATCTCATTCTCCGCTTACAGGCGTGGCGGCATTGCGGTTAGTATACTAGGGACTAAAACATCTCCCACATGGTTATCCACTCTGCGTACCTAGTCCTCAACATCGCCACGCCGATAAGTGATGCAAAACGAAGCTTCCTTGCAATTCGGGCATTCGTGAACAATCCCTTCGCTGGGGAACCGTCGTGCTGCCATCAGGGCTATAAACGTCTGGCCAAGATCAAAAAGCGGGCCGACCCGGCGAATCTGTTTCGCGTGAATCAAAACATCAAGCCGAAGTAAAAGAGAATTCAGGATTCGTATCGTTATGAGATAGGTGCAGGCACAAGGCGGGGTCTCACTCTATGATGCACGGCCCCGCCTACCTTCCACTCCAGATCACCCGGCCGCCCAGTCAAGTCGTCGAAGAGATCTCGCGCCTTCTGAATTGCCGGGCAACCTCAGTGTGCGATTGTGAACAGATTTTCTATCTTGAATTGTCGTCTAATTCGAGTCGGCTCAAACACAACGGGCAGCCGTTTTCAGTGCTGCGCGAGTTAGAGGTTTAGCCTGTAGGAAAGGCACCGCCAGATGCCTCGCGCGGCACACATAGCCTCACTTGTTTACGCATTTCTGCTGTTGCTGCCTCACGGACTCCTCGGCCAGGCGTTGCCAGCGAGCCCGGCCACACTCGTGTTGAAAACCGGAACTCCCGTGGTACTGCAACTTGCGCAGACAGTCTCGTCTGCACACGCGCACAAGGGTGATCGTCTTAGTTTTGTTGTCGTAAGAGACGTGGTCGTCGGTGGGTTCACGGTAGTTCGCACCGGGGCCGTGGCTGAGGGTTCGATCATTGGAGTGAAGAGGAAGCGCCCCCTGGGAATGGGAGGCGACCTCAACATCAAGGTCGATTCGGTAGAGCTCGTTACCGGCGAGAGGGCCGGTTTAGTTGCGCGCAAGGAGTTCAAAGGGCGATCACACGCGATTCGAATGGGAGTTGTGCTAGCCATCGCAGGAGCGATTTATCCCCCTGTTGCACCCGCGTTCCTATTATCGCGCGGCCGGGATAGCACGGTTTTGAAAGGAACGGAAGTAACAGCGTACACAGAGAATGATTATTCGGTGGAGGCCGGACGCGTGTCTTTCGCGCGAGAAAATGCTTCCGAACTGAGTGAGCTGGTGAAATTGCTGCCGCCGCGAGTTCTTAATGGTGAAGGGCGCGAAGGCGACATGCTGAATCTGATCTTCGTGGCCAGGGAAGAGGAATTGCAAGAGGCCTTTGCACAAGCGGGTTGGCTCGAGGTGGAGAAATCCACACCTCAAATCATTTGGCATTTGTTGAGGCAACGGAAACACTATACGAAGTTTCCGATGGATAGGCTTTTCGTTTTTGGAAGGGCTCAGGACTACGCGTACGCATTACCAGATCCTGAGTCAATCGTGGCGCGACGGCATCACTTGCGAATCTGGAAAACAGATCGAGAAGTGAACGGCATCCCTTTGTGGGTGGGTGCGGCAACACACGATATCGGGATAGAATTTGTGAAGCACAAGTTTTGGTTCTTTCATAAAATTGACCCAAATGTGGATGCAGAGCGCGACTACGTTGCCGAGAATCTGGCAGAGACGTGGCAATTAACTCGCGAGGAGTACGTCCGTTGCTCTGAGCCTATATTCGACGGGCACACTGCAACCGGACAGACATACTACTCCGACAACAAAATGCTTCTCCTGGGATTGAGCCGGGGAGCAACCCCGATAGTCGCAGCTACGGAAGTTGCCAATAAGTTGCCATAGACCGAGGGCAGTCGAACCGAGCGCTGGAGGCTAGGCACCGGCTACTAAGCCGCCGATTCGTTTTTTCCCTGCGTGAGGGCCCCGGACGTTCCAACCCGCTAGGTTTCGATAGAGATCGTCTTCGCACCGCCTATTGTGAGCAATTGCTCGGGCCGTGCTAAAGGCGTGTGGTTCGAAAACAACACCATGAACATCCCCACGATCCACAGGAAATGTCCTTCACGAGGATACAGTTGATGGTAGTAAAAAACGATCCAGCAGGCCGGAATTGCTAGGATTAGGCTAATTCTCGCGAGTGTAAACGAGGAACTGGAAGGTCTCACCGATGTTACTAACAATCCGACCAGGAAAACGGGGTTTATCCACCCGCTCACGAGAACGGAAAGATATTCGAGGAGATTGTAGATGGAAGGCGCCCCATGTATCCAGAGTTTTGCTTCCTCCCAGGAGAAGAGCAACGTAACGGTGGCACAAAAGTAGCCACGCAATGGTTTCGATGCATCGAAAGGGCCAGCTGAAGCGAGGAAAAAACTTATAGCGTAGATTAACAAACCGATCCACAAAAGCTGGCTGTGGCGTTTCATAGGTTCTTTATACTCACCAGACCGCATAACAGTTAATGACGGCACACCACGAGCCTTTTAGTTCACGTGGATTAGTTTGGACCGAAGGGCTGTGACTCAGACGATTTGATCTTAGCGGTTTCGCCCTTGAGGACTGTCAAACCGATCAGCGCATCTTCAATCGCCTGTTTTTCCGTTCGTCGATCCGAAGTGCTTAGAATTGTCTTCAGCCGCGATAAAAGCGCGGTCTCAGCTAGGTTAACGCGCTCGGGAAGCTTCCACTGGTCAGTTTCCATCATGGCTTCCAGGTAAGGTTCTTGCCATCCTGGGAATTTTAGGTCGCTCATCGGGGAATCCCTTTTTGGCCTCTTTTCACCGTGGATGTAGATTGTAGAGAGGGGTGGTGGCGAGCGTCTGTGCACTTTTGCACACTTCCTGACTTTTGAGAAACGCCACCGTTACGAACTGCCACTGAGACAGTCCTCATCTCGGATAGGTGATGAGAAACCCCTTATCACCCAATCTTCAGATGCGATTGATGATGGGAATAATGCGTTTAGTGTGGTTTCTTGCTCTCGGTTTGCGCGACGCGGGCTTTCACCAGTTTCTTGATGAGTGCCGTCGGCAGCGGCTTGCCGGTGGCGAAGTGGATTGTTCCTTTTGAGGTGGGGAGGCCTTTCAGTTCGTTCTTGAACTGTTCGATGATTGCGGCTGTGGGGAACAAGCTGCAGTGATTTGAAAACGCGGCGAACCAGACGAGTACATGCTTGTGTTTGAATGCAGGAATTCCGTAGCTGATGTTCTCGACGGCGTCCGGAGGCACGGCGGAGCGAATGGCTGCGCGCATCTTTTGCAACGTGCTGCGGGCTGGTTGAGGGACACGAGCCATGTATTCGTCGACGTTTTTCGGAGCGCTCCTATTCTTTGCCGCAGATTTGCGATTGCTTGATTTCGGCTTTTTCATCTTGGAATTCTTGCGAGCGGCATTATATGCCGATTATTGCTTGGTGTGCGGGAGCCGAGGATTGGCGATTGTTGGCACAGGCAGGATTGCCTGTGCTACTGAAAGGCGAAGACGCAGACCTTTGTGAAAGCTAGGCGTAGAGGAAAGGGCGGTGTTTGTGGCTGGTCCAGAAATAGCCGAGGATGATGATGCTGGCGATTGCTGCGTAGGCACACCACAGCGAGGTGAAGGCGTAGCGCTTAAACATCATGACGATCAGGAGAATTGCGAGGTTTGCCGCGCCGAAGATGACCATCATTTTGATCTTCGAGAAAAAGAGCGAACCGCAGGTGGCAATCACGTAGAGCACCGCGACCACGGTGTTGTTTGTCGCTGGATTGATGTAGACGATGCTGTTTCCTTTGACGTAGACCTGAAGTTGGTAGGCAGTGAGCGCCCACAGTATATAGAGGCTCGTACCTGTGCCAATCACGAGGAAGGGTAGCATGCGCTTGCGGGCTTTAGCGGTGGGTTCGAATAGCAGGACGCTGAGCGGCAGCAGGAATGGGAGGAGGCCCTGGGCGTAGAGCATGAATGCTGCGCCCATGTTGTGCGCCATTTTGGGCGAGAGGATTCCGTCCAGTCCCAGCCAGACGAATCCTTCGATGAACTGGTGAATGGCGAATAGTGTGGGAAGCGACGCGAAGAGGAGTTCGCGGCGATGTCTCACGCGGGTTAGCGTCGCGATGCCGATTCCGGCGAGGACTGAACTGCCGGCGAAATTTGCTACTGCCGAAAAGCACACGGCTTTGCTCCGGTGCGGAAATTACACGAATCGTGGGGGAACGCCAAATATTTCTTGCGGAGTGGGATATTGGGTTGATCGTTGGTTACTACGGCTACGAGTTAGATGAAGCGCACAGGCCCGTCGTTTCTCAGGGTAAACAAGAGTGCCTGTGCCACCGAAGAGCAAAGAACGCGAGCGCGCGGGAGGCGAGCGTTGGCGGTTGTGCTGCGGCGTTACGTGGGCACAGGCTGAAGCCTGTGCTACTGAAAGGCGAAGAACGCTAGCGCGAGGGAGCCGAGTATTGGCGATTGTGCTGTGGAGTTAAGCGGGCACGGGCAGGATTGCCTGTGCTACTGAAAGGCAAAATCCGAATGCACAATTCGACTGTTAAGACTGATATGCTTTCGCGCCGGCAACGAAACGACTTTGTTGATGAGAGAGGATCTCATGCGACGTTTTCTGTGTACGCTCGCTGTGGCCGTTTGTGCAATGAACTTTTCATTGCACTCGCAGGATCAGAAAACGAGAGCGCCTCAGGACTACCTGTTTGTTTGGGCCGGTGACGAGGCGCAAAAGGGAAACGATTTTCTCGCGGTGATTGACGCGGACCCTTCGTCGGCGTCGTACGGGCGTTTGGTGACGACTCTCGCAACGGACCAAAAGACCGAGCGAGCTCATCACACCGAATACACGATGCCTTCCAGTGGGATGCTCTTTGCCAACGATCACGACTCGGGGCGGACGTTTATTTTCGACGTGCGGGATCCACTGCATCCTAAGATTGCGACGTCGTTCACCGATATGGCCGGGTACATGCACCCGCATTCATACTTGCGGCTGCCTGAAGGCAATGTGCTGGCCACGTTTCAGCACGCGCACCACGGAGGGATCGAAGGACAGACGGGCGCGACGGGCGGCCTGGTGGAGATTGATGACCAGGGCAAGGTAATTCGGTCCGCCAGCAACGCCGATCCCGCGTTTGCCGACGCGTTGTTGATGCCGTACAGCCTAGTTGTCCTTCCCGAGATTAATCGCGTGGTTTCAACAAATTCTTCGATGCACTTGGACGATATTTTTAGTGGCGTGACATATCAGGTGTGGCGTCTTTCCGATCTGAAGCTGCTGAAGACGGCGTACTTCGACGTGGGAGAAAATCGCTACGCTCAGATTGGTCCTGAAGAGCCGCGCGTTGGTCCGGACGGATCGATCTTCGTCCAGACACTGGGCTGTGGACTTGAACGCATCACCGGAGTGGACAAAGACGAGCCCAAGTCGCAGCTCGTGTATACCTTTCCTGGGAACTGGTGCGGCGTCCCCACGATCGTGGGGCACTATCTGATTCAGAGCGTGCCGGCGATGCACGGTTTGATCGTGATCGACATTGCGAATGCGGCTAAGCCGGTGGAAGTGTCGCGAGTGAAGCTGACCGATACGTACAGCCCGCACTGGACAGCATGGGGTGCAAAGACGCAGCGGCTCGTTGTGACTTCCAGTGGGTCGCCCGTAGATCATCGACTCTACTTGTTGAAGTTAGACCAAGCGACGGGCGCGATCACGCTCGATGATGCTTTTCGTGACGCGGATGGAAGGGCAGGGTTCAACTTCGGCGATCGTGAATGGCCGCAAGGGTGGAAGGGAACTGGGGCGCCGCATGGGGCGGTGTTTTCGAGGTAAGAATGGCGGACGGGGACGGAGAGCGAAAGGAACTGGGATTGTGGTGAGAGGCGAGTATTTCGGATGTGCGCGGGTTGTTACGTAGCGCAGGCTGAAGACTTCGCTGCTGAAAAGTGAAGAACGCGAGCGTGCGGGAGCCTAGCATTGGAGATTGTGCTGCGGCGTTACGTGGGCACGGCAGGATTGCCTGTGCTACTGAAACGCGAAGCCCAAATGCAAAAGAGCCGGCAAGATGCCGGCGCTACGACCGCAAAACCTCAGAGCAGGGCGCCGGCCTGAGGCCAGCGGTTCGAAATCCAAAATGGCGATGGATCGATTAGGGGTGACGGAGCCAGGTGGTTTTGAGTTTTGGCGGGTGTTGGAGGGTTTGCATTACTACGCAAAACTGTTCGGTTTTTTCTTGAAGCGCGCTTAGCTGCTCGGGAGTTGCGTTTGGAGCGGCGATATCAAAATTAAGGCGAATGCTTTCGAAGCCGACGGGGACGTCCTTGGAGATGCCAAGCGTGCCGCGAAGATCCAGGTCACCTTCGACGGCGACTTCGATGCGTTCGGCTGCGATTCCCATGGCTGCGGCTACCATCTGGCAGGTGATTTGCGCGCACGCGGCCAGAGCGCCAAGCAAAAGATCGCCGGAGCAGGCGCCTGCGCCCGCGCCTCCGACGCCCTTGTGCGCTTCGGCTTGATAAACGGCGCGTCCGATATCGACGGAGCATGCGACCGGGGCATCGGTCTCGCTGCCTTTGGCGCGAAGCGTGATTCGCGAAGCGCTGGGGTCGGCGCGGTATCGTTCTTTGAGGGGCTTTTGAAGCGATCGAAGGTCCATGGGAGCCTCTTTAATTCTATTTTTAGCGATTCTAAAGACTGCGAGCGCGCCGCCTTGTGAGCGCTTTCTCTGCATGCTAGCATCTGCACGAGGAGGTGTCCGTGCCCAAATTTGTCATCGAGCGCGAAGTTCCGGGAGCAGGAAATCTAAGCGACGCGGAGCTACGGGATCTTTCCCAGAAGTCGGTCAGCGTGATTAAGGGAATGGGCCCCGAGATTCAGTGGCTGCACAGCTACGTGACCGGCGACAAAGTGTACTGCGTTTACCTGGCACCGGATGAGTCCACTATCAAAGAGCACGCACGACGCGTCGGTATTCCTGCTAATCGCGTTTCCGCAGTGCGGCGGCTCCTTGACCCTTCGAGCGCGGAGTAAGCGTCGCTCCTCTGCGGACGAATTAGAACTTCTCCTTATTTCATAACGTATCAAACAAGGACGAGCAGGTTTCTTCAGGGGCTAAAAGCCCCAGTTTTTTGCGCGCTGTATGTCGGAGCTAGAAGCTTCGACCCCCTAAAAGGCACCAACGGAGGGATGGGCTTCTAGTTTTCGTTCGCGGGCGGCGAGGGACCGCGCCGAAGTGTGCTAAGCCGATGAACTTTCCGCATCGTGCCTGAGCGCCTCCTCGATTGCTTTCTCGATAGCCTTCTCAAGCGGCATGCCCCAACCTTCGAGCCACGCCGTCGCGCCTGAAGTGTTGGTCAGCGCGTAGCGTGCGGGATCAAGGTGCGTTTCGAGCTTCGCTTGTTCCTTGGGGGTGAGCGGAGCGCCAATATTCTGACGCAGAGCGGCTGCTGCGCCAGCAAGCCGAAGGGACCGCTCGGCCTGGGATTGAACGGATGCGGAGCATGCGAAGCATTCGAGCAGGCGCGCGATTCCGCGTTTGTGTTCGAGCTCCTGAAAGATTTTCAGGCTTTCGCGATAGAGCGCGTGTGCCGTGGCGCAGTCGCCCTGTTCTCTCGCCAAATTTCCGAGATCCGCGAGTGTGCCAGCGATGCCCCAGCGGTCACCCAGTTCGCGAAACATTGACAAGGCCTGTTCGTAGAGAGTGCGCGCGGCTGCGGAGTCGCCTTGATCGCGAGCGAGATCCCCCTCGTAATTGATCGACCAGGCGACGCCCATGCGATCGCCGATCTGGCGGAAGAGGGCGAGGCATTCGTCATAGATGGAACGCGCTCGAGCGAAATCGCCCCGAAGTTTGACGACGCTCGCGAGATTGCTGAGAGCGCGCGCGATTGCTTTTCGATCGCCCAGCTCTCGCCACAGCGCCACATTTTCTTCGAACAGTGCGTGCGCCGCTGCAAGGTCACCACGATCGCGGACCATTACGGCCAAGGCGTTGAGAGAAACGGCGACGCCTTGCTTGTCACCGAGTTCACGAGAGGTATCTCGACTCTCGCCGATGAGGGCTTCGGTCTGGCCGTAGTCTCCCTGCTCGGCGGCGAGTATGCCCGCGGCAAAGAGAGCACGGGCACGGGCCTTCGTGGGCATGGCAGCGCCTGGGAGTTTGAGGAGTTTATCGAGGCGGTCTCTGCCCTCGGAGAGATACTCGAGCCGTTCCCAGAAACGAAACAGCGCCGAACCGAGGCGCAATCCCCAGTCCGCATCGCCGGTTTCAGTGAGCCACTCGAGCGCGGCGCGAGAATTGTCATGCTCCAGCACGAAGTTTTCGAGCCATTCTGCTCCGACCGTTTCGCCCGTTTCGGTAGCCGCCTCTTCGGCGATGACCAGGCAATAGGCGGCATGGGCACGTCTGGTGGGAGCTTCTTCCTGACTTGCCTCGAGTTTTTCGCGCGCGTACTCGCGAATCGTTTCCAGCATCTTGAACCGCGATTCGCCGTTCGGTTGCTCGACCTGCTGGAGCAGACTCTTATCCACCATCGAAGCCATACCGTCGAGCAGATCCAAATCGAGATCGGCTTTGGCGTCGCAGACGGCTTCGACGCCTTCGAGAGTGCATCCGCCAGCGAAGACGGAGAGTCGTCGAAAAAGCTTTTGCTCGGCAGGGCTGAGCAGGTCGTAGCTCCAATCGATCGCCGCGCGCAAAGTCTGCTGCCGCTGCGGAAGGTCGCGCGCGCCGCCGGTGAGCAATTGGAGACGGCTTGCGAGGCGCGTCCGCATGGCAGCGAGGGAAAGAACCTTCACGCGCGCGGCTGCGAGCTCGATCGCGAGCGGCAGACCGTCTAGCCGGTTACATATCTCGATGATGGCGGACGCGTTTTCACGATTGAGCTCAAAATCCGGCCTGGCAGCTCCGGCGCGCTGCAGAAAGAGCGCGACTGCGGGATATTTTGAGAGGTCCTCAACTGGAGGCTTGGTGCGCGAATCCGGCAACGCGAGCGGTGGCACGGGAAATTCATGTTCACCGTAAATGTGAAGCGCCGCACGGCTGGTGACCAGAATCTTAAGATTTGGACCGATCGCCAGCAGTTCCGCTATGGTCGGGGCTGCCTGAAGGAGGTGCTCGAAATTGTCGAGCAGAAAGAGTACCGCCGAGCGAGACGGATCCTGCAAATTCTTTTTAAGCAATTCGAGGGCCGACTGACCTCCCGCTTCGCGGATGCCGAGCGTCTGAACGATCACGGAAAGGAGCAGGCCCGGATCGTTGACTGCGGAAAGCGCGACGAAATGAATTCCGCCCGGAAAGCTGTCGGTAACACCAGAAGCGATTTCGATCGCAAGCCGCGTTTTGCCGATGCCGCCCGGGCCGGTGATGGTCACCAGGCGAACATCCAGCCGCAGCAGGAGTTCCTTGGCGGCCGCGATTTCTTTCTCGCGCCCCACAAACCCGGTGCGCTGCACAGGTATATTGGACTGGCGGGATTCTGCGTGCCGAACAGCCTTTTCCGAGAAGCGGTCGCGGATGGCAGCAAGTTCGTGGGCGAGATCCCGCGTTGCGGCGTAACGTTTCTCGGGCTCCTTCGCCAAGCAGCGCTCGATCGCCCAGCAGAGCGGAGCGGGCGCTTCGGGGACGTGTACGCCGACCGGGTCAGGCTGTTCGCGCAAAATCGCGACGAGCGTCTCTGCAGCCGTGGCTCTGCGGAACGCGCGTTTTCCCGTAACCATCTCGTAGAGCACCAGGCCTAGCGAGAACTGATCGGAACGGAAATCGAGCGGAAGGCCGCCGGCCTGTTCGGGTGACATATATTCCGGCGTTCCCAGAATTACGCCCGAGCGCGTGTCCGAACTGGCCCGCGTATGCAGTTGCGAGAGGTCTTCGCCGGCGGGAGCGAGCTTTGCGAGTCCGAAGTCGAGAATTTTGACGAATCCGTCGGCGGTGACCATCAGGTTGCCGGGCTTGATGTCGCGATGCGCGATGCCCGCTTCATGCGCTTTCGCGAGTCCTTCGGCTATTTGCGCCGCGATTTCAATCGCTTTTCGAAGTGGCAGGCCTCCTGCGTTCAGCAAATCGCGCAGCGTCTTTCCCTCGACCAATTCCATCGCAATGTAGTGAGTGGAGCCGTCTCGACCGAGCTCGTAGATGGTGACGATATTGGGATGGTTGAGGGCCGACGCCGAGCGCGCTTCCCGCTCGAAGCGGTGCAAATGGTCGTCCGTTGTGGCAAAGGCGGTTGGGAGAATCTTGATCGCAACGATGCGATCGAGCCGAGCGTCACGCGCGCGATACACCTCGCCCATTCCGCCCGCGCCCAACGCGCCGACGATTTCGTACGATCCGAGTTTGGTCCCTGGAGCGAGCATCGCGGCGGGCGAGGCCGTAGCTGTAAAGAGGAACTATCGCACGATCAGCCCTTGTAAGGAGGTATAACAAACTTGCAGCTGGTGTGACAACGCGGATTTCGGCGAATCGGTGCGCCGCGTTGGGGTACCAGTTAGCTGCGGGCTAGTTGCTCTGAGCGTACGACCAGAAACTCGACCCGCCCACGCACAGGCTTAGTGTTGATCAAATCGGCTGAGTCAGGAAATCGGCACGCGCTTGACGCTGGCGAACACCTTGTCGATGGGGTTCGTGTGCCTGGTCTCGTCGAGAAACAGAACCAATTTGAGATTCTCCAAGTACACCCCTTCGAGGGTATGCGAGCCTGGTCCGGGGCCGTGTCTCAACATCACGGCGCTGGGACCGTGGTCCGAAACGGAGGTTGGCGGGACGGGGCGGGAATGCAGCACGACGTCACTTCCTTCCCGCTGCAGCGTCACCATCTTGTCTTCACCGACTGTTTTCACCACAAGCGTGTAATCCCCCGGCGCCAATTTATGTCCGTGGCACTGCACCTCGTACGGCAGCGAGAAATGTCCCTGGAATTCTGTCTTCACAGATGGGGGCAGAGCGGCAGGCCCCGTATTGGTCGAATGGTATTCTTCCGCAGCGGTGTCCGCCTGCGCATGAGTTATGACCGGTGAGAAACACGCGATTACTAAGCCCGCGACCATCCACGTAATTTTCGTCATCCTATTTTTTTCCATCGTAATCTCCATTGGCCTATCCGCGGCGAAGATCGAATCCCCGCCTATTTCGCTTCGCGCCCGCGCTGTTCCTTTGTGTGCGCGCATGTTACTCCGGTTCAGGAGAATCAGCAATGCACGGAGCCTTGTTTATCAGTTCATCTGAGGGGAAGTGCTTTGCACAGGCGATCTCTCTTTGTTTCTGCGCTAAATGTTACAATTAGGCAGCCTTTCAGATTGCATCGTAAGAGTTGATTCAGCATCGAATCGTCCAGGAGATATCAGTGCGTAAGGTGATCATCATCGGCAGCGGGTGTGCGGGGCTGACTGCTGCGATCTACGCGGCGCGTGCGGAACTGCAACCGCTGGTATTGGACGGTTACGAGCCGGGCGGCCAGCTAGGGCTGACCACGCTGGTCGAAAACTTCCCCGGATTTCCAGACGGAATCTTGGGTCCGGCGCTGATCGAGAATGCGCGAAAACAGGCACAGCGATTCGGGACGGAATTTGCGGCAGGCGCCGTTACGTCAGTGGATTTGAGCAGGCGGCCGTTCAAAGTTGTGGCCGGCAAAGAGACGTATGAATGCGAGGCTTTGATTATCGCGTCGGGCGCATCGGCGCGGATGCTGGGCATTGAATCCGAGAAGCACCTGCTGGGATATGGCGTTTCGACTTGCGCCACTTGCGACGGTTATTTTTTTCGCGAGCGCGACATCATTGTGGTCGGCGGCGGTGATACGGCGATGGAAGAGGCGACGTTCCTGACGAAGTTCGCGAAAAAGGTGACGCTGGTGCACCGCCGGAATGAGTTCCGCGCGACCAAGATCATGTTGGACCGGGCACGGGCGAACCCCAAAATCGAATTTCTTACGCCGTACGTGATCGAGCACGTGGATGACGTGGAGAAAAAATCGGTGGAATTGGTGAAATTGCGGAACGTCGATACGAGCGAGCTGAAGACCGTGGCGGTGGAAGGCGTGTTTGTCGCCATCGGACACGATCCCAACACCAAAATTTTCAAAGGCCAGCTCGACATGAATGCGGATGGCTATTTGATCACGCACGACGGAACCAAGACCAATATCGACGGCGTTTTCGCGGCGGGCGACGTGCAGGACCACCACTATCGCCAGGCGGTTACCGCGGCGGGTTCGGGTTGTATGGCTGCGATGGATGCCGAGAAGTTTCTTGCGAAGAATAAACTCTAGGTGGTTGCCGGTTTCCTCAGAAAAAGTCTAACTCTCTCGCGGATGAGGTTCTTCGGAGAATCAGCGCAAGTGCCCAAGAGCGCAAGAACGCCGGCAGGATGCCGGCGCTACAAGGGCCGGCAGACCGTTCAGCGAAGTCATTCGTCGCGCATGGAGCGAATATTTTTTAGATGGTTCTAGTGTCAGCTACGCGGTTCGCGGCATAATTCCCAGCACATGCGAATCACCGCATTATTGTTTCGCCGACAGGCGCGCGTTTCCTGCTGATGCGCGCACTCCTTCTGAAGCTTTCCGAAAGCAAACGGCTGGCGCCATTCATCATGAGCAATCGTGTGAGCCGGCAGGTGGCGCGACGGTTTGTAGCGGGAGAGACACTCGAAGATGCGATTGAAGCCGCGCGAAGGTTAAATGCGGCGGGCCGGTCGGCGAGCCTCGATCTGCTGGGAGAAAACGTATCGGATGAGACGGGCGCGCGGCATGTCGCGGAGGGCTATCTGGCGATGTTCGACCGAATCGGGCGGGAAGCGTTGGATGCAAACGTGTCGCTGAAGCTTACGCAGCTGGGGTTGGACTTCGGCGAATCGTTTTGCCAGGAGCTGGTCGAAAAAATCGTGGCACACGCGGCGAGTCTGGGGAATTTCGTGCGCATTGATATGGAAGGCTCGGCATATACCGAGCGAACGGTGGAACTGACGAAGCGGGTGCGCGCGAAGTATGAGGGCGTCGGCACGGTGATACAGGCGTATCTCTATCGGGTCGAGAAGGACGTTCAAGATCTACTGAGCGTTGGCTGCCGGCTGCGGCTTTGCAAGGGCGCATACAAGGAGCCGCCGGAAATCGCGTTTCCCGAGAAGGCCGATGTGGACGCGAATTACGTGAAGCTGATGAAGCTGCTGCTGCCGAGCGGAATTTATCACGGGATTGCGACGCACGATCCCGCGATGATTCAGGCGACGAAGGATTTCGTGCGCGAGAAAAATATCGGGCGCGACCAGTTCGAATTTCAGATGCTGTACGGAATCCGTACTGATCTGCAGCAGCAACTGGTGCGAGAGGGTTATCGCTTGCGCATCTACATTCCGTTTGGCACCGACTGGTTTCCTTACTTCATGCGTCGGCTTGCGGAGCGGCCTGCGAACCTGGCGTTCTTTCTGCGCAATCTGCTTCCCAAATCTTCTGGTGACACTGCTTGACACGATCTGACGGACACCACGGCCAAGAAAGACGCTCGTCGTGGCTACCCCGGGCAACGGGAAACGCTGGTTAGGAAGGCAACGCAGCAAATCGTTGTGATAATTCTGCGCCGGATTTAGAATAGCCGCGCGCGGTCTCCCAACTCTCCGCAGTCCATTTCGCTCGTTAACTGAGGTGCAAAAATGCGAACTAGCGCAGCTGTCCGATGGCTCGTGATTAGCGTCCTGCTTGCAGCTGGCGGATGCAAGAAATCGAATCCAAATTCGAATTCCGGGAATCCGGGTGGCGCTCCCGCGGCGAACGCGCAGGCAGGCAATTCGTCTGCCGCCAATTCGACAGGTGCGGGCGCGCCTGCAGCGAACACCGCGCAGAGTCAGCCGGCGCCTCCCCCGCCCGTGGTGATTGATGCGGGAACTCTTCTCACCGTGACGATCGATCAGACTGTCAGCTCGAAAACAAACAATAAGGGCGATTCCTTCGCGGCGTCGCTCGCCGCGCCGATCAGCGTGGGCGGCGTAACTGTGCTGCCTACGGGCGCTCGCGCGAAAGGGACCGTCCTTCAGGCTGATTCGGCCGGACGCGTGAAAGGCGGCGCTGTGCTTGCGCTGACGCTCGATTCGATAACGGTGAGTGGACAGCCATACTCAATTCAAACTTCGGAATTCGAAGAGACGATTAAAGGCCGCGGCAAACGGACCGCCATCGGCGCAGGCGGCGGCGCTGCGTTTGGCGCGATCATCGGAGGCATTGCGGGCGGAGGGAAAGGTGCCGCGATTGGGGCGCTTGCAGGCGGAGGGGCGGGAACTGCAGGAACTGCGTTCACCGGAAAGCGTGACATCACGATTCCGGCCGAGACGCGGCTGCATTTCAAATTGACCGCGCCTTTGACGATTCAGTCCTCGACGCAGTAGGCCGCCCGACGCCCGATGCGAAATCTAGATACGGGTCGTCCCGCTGATCAGGATTTGCGGCAGACGAGGACACCGTCGCGCAGGGGAACGATGACGGGAAAAAGCTCGTCCGACGAATAGACCATACGATTAAATTGCTGAATCGAGCGGGTGCGAATGTCCTTTGCTTTGGCCGTGACGCGGCCGGACCAGAGAGCGTTGTCAGTGATGAGAATGCCGCCGCTCTTTAATCGCGGAATCGCTTTTTGCAGCGCTTTAGGATATTGGTGCTTGTCGACGTCGATGAAGATTAGATCGAACGCTCCGCCGATTTCGTCGAGAAGAGCGAGCGCATCGCCCACCAGAATTTGAACGCGGTCGCTCACACCAGCGCGATTTAAGTACTGGCCTGCGAGCTTGGCATTCTCCGCGCTGCCATCCGTGTAGTAAATCTCTGCGCCCGGTCCTGCGGCTCGCGCGAGCCAAATTGTGGAATAGCCGATCGCGGAACCCATCTCGAAAATTCGTTCTGCGCCTGAAATTTGCGCGAGGAGATAGAGCAAGCGCCCGCAGGCCGGGCCGATGATGGGAATGTCGTGTTTTTTAGCGTAACGCTCCATCTCGGTGAGGACTGCGTCGCGTTTGGGTAGCAAAGATTCGAGATATTCTTCGACATTCGAATTTAGGATTTTGCCGGGCATTGAGTTCCTCCGGAGTGCGCCGCGCGAACCGTGCGCTTTTATCGATAGACGTACGCGAATCGGGGAAAAACCTCACCTCTAAGAGGTGAGCTACATTGAGTCAACTACAAGTCGACACTTAGAATCTATCTCGCGCTCGCAGATTTCTCTTCGCCGAGCGTTTCGCCCGGCTTCATGACGTGGTACTCAAGGCTCGGAACGTCGCGCGTGAGATCCCGCAATGCATCCGGAGTGCCCGTAAGCACAGGGAACGTACCGAAGTGCATGGGAATTACGTGGCGGACGTTGAGCAGCCGGATCGCGAGCGAAGCTTCGCGCGGGCCCATCGTGTAGTGATCGCCGATCGGGAGCATCGCGACGTCCGGTGAGTAAAGTTCGCCGATGATTTTCATGTCGCCAAAAACCGCGGTGTCGCCCGCATGATAAACGGTGGGCCCGCCGGGCAACCGAATGATGTAGCCGCAGGCTTCGCCGCCATAAACGATCTTGTCGCCATCCTGAATGCCGCATGAATGGACTGCGTGCACCATGGTGACTTCAATTTCGCCGACTTTTTGCGTGCCGCCTTTGTTCATGCTGGATGTATTCGAAACGCCCTTCGATTCGAGCCATGTGCACGTCTCCGGAATTCCGACGACGCGCGGCTTGAATTTTTTGCCGGTCTCGACGGCATCGGCGATGTGATCGAAGTGGCCGTGGGTAATCAGCATCGTGTCGACGCGATCGATTTTTTTGAGCGCCTCGGGCGTCATGGGATTCGACTGAATCCATGGATCTACCAAAATCACGTTACCGGTTGGAGTGGTGATACGAAATGCGGCATGGCCGAGCCATGTGAGTTTGTTTCCTCGAGTTTGAAGCATTTTGGAAGCCCTCCGAAGAAGATGAGTTAGTGTGGCCGGACGAATTCCGAATCGAATGCGCTGCTGCTCGGTTAGTGGCCGTTCGCCTGCGCGCCCGGGCTGGCCAGAACCTGCCGTATTCCTTCTTCAAACGCGGCGCGAGGCTGCGCACCGACGAAATGACCGACGATGCGTCCGTCGCGCCCGTAGAAAATGGTTTCCGGCATCGTGCCAGTCCAGGCCGGATTCACGCCGCGATAGAAAGCATCGACATCGATGCCAGGCTTCTGGCGATAGTTGGAAAAGCCGGGTTGATTGCGCGCGAGAAAGCGGCGAACGAGATTCATATCTGCGTCATCGTCGAGACTGACACCGAAAATCGCGAGGCCTTGCGGCGCGTACTGTTTTTGCAGTTCGACAAGGAGCGGAAATTCATCGCGACAGGGCTCACACCAGGTGGCCCAGAACGTGACGACGAGCGGCTTGCCGCGATATTTCGCGAGGACCTGGTTGTAGCCGGCAAGATCGATGAGCGGCAAGTCGGCTGCGGCGGGCTTGGAGGATTTTGGCCCGGCCTTAGCGGAGGCCGTCTGCGCGGGAGTAGAATGCGAGATGCCTGCCAATACAAGCGCGAGCGCCGCCACCAAAAGCAGCAGGAACGACTGTGACCGTTTGAGTTGCTTTGTCCTCACGGCAAACATTCTAGCGGGTTAGACGCCGGGACGGCAACTTCGGTAGTGTATCGGCAGAATTGCGTCGCGGATGTCTAAGCTGCTCGCCGGGAACTCGGAGCGGGATTTCGAGCGCAAAAACGGCACTGTGAGGCATACTTGTACCGCTGTGGGAATGATGATATAAAAAATGTTCAGCGTGTCGCGAGCAGGACAGTGGTGATTCTGTGACAAAGACAGCCCTTATTCAGGAGAAAACGAAATGGCTTACGTAATCGCAGAGCCTTGCATCGGAACAAAGGACACGGCGTGCGTTGACGTGTGTCCGGTGGACTGCATCCACCCGCGCAAGGACGAGCCGGATTTCGAGGCGGAAACGCAGCTCTATATCAGTCCTGTTGAATGCATTGACTGCGGGGCCTGCGTCCCGGTGTGTCCGGTGACCGCCATTTTCGCGTTGGAAGATTTGCCGGAAAAGTGGGCGAGCTTTACGCCGATCAACGCGGACTGGTACACGAAGCGGCAAGCGTAAAGTAATGCCGGCGGCGGGTTCGTTTCAGCCGATTCGCATAACGGGATTCCATGTGTTTGGCGCGGCGAGTCGCGAGATTCGCCGCGCTTTTATTTTCGTTGGCGGCTATGCTTCGGGCTCGATGCCAAGCGCCTTGCGGCCAGCTTCGCTAATCATGGCCGGGTTCCAAGCGGGTTCCCAGACGATCTCGACATTCACATCCCGAACTTCTTCGATGGCAGCGATGCGCTGCCGCACCTGCTCGGGGATCGCTTGCGCGGAAGGGCAACCCTGCGACGTGAGCGTCATTTTCACCGTGACGTTTCCTTGCGGGTCGTTCTGGACATCGTAGATCAGACCGAGGTCTACGATGTTGACTGGGATTTCGGGGTCGTAGCATTGGCGCAGGGCTGCCGTGATTTGTTCACGATCGAGAGGCATGATTAGTCTCCAATTGGTCTTCTCAAGCAGCGTTCCATAGCAAGCTGCTGCGTGTCAACCGCACAGCAACGAAGGCCCTTGAAGCCGCAGCTTCTCTTTTAGATTTGTACGACGTATGCTGACTCGCAGAGGCAGCGCTGTGAAAAGAAAAATTGCTCGCTCGGCACTCGCGCTATTTATAGCTGTTGTCGCTATTGTTGCGTCGTCGTCGTTCATGCAGGCTCAAGAGAAACCTCCCGAACGTCCGCCACGAATCATTCAAGTGACCGCCAAGAATTTCGAGTTTGAACCATCCGTGATCCGCGTGAAGGCCGGTGAGAAGATTCAGTTGAAATTGACTTCAGGCGATCGCACGCATGGAATCCGTATCAATCCCTTCCCGGAGGGAGGCCAGCCGAATACGCCGCCGGGATTGTCGTTCACGTATGGCGATGACTGCCTGAAGCTAAAAAAGGACGTGACTGCGACACTGGAATTTACCGCACAGGCGCCGGGCGCCTACGCCTTTTCGTGTTGTAAAAAGTGCGGCAAATGGCACAGCAGGATGAAAGGCCAAATTATCGTCGAGCCTTAGTTCGGGGGAATGCGCTCCTTTTCTTTCGGGCGCTGTGATGTAGCGCGGATCGCTGCATGCGCTTGAGTTTCGGCAGCGCTGATTCGCCCAGATCATCGCCCATCCCCAGGGCACGAGCCCATTGCTTGGCGTTCTCTCGCAGGGCACCAATCGCAAGGCCATGATGGTCTTCGGAAAATCGCAATAACTTGACGATTCCGGCGGCGAGCAGCGATTCCGCGCCTTCCGGGTTTCCGCTCTGATAGTGATGAAAAGCGGCAGTGATCTGGATCAGGCCTTGCAGGAAAGTCTTCTCAGGCTCGGTTTCGACGAGCCATATCTCTTCCCAGAATTCATGGGCCTCGAAGAATTTCTTCGCATTGAAATGCGCAAGCCCCTCTTCGAATTTCTTTTTCCGATGTGCGGATTTCATCGCGAGACCATTCGAATCCCGATAGAATCTTCGCTGCACACCTCTTATTAGCCAAAGCGTTGAATCACTAACGATATCAGCGTGGAGACACGAGCGAGCATGGAAATTCAGATTGAACTGCCGGGCGTAAAGCTGGGCGTTGTCGAGGCGGATGGACTACGTGTTGTCCCGGTTGATTTGGGACTCGCGAAATTGATGGACGATGTCTCGGAGCGGAAGCGCGGCGAGTTTACGCTCGAGAGCCTCGCGGAGGCGCCTGCGATTCGGGCTGTGCGGGCGATGTTTCGCGAATGGGGCATGGATCCATCGAAATATCGGCCGTCGTCGGAAGGGCTGTTACGGCGGGTGGTGCAGGGGAAGGGCTTGTACCGCGCGTCGAATGCGGTGGATATTTGCAATTTGGGTTCGATCGAAACCGGTTGGCCGTACGGCTGTTACGATCGATCGCGCATTCGTCCGCCAATCGTATTGCGCTATGGCGCACCCCGCGAGATGTATGAAGGAATCGGGAAAAAGATGTGGCACCTCGATGGCAGGCCCGTTTTGGCCGATCCCGACGGGCCGTTTGGAAGCCCCATCAGCGATTCCACACGAACCATGATCACGGAATCGGCGCGCGAAATTCTAGTAGTGATTTATGTACCTGACGGCGCGCTCGATTCCGGCATCGAGGGAGCGATGGCGCAGCTGAGTGAGCGCTTCGCGCAGTTTGCCGGGGCCGGCGCAACGAGGAGTTTGATGTGTCAGCTTTAATGTGTCTTTGATGGGTGTTTTGTTGTGCCCGCTGTATGGAACTTCGCTGGAATCAGGTTATTCTGTTGTTGCTGCAGCGAGGTCCATCGGTGGCGAAATTCCAACTAGCTCTTCTGATTCATGCGCACCAGCCGGTTGGGAATTTCGAGGACGTCCTTGAGCGGGCTTACGCGCAATGCTACTTCCCTTTCATCGAAATCTTATCGCGACATCCTTCGATTCGTGTCGGCCTGCACTACACGGGACCGTTGCTCGAATGGATCGAACGCGTTCACCCAGAATATTTCGAGCGATTGCGCGGGCTTGTGGAACGCGGGCAAATTGAAATCATCGGTGGCGGATACTACGAGCCGATTCTCATCGCAATTCCGCCGCCCGATCGGCAGGAGCAGATTACGCGCCTGGCGGATTATGTGGAGAAGCATTTTGGCGCGCGGCCGAAAGGAGCGTGGCTGGCGGAGCGCGTCTGGGAGCCGCAGCT
>Ga0209625_1000091_pt1 | contig 20221 bp, 23 predicted proteins | sample JacPin_JW_Ref_M2_FD_187960 | JGI IMG/M metagenome (GOLD analysis project Ga0209625, IMG submission 187960) | Forest soil microbial communities from Algoma, Ontario, Canada - Jack Pine, Ontario site 1_JW_Ref_M2 (SPAdes) (version 2) | ecosystem: Environmental > Terrestrial > Soil > Boreal...
GTCGCTGGCGTGGCGGGCTGCAACCGGCAGGTGCAGCATTCGCCGGATGTGTGGGCGGTAGTGAACGGAAAAGAGATCCGCAAAGATGAAGTGGAGAAATACTACCGGACGCGGATAAATCCGGAAGGGCAAGCGCCCTCGCAAGAGGAAGCGTTATCGCTGAAGCTTAACGTGCTGGATGAGCTGATCAACAACGAAATTCTGATTGAGCGCGCCAAGAAATTGAACCTGGAAGCCAGCGATGGCGAGGTGGAAGATAAGTTCACGGAGCTGAAAAGCCCCTATACCGAGGATGAATTTCAGCGGCAATTGAAAGAGCGCGGCGTGTCGGTGGACGATTTGAAGCGGGACCTGCGGCGGCAGCTATCGATACAGAAGCTTTTGAACCGTGAAGTGGTGGCCAAAATATCGATCACGGATCAGGATGTGGCGGAATTTTACAACGCCAACAAAGCGCAATTTAATGTGGCGGAGCCGCAATTCCGAATCGCCCAGATTGTTGTCACTCCCCGAAAAGAACCGCAAATCCGCAACCGCAAGAATGACGATGCGACGAATGAGGCGGAAGCACAGCGCAAAGTAAAGATGCTGATGGACCGGCTGAACAGCGGGGCGGATTTCGCGCAACTAGCGATGGATTATTCCGAAGACATGAATTCGGCCGCGACCGGCGGCGACATGGGTTATGTGCCGGAATCGGCGCTGAACCAGTCTGATCCGGCGCTCAAGAAGCTGGTGCTGGGCTTGAAACCGGGTCAGGTCGGCCCGCCCATTCAGTTAAAAGAAGGCTACCGGATTTTGAAATTGATCACACGGGAGTCGCCGGGCCTGCGAGGACTTGCCGAGCCGCAAGTACAGCAAACCATCCGCGATACGTTGCGAAATCGCAAAGAACAATTGTTGCGGGCCGCGTACCTGGCGATTGCGCGGGATGAAGCGCGCTCCACGAATTACCTGGCGCAGCAGGTGATTGAGACGGCTGGCAAACTCCCCGATGGCGGGAACGCCGCGGCGACCACGAAGTCGGTCGGTCAGCCGTAGATACCCGTTAACTTGACGAGATTTTTTGGAGCGCAGCGCGACGTGAGCGTGCGCCACAAAATCGCATAAACACTCCTAGGCCTCCGCCTATCCACGGGAGCCACATCCCTTCCCTAGAAACCTTGCGGTGGCAGCATCGATTCCCGAACTTTCAGATATGCTCGGACTTGCGCGAAATCCCGCCCATGCCTCAGGATTAGGATTCACTTTTTGTCAATTTGATTGCGATTCAGCTCGACAAGGAATCCGAGAGCATGGCGACGAGTGCGGACGTTTTGATTATTGGCGCGGGTCTGGCTGGATTATGTTGCGCGAAGCGCCTTACCGAAGCGGGCATCACATTTCAGATTGTCGAAGCCTCGGACGGGATTGGCGGCCGCGTACGCACCGACGAAATAGACAGATTTTTGCTGGATCGCGGTTTTCAGGTGCTGCTCACCGCATATCCTGAAGCGCGCAACATTCTGGATTACTCGCGACTCGATCTCAAATGTTTTTCTCCCGGGGCATTGTCGTGGTTTGCCGGGCGCATGAACCCGATCGTGGATCCCTGGCGCATGCCCGGAATGTGGCGCGAGGCGCTGCGGTCGGAATTTGGAACATTAGGGGACAAATTGCGTATGGCGCGGCTGCGCAGCCGTCTGAGGCGCGCTTCTATTGAGGAGATTTTCAAGCGGCCGGAGCGCCCCACGAAAGATGCTCTGAACTCCGAAGGATTCAGCCAGGAAATCATTCACCGTTTTTTTCGGCCGTTTCTCGGCGGGATTTTGCTGGACGGCGAATTAAAAACGACCAGCCGCATGTTTGAGTTTGTCTTCAAGATGTTGTCGGAAGGATCGACCAGCGTTCCCGCGCGGGGCATGGGCGCGATCCCCGCGCAGATTGCGGAGAAATTCAGCGCGGATTCGATACGCTTGAACGCGCGAGTCGAATCGCTGCACGAAAATGAAATTACGCTGGCGGGCGGGGAAAGCATGCGCGCCCGAGCCATCGTAGTGGCCACCGACGGCCCGTCCGCGGCGCACCTGGTAGGCGAAGCGGAACCGGCCTCGCGCAGTGTCAGCTGCTTTTATTATGCCGCGGAAGAACCTCCCGTTCCGCGACCGATGCTTACGCTCAACGGAGATGGCGCCGGACCGGTGAATAATTTTGCGGTAATCAGCCAGGTGGCGCCGTCGTATGCGCCGGCAGGAAAACATCTCATCTCTGTATCCGTGCTTGGGACGCAGGAACTCACCGAGGCGCAGTTAAGCGGGTTCGTCATCGCACAAATGAAGAATTGGTTTGGCGTGGTAGCGCGTTCCTGGCGGCTTCTGAAAAGCTACAAAATACCGCACGCCCAGCCGCAACAATACCCGGGCGCGCTGGAGCCTCCGGCGCGCTCGGTGCGCATTCGCCCGGGGATTTATGTGTGCGGGGATCACCGCGACAATGCTTCCATCAACGGCGCCATGCTTAGCGGGCGTCGCGCCGCTCAGGCAGTGATTGAAGATTTTGCGCGTTAGCCCACTGTCAGTTTTTCTTGCGAATTGAAACGAATCCGCGTGGCCGTACCTGGGACTTGCGTACCATTGCTTACATAACCGCGTAGCTCGAAACTGTGCCTGTATGGCCCGTTACTCCGCTTTTCTCGGCCTCCAGGTAGAAGTCCAATATCGCGCGGGCGATATCCTCTTACCGGCCTCCGGAACGTTCGTTGGTGATACAGGACGCTCCATTTTCCTGGAGCAGAGCCTCGAACAGAAGGGCCAGCACCGCCACTTTCGTTCGGAAATTCCTTACCAATGTATTGTGCGTTTGGCGGAGAAACCGGAACCCGTGGCATGTGCCGGACAAGAGAAAGCTATTCGCTCTCAGCCCGCCGTGGCAGAAATTCCTCAGCCCGCCGATGCAAACCGGGAACCCAAAAACGCGCAGCAGGAACAATCCGCGTCCGAGCGCTTAAAAGTTTCCGTGGTTTTTCCGCGACCTCAGCGATCCAACATTTAACGTTCCTCACATTTCCAAGCTCTTCATTTCGCGATTTCCGGACTACGTCCTTCCCCCTTGGAAAAATTGAGTACGCTACAATTGAGTTCGTGGCGTGAGCATAATCGCAGAAGATCCTTTAGAGCGGAGGTTTTGTGAATTCCGTAATAGGGCCGCAAACGAAGGTGGGACTAATCGGCCTGGGGCTGATGGGCAAGCCCATGGGCATGAATTTGTTGAAAGCCGGGTTTCCGTTGACGGTTTGGAATCGCACCGCGTCGCGTGCCGATGAACTGGTCGCTGCTGGAGCGAAACTCGCGCAAACGCCGCGGGAGCTCGCTGCTAATTCTGAATTTGTGCTGTCCATCGTCAGCGATCCGCCCGCCCTCGAAGAGGTGCTGTGGGGGCAGAATGGCGCGATGCAAGGCTTGCAGCGTGGCAGCATTTACGTCGATTCCAGCACGGTATCTCCGGCTCTTGCGCGAAAAGTAGCCAAGGCTTGCGAGGAACGAGGCGTGCGTTTTCTTGATGCGCCGGTCACTGGGGGCGATTGGGGCGCTAAAAAAGGCGAACTTGTTTTCATGGTCGGCGGCGATGCCGCGACGCTGGCCGAAGTCGAGCCAGTCTTCCGCGTGTTGGGAAAGAAATGGTTTCATCTCGGACCGAACGGTGCCGGCCAAACCATCAAGCTGGCCATGAACCTGATTCTGGCGTTGGAGGTGGATGCGCTGGCGGAAGCGCTCGCGCTGGTGACCGCCGCGGGCTTGCAAGGAGAAAAGCTGGTGGAGGTCATGCAATCCAGCATGGCGCGATCGGGTGTGCTGGACATCAAGTCGCAAAACTTTTTGAAAGGCGACTACACGCCAAGTTTCCCGCTGCGGTTGATGCACAAAGATATGAGGCTCGCGCTGGAGCTTGCGCAGCAAACGCACGTGGAGCTTCCCGCTACAGAGGCTGCATATAAAACTTATTCCATGGTGAAAGAGGCGGCCAAGGAAGACCTGGATTATTCCGCGGTGATGAAATTCTGGAAGAAATAAGTGAGGCGTTCGGCGCGCTAATTGTTGATTTTTAAATTCGCGACGATCGTTTAGGGCGCTTAGGCGTGCTCACGGTCGTGCATTTGGCGAGAAAAATCCAATCGGCAAGTCACGGGCAGTGCGCAATCCCGCGGGAGCGTCGAGAATCACCGGGATGGAATTCACCACCACCGAGGCCGTCGCAATGTCTCCGGGCGATCCTCCCGGAATGGTCAGACTTATATTTGGATGCCCTTGCAACGCTACAGTATCGTTGGGCTCTTTCGCGCCCACATACATTTGTAATTCAAGATGAATCAGTTCTTTTCCATTAGACAGGCCGCGCGCGATTTGATGCACGCCGGCAGCCTGTCCAGGCTCAACGGTCAAGAATTGGGTCTGAACTCTTTTGCTGGCGACCACCGGATCGATTGTTTCGGTAATTTCATCGACGTCGAGATTCAAACTATCCGCCACCATGGCGACGGATTCGGGCAGTCCGACATGCTTGATAATTCCGGCGGCTACTTTTTCACGGAATTCATCGAGGGTCATGCCCGCGCCGATTTTCCTTTGTAGCGGCTCGCGGCGCTTGGCGGCATCGACCACGCGGCGTCCGCTGGCATGATCGATGCGTTGCGATACAGCCGCAAGAGTAATCAACAGCTTGTCCAGAACAAATCCAGGATTGACGCCGGTACCCACGAGCGCCACTCCCCATTCTTTGGCCGCGGTGTCGAGGTGCGCGGCTAGATCGGGATAAGTGCGATACGGATAAGAAAGCTCTTCGCACGTCGATACCACGCAGGATTCGGCTTCCAGGCAGGCCAGCAGTTGCTCCATCACTTTCGGCAGCGCCGATGAAGTGGAATGAATGACCACGTCCGCGGCCTGGCCCAGCACTTGCGAAGCGTCATCTGAAATTCTCACGCCCCAGGGAGCATCGCCAGCGCCCACAACTTCGCCGAGGTCGCGGCCCACTTTGGCCGGGTCGGTATCGATCGCGCCGATAATTTCGATGGCGGACTTTTCCCGCATCAGCCTGGCGATGGAGGCGCCGATAGGACCGACGCCATATTGAATGGCGCGAATTTTCTTTTTCAATGTCGTTGGCCTTTGGACGGCTGTGGGACGCCGCGCCTTCTGTAAGAAAACGAAACCCCTACGATAGAGTAATTCTGTAGAGCAGGCAACGCTAAAGCCCATAAATCGGCTTAGGAGGCTTGCACGCCAGTGTTTGATCGCCGCATACTTTCAACTCGGAGAACTTAAATGGCCGCAAAAATACTTACGGAAGCGGAAGTTAAAGAGCGCTTGACCCAGGTTCAAGGCTGGACGTTACAAGGTGGGAAGCTGCATCGCGCGTTCGAATGCAAGGATTTCGTCGCTGCCTTCGGAAACATGACGCGCGTGGCGCTGGTGGCGGAAGCGATGAATCACCACCCGGAATGGTTTAATGTGTGGAATAAAGTCGTGATTGATCTAAATACCCACAGTGTTGGCGGCATCAGCGACCTGGATTTCAAGCTGGCAGGGAAGATCAATGAGATTTTTGGCATGTAACGGATGCTCGCCTTTCTTAGGCATGGCTTTTCGGATCGAAATTGAGGGCGCCAAGGGTAGTTAACTCGTGGTTCTGGTCTGTGTGGCAGCAAACAAAACCCGGGATTGGCTTGCCCGCTTAGGCGTTGACATCGGCCATTCCAGATGTTAAAAACGCAACAACGACAAGCCTTTGGACGGTGAGTCTCCTGACGCACTGTTTACCGCAGTAAGCGAATGAGGCTGTAGTCTTGCCTGGCAGGGCGAGCTGCTGCATACCTCCAGACGCTTGTCATGCATCACCCCACCCCGGGAGGTGAAACTGTTGCTTTCACCTCCTACTTTTTTGTCCCGAGGCGGTTCTAATTCCTTCTTTATCAATCTAGATGGTTTGTGGTGTGTGCTCCAGCATTCGTCGGCTAGAATGCAGTCCGCAGTCGTCACGGAGCTCAATTCGCGCGCATGAGTGCCTCGCCGCCGCTTCTTAACCTCACGCGCGTAACTGTTTTTCGCAGGACCGCGGACGATCCGGGCGCCCAAAATGCACCCACTTCTGAAGTAGCTCCTGAAGTGGTACGTCCTGCACTCGATGATATTTCGCTGCGTATTGAGGCTGGCGAGCACGTGTGCATCCTGGGCCCTAATGGGTGCGGGAAGTCGACATTAATTAAGACCATCACTCGGGAGTGCTATCCGGCGGCCCGAGAGGGGTCCTCCATTTCGATCCTCGGGCGCAAACGCTGGAATATTTTCGAGTTGCGGTCGCTGATGGGCATCGTGTCGCCCGATCTTCTGGGCGCGTGCACCACCGATGCGACGGGCCGGGACGTGGTGCTCTCGGGATTTTTCAGCAGCACGCGTATATTTCCGCATCATCATCCTGATCCGGCGCAACTCGCGCTTGCCGATCGCGCTTTGCAACGTATGGGAGTAGCCCATCTTGGGGGCCGTGCGGTGGCGCGCATGTCCTCGGGCGAAGCCAAACGCACGCTAATTGCGCGGGCGCTGGTTCACGATCCGCGCGCGTTGCTTTTCGATGAGCCCAGCAACGCGCTGGATATTGCCGCGCAATTGCAATTGCGCGCGGCCATGCGCGAGCTGGCGCAATCGGGCATCGCGATTCTGCTGGTCACGCATCACGTCTCGGAGATTATCCCCGAGATAGAGCGAGTCATTTTGCTTCGCGATGGGCGCATTGTCGCGGACGGTGGAAAGGCCGAGGTGCTTACTTCTGAAGGGATGTCTGCGCTATTTGGGATTCCGCTGCGCCTATCGCAGCAGGACGGTTATTTTCACATCCGCGAATGACTGAAATGACGGTGCGGAAGATGAAACCGCGCCGAAATTTTTTCGGCGGTATTTCACTACAATTCAGTAGTCATTTCGCTGTCGCTGAAATCAACGAGCATGTTGTCCAGCAAGCGCGTCTCGCCAAATTTCGCGGCGATCAGGACGTAGGCTTTGCGGTTGATGTGCGTTAATGGCTCGAATGTCTGGGCATCCACAATTTCTGCGTAATCGAGTTGCGCTCTGGATTCTTCGCTAAGGACCCGGTGCATGGCGGTCTGCAACGAAGGCGTATCCCGCGTGCCTTTTTGCAAAATGAGTTGCGCGGCTTGCAAAGCGCGATGTAACACCGTGGCAGATTGCCGATCAATTCCCTGCAAATAGACATTTCTCGACGACAGGGCCAATCCATCGGCTTCGCGCTCAATGGGGCAAACTACAATTTCGCTGTCGAGATTCAGGTCTTTTGTCATGCGTGAAATGATGGCCGCCTGCTGGGCGTCCTTTCTTCCAAAATACGCAAATTGCGGCTGAACGATTTGCAAGAGTTTCATCACTACGGTGCTGACCCCGCGAAAGTGCCCGGGCCGGATGCGACCTTCCAGGCGCTCGCTTAAACCGTCAACATTAACGTAGGTGGAATAGTTCTGGGGATAAATTTCTTTCGTCTCCGGGAGGAACAAGCACTGCACGCCGGCATTTTCTAGCTTTTCGGTATCGGCCGGCAGATTACGCGGATACTTCGCAAAATCCTCAGAGGGGCTGAACTGCGTGGGGTTCACGAAAATGCTGGCTACCACCGAAGAACATCGCAGCCGGGCTCGCTTGATGAGCGACAGATGCCCTTGATGCAAGGCGCCCATGGTGGGGACCAGCCCGACAATGCGATTTTCGTCGCGTTGCTTGCGCGCGAATCCTTTCATCCAGGAAACAGTTCGAATAATTTTCACGAGTGAGGAGAGCGGTTCAGGCGTTGGCGGCGCCGGCACGCTCGCGATAAAAATGAATTACATCGGTGGAAAGCGGCTTGGCGCCCAATTGCCTGACCATCGTAGTGACTTGCCCGCGATGATACGTTCCATGATTGACCAGATGTTGCATGGACAGCCACAGCGGATTGGTATGTTGACCAAAATTCAGCGTGCGATATTCATGAGGGTTGTCTAAATCTTTTTGCGTGACGCGTGCTACGAACTTATTAAGACGCGCCTCGTCCTCTTGCCAACGCGTTCGCAGCGCGGAAATCTCATGGAACTCTCCTGCGTCGGGCAAGGAAGCAGGCGAGCGGCCCTGGAAGCGCTCCAGCCACAGCCACTCACAGCCCCAAATATGGGCGAGCGTATCGCGCACCGAAGAAAAGCTGGAGCCCAGTGGCTTGGTAAATTGCTCCACGGTCAGCGCGGCAGCGGAATCCAGCGAGCGCCGGTTAGCCCAGCCGTTGTAATCGTAAAGAAAACGAATGTCGTCGGGCGACATTTTTTCCTCCAGTTACTTGTGAGTCGACCGATTAGCCGGTGATGGAAACGGTTTTGCGATTTTTGCCGCTTTGCGGTGTATGGTAAGACTCGGCATCGGAAGGAAATGTGGCGTTGCGGACGTCTTCGCAATATTCACGCACCGCACCCGAAATTATTTCTCCCACGCCCGCGTATTGGCGCGAAAATTTTGGCGTCGCGCCAAACGTTAAGCCCAACATATCGCTCAATACCAGAATCTGCCCGTCGCAATCCGGTCCCGCGCCGATGCCGATGGTGGGGATGCGCGCCTCTTTGGTGATCTGCGCGGCCAATTCTCGCGGAATGGCCTCCAACACAATCGCAAATGCTCCGGCAGCCTCCACTGCGCGGGCATCGCGCAGCAATTGTTCGGCGCCCACCGCCGTCTTGCCTTGCACGTGATAACCGCCCAGGGCGTTCACGGATTGTGGCGTTAGCCCTACGTGAGCCATCACCGGAATTTCCGCTTCCGAGAAGCGCGCGATCAATTCCAGGCGACGCTCGCCGCCTTCCACTTTCACCGCTTCGGCGCCGGCATCTTTAATGAAGCGCATGGCGTTGCGCAGAGACTCCGCCATGTCGGTGTGGTAGCTGCCATACGGCATATCAGCCACGACCAGCGCGCGATGGGCGCCGCGCCGAACCGCGCGCGTGTGATGCAACATTTCGTCGACGGTCACGGGAAGCGTGCTGTCGTATCCCAGCACCACCATGCCCAGCGAGTCACCGACCAGTATGACGTCCACACCCGCTTCATCGAGCAAGCGGGCGGTCGGATAGTCATACGCGGTCAGGCAAGCAATTTTCTTTTGATTAGCTGGCCCGCCTGCAGCCTGAAATTTTCGTTGTTGGATGTCCGGAACGGTGATCTTCGCGTTGCCGGTATTCGAAGTGAAGCTCATGTTGGCCTCCGGTGCCGCTCCTTAACTTCAGGATGCAGCCCTGTACCCATGACATGAGCAGAATAGCAAAATTTCGCGTGAATCGCCAGAACCTGGGCTGGCTGGTTAGTACCAGCACCGCCGCTCTATTATCAGCCTTCTGGAATCAGGCCTTCTGGCCCTGCATAGTCGCGGCGCGATGGATAGCCTGGCGAATGCGCTGGTACGTTCCGCAACGGCAAATGTTGCCGCTCATGGCGTCGTCAATTTCCGCGTCGCTCGGGGATGCTTTTTTAGCAAGCAGCGCCACCGCCGACATAATCTGTCCGGGTTGACAATATCCACATTGCGGAACGTTGATTTCCATCCAGGCTTGCTGCACAGGATGGCTGCCATCGGTGGAAAGTCCCTCGATGGTAGTGATTTTTTTGCCCGCGACATTTGCTATGGGCGTCACACAAGAGCGCGCTGCCTCGCCCTCGATGTGTACCGTGCAGGCTCCGCAAAGCGCCATGCCACACCCAAACTTCGTGCCGGACATGTTTAGTGTGTCGCGTAATACCCACAACAGCGGCATCTCGGGGCTAACGTCCACAGTCTGTGGCTTGCCGTTTAGTACAAAACTGATGGCCATGATTCCCCCGATGCAAAAACGCCGTCTGCCAACAAAACAGATTTAGAAAGCGGGAATATCCTACAACAATTTTAGTGATCCAAGCCTTGCGACGCACGCGCGTCCGAAAAAACTATTGCGGTGGCGCTTGCGGGTTGGGGGCTTGAGCGGCTTTATTCTGAATAGAGAGCAGCTCCACTTCAAATATCAGCGTAGCGTTAGGACCAATATCGGGCCCGGCGCCGCGATTCCCATAGGCCAGATCAGCGGGAACGAACAATTGCCATTTGGATCCCACAGGCATGAGTTGCACAGCTTCCGTCCATCCTTTAATCACGCCACTAACGGGAAAAGTGGCTGGTTGCCCGCGCTTGTAGGAGCTATCAAACTCGGTTCCGTCAAGCAGCGTGCCGCGATAATTGCAAACAACCGAATCGGTCGCAGAGGGTTTCGGTCCCGTGCCTTCCTTGAGGATTTTGTACTGCAGACCGTTGGGCAGGGCGACGACGCCTTCCTTGGTTTTGTTTTGTGCCAAGAAGTCGTCGCCGGCTTTTTTGTTGATTTCTCCGGCTTTCTGCGCGGCCTGCTCCTGCTTGGCGCGAAGATCGGTCTGAAGCTTGGTCAGCGCGACCTTCATTTCCTCATCGGTTAAAAGCAACTTGCCGCCGGAGAGCGCGTCTTTCATCCCGCGACTGAAAATTGCCGGGTCTATGTCCACCGTATCTTTGCGCATGCTCTTGCCGATGTTTACTCCAATGGCGTAGCTGACCTTATCTTTGTCGGTCTTAAGCGCTAGCGGAGTCTTTGCTCCGGTCGCGGTGCGCGGCTTGGCCGCGGTAGTCCCCGGGGTCTTTGTAGCCGGGGCGGTTTGGGATTTAGGCGCCGGAGTTGTTGGGGTTTTAGGCGCCGGCGCGGGAGTGTCTTGGGCCCGCAGGTTGCCGGATGCGAGCAGGCCGAATACAAACAAATTCAAAGCGAAGGTTAATGTTTTTTGCATACCAGTATTGTTACATTGGCCCGCTAGCCGTGCAAATGGGTTAAAACCGCCCAGCTAATCCACACTTCACACTCATCGCGCCGGTCCAAACACCACGGAAGCCCCCGCTTCGTTAGGCGCATTTCTAGCACCCAGCTCGATCTTTTCCTTCTTCCGCCGCACGCGCACAATCTTTCCCAAACATTCCTGCTGCTCGCCCAACTGTTCCCTCTGCTGCTGGTCTACTTGCTGACCACGACCTGAACCATCCTGCCTATCAGCGCCGCCAGCCACCTTTTCTTCGCCTAGATCTAAAATCTCCGCACCTCCAGAATCCCCATCCTCCCCAATCCGCTTCGCAACCAGCTGATCCCCGCGCTGCATCAACACCACATCCCCGGCACGCATATTTTCCAGCTTATCCCTGCGAATCAACGCCACATCACCAGGCCGCACCAGCGGCAACATACTAGTGCCCCGCACATGTATCGCCGTGCGCCCGCGCCTCTTCAGCGCATCGACAATCTGCTCAGCGTCGGCCTTCCGCCGCTCCCCTGAACCCGGCCGACTTTTTCTACGCTCTTCCATGACTCATCCAGAATCGGTCTTTGCAAACTCAGGGTCAATGAACCCCAAGTCCCAGTTGCCCAAACTCGTATTACCTACGAATCTGCGCAATATTGGGCCATCCACACAAAGACGCCGTCGGAAACTGCAAAAGCACTATCCAGGCAAAGGCAAAGCGCCCGACTGGCCTGTTAGCGGAAAAAGTACTTGCACGCACAATAAAAATTTGTCATACAGATGCCCAGACTTCCCTCTGAAGAGGCACGCCATGTCCACTCAACTCATCACCCAAATTATGACCGGCCTTCGTTTTCGCTACCCCGCTCTCAACGATATCCACTACGAAGCGGGCTGGACAGACAGTTGGTGCCATCGCCGCTGCATGCACCCACACAAAACCCTTATCGAAGCCGCTAAATGCGGCATGCCCCAGGGCGCTGGCTGGTATGTCTTCGCGGTCGAACGCGGCGAGCCACGAGAATTGCTGGCAGCGGAAGACAGCGTAGTGGAACGCTTCCGCTTCGGGAAGTAAAGCAAAGCGCCGCAACTCCATTCATTTTGGCGATGGGACTATCCAAATGCTGTCCGAACACGGAGTGTGCATTATTGGACAGCGCGGCAAGACCCCGAGCGTCAACATATGGATGGAGAAGCGGGGCCCATGGAAGAAAAACCGATGTTGAATTCGCCCGTAAAAGTCGAGAGTGCTGCGGCCGATGAATTCGCCAAGGAAGCGATCAGCCGGTTGGATGCATCGCACAAGGCCCGCCAAGCGTTGAAGACTATGTTGTCGGAAGCTGTGAATCCGGATGTAGAACATATTGAACGCGATAAACGCAGTTTCACAGCACTGGATAGCATTTTCAACCGCAAGACCTTTGGTGCCGCAGGATAATCATTTCCTGCCACCTGGCGACCGCTGAACTTGCGTAGAATCACCGCCTGCAACACCTCAGCAAATTCGAACCCTCCAATCACTTCTGTTATTCTAGAGCCCTACTGACTCCATCAGAAGGCGCGCTGTTCCGCTGAGAACGCCCCGCCATTATTAGCCAGAGAGGATTTTCGCCATCGTGACCACCTCCATGCATCTGCCCCAAACTAGAACCTCCAAAAGAGCATTCAATTTCAACGCCGGCCCCGGCGCGCTGCCCCTCCCCGTGCTTGAGCGCATTCGCGAAGAGCTCCTCGACTGGCGCGGCAGCGGCATGTCTGTCATGGAAATGAGCCACCGCTCGCCCGAATTCGAAAGCATCATTGCCGGCGCGGAAGCCCGCCTCCGCAAGCTCATGAGCATCCCTGACGATTACGCCGTCGTATTTCTCCAGGGCGGCGGCAGCATGCAGTTCACCATGGTCCCCATGAATCTCTGCCTCCCCGGCAAGCCCGTGGACGTTCTGCACACCGGCATGTGGACCGCCAAAGCCATCGGTGAACTGAAAAAAGGCGTTCTCCACAACATCGCCGCATCCAGCGAGCCCGAAAAATTCGCGCGCCTCCCGCGCCAGAACGAAATGAAATTCTCCCCCGACGCTTCCTACGTGCACATCTGCACCAACAACACCATCGAAGGCACGCAATGGAAAACGCTCCCGGACACCGGCAGCGCCCCGCTCGTCGCCGACATGTCGTCCGACATCGCCTCGCGCCCCACGGACGTAAAAAAATTCGGCCTGATCTTCGCCGGAGCGCAAAAAAATCTCGGCCCCAGCGGCGCCACCATCGTCATCGTCCGCAAAGACCTTGCCGAACGCGTCGACAAAAACCTCCCCACCCTCCTGCAATACCGCACGCACATAAAGGAAAAGTCGCTGTACCACACTCCGCCAACCTTCGCGATTTACGTCGTCGGCCTGGTCCTCGAATGGATCGAATCCGAAGGCGGCATCCCCGCCATCTCCAAGCGCAACGACGCCAAGGCCAAGCTGCTCTACGACACCATCGAAGATGGCGGCTTCTACTCCTGCCCCATCGAACGAGAATCGCGCTCCAAAATGAACGTAGTCTTCCGCGTGGCAGGCGGCGACGAATCCATCGAAAAACAATTCGCCAAAGAAGCTGCCGCAGCCGGCCTCGTCGGCACCCCCGGCCACCGCTCCGTAGGCGGCATGCGCGTCTCGCTGTACAACGCAGTCACCCTGGAAGCCGTCCAGGCCCTGACCACTTTCATGCGCGAATTCCAACGCACCCGCGGTTGAACCGCTCGCACCCGGCTGTGCGGTGTCGCTGTTCGAGGCTTTCAATGGTAGTTTTGGTGTGTTTTCTAAGTCACGTGAGGTTGTCCGTGAAGAAATTAGGTTGGATACTTCGGACCGCCGTGGTGTCCTACTCCCTGGTCTTTTCCGCGCAGTCTCTCCACGGGCAAACCTGTAAGGAAATGGCCTATGGTCACGAAAACCAAATTGACCCCAGTCCAATTGAGCTGCGGCAAGTTAGAGGGAAAGTCTTGGACCCCAGCGGGACCGCGATGCCTCAAGTCTGCGTTGGGATTTTTACAGAACCAGAACACAAACTCATTCGGTACGCCCAAACAGATGAAACTGAGCTGTTCGCATTGGACATGACGGGTCTGCCAGACGGTGAATATCGATTCGTAGGACAAGTTCCCCACTTCTGCCCAGCAAATGCACTAATCCGGAGTAAATCCCGCTCACACCATAAAACAACTCTCGTGGTGCACATGAACGTGAGGGGAACCGACAGTTGCAGTTATGTTGAACGAGCAAGAAACAAGAAACGTATCATTTAAAATGCAACTCCATGCGCGTCGCCGCCATCTACGATATTCATGGCAACCTTCCCGCTCTCGAAGCCGTGCGTCAGGAAATTCGCCACGAAAAAGAAAAAGTTGACCGCATCGTCGTCGGCGGAGATGTGCTTCCCGGACCCATGCCATGTGAAACCCTCGAGCTTTTGCGAGATTTGGACCCGCCCGCGGACTTCATTTACGGCAACGGTGAAGTTGCCGTACTCGAGCAAATGGCAGGCAAGGAACCATCAGCCGTGCCCCAAGCCTTTCGTCCCGTCATTCGCTGGACCGCCCAGCAACTCAATCCTGAGCACCAACAGTGGTTATCCAGTTGGCCAAAAACATTAACACTTGAAATCGCCGGCCTCGGATCCGTCTTGTTTTGCCACGCTACCCCTCAAAACGAAAACGACATCTTCACTCGCTTAACTCCCGAGGCCCGCCTTCTCCCGCTCTTCGAAGCACTCGACGGCGCACTAGTCGTCTGCGGCCACACCCACATGCAATTTGACCGCAGCATTGGCCACACGCGCATCGTAAATGCCGGCAGCGTCGGAATGCCCTTCGGCAAAGCAGGTGTCCATTGGCTATTGCTCGGCCCAGATATTCAATTCCGCCACACAACCTACGACCTCGCCCACGCCGCCGAACGCATCCGCAGCACAAATTATCCTCAAGCCCAGCATTTCGCCGAGCGCTATATCCGCAACCCTCCAACAGAAAACGAAATGCTCGAGTTATTCACCCGCGCAGAATTCTCAGAATTCTCCGCCAACGCCAAATAAAAAAAGCGCGCTCCCAGCCAGTGTTAAACAAAAAAAGGCCCGAAAAATTCCTTCGCGCCCCTTCTCCGAGTCCAAGGGTTGTCCAGTCGTCAACATCTTCGCAAACTTGCCATTTCGACCGAAGCAGACCGACGCCTTTTCTTCCACCTTCGCTCCTGCGAAGGTGTCGGTCTGCGCAGTGGAGAAATCTCTCTTTCGCTCTCTCGCAGCCCCACCGGTTTCCCCACTCTAGAATTTCTAGGGCGCGCTGTTTCCTCCGTCGCCCAGCCCTCCCCTCCATCCTCCAATCCAACAAAAAAAGGCGCGAAGAGTAATCTTCGCGCCCTCTACTGCCGCACCTAACCAGCCCTTACGCCAAATCAAACAGCAGCACCTCCGCCTTATCCACTCCCGTCAACTCCACGCTCTTCTCTTCAGAAACAGCCGCCCCATCGCCTTCTTGCAGCGGCGTGCCATTCAGCTTGACCTGCCCCTTCGCGACCTGAATATAAGCATGCCGTCCCGGCCGCAACTTATGCGTCACTGTGTCATCCTTATCCAAAATCGTGGCGTATAGCGCATTGTCCTGTCGGATCTTCACCGAACCGTCCGCGCCATCCGGCGAAGCCACCAGCCGCAGCTTGCCTTTCTTGTCCGCCACGCTGAAGTTTTTCTGATCGTACGTGGGCTTTAATCCCCGCTTTTCCGGAACCATCCAGATCTGCAACAGCCGGAGCGGATCCTTCGACGGATTAAATTCACTATGCGTCACGCCCGTCCCCGCGCTCATGTATTGCACATCTCCCGGCCTGATCACCGAGCCATTGCCCATGCTGTCCCGGTGTTCCAGCGCGCCTTCCAGCACATATGTCACGATCTCCATATCCCGGTGCGGATGATTCGGAAATCCCGCGCCTCCCGCGACGCGATCGTCGTTCAAAACACGCAGCGTGCGAAACTGCACGTGCTCCGGATCAAAATAGTCCGCAAACGAAAACGTAAAGTGGCTGTCCAGCCAGCCGTGGTCGACATGCCCGCGTTTATTGCTCTTGCGAATCTCGATCATGATGTCCTCCCTCAACTCGCCAGATAATACTCGTTATAACGACTATTGTCAAGAGGTGGATATCAGACTGATAACGCTGCATTTGCTCCCCGCAGGCCGCCACCCGACTGCCATCCGTAGGTTTTTTCTTCGGTCAGCTACGCCAACTGTGAGGTGCAGTGCGGGCAACGCTTGGCCGCCAGTGGAATCGGCATCGCGCATTGCGGACAATCTCGCGTGGTCGGTGCCGCGGCTGGCGCAGGCTTCTTCCCCCAGCGATTCACTTGCTGCACCAGCAAAAATACCGCCAGCGCCACGATCAGAAAATTAATCACCGTATTCAAAAACAATCCGTAATTTATCGTCGGCGCCGCGGCCGCTTTCGCCGCCAGAAGCGTGTCGTAATGCTTTCCATTCAGGCTTATAAGCAGGTTGGAGAAATCTATATGCCCGAGCGCGCTTCCGATCGGCGGCATGATGATGTCCTCCACCAGCGACGACACCACTTTTCCAAACGCCGCACCGATAATCACGCCCACCGCAAGATCAATCACATTCCCGCGCATCGCAAAAGTTTTAAATTCTTTGAACATATTTATTTCCTTCCGCACGCCGCTCGGTTCGGCAGCGGCATCACCTGCTGCCTTGACGTTGAGCCCCAGCGGGCCGTAACAGTAGCACAAACCCCGCGATGCCTCGCGCCACCAGCACCACCCCGGCACACGCCAGCAGCGGCCCCACCCACGCAAACGGCACCCGCGAAATCGCCAGCAGCACTATACCTAAAAGTGTCAACGAAACCGCACGCGTATAATCTTCCGGCTGCGGCGGCTTGCTCCCCGGTTTTCTGTAAATCCCGCGAATCCCCCACAGGATCAACGCCACGCTCAAAATCAGCCACGGCAATTTGTGACGGTCAAAAAAAATGTGGCCGGTGAGTCCCAGCCACACGACGAGCAGCCCCAACAGTACAAATATAATTTCTATAACCAGTCGAAGAAGCCGCTCAGGAGCGAGCATAGCGATTTACCACACGGGAAAAGATTCAGGACCGCAAATGACCTAAAAAGATCGCCCGCCAAGTGCGCCTACACAAATTAGACTACGCCGCAACCCGCTCGATCCGCACCGTCTTCAACATAATCGGAGTCTTCGGCCGGTCGCTGCCATCGCGCGGCGCGTTGGAAATTTTGTCCGCGACCTCCTGCCCTTCCACCACCTCGCCAAATATCGTGTGCTTGTTATCCAGCCACGGAGTCGGCGCCACGGTGATAAAAAATTGGCTGCCATTGGTGCCCGGCCCAGAATTAGCCATCGAGAGCTTGCCGGCCTTGGAGTGTTTTAGCGAAGGATGAAACTCGTCGCCGAATTTGTAACCCGGTCCTCCGCGTCCGGTACCCTCCGGGCATCCGCCTTGAATCATGAATTGCGGAATCACCCGGTGAAACGTCAGCCCATCATAGAAATTCCGTTTTTCTTTTTTTCCGGTCTTCTCGTTGGTGAATTCCTTGGTCCCTTCGGCCAGCCCGATAAAATTCTCAACCGTCTTAGGCGCCTCTTTCTCCAGCAAACGAATCACAATATCGCCCTGCGAAGTTTCAAAAATTGCGTACGTTCCCGCATCTCTGCTCATCAGTTTTTTTCTCCCAAGTACATATTTATCGTACACGACCCTTCATCGCGCGCGCCACCCACTCCACTAAGTGCTCAGTTTTTCCTGCACCGGCCGGCAGAAGAATTTAATACTCTTGTAACGGGGGGGCCATAATATGAAGCTGTCGGATTCCCCGTAGCAGGAAAGGCCATAGGTAAGCACCAGCGAAAGGAGAGCCCCATGAAATACGCGATCTTTGGAGCTACCGGATCGGTCGGTAAGGCTCTCGGGGCAGAGTTAGCAAAAAGAGGTTCCAGCTTTCGAGTAGTAGGACGCTCCGAGGAAAGCCTGCGCCGCCATTTCCACGCATACGAATCGCTCGTCGAATACTGCGAAGCCGACCTTGCAGACCCACTGGCTGCCGCTCGAGCCGCAGCCAGAGTGGACACTATTTTTTATACCGTCGGAGTCCCCTACACGCAGTTCCAGCTGCATCCGAAACTGATAAAGATCGCGCTGGAAGCCGCAGCAGCCGCCGGCGTCTCAGGTTTCATCCACGTCGGCACCGTTTACCCGTACGGCGTTCCGCAGACCGGCTTCGTTAGCGAATCCCATACCCGAAATCCAGTCGCCTTCAAGGGCAAGATGCGTAAGGAGCAGGAAGACCTGGTCCTCGCCGCCGATCAACGCACCGGAATGCGCACCACAATTCTGCGCCCGCCCGATTTTTACGGACCGGACGCGGAACTGAGTTATGTGCGCGCGATATTCGTCGCTGCCGTAAAAGGTGGAACAGCTAATGTGATCGGCCCGGTCGACACCCCGCATGAATTCATCTTCGTTCCCGACCTGGCGGAAACTCTCGTCGCACTTTCAGAGAAACCGGAAGCCTATGGTCACGCCTGGAACGTGGCGGGCCCCGCGCTGATCACCACACGCGAGTTCGCCAATCTCGTCTTCGCCGCCGTTCATCAAAAGCCGCGGATCCGCGCGGCCGGCAAATTTGTGCTGCGTGTGATGGGTCTTTTCAATCCTTTCATGCGTGAAGTGCTCGAGATGCATTATCTCTGGACCACGCCCGTCAAACTGGACGACACTCGTTTGCGTAAGCTGCTTCCAAATCTGAAAAAAACCCCGTACGCGGAAGGCATCGAAGCCACTATCAAAGCCATGAAGGCAGCCTGACTTTAAACAACAAACAAAAAACACGCCCTGAACAAAATCCACACAAAGAGCGAAGCTTCTAATTTTAGTGATCGCGCAACTGACGCGCAAAATTTTCTCTCGCCGCTACCAGCTTCGCCGCTTCCGCAACTCCGTAATATGCGCGACGTGGTGCCGCCCATGCCATTCGTAAACAAACAGCAACCAATCGATGGTCCTTTCGCCATGCTCCGGGTGCACCAATTTGCGCGAAAAATCTTCCGCCTTCAGCGATCGCCACACCCTGTCCCATCGTTCGTGCAGCGCCTCCAATAATTTCTGGGACGCTTCGATCGGCGCACCCTTGGAGTCCGCCAGCTGCGCCCACGTGTTTTCGTCATACGGTTTTATTGTTGGCGCAACCTCCGTCAGCGCCAGCTTCAATCGCACGTACGCGTTCATGTGGCTGTCCGGCACGTGATGTACCACCTGCCTCACCGTCCAGCCGCCTTCGCGGTACGGCGTGTCCAGTTGCGTTTCATCCAACCCGCGCACCGCTTCTCGCAAATTCTTCGGCGCCGCAGCAATCGTTTCGATCGCCTGCTGCCGTTTCGCGGCGGTAATCTCCTTCGGCATTTCCATCTTCCCAATTGGGTATCGCGGATCCATCGGCCATCTCCTTTGTACGCCCTGCGAGCAGTCTTCCACTTCAACTTCTCATTTACTTTGGCAAACTATCAGCCCCGCTTCCAAAACTACGCAACCACCAGCGGCTAAAACACTCTCCAATTTGGCTCTCCCAGACCCCGGCCACCAAATCGTCAGGTACAATGAACCGTTTCGCACCATTGTATCCGCCGGGCACGTGCGAGAATCAAATAGGAGCAATGAAAATGTACAACGTGGTCATTATCGGCAGCGGTTGCGCCGGACTCACCGCCGCAATCTACGCTGCGCGTGCCAATCTGAAGCCGCTGGTCATCGACGGTCATGAACCGGGCGGACAGCTCACCCTGACCACCATGGTCGAAAACTACCCCGGCTTCCCCGATGGCATCCTCGGCCACGAGCTCATCGAAAATATGCGCAAGCAAGCGCAAAGATTCGGCGCGGAATTCAATGCCGGTGTCGTGACGGATGTCGATCTTTCCAAGCGCCCCTTCACAGTCACCGCTGGCAACGATTCGTACCAGACCAAAACTCTCATCATCGCCGCGGGAGCTTCCGCGCGTTTGCTCGGGCTTCCCGAAGAGCGCCCGCTGCTCGGCAGCGGCGTCTCCACCTGCGCCACCTGCGACGGCTTCTTTTTCCGCGGCAAAGCCATCGCCGTAGTCGGCGGCGGCGATACTGCGATGGAGGAAGCCAGCTTCCTCACCCGTTACGCGTCCCGGCTGTATCTGATTCACCGCCGCAACGAATTTCGCGCTTCGAAAATCATGCTCGATCGCGCCAGGGCCAACGAAAAAATCGAATTCGTCACGCCCGCCATCGTCGAGCAAATTCTCGCCGACAGTGCCGGCGTGGAGGGCGTTCGCC
>Ga0209625_1000092_pt1 | contig 20187 bp, 15 predicted proteins | sample JacPin_JW_Ref_M2_FD_187960 | JGI IMG/M metagenome (GOLD analysis project Ga0209625, IMG submission 187960) | Forest soil microbial communities from Algoma, Ontario, Canada - Jack Pine, Ontario site 1_JW_Ref_M2 (SPAdes) (version 2) | ecosystem: Environmental > Terrestrial > Soil > Boreal...
GCGAAGAAAACGGCCATGCGTTTATCGTCATGGAATTCATTGAAGGCCACCCTCTGAAGGAGCTGATTCCGTTAGGGGGATTGCCGCCAGCTCTGGTCGTTCGTTATGGCACTCAAATTTCTGCCGCACTCGCACATGCTCACGACCACAACATCATTCACCGCGATGTTAAGACTTCAAATGTTGTAATCACTCCCACCTCCCACGCGAAGGTTCTCGATTTCGGGCTCGCTAAACAGGCGATGGATATCCACACCGCAGAAGCTACGTTGTCGGCGGTAACGGAGCCCAGCCTTGCAGGCACCCCCGCGTACATGGCACCGGAAATTCTACGCGGCGCACCGGCCGACGCGCGAAGTGACGTGTGGGCTCTCGGGGTAGTAATGAGAACATCTCGCGTCGTTGCCAGCAGTCTACCGGGGACCTGCCGAATCGACACCTGCGGACAATTCGTTCATCAAAAAAGACGGCTCGTCGTCGGGGAAGGCTGTACCGACTCTCATATTACGGTTAACGAACACCATGTGACTTCCAGGCTGCGCAGCTAATTGGCGAATGGAAGGACTCACAAGCACTCGCCTTTGGACCGGGGCATCACGCGCTTTACGTCCGCGATGGTCAATCCTGCCTGGCCCCAGAAGAACCAGCAGTCGGCCGGGTTTGAAAGAAGCCCCAATTTAATTAGGTAATTCGCCGGGGGCCGATGGCTATTGCACTCCCACCTTGAAATCGACATTGCAGAAGCACCGACACGTTTGCCAAGTTCGAATTGATTCATTTTCAGATAAACCCGTAGCGCGATAATTCTCTTTCCAAGATTCGGCTTTGATGATTCATGAATTGAAGTTTTATCGGGCTTGGACGCCATCTAGCCCTCACAAGACCACATAAGGATGCTACGCCTGAGAGGCACAAGACACGAAACGTGACAGCGCAAGCGATGGGTGACTTGGAAGCCTCGCCTGGAGCAGGTTGCAGTGTCAGATGAAGAGTGGATCAAAATACTTGCAGACGGCAGGCAAGTTAAATTTTCCTATCAAGAATTACCAGTGGACAATGCATTTATCACTGCGCAAGTTGCGGGAAACGAGGTCGTCTATTCGGTCGTATTGACCAAAGCAAGAATCCCACTTAGTCGTGAAGACGTCGAAAGCCATTTTGAGGGCGAGCTTTCGAAGAAGTAGTACCGCTAATTTTAGAAAACTCGGTTCGACTCCTGCTCGGAACAAAACGAGGATTAAAACCAGTCGCTGCGGTACGCCACCCACCAGCAAAGGCAGCCAATCGGAACCGTGGCAGCCAGCGCCCACCACAGCGGTAACGCCACATCCGCTAGCGTTCCGACGACCGAAAACGTGATCCAGAAGACCTTGCGTTGCATTCTCTGATTTTAGCGCGCCAGGCAGCGCGTTGTTAAAGCGCGGAAGGCTCAGTTTGCGTAACGCACAATGCCGTTTTCTATGTATGGAGGATTAACTCTTACTTTTTCGCCGAACGGACCAAATCTGCTTGACCCGCGCCCCACTAAGACAAAACCGCCGCCTCGCTCGATTCGCGCATTTCCATGAACGGCAGTTCCGCCTTAATAGTTGTCCCCAGCTTGCTCGAAACGATTTGAATCGTGCCGCCCAGTTTCTTTACCCGTTCGTACATGCCCATCAAACCGATCCCACCTTGCCCTTTACCTACTTCGCTCAACACTTCCCGCGGCATCCCGTGGCCGTCATCGGTGATCGTGGTATTAATCTGCCGCTCATGAATTTTCAATTCCACGCAAGCTTTTTGCCCTCCGGAATGTCTGTGCACATTGGTCAGCCCCTCCTGCACAATGCGAAACAAGGCCGTCTCCAGTTCGCGATTGAAACGCGGAAACTCTTCAGCCAAATCCAGTCGCACATTAATTCCGCTGCGTTGCGAAAATCCTTCCACATACCAGCGCAACGCCGAAACCAAACCGAAATCATCCAGCACCGGCGGGTGTAACAGGTACGACATGGTGCGCACCTCGCGGATACAATTGCCCACCAGGTCGAGCGATTCCTGCACCAACTCCTTATTCCTGTCGTCCGATTGCGACAATCGCCGCGCCAATTGTCCCAGCGTGAGCGTCACGGCGCTCAAGTATTGTCCGGCGCTGTCGTGCAATTCTCGCGCGATTCTGCGGCGCTCTTCGTCCTGCACCCGCACCACACTCTGGCTCAATTGCCGCAGCGCATTCTCCGCGTTCAAGCGCTCCGACACCTCGCGCCGCAAATCTGAATTCGCTTTGGTAAGTTCCATGGTGCGCTGCAGAACGCGGCGTTCCAGTTCCTCGCGAGCTTCTTGCAACACGCGCTCGTTTTCCTCGCGCTGTTTCAGTAAATCGCGCACCTCATATTGGCGTCCGCGCGCGCGCATCGCGGACCGCACCGCGCTGATCAGCGTCGGCACGCGCAAGGGGCGCTCCAACATATTTACGTTCCCGTGAACGCCAAACAGATGAACCAGCCCCGAGCTGACTTGTGAGCTTTCTTCGCTTCCATTCGTCAAGAGAATTACCGTTACATCCGACCACGGCCGCTGATTTTTCAGGAAGGCGAACAATCGTTCGACGCCACGCGGCACCAGCGCTTCTTCCGCGATAATTACCGCTTGCACGCTGTCATCAAGAGCTTCCGCCAGGCGCTCAATCGATTCATAGCACACGCCGTGGATATGGTCTTTCAGCAGGTAACGCAGCAGCAGCGGTCCGTCTCGTCCGGTGGGCGCGCAAATAAGTACGTTTCCCGTTTGCATCGGTCCATCTATCCCGCGGTAGCGCCTTTGGAGCCGGATTCTTTGGGCCCGGTCTCCTTGGAGCTAGAGCCCTTCGAGCTTGACTTGAGATTCAACAAGTCTTCCGTTTCTCCTAGGAATTTGGGGATGCCCGTCAAGATCCCCTCAAAATGTCGTAACGGAGCGCCGATCTGGAGCCCTTTAGTAGTAATCTCAAATTCGCGGATACTCGTTTCGTGCGCTGACAAGCGATTCTTAATCACCGAAATAGCCTTGCGTACGCTTCCGCCCGCTTCGAAATATCGCAAATAAATCACCACGTCGGCGAGATAGGTCAGTTCGAAGGAAGTGGTATCCGTGTTCAGCATTCCGTGTTGCGCCGTGGTCATGATGGTCAGCACGCCGTGTGCGCTTAGATACGACAACAACTCATGGAGTTGCGCCAACAAAAAACGCTCACTGGTCATCGCCGTCAAATATCCGTTCAGGCTGTCGATAACCACCACGCGAACGCCGTCGTCTTCCACTCTTCTGCGAACCCGGTAAGCAAATTCGCCGGGCGATTGCTCGTTAGGATCAGCCTGGTTAATCTCGATGGTTCCGTTTTCCATGTGGCCGGCCAGGTCTAGGTCCACATTCTTCGCCCGCTTTATGTACGTAGCCTTGGCTTCGTCAAACAAGAATGCGCAGGTTTTGAATCCCTGCTGCGCCGCAGCCGAAACAATCTGAATTCCGACCGTGGATTTGCCGGTTCCCGCTGGCCCTACCAGAACCAAACCGGTCCCCCAGCGCAGCCCGCCGCCGATCAAGCGATCAAGCTCTTCATTATTTGTTTTAAGAATGGCGCCTGCATCTTTGGGCCGCGCGCCATCTAACGAATCGCTGGCGATCAGCCTTCTGAAAACTTGCAGCCCACCGTGGCGAATCGCGAAATCGTGGCTGCCTTCCAGCGAAGGCCCGGCACGCAATTTGGTCACCTGAAGCTTGCGTTTCACCGAGCCGTACTCCGACTGCGTTTTTTCCAGCAGCACCACGCCGTGCGCAATGCTTTGCAGCAGCAAGTCCGGGTTCTCCACGGTGTAGTCTTCCAGAAAAAAAACCGTGCAGTTGCACTCCGACAATATTTCCTTTAACGCCAGAATCTGCCGGCGATAACGCAACGGGTCGCGCGCCACCAGACGAATTTCCGAAAGGGAATCGATCACCACCCGCTCGGGTTTCAAACGGCGCACATCGTCGATCACGCGCTGTATCGTTTCGCTCAGCTCCACATCTGCCGGTTGGAAAACCGTGTACTGTTCCTCATTTCTCAACCGGTCGCCCAGCGTGCTTAGTTCTTGCAGGTGTATTCCCTCGAGCGTCCAGCCGTGAGACTCCGCCACCGCGCGAATTTCATCCTCCGATTCGGAGAACGTAACGTACATCCCTTTTTCGGAATTTTTCGCGCCCGCCAGGAGGAATTGCAGCGCCAGAGTTGTTTTGCCCGAACCCGGCGCGCCTTCTATTAGAAAAAGGCGCCTGGCCGGAAAGCCACCGCCGAGGATGTGGTCCAGTTCTTCAATTCCGCTGCTCAGCCGATTTGAGGTTTTGTCTCTCTTCGCATCTTTGGATGACGGCATTTTCGATCCGCCCCCTTATATGCCACTGGCTAACGATCGCGCTCGCAGCCCATCGGTATCAAAAAAGCTCTCCCCTTCAAGAACTGTTTCCATCGCCTGGGTCAGCAGCTCCTCTCCGCTGGCCTTGCACACGTACCCATGAGCGCCGCTTTTACCGACATCTTTCGCGAATTGCGGCGAATTGTGCATGGTAAACAAAAGTATTTTCACTTCTGGCATGCTCTTGGAGATTCGATGAGCCACTTCCAATCCATTTAGAACCGGCATGGAAACATCCAGAATCACCAGGTCGGGCTTCAATAATTTGGTCTGTTCGAACGCTTCGAGCCCCGTCGTAGCCTCGCCGCAAACTTCCCATCCGGCGTGCGGCTCAATGGCGGTACGCAAACCTTTGCGCATCATCGCGTGATCGTCGGCGATTAAAATTCTGGCCATCTTTTGCTCCGTCGGGCTACCCCTATCATCGCCGTGTGAGCAGCATTCAATACATCGGTATGTCCCTGTATTTTCAATCTAAGGTCGCAAGAAAAGCTGTTTGGCGTGAACGAATTGGGCGTGCACTAATGCGTTTGGGTCATTCCAAAAAGCGGATCGCTGGAGTTTTTGGCTCATTTTGAAAAGCTAACTCCCGTTCGGGCTCTCTACATCTGCGCAGTTCGAGTACTAAGTACCCTACAACCGCCGCATTAATCAGCAATACCACTACTTTCATGATGTTGGGGTGGTGAAAAATTTCATAAATCTCCAGCGGAATGAACGACGACGTCGCGATAATCGTAAAATATTCTGCCCACCGTTTGCCCAATGCCAGTCCAACGCCTTCGGTGAGCAGTAACGCCGAATAAAAAAATGTGCCAAAGCTCACTGCCCTCAGCCGCTGAGGACTCAAGTCCGTAAATCGTTCCAGCAGCGCCTGCAGGTAGTGGTTGTTGGGGTCGACGCGAAAAACATTTACCCAGTGCTCCACGACAGCTGCGAGATCTCTATTGATCAGCGTGTGCGCACCGATGCCCACGGCCAGCAGTGCCAGACCTTTTAGCAGTTTGAATGCCGCGATAACCAGCAGGCCGCGGGAAGGATGGTCACACTCAGACATGGTTTCTCTCGCCAATCGCGCTTATGCTTTCGCTTCGTGGCTTATTCCTTTTTCTCCGCCAATTCGGCCCAGCGCGCATAAAGTTTTTCCACTTTATCTTGAGCTTTTTCCATGCGCTTGCAGCTTTCCAGCAGTCGCTGCCCGTCACTTGCCAACTGCGGATCGGCCAGTTCGGCGCGCGTCGCGGAAAGCTCCGACTCCGCTTGTACCAGGCTGTCTTCGATGTTGGCAAATTCCCGCGCCTCTTGGTAAGAAAGTTTTCGCTTGGTTGCCGTTGCTGCCGCCTGTTGTGCATTAACGTTCGAGCGACCGTTCGAACCCTCCGCGCGGCCGCCGCTTCCACTCGCCCCTTTGCTTGACCCCTTGTTTAACCCCTTATTTAACAATGTCCCTCGCGTCGAAGTTTGTTTCCTCTGCCACGCATCCCACTGCGAATAATCCGCGAAGCGCTCCGCGCCGCCGCGCCCATCCAGGCCCAGCACAATGGTCGACACGCGATCCAGCAGGTAGCGGTCGTGCGTCACCAGCAACAACGCCCCTGTAAACTCCAGCAAGCTTTCTTCCAATATCTCCAGCGTTGGAATATCCAAATCGTTGGTCGGTTCATCCAGCAGCAGCACGTCCGCCTCTTGCAGCATCAGTTGCGCGATCAACACCCGTGCCCGCTCGCCGCCCGACAGTTTACCCACCCGCTGATTCAGGTCTTCCGGGTCGAACAAAAATCTTGCCGCCCAGGCGGCTACGTGGATCACGCTGCCTTGATAAATCACTGCGTCAGCATCCGGAGCTAGAGCACGCCGAAGAGTTAAATCGGGGTCGAGCTGCCTGCTCTGGTCAAAATACACCATGCGCAATGGCTCGGCGCGTTGAATTTTGCCTCTCGTGGGCGCCATTTCGCCGCGTAATAATCGCAGCAGCGTGGTCTTGCCGCTGCCATTCGGCCCCACCAGACCTACGCGCATTCCCGCGGTCACCGCGAAATTCAAATCCTTGAACAAAGTGCGTCCGCCCAATTCGCAAGTCACCCCGTCCAGCGTGATGAGCTGCTTGGTCTGCCGGTTGGTCGCGGAAAAATCGATGCGCGCCGTCGTGCTTCGCGTCCTCGCATTTAAATCGGCCAGATCCCCAATCAGTTCGTGCGCCTTATCGATACGTGCCTTCGACTTTGTAGTCCGCGCTTTCGGCCCACGACGCAGCCACTCAATTTCCGTGTGCACACGGTTTGCCAACGCAGCTTGCTCCTTGCGTTGCGCGTGCAGGTACAGTTCCTTGGCCTCTAAAAATGTGCTGTAGTTTCCTGCGACGCGCAATAGCCCATCGGCGTACAGCCGATTCAGTTCCACCACTTCGCTGGCCACATTTTCCAGAAAATAGCGGTCGTGGCTGACCACCACACACGCGAACGGAGCATTACGCAGCAACCCCTCGAGCCACGCAATTCCGGCCAGGTCCAAATGATTAGTCGGCTCGTCAAGCAGCAGTACATCCGGATGCTGCACCAGCGCTTCGGCGACCGCCAATCGTTTTCGCCAGCCGCCGGAAAGCGTCGTGGCCAGCACCTCGCGATCGGTAAATCCTACGCGACCCAGGGTTTCCGCAATGCGTCCGGCGCGCTCCGACTGCGGGACCGCGGCGTTCTGCAAAGCCCGTTCCACCACGCTAAGCACTGTGTCCCCATCGGCAAAATCAGAAATCTGCGACACGCAACTCAACCGGGTTCCTTTGCGCACCGCCACATCTCCGGTGTCGGGTTTCACTCTGCCGGCGAGAATCTCCAGCAGCGTGGACTTGCCCGAACCGTTTGGCCCGATAACGCCAATGCAATCGCCACTCGAAACCGTGAACGAAATGTCTCGAAACAATGGCGTGCTGCCGTATTTCTTGGATAATCCCTGTGCGCTGATAATCGGTGGCAAATTCCTGCGGTCTGCTCCTGTAGTTAGTTTACCCTGCTACGGTACGAGCGCACTAAGAACGCTAAAATGGCGCTGCCCCAAATCTAAAAATGGCTCACAACTATGATGCCGTAATTCTCGGCGCTGGTGCCGCTGGCCTGCTGTGCGCTATTGAAGCAGGAAAGCGCGGCCGACGCCTTGCCGTCCTCGAACGCGCCCCTCGCGCCGGGAAAAAAATCCTGATCTCTGGCGGCGGGCGCTGCAACTTCACCAATCTTCATTGCCGCCCTGAAAATTTTATCTCCGCCAATCCCCACTTTGCCAAATCCGCGCTGGCTCGCTACACGCCTGCCGATTTCATCGCGTTGGTGGAAAGGCATTCTATTCCGTACCACGAAAAAACTCTGGGCCAGCTTTTCTGCGACCGCGCAGCCCGTGACATCACCGATATGCTCGAAACGGAATGCCGTGCCGCCCACGTCGACCTTTTTCTCAACACCGCAATTCAAGAAGTCTGTAACACCACGGAATTTACCGTGCGCACTGCCGACACAGAATTTTTGGCGCCCGCCCTCGTCGTCGCTACCGGCGGACTAACCATCCCCAGAATGGGCGCCACCGATTTCGGCTATCAACTCGCCCGTCAATTCGGAATAAAAATTCGCCAAACACGCCCCGCCCTGACGCCGCTTCTATTTGCGAGCGCTGATCGATCCACCTATTGCGATCTCGCCGGAGTTTCTACCGAAGTGATCGCCGCCACCGATCACCACGCGTTCCGCGAAGCCCTGCTCATCACTCATCAAGGTCTAAGCGGCCCCGCCATTCTTCAGGTTTCGTCCTACTGGAACAAAGGCGAACCCATCCGCATCGATCTCGCTCCCGATCGCGAGGTCTTCGCCTCACTGCGCGCCGCGTCAACTAGAAATGCCGCTACTGCACGCGCTGCGCTTCAACTCGCGCTGCCCAATCGTTTCGCAATACGCTGGCTCGATGCTCATCTCCCACCGCGCTGGACCAACGAAGACTTGGCGCGCCTCGAAAGAGAGCTGCATCAATGGACCATCACTCCCGCAGGCACAGAAGGCTTCGGCAAAGCCGAAGTCACCCTCGGCGGCATAGATACCGATGAGCTTTCCAGCAAAACCATGGAGTCGCGCAGAGTTCGTGGACTATTTTTTATCGGCGAAGTGGTCGACGTCACCGGCCACCTGGGCGGGTTCAATTTTCAATGGGCCTGGGCCAGCGGCGCAGCCGCCGGTCGCTCCCTCTGAACTTTTCCGTTCCACGAAAATAAAATTCGTCAACTGAAGAATAACTCACGGTAGCCTGAACGCCACAACATAATCTCCTTGCTTCGTTCCCAGCTTCCCGTGTCCCCCCGCGGCAATCACCAGATATTGTTTCCCGTTCAACGTGTAGGTCATCGGCGTAGCTTGCCCGCCGGCCGGCAACTCATACTTCCATATTTCTTTGCCAGACTCCGCATCGAACCCTCGAATATAGTTGTCCATCGTTGCCGCCGAAAACACCACGCCGCCTGCAGTCACAATCGGCCCGCCCAAGGTAACCGTCCCGGTGTTCATCCCCGGCACAAAGCTTCCCAGCGGTACGTCCCAAGCTTTCTTCCCGGTAAATAAATCCACAGCGGCGACCGTTCCCCACGGTGGCGGACTGCACAGCGCCAACGTCTCGCTCGGCCCAATCAACGGCGTCCGAAACATTGCGTAAGGCGTCCCAGCTTGCCGCCCCCATTCACCATGTAGCCGGTCATTGCTCGTCGCCGCCTTGATGTCTGTATCATACTTTTGTCGCGGAATCAGCCGCACAAAAAATGCCAGCCGGTTGGTGTCCATCACCAGCAAATGTCGCTGCGGATCGTAGGCGGCGCTGCCCCAGTTCACCCCGCCTACGCTTCCTGGAAAGACAATCGACCCCTTCACACTCGGTGGAGTGAAAATCCCTTCCGAGCGCGCGCCTCTTATCTTGTCCGCGCAAGCCTGCTTTTCTTCCGGAGTTTTGCCCCACGCGTCCTCGGCACTTATTTTTTCCGGCACCATCGAGATCGTCGATGCCGGTTGCGTGGGCCAAGCCTCTTCTCCGGGAATATCGCTTTTCGGCGCAGTCCGTTCCTCAACGGGCAGCAACGGCGCCCCCGTCAGTCGATTCAGCACGAATACGCGCCCCATCTTGGTAGTAATCGCCACCGCCGGCGTCCCATCGTGCCACGAAAATAAAGTCGGCTGCGAAGCTACGTCGTAATCCCACAAATCGTGGTGCACCACCTGAAAGCCCCACACAAATTCGCCACTCGACGCCTTCAACGCCACCACCGAGTTCGCCCACTTGTTGTCGCCGCGCCGCAAACCCCCGAAATAATCAGGGCTGGCGCTTCCCGTAGGAATAAAAACCAGATCGCGCTCCGCGTCCACCGAAAGCGTGGACCACGCATTCCCCGCGCCCGTCCTCGGCGAGCTTTTCGAGGCCCACGGAATCGGATCCCACGACCACCGCTGTTTCCCGCGCCGCACATCAAACGCGCGCACAATCCCGCGTTCCAGCTCCACCGCGCGGTTATCGCCAATCGACGATCCGGTGATCACCAGATCTCCAGCGATAGCCGGAGCCGAAGTCACCTGGTATTGCCCCGCATCTCGCAAATTCACATCTTTAGTCAAGTCAACCTGCCCGTTCGCCCCAAAATCCGCGCAAGGTTTACCCGTGTCGCCATCCAGCGCGATCAACCGCGCGTCCAGAGTCCCAATAAATATCCGCAGTCGACATACGTGCCCCACCTTAGCTGCGGAATCCTTCCAGGCGGAAACTCCTCGCGAAGTACTCTCCGAAAACCCATGCGAAGCATCCAGCTTCGGGTCATACTCCCAGATTTTCTTCCCAGTCTCCGGTTCCAGCGCGATTACGTGATCAAATGGGGTAGATAAATAAAGCCGCGCATCCACAAGAATAGGCGTTGCTTCGAACGCCGCGTGTTCCTTCAAATCGTCTTCAACTTGATCCAACGCCCCAGTGCGGTAAGTCCAAGCCACCTTCAACCGCGCCACGTTATCCCGATTAATCTGCTTCGCTGGGGAGTACCGCGTCCCGCCAGCATCGTTCCCGTAATTCCGCCATCCCGTATCCGCCACGCTCGCGCCGTCCATCTGCGCCGATACCTGCTGCGGCGTTGTTAAAAGCAGCGACCAGACGCACGCGAACCACAAAATGGCGTTCGCCAACCAGAATTTGGGTGTTTTCATGGGCCTAGTCATATCCCAGCAGGGCGGGGAACGCAACACGTCCAGTTATTGAGCACAGCCGTGAAAGGTTGGAGCTATGTGGAGGTTGTTAGGGGGCGGATTAACGTTTGTGTTCGCGTAAACCGCTGACCAAGCTAACCGTCAGCAAGCTGCCTATGGCGAATACAAGCACGATAACAATCATGGATGGAAGGGCCTCGCTCATTCATAATGCAAGCGAGCCTCCATCCTAAGTCTTGTGATATCAAGGACAACATCACCCAAACGCTTCACAACTGTGGAAGCATTTGGACAACCCAATACACATTTTAGTTAGGGAATTCTAGGCGCGGGCGGCCCTGGGTGGTCTTAAATCCGCTGATCAACGTGACAGCTACTAAAGCTAAGATGGAAGCGCTGATTAGGAATACGATCATCGCGCCCCCTTGCGGCGACTGGAAAAACTCCACGCAAGTTACAAGTTAATGCTAATAGTGCCCATAACTTGGGTGAATACCACTCTTCGCCTACTGGCCGATGCGGCAACCCCGCATTCCAGTCCTGGTACTTGTTGAATCCAGTGTATTTACGTCTTACTCAATCGAATCGACCCATCCGAGGTATGAATCACTAGCGGCTGCCCCCCGCCATTCATTTTTCCGTGTATCTGTGAATTGCTAAAGCTGCCTTCCACCGTCACAGGCATTCCGAGGCTAATGTGCCCGTCGCCCGTACTCGCATCTATATTGGCCTGAAGATCTCCGGGCAAGGTCATATCCACGCTGCCGTCCCCTGTGCGAATATTCCACCCGGAGTTCATTCGCGAGCCATTGCCCACTCGCGCCTCGACGCTGCCGTCCCCGGTCTTAATATTCAGCCCGTCGAACCGTCCTTCCAACTTGATGTGCCCGTCCCCTGAGTCGGCAGTCACTTTGCCATCCAGCCCCTGAGCTTCAATGCTGCCATCGCCAGTACGTAACTTTATGTCGCCCCTGAGCTTGTCCACACGAATGCTGCCGTCGCCAGTGTGCAAATCAATGTTTCCGTTCAAATCATTTGCTTTCACGGACCCGTCGCCCGTCGAAATCGTAACGTTCCCCTCCACCGACGAAGCCTCTACCGCTCCGTCTCCCGTCGAAACTTGCAGATCACCTGATCTAGGCATACGCACTTCGATGTGCAGGTTCTTGCCGTGGCCGCCCCACGAAAATCCAAAATGCCCGGTCACCCGCGCCACTAGTTCGACCTTGTCGCCATCCTGGCGGGTATCCACGCGCAAATTCCTGTTCAGCTCATAACCTTGGTATTCCACGTGGAATTGCACCTCTTTGTTGTCTCCGCTGGTGACCCGCACGCTGCCGTCATTCGTCTCCACGCGCACAACCGCGCGCCCGTTCACCGTGAATGACTTGGTCACATCTTCGGCCCGCGCGCTCGGCGTAGCCGCCGAGATAGCCAGCAGCATTGTGGCAGCCAATGCTAACTTGGCCGTCACTGCCCGATAACCCGGATTGAAACCTCGACTCGAAAGTCGCATCATTTTGTAACCCTCCGTGGCCAAGCCACAGCCAAAACCGCTGGTTCTTGCTTAGTGTTATCCATATCGTCTTACATATTTAGGATACGAGACCTTTCTCCCATAAGTTCCCTGGAAGGCTCCGCCCCTCGTCTAAGTCTAACGACGTCCATTTCGAACCCGCATTGACGAACCGCATTTCCGCCCGTAACATGACTGCACAAAACACGCCCACAAATGATCGGCCAGACGGTATCCCACTATCGCATCGTTGAAAAATTAGGCGGTGGCGGCATGGGCGTCGTCTATAAAGCCGAGGACACCGAGCTCGGCCGCTTCGTCGCCCTAAAATTTCTACCAGATGACGTCTCGCGCGAGCCGCAATCCCTCGAGCGTTTCCGCCGCGAAGCTCGCGCCGCTTCCGCCCTGAACCATCCCAACATTTGCACCATCTATGAAATCGGCAAGGATGCTGACCACACCTTCATCGCCATGGAATATCTCGATGGCGTAACCCTCAAGCATCAAATCGCTGGGCAGCCGCTCGACATCGAAAAGCTCTTGCCGCTGGCCATAGAAATCGCCGACGCCCTCGATGCTGCCCACCGGCAGGGAATCGTTCACCGCGACATCAAGCCCGCAAATATTTTTGTCACCCAGCGCGGTCACGCAAAAATCCTCGATTTCGGTTTAGCGAAAGTCACCCGCGCGCCAAGTTCGGTCACCACCGCGACTACCCTGGCCACCGAACAAATGGCCACCATGGACCCGCAGGATTTAACCAGCCCCGGCAGCACCGTTGGAACCGTAGCCTATATGTCTCCCGAACAGGTCCGCGGCAAAGACCTCGACGCACGCACTGATCTTTTCTCTTTTGGCGTCGTTCTCTACGAAATGTCTACGGGAGTACTCCCGTTTCGAGGCGACACGTCGGGAATAATTTTCGACGCCATCTTGAATCGCGCGCCCGCGCCGCCGCTCAGATTAAATCCCGATTTGCCTCCTAGGCTTGAAGAACTCATCAACAAAGCCCTGGAAAAAGAACCCAACCTCCGTTGCCAAAGCGCCGCCGAAATGCGCGCCGATCTGGAACGCCTCAAGCGCGACTCCAGTTCCGGCCGTTCCCCCATTCCAGTTCCCGACTCGGTCTCCGCCTCTGGCACCAACTCCCGCAGTATCACATCCACTCAATCCGAACCCAACCGCCCCGCAACACGAAAACTTTTACTCCCAATCATCGCCGCCGTCGTCCTGACCGGGGCTGTGCTGGCTCTGCTGTACTGGCGAGGCGCCTTCCATTCCGGCATGGCTGGCACCGCATTTCAAAATCCTTCCATCTCCAGCCTCACCTCTTCCGGCGACGTCGTCCAGGCTCGCATCTCCCCGGACGCCCGCTACCTCACCTATGTTTCCAATCAACGCGGCCAATTCAGCCTCTCGGTTCGCCAGATAGCAATTAACAGTGCGGTGCAGATCATCCCGCCCGGCAACGGCATAATCAGCGATATTGCCTTCACTCCCGACGGCAATTACCTCGACTACTCCGTCAACGCCATGGGCGAAGCAGCCGCCAAGTTGTATCAAGTCCCGGTCCTCGGCGGCAGCCCGCGCCGTTTGTTGGATTCCTCGAACGGCGCCATAACTTTCTCGCCTGACGGCTCCAGCATGGCCTACAGCTCGCTGGACGTCACCAACAATGAAATCGCTTTGATGGTCTCCAAAACAGATGGCACTGGAGCCCGCAAACTCGCCACTCACAAAGCCACCTTTCAATACGGCTTCTTCAACATTTTGCGTTGGTCACCTGGCGGAAAATTCATTGTCGCGCACGTCACCGATCCCAACGAACCGAACGGTTTGTCAGGCACGCTGGTAAAGGTCGACGTCGCCACCGGCGCTCAGCAACCCATGCCCGGCAGGCACTGGCGCGCAATCCATGACTTCGTGTGGCTGCCAGACGAAAGCGGTCTGCTTCTCGCCGCGCAAGAAAAAACCGCTGTTCCCGCGCAAATCTGGACCGTCTCCTATCCCGGTGGGGTGGTACGCCGAATCTCCAACGACATAAGCGATTATTTGTCGGTCGCTCTCTCCGCTGACGCTCACACCATCGCGGCTGTCCAGAGAAACTTGACCAGCGACATTTGGACTGCGCCTGCCAGTAATCCCGACGCTGGCCACCAGGTTACTTTTGGCCGGACCGAGGGCATCAACGACTTCACCGTCATGCCCGACAATCACATCGTGTACACCGCCAACCATGCCGGCAACTGGGATTTATTCATCTCCGACTTTGGCGGCGGCAACGCTCGCCAGCTTACTTTCGATAATCGTTATCACACCTCGCCCAGCGCATGCGATGACGGCCACACCGTCGTCTTTGGCAGCAACTCAGCTAGTGGCGATCGAATCTGGAAGATCGATGTGCAGACTGGCGTTTCTTCAGCATTAACGAACGGCCCCACGGAAAGTTTTCCTATGTGCGCCGGCCCCGTTAACTTGGTTTACTACCTGGAACAAGGCAACGGCTCCAGCTTTATCTTCAAACTCCCTCTTACCGGCGGCCCGCCCGTGCAGCTTTCCACTCGTACCGCTTTCAGTCCTCCGTTTCCCTCTAGGGACGGCCGTCACGTGGCTTTCGCCGTTCCCGGCAAAGACGGCAAAGTCGTGCTCGCCGTGGTCTCCGCGGAAAACGGGACGCTCGAAGCCCAGCCGACCATTCCTCCAACGCTGGATCAAACCGCTCATTCCGCCGAATGGGCCCCCGATAACCGTTCTATGGTCCTGTCGGACTTCCGCAGCGGCACACCTAACATATGGTCTCTGCCCATTCTCGGAAACGCGCCAGAGCGCCAACTAACTCATTTCACTTCCGGTGAGATCTGGGCTTTCCATTACACCCGCGATGGCAAATCGGTCGCCTACGCTCGCGGCAACAACCTAAGCGACGTGGTCCTGTTTACCTCCGCTAAGTGAATCTGCCGGTGTCGAAGTTTTAGAATTTGTAGATCTGGCATCTGTCTTATCAGCGCGACGCACGCAGTGGGAAGACGCTCAATCGCTACCGCTCACGCCAAATATTTCTGCAGCGTATCCCAATAGTGGGCCTTCCATCCTTCCGCCAGGTGTTGCCCTAAACCCTTAGGGAAAGCAACGTGGTCAAAAATAATCTTGGTGCCCGAACCTTGCTCCACCATCTCGAACCTGGCGATCGAGTACCAACCTGGCTCCCAGTCGACCACCCGCCACGCCTGCACGATCCGTTCATTCGGCACCAATTCCAACTGCCTGCCCACGATGTGCCCCCCGAAAAGCGTAAAGGCGCCACCCACTTCTCGACTGATTTCCGTCGACTTCGCCCCCGCTCCATCTCCAGAGTGCATGTCGTGACTGAGATGCGTCACTTCATCAAACTGTTTGGTATCTGTCAGGGCTTCGTAAATACGCTTGCGACTCGCCTTAAACACGGGCTCCTGATGAATCGCTTCCGCGGAATGAGAAATTTCTTCTGTAGCCCCCGCCAATTTCCAGGCGGATAACGCGCCCGGGCTGCTGAATGCTGCCAAGGCTCCAAAAATTGTCTGCCTTCGATTGACACCCTCGGCCCGCATCACATTTTTATCGTCACTCATGTTTTCCTCCGGATTTTTTCCCGCCTTTGATTCATTTGGCGTCCGCATGGGACCACGCCGCTAAAATATGTTCAACATAATATTTTGTTGGCCAACTAGACTTTCTTCCGTACATACTGACCCGCGCATACATGAAGAGGCCTTATGCCATACCCCGCCAATCACCGTGTCGAACAGAAGAGAGCCATCATCGACAGCGCTCGTAAGCTATTTAATCGCAGCGGCTTCGATAACGTCTCGTTGCAAACCATCATGGCCGGAGCGGGGCTCACCCATGGCGGCTTTTACAGCTATTTCAAAAGCAAAAGCGATTTGTACGCGGAAGTCCTGGGATGTTTTTTCACCGATCCCCACTGGAAGAACTGCTGGGAGGGCGTGAAAGTGGATTTGTCCGCCACCGACGTTGGCTCGCAAATTGTCCGCGCGTATCTCTCGCGACAGCACTATGAAGACGTTGAAAACTCCTGCCCCATGGTGGCATTGCCTACCGACGTTGCTCGCAGTGGTTCGAGCGCCAAGGCCGCCTTTCAAACCGTATTTACCGCCATGGTCAACGTCTTGGAGCGCAGCATGCTCGGCACCGACAATTGTCGCCACCTGAAAGCTCAGGGCATCGCCGCGATGTGTATCGGCGGCATGATTGTCGCGCGAACTATCGTCGACCGTGCGCTCGCCGACGAATTGCGCGCCTCATGCCTGGCTGTAGCCCATGATGTTGCAGGATGGAAGTTCCATCCGAACGGTAATCTAAAAAAGCTTCGTCGCCGCGGCCGCAAAGTTCATCGCGCTCCGAAGGCTTAAAAAAAGCGGACTTTAGGTCGTCGTTTTGCTGGCAGGGAAGCGGACGAATCGTCGCAAACGTTTATGCTCCGCAGCCGATTACATTTTTGCTGCGGTTTTCTTCTCGCTGCCCGACGCCGGTGTAGCCGGTTTCGCGGCCCCAGGTTTTGGTCGCAATGCCGCCAAAAACTGCTCTGCCGGCAGTGTATTGATGACGTCTGCCTTCTCAAGCCAGCCGCGCCGCGCCGTGGCCACCCCGTGGCGAATAAATGGCAGGTGCAGCGCATTGTGCGAGTCCGTGGAAATCACCACCTTGACGCCGCGCTGTTTGCACATCCGCAGATACACATCTTTCAAATCCAGCCGGTCGGGATACGAATTGCACTCCATCGCGACGCCATACTTTGCGCAAGCATCCAGAATCTTCTCCATGTCGTAGTCCAACTCGTCGCGCCGCAAAATCATCCGCCCCGTCGGATGCGCGATGATCTGTGTGTACGGATTTTCAATGGCCACCAGCATCCGCTCCGTCATCGCCGCGCGCTCCAGATTAAAAAACGAGTGTATGGAGCAAACCACCACTTCTATCTGCGCCAGAAATTCGTCGGCGTAATCCAGCATTCCATCTTTCAAAATATCCACTTCCGACCCGGCGAACACCCGTATTCCCAGCTTCTTCTTATTCACATCGCGCAATGTTTTCAGGTGCTCCACCAGCCGCTTTTCGTCCAGCCCATTGGTGATCGTCAAAGATTTGGAGTGGTCTGTGATCGCGATGTATTCATGCCCCAACGCGCGCGCCGCTTCGGCCATGGCCTCAATAGTGTGCCGCCCATCGCTGGCGGTAGTGTGCATCTGCAAGTCGCCTTTGATGTCTTTCAGCTCGACAAGTTTTGGCAGCCGATGTTCCGCGGCGGCCTCGATCTCTCCGCAATTTTCCCGCAACTCCGGCGCGATAAAGTCCAGCTTCAACTTGGCGTAAATCTCTTCTTCCGTGCGCCCCGCCACGCGTCTCCCCGATTTCAGCGTGGTCATCGCATATTCATTCAACGTGTAGCCCATATCGATAGCCCTGCCGCGCAACTTCACGTTATGTTCTTTCGAGCCCGTGAAATAAATCAGCGCCGCGCCGTAGCTATCCTTCTCGATCAGTCGCACATCCACCTGCAGCCCACTATCCAGCGTGAAGCTAACCTTGTTTCCGCCCTTGGCCAGCACCTGATCGATTCGCGGATATTTCAAAATGTGTTCCGCAATCACGTCGATCTTTTCCTGCGAGGTGTGTCCCTCCGCGAGAATCAGCAGAAAATCCAGATCCCCGATAGTTTCTTTGCACCGCCGCAATGAGCCCGCCGACGTGATGGACTCAATTCCCGCGCCCAGGTTTTGGATATAAGTAGCAATTTCCGTCGCGACCGGATCAGCTTGGTCGGTTCTGAATCTTCCGGTGGCGCGCTTGTGCACTTCCACGGCTTTCAAAATGTTTTGTTCCGTCTTTTCGCCGAAACCGGGCAAATCCCGCAGCTTGCCCTCTTTCGCCAGCCGTTCCACATCCGCGACCGTCGCCGCTCGAAAGGTGGACCACAAGAACGCCACTTTCTTCGGCCCCAGCGATTGCAATTGAATGACTTCCAGAAGGGTAGGAGGGAACTTCTTTAGCAGCTTCGCGCGCAGCGAATAATCCCCGGTCTTCAGAATCTCCAGAATGTGCTCCGCCATCCGCTCGCCAATCCCCGGCAATTCCGTCAATTTTTCCGGGTCGTGCGCAATCTGCTCGATGGAGTCGTGCATCCCCCCAATCAATTCCGCCGTCTTCTCATAACTGCGGTAGCGCCCGATAATCGCCCCATCAATCTGCAGCAGCTCCGCCGTCTCGCGCAAAATCCGCGCCACCGTCTTGTTGTCCATCCCCACATTGTAAATCCATTACCGCGCCCAACACACCCCAACGAAACACGGAGTCTGCCCCACCGTGTGCATCACCACCTCGTCGTCATCGCCGGTCATGCATCCAAATCCTCGCGCGCTTTAAGTTTATGGATCGTTCTCTAGCTTCGTAGGTCGTGCTCTCAGCCTTGTACGTCGCGGCTTCAGCCGCGACATCAAAGTTGCCTCACTCTTTGGGCTTGAGCCCCTGAAGTCGATCGAAGCCAAACAGTTCATTTCGACCAAGATCATGGATCTACGCCAAGGAATAATCTTTGCCCTTCGAAATAAAAATTCACACCGGACAGTCTGAAAGACGTTCAACGTCTCGACGGAAGGATTAAGCGCAAGCTCAAAAACGCTCTCAACAAAAAATTATCAACGAATCCCCTAAGTTGCGGCACACCTCTCCGCGCTCCACTCGTCAACTACTACAAACACGAATTCGCAACTGATCCAATCATCTATCGTGTTTACCCCGCTAGAAATCTTGTAGTGATTTGCGCGGTCGGGCCGCGCGAAAGCGGCGACGTGCAAGACGTTTACGAACAATTCAGCAAACTGGTGCAATCTGGCCGGATCGTTGCGCAAATTCAGGCTGTTCTGCAGAATATCCTGAAAGACTAATTCTTAGCCGCAAGCCAAGTATCAAGTAGGCCCCGCGCGTACAGTGGCACGAATGAGTCTTCAGCTAGGCGTCGACACCCAGCCAAAACAGTCTTGAATTGTATCTACACGAATTTAACTAAGCGCTGGTCTTCGATACGTTGGCAGCCTGCGGCCCTTTCGGCCCCTGAACAATTTCAAATTCCACCGCGTCTCCTTCTTGCAAGGTGCGATAGCCGTCACCGCTGATCGCTGAATAATGCACAAAAACATCGGGACCGTCATCCCGTCCGATAAAACCATATCCTTTCGAATTGTTAAACCATTTCACTATACCTTGCACTAGGACGCCCTCCTGGAGAGACCCAAATGTTTCTTTTTGCGCCGCCAGGTGCAAGCAGGTACAGCGGCGCAATAAAATAATTTGCGCGGAGTCTATCAGAATGAGTCGATGCGTCAAGAGGAGACTGGGGTCTGCTGTGCTCGAAAAGCTAAATTGCCAATGAATTTCAGATTAATACTTATTAATCTGACGTCGAGATGAATCGAAAGTAGTACAACAAACCAGCGATGGTCTTGCCGTCCCGGATGATTCTTTTCTGAATCATTTGTTCCAATTCTTCGCGTTCGTACGCGCGGCTCTCGATTTTCTCATCCTCTTCAGGTTGCGCTATTCCTTCACTTAAGCCCTCAGCCAGCAAAATGAACATTTTCTCTTCCAGAAATCCCGGCGAAGGGAAAAAATCCATAAAAATCCGGAAGCGTTTCGCCCGATATCCCGTTTCTTCGATCAATTCGCGCGCCGCCGCTTTGCGCGGGCTCTCCCCTTCATCAACACGTCCGGCAACCAGCTCCCAAAGAAATTGCCTCGCTGCATGGCGGTACTGCCGAATTAACAGCACTCGCCCATCGGGCAGAACGGGCAGCACCACCACCGATCCCGAATGGGTGATCATTTCTCTGGTTGTCCGCACTCCGCCAGGTTCGATCAGTTCATCGCGGCGGATTCCAAACACCGGTCCCGTATAAATAATTTTGCTGCGAATGATCCGTGCCTTCTGGGCCCTGCGTTTTGTCATGGTTTCTCCATTTTGCGCTGACCATCATAACCGACCCTCGAATATCGCCAA
>Ga0209625_1000093_pt1 | contig 20169 bp, 15 predicted proteins | sample JacPin_JW_Ref_M2_FD_187960 | JGI IMG/M metagenome (GOLD analysis project Ga0209625, IMG submission 187960) | Forest soil microbial communities from Algoma, Ontario, Canada - Jack Pine, Ontario site 1_JW_Ref_M2 (SPAdes) (version 2) | ecosystem: Environmental > Terrestrial > Soil > Boreal...
CCGCCCGTGGCGGGGGGCGAAGGCCATTGCCGAGGGACCTTCAATTCTCCGCTACATCCGGGAAACGGCCACCGAGCATGGCATCGACCGCAAAATTCGATTTGGCCACAAGGTTATTCGCGCCCGCTGGTCATCCCAAGATGCTCGATGGACGATTGAGGCGACCGACGCGAATGGCGAGACCGTTCGATTTGCCTGCAACTTTCTTTACATGTGCAGCGGATATTATGACTACTCCGAAGGCTACATGCCGGGATGGCCGGGCATGGAACGATTCCGCGGCCAGATCGTGCACCCGCAGAAATGGCCAGAGGATCTGGAGTACCGCGGCAAGCGAATTGTTGTGATCGGCAGCGGCGCGACGGCGGTCACGCTGGTTCCGGCGCTGGCGGATTCGGCCGCGCACGTGACGATGCTGCAGCGCTCACCGACGTACATCGTCGCGCGGCCCTCGCAGGATGTGATCGCGAATTTTCTGCGTAAGTTTCTGCCTGCGCGCGTCGCATACGCGATCGTGCGGTGGAAGAATGTGCTGATCGGCATGTACTTCTACGGGCTCGCGCGAAGAAGACCAGATTACATGAGGCAGGGAATTTTGAACCTTGTGCGGAAGGAGCTTGGCCCTAGGTATGACGTCGAGAAACATTTTTCGCCGCGCTACAACCCGTGGGACCAGCGGCTGTGCCTGGTTCCTGACTCCGATTTATTTGCGACGATCCGGGCGGGCAAAGCTTCGATTGTCACAGATGAGATTGAGACGTTTACCGAAACAGGTTTGCGACTTCGTTCAGGCGACGAGATCGAAGCGGACATTATCGTGACGGCAACCGGGTTGAGGCTGAAGCTGCTGGGCGGGACGCAGATCGTTGTCGATGGCGCGCCGGTCGATATGTCACGAACGCTTGGGTACAAGGGAGTGATGTTCAGCGATATTCCGAACTTTGCGTCCGCTTTCGGGTATACCAATGCTTCGTGGACGCTGAAAGCGGATTTGACAGCTACGTACGTTTGCCGCTTGTTGAATTATATGGACGAGCGAGGATATGCTTCCTGCGCGCCGCGCAAACGCGATCCGGAAATTGTCGAAGAGCCGATGGTGAACTTCACTTCCGGATATTTTTTGAGGGCCAGCGCAAGTCTTCCAAAACAGGGCTCCAAAAAGCCTTGGAGGCTTTACCAGAACTACGCGCTAGACACGTTCGCGCTGCGGTTCGGCAAAGTGGATGACGGCACGATGGAGTTCGTCGGGCGCAACAATGGCAATCGCGCTGATTGAGGCGCAAACACCACGCAGGGTTCGCCAACTAACGTCGCTACAACAGAACAAGCCAGAGCATACGAAGCTGAAACCTATTGAGCGACTTCCTTTACGGCATCGACAATGTGGCGCGCCGAAATTCCGAAGGCGTCCACCAATTCGTCCGGCTTGCCTGAGTGCGGCATGCCGTTAACGGCCAGCAGCTTGAATTTTGATGGCGCGGCTCCGGCCGAGGCCAGTGCTGTGAGTACCGCTTCGCCGAGACCGCCTTCCGGCCAGTGATCCTCTACGGTGACCAGCCGTCCGCCGGTAGCTTTGATTTGCTCGGCGAGCGCTTTGCCGTCAATCGGCTTGACGCAGTAAAGATCGATTACGCGAATTGCCGTGCCTTGGGATTTCAACTGATCGGCGGCTTTGAGCGCTTCGTGAAGCGTGATGCCAGCGCCGACTACGGTGACTTTGTCCTGCGCGCTTTGCCTCGGGACTTTGAATCCCGGCACAGGAAACTTCTCGTCCTTCGAATAAAGGATCGTGGTCTTGGGACGCGAGGTGCGCAAGTAATTGATGCCGGGACGGCGTGCCATCGTCTCCGTCAAGCGCTCGGTGGAAATCGCGTCGGAGGGATAGAAAACCGCCGAACTGTGGACGGCGCGCATCATCGCGATATCTTCGAGCGCCATTTGCGACGGACCATCCTCGCCGATCGAGACGCCGCAATGCGAACCGCAGAGATTGATATTCGCACGGCTGATTGCGGCCATACGGACCTGGTCGTACGCGCGTGAATGGAAGCAGGCGAACGTATCGAGGAATGGAACCTTGCCGCGTGCGGCGAGTCCCACGCCAAGGCTGATCATATTTTGTTCGGCGATGTAACCCTGCCAGAAACGATCAGGGTAGGCGTCGCCAAAAAATTCGGAAAAGGTTGAATTCTTCACGTCGCCGGAAACCGCGACGAGATGCGGATTCACAGCGCCGAGACGCTTGAGCGCAAAGCCATACGCTTCGCGCGTGGCGACCGGCTTACCCGCTTCATACTCCGGCGCAGGCGGCGCGGGAAAATCTGGAGGTGTGGGAAGCGGCGTGCGCTCGTAGGATTTTCCGGGATCGGGCGGAACTTGCGGAGGCGTACCGCCTTGCTCGGCAATTGCGCGGGCGAGCTGCTCTTTAGAGAACGGCTTGCCGTGCCAGCCCATTTTCCCGGCAACTTCGCTGAAGCCGTGGCCTTTGATCGTGCGCGCCAGGATCGCCTGGGGGCGGCCTTTCGTCGCTTTGGCGCGATCGAGCGCCGCGAGAACTGCGGCGACATCGTGGCCATCGATCACCTCCGTCGCAAATCCTTCGGAGTCGAACTTTTTGCGATAGGTCTCCATATCGTGCTGATACATCGTAGGCTCGCTCTGGCCGAGCGCATTGATGTCCGCGATTACGGTCAAATTGTCGAGCTTGTAGTGGCCGGCAAATTCTGCAGCTTCCCAAATTTGCCCTTCGGCCATCTCTCCGTCGCCAAGCAGGACGTAAACGCGCGTATTGCTCTTATCCATCCGCGTGCCGAGGGCGAGGCCGGAGCCGACCGAAAGCCCCTGACCGAGAGAGCCGGTGGCGGCATCCACACCATGAATGCGAGGCGTGGGATGGCCTTCGAGCTCGCTCGAGAACTCGCGAAGCGTCATCACGCGCGAAACCGGAAACACGCCCGCCTCCGCGAGTGCGGAGTAGAGCACTGGGGCCGCGTGGCCCTTCGACAGGACGAACCGGTCGTTGTTATTTGAATTTGCATTTTTCGGATCGAACTTCATGGCGTAGAAAAATATTCCAGCCATGAGTTCCGCGGCGGACATGCAGGATGTCGGATGACCCGATCCCGCTGCCGTGGTGGACATCATCGAATAAATACTCAACAGACGCGCTTTTTGTTTAATAGCTTCAACGGTGACTTGCGCTGGCCCAGCAGAGGAAGTAACGCTCATAGCAGCTCCTTGCAATTCGAAAGTGGAAACTCAATCTTACCTGTTTCAGTTGCTGTCTGCGAACCAGTTTCTTTCATATCGCAGGATTGTTTGTGGGACATGAAAGACGGATTGCATTTCAGGGTTGTGAAACGTAGATTTATCGCACTGGCTTCAAGGGGATACTCATGGACGCGATTTCGATCACTGTAAATGGGAAAGCACAGTCGGTGGAGGTAACTCCGGACACTCCGCTACTCTGGGTGCTGCGCGATACGTTGGGGCTCACCGGAACCAAATTCGGCTGCGGCATGGCGCTCTGCGGCGCGTGCACGGTGCATGTGGATGGCGAGGCGACTCGCTCGTGTACCACGCCGGTCTCAACGGTCGCCGGGCGAAATATCACCACGATTGAAGGTCTTTCCGCCGATGGACGCCATCCCGTGCAGGTGGCATGGCTCAATGAGCAGGTGGCGCAATGCGGCTATTGCCAGGTGGGAATGATCATGACAACCGCCGCACTGCTCGCGAAGAATCCGAAGCCGAGCGATGCGGACATAGACGATGCACTTGGCGGCCACATCTGCCGTTGCGGAACGTATCAGCGAATTCGGGCGGCTGTACATGAGGCTTCGACCAAGCGGACGGCCCTTGTGGCCGCTGGAGAAACGCGATGAGCGCGGCGGCTGAGAAGATAGCACGGGTTTCGCGGCGCGATTTCCTAAAGGCAGGTGCTGCGGGAAGCGCGAGTCTGATGATTGGTTTTTACTGGGGTGACTCATCGCAGGCTAGCCTCGCAACCGGCGCGGCGAAAGACTTCGCCCCGAATGCGTTCATCGAAATTCATCCGAACGGCGAGATTCGACTTATCGCGGCGCGATCGGAGATGGGCCAGGGCGTTCGAACCTCGATGACCATGATACTCGCGGAGGAACTGGACGCCGATTGGTCCAAAATCAAAGTTGAACAGGCCATTGCCACGTCCGACGCGAAATACGGGGACATGACGACCGGCGGAAGCGAGAGCGTGCGCAGCTCGTGGGACCCGCTCCGACATGCGGGCGCCACCGCGCGTGACATGCTAGTGATGGCGGCCGCGCAAACGTGGGGCGTGCCAGCAAGTGAATGCAGTGCGATTGGCGGAAGCGTGATCGAGCACAAGAAAAGCGGGCGACGCGTGAAGTACGGGGCGCTCGTCGAAAAAGCCTCAGCTTTACCCGTTCCAAAAGATGCTCCGCTGAAAGACGCAAAGGATTACCGCATTATCGGCACCTCCAAGCCGCGGGTCGACGGCGGTCCGATCGTGATCGGCGAAGCGCACTACGGGATCGACACGAAAGTTCCGGGGATGTTGTACGCGGTAGTTGCCCGGCCACCGGTATTCGGCGGGCGCGTGAAGAAATTCGATGCGGAGCAGGCTCAAGCTGTGCCAGGCGTGAAAAAGGTGATCGAGGTGCCGGTGGTCGAAATGCCACCGCTATTTGGTGAGGAGCGGCCCGCCAATTCGGGGCACCAGCATTATTTGTGGGGCGGCGTTGCGGTGGTGGCCGATTCCACCTGGCAAGCGATTGCCGGCCGAAAGGCTTTGTCGATCGACTGGGACCCAGGCCCAGGCGCAGGAGAGTCGAGCGAGAAACAGCGCGCAGCGTGCGCGGAGATGGTAAAAGGCCCTGGCAAGGAACTGCGAAAAATCGGTGATCCGGCCAAAGCGTTCGACGGAGCAGCAAAAAAGATCGAAGCGGAGTATGAATTACCGTTCGTGGCGCACACGACGATGGAGCCGCCGAATTGCACGGCGTCAGTTCGCGATGGCAAGTGCGAAGTTTGGGCGCCGACTCAAAATTCCGGTGGAATGGCGACGGCGCTCGCAAGCGCGCTGGGAATTCCAGCGTCCGCAATCACGATTCACATTACTTTGCTGGGCGGCGGCTTCGGCCGGCGGCTGAATATCGATTACGGCGTGGAAGCCGCGCTGATTTCGAAAGCAATGGATGCACCGGTGAAAGTGTTCTGGACACGCGAGGATGACGTACGGCACGACTTCTACCGTCCGATGAGCCACCATCGCTTGCGCGCGGGTGTGAATGCTCAGAATCAGATTGCAGCCTGGATGCACCATATCGCAGCACCTACCACAGACGGCGTGTACGTGGGTGGCGACATCCCCGATACCGGAGGCACTGAGCTCGCGGGCACAGGACTCGCCAATGGGACCGTGCCAAACTATCTTCTCGAAGCGAGTTTTCTGCACACGGCCGTGCCGCGCGGCTATTGGCGCGGAGTGGATACCACATGGAATCAGTTCGCGGTGCAGAGCTTCATCGACGAAGTTGCTGCAGCCACGGGAAAGGACCCGCTGGAATTGCGGCGCGAGCTCATTGCAACCAAGGCGAAACCGGAAGCGGGAGCCGGCGATCAGGCGCCCGTGGACGTAGCGCGGCTGCGGCGCGTCCTCGATCTCGCGGCGGAAAAGTCGGGTTGGGGAACCCCGCTGCCCAAAGGCCGTGGGCGCGGGATTGCGGGGATCGCGGGATGGGGCACCTATCTGACGTACGTCGCTGAAGTGACGGTGGCAAACGATGGCGGCGTGAAAGTGAACCGTGTGGTCTGCGCGATTGATTGCGGGCAGGTGATTAACCCGGACATGGTGAAGGCGCAGGTCGAGGGCGGCCTCGTGTTCGGTTTGACTGCGGCGCTCTTCGACGAAATCACAATAGAAGGCGGCCAGACGCAGCAAAGCAACTTCAACAACTACCCGATGATGCGCATCAGCGATATGCCGCGCGTGGAAGTTCACATCGTCCCGAGCCACGAGTCGCCCGGTGGATGCGGTGAGCCGCCGGTGCCATCGATTGCGCCGGCTGTTGCGAATGCAATTTTCGCCGCGACCGGAAAAAGACTGCGCCGGCTGCCTTTTCAGACCCAGGACCTTGCCAAAGCTTAGCTTCGAGCTGTTTTGAAAACCCCTACCAGCGAAATACCGCCGATTAGAAATTCGTAATAGTTTGATTTCGCTGCACTTGCGGGAACTTCTAATCGCGGAACCGTAGATTAGAAATTGGGGCGAGAAGGACCTGTGGTAGCCGACCCGGGCGACTATCGAACCTCCTTCGAACTCGGGTTTCCTTCCTGGTTCATTTCACTTCCTGCGCAAGCCTCGTAAGTGGGACGCTTTAGCGTGGATGAGGGTTGCACAGAGGCAGGGAGGCACGGATACAGGTGGCTGCGTAGATCGCTAGGTTGGCTGGCGACGGCTCGTGTCGGAAAGGTCTGCGCCTCTTGCTTCTCTTCCGCTCACCGTTACGATTGCAACTAGAATTGCGACTATCAAAACCGTCCATGCCAGGACGGGCGCGAAATTCCCGCCGTAATGCTGCTCCGCCACCTTGGCTTGAATCACGGAATTGCGTGACGAGAGTAGATTCCCAAGTTGATAGGCGAAGCCTGGGAACGTGGCGCGCACTGCGGGCGGGGACAATTCGTTTAAGTGCGCCGGGATCACGCCCCATGCTCCTTGCACCATGAACTGCATCGCGAAGCCACCGAGAGCAAGCAGCGGGGCCGTGTGCGACAAGGCCCACAACGGAATCAGCGGGATCGTAAGTAGCGCCGCGATCACGATCGCTTTGCGTCGCCCGACATGCTCGGACCAGGCACCGAAGATTATCCCGCCGAGCAGCGCACCGATGTTGTAGATGATCGCAACCTTGCTCACAGTTGCGGGCGAAAAGCCGTGATTCTTCTGAAGAAACGTCGGGTAGAGGTCCTGCGTGCCGTGGCTGAAAGAGTTGAACGCAAACATCAGCAGCACGAGAAACAAAAAGCTGCCGAGGTAGGTGACGATATCTTTGCCGAGATGGCGTTCTGCTTCTCTGGATACGCGGCCGGCGAGCCAAGCGGGCGATTCTTCTACCTTGGTGCGAATGTATATGATCAGAAATGCAGGAAGCGCGCCGACCACAAACATGCCGCGCCAGCCAATGTGGGGAAACAAGATGCCGTACGACAAAGCCGCCAGCAAATAACCCACGACGTATCCCTCCTGCAGCAGCCCTGAAAAGAATCCGCGTCCCTTCGCTGGCAGGGTTTCAAAAGCAAGCGCTGCACCCACTCCCCATTCGCCGCCCATCGCCACGCCGAAACACGCCCGCATGATCAGAAAAACCTTCAGCGAAGGTGCAAAAGCGGAGGCAAGTTCAAAGACCGAGTAGGCAATGATGTCGAGCATCAGGGTTGGGCGGCGGCCGAAACGATCGGCCATCAGGCCGAAGAGAAATGCGCCGACGGGACGCATCGCGAGCGTCAGGAAAATTGCTTCGGCTATGGCGGAAACTTTAGTTTGAAATTCCGTGGCGATGGCGCTGACACAAAAAATCAGGATGAAAAAATCGAAGGCGTCGAGCGACCAGCCAAGGAAACAGGCGACGAAGGTGTTGCGCTGGACAGGGGTGAGACGGCGGAAATTTTCGAGCAAGCTCATTGTTGCGTCCGGCGCCGCAATTCCGGCGATACTAGCATATCCGCGACCCGCGCTACTTGCGCCATCTCGCTCACATCATGGACGCGAACGATATGCGCGCCCTGCAAGATGCACGCCGTAACGGCGGCCGCTGTGCCAAACACTCGCTCGTTTTCGGGAATGCCTCCGAGCGTGCGGCCGATGAAACCTTTGCGCGAAGGGCCTGCAAGGATCGGAAAGCCCAGGCGCGCAAGTTCGGGGAGGCGGGCAATCAGCTCGTAGTTCTGGGCGAAACTCTTACCGAAGCCGATGCCGGGATCGAAAACCAGTTGGGATTTTGGGATCCCGCAGCGAGCCGCCAGTGCGGCAGCTTTTTTCAAGCTCTGTGTAACATCGCGTATCACGTCTCGTTCGAACGGGGCCGTTTGCATCGTTTGCGGTTCGCCGCGCATGTGCATCAGGATGACGGGCAACTTGCGGCGCCGGGCGACTTCTGCGATGCGTGGGTCGCGGCGTAGCGCGGTGACGTCGTTGATGATTTCCGCGCCGGCTTTGGCGGCGGCCTCGGCCACTTCGGATTTGTTCGTATCAATCGAGATTGGAATTTTGAGCCGGCCACGAAGCAGCTTTAACACGGGAATCACCCGGCGCAGCTCTTCATCCGCAGCAAGCCATTCGGCGCCGGGTCGAGTGGATTCGCCGCCGATATCGATGATATCGGCTCCATCGCGCTCCATCTCAAGTGCTCGGGCCACAGCCGCTTTCACATCGAGATGCAAGCCATCGCCCGAGAAACTGTCGGGCGTGACGTTGACCACTCCCATCAGGAGCGTGCGCTCGCCGAGCACCATCGTGCTTGAGGGCAGCCGCAGGCGGAATTTCTTTCGAGTGAACATTTTTGCAATCGAGAGCGCTATTGAACCACGGTTCGGACTCAAGGATAAGAGCGAGCGGGCGGGCTCCGCCGTTTTGAGTGTGCTTTAGCTAGCGCGCAACTGCGGGCGCGTAATAAGCCGCACGATGGATAATCGTTGCGCCCGGATGACTGATTATCTCAACGCGCAGCCGATGCCAGCCTGCATGGTTTGATGGGCTAGCCTCGGGATAATAGCCGAGCGTGTATTCAGCGCCGATGCGTTGAGCGATGCGGCGGAAAATATCCGTGAGAGTTGTGGAATCCCTTAGGAAGTAAAGCTGACCTCCTGAGCGGCGAACGAGTTCGGCAAGATAAAGTGTGTATGCGGGCACGCCCGATTTTGGAGCGTCGGAAACGAGCAGAGTCGCATCCTGGTGGGAAGCGAGCCATTGGGGCGTCATGATCTTGGGGCGGTTTTCGGTGGATACCGCGAAAATCTGAACATCCGCCGCTGCGAGCGAGCGCGCCAGATCTTCGAACGTCAAGCGATTATTGGGTTGGCCGGGCCTCGGCGCTGCGGTTGCGGGGTCGAGCGTCAGGCCGAGCCCACTATCTTGCCCATCGGTGAGCAGCACGATCGCTTTTCGTCCCTCGCGGCCGCCGAGAAATACTTTCGCGGCGGTCAAATAAACAGCCTTGTAAATATTCGATCCGCCGACGTCACCCAGCAGTTGACGAACGTCCACACGATCGATGCCATGCCGGATCAGGTCCCGATCGCTCGAAAAATCAGCCTGTAGATACGTGTGCGCCGAGAAGTCCACCACAGCGACCTGGTCGGCCGGCGCCAATCCGTCGACAAGCGCCAGCGCGGCGCGCTTCATTTCATCGGAATCGCGAAGCACGCTCGGACTCGCATCGATCACGAGCGCGACGCCGGCAGGTTCAGTGCCCACCGCAAAGTAAGCGAGTTGCTGTTCGACGCCATCTTCGAAGATGCGAAAATCGGAGCGTTTCAAATCGGTGATGGCGGTGCCGTCGGAATTGAAGATGCTGCAAGTGACCGGAACGATCTGGGAAGTGACGCGAATCACCGCAGCGGGCGGCCGCGGCGCGGGTGAATCGCCATTGGCGTCGTCCCTTGCTGGAGCTATCAACTCGCCGGTTGCGGGATCGCGCTGCCAGGTGACGCCAGAGTCCAATTGCCGGGGCTTAGGCAGCTTTTTCTTTTGCGCCGAAAATTGTTGCAGCGGCGGTGGTTGATTTGAAGTTGCCTTAGCGGTTGAAAGAACGAGGACAACCCACAACGCGACCGTCAACCTGATCAGACACGTAACGCCGACCGCTGCAATCGCTTTTCCTGGTCGACCGGCGCGCGGCGGATATTCCGGCATTCCCGATTCAATCGAGATCGAAGTCGCGGAGCGGTTTTTCGACGGGGCTGTCTTTGGCCTTCTTCAAACCTTCGGCAAATTTTCGGGCGAGAACGTCTTCCTTGGATTTTTCTGCTTCTACGGAGGCGCGGAACTTCGCTTCGACAGCTTCGGTCTGCTGCCGCAAGAGGCGCGCCGTGTCGTCGAGATCGACGGACGACGGCGGCTTCGGCGGCGGGACGTGCGAGAGCACCACTCCGAGATCACGATCAAGAGTGAGCTTTGCGTGACAGCAAGGGCAATCGGTTTCGAAGGTTTCTTTACGTTCGCGCGCCATGCAGCCATTTTACGCCAATTTGCGGCAAGTGGAATGATCACGTGCAGCAGCGCCGCGAAGCGAAACCTGAAAAAAAACGGCGCCCCGAAAAATACAGAGCGCCGTCGAAAAAGCTAGCCAGAATCCGATGATTAGGCCGGAGCCGGTTTCTCGCCCTTGGCGAGGCCCGGAATTGGCCGCGGTTCGGGCCGCAACGTAAGCTGCGGCTCCCGCGCGGTAACCGGCGGAGCGGTCGGAGGCGGTGGAGGCGGCTTTTCCGGCAGCGGCTTGCCTTCCATCAGAAGCTTGAGCTCGGTCGCGTCCAGCACTTCGCGTTCGAGCAACGCTTGCGCAACGCGCTCGAGCGCATCTCGGTGGGTTTCGAGAATATTCGTGGCCCTCGCATAACCGCTGTTGATGATGTTGCGAACTTCCACATCAATCTTGATCGCAGTGTCTTCGGAATAATCGCGGTGCTGTGCGATTTCGCGGCCCAGAAAAATTGCTTCTTCCTTCTTGCCGAACGTGAGCGGGCCAAGCGGGCTCATTCCCCATTCGCACACCATCTGGCGCGCGATTTCCGTAGCGCGCTCGATGTCGTTACCGGCGCCCGTGGTGATGTGATGAAGGAACATCTCCTCGGCGACGCGTCCGCCCATCAGCACAGAGAGTTGCGATTCGAGAAATTCTTTCGTGTAGGTGTGCTTGTCGTCGATCGGGAGCTGCATCGTCACGCCCAGCGCCATTCCGCGCGGAATGATCGTCACCTTATGCAGCGGGTCGGCGCCCGGGGTCATCGCGGCGACGAGAGCATGGCCGGCTTCGTGATACGCCGTGTTACGTTTCTCTTCGTCGGACAAAATCATGGACCGCCGCTCGACGCCCATGAGCACTTTGTCCTTGGACATCTCAAAATCAAACATCGTCACAACCTTGCGATTCTGGCGCGCCGCCCATAGAGCTGATTCGTTCACGAGGTTCGCGAGATCGGCGCCGGAAAAGCCGGGAGTGCCGCGCGCGATCACCGAAAGGTCGACATCCTCTGAGAGAGGCACCTTGCGAGTGTGCACGCGTAGAATTTCTTCGCGGCCTTTCACGTCCGGCCGAGGCACAACGACGCGGCGATCGAAACGGCCTGGGCGCAGAAGCGCCGGATCGAGAACATCCGGCCGGTTCGTGGCGGCAATCAGGATGACACCTTCATTCGATTCGAAGCCGTCCATTTCGACCAGCAGCGCGTTCAAGGTCTGTTCGCGCTCGTCATGGCCGCCGCCAAGACCCGCTCCACGATGACGGCCGACCGCATCGATTTCATCGATGAAAATGATGCAAGGCGCGTTCTTCTTGCCCTGCTCGAAAAGATCGCGAACGCGGCTTGCGCCCACGCCAACAAACATCTCGACGAAATCCGAACCTGAAATCGAAAAGAACGGAACATTCGCTTCGCCGGCAATCGCGCGCGCCAGCAAAGTCTTGCCGGTTCCCGGAGGCCCAACGAGCAACACTCCCTTCGGAATGCGCCCGCCGAGTTTCTGGAATTTCTGCGGGTCTTTCAGGAAGTCGATAATTTCGTAGAGCTCTTCCTTGGGCTCATCAATTCCAGCTACGTCTTTGAACGTAGCTTTCTTCTGCTGCGCGGTGAGCAAGCGAGCGCGCGATTTCCCGAAGCTGAGCGCCTTATTTCCGCCGGCCTGCATCTGCTTCATCATGAAAATCCAAAATGCGACGAGAAGCATCAGCGGCGCGAAATTTACGATAAATGTGAGCCAGTCCGCGTTCTTCACTTCCGCGTAGTTGTAGCGGACTCCCTTCTCCTGCAGAGTCTTCGTAATATCCGGAATCGCGGTATTGGCAATCGTTACGTTGCGGAACTTGCCGCCGTCGCGGTAATCGCCTTTCAGCTCCGCGCTGTTGGGAGAAAGAAGGATGGTGACCTCTTTAACCTGGCCTTGATCCAACTTTGCGAGGAAATTCGTGTAGTTGGAGTCTTCTTCCTTCACCGACTGGCTGGTCCCGGATGCCATCCTCCACAGGACGACCGCAAGCAAAATCATTAGAAGCCAAAATAAAATAGTGCGGACTGTTGAGTTCACCTTGTTACCTCATCCTCTGACGCCCTAAAAGCCACGTTTGGAAGCCTTTCGCAGCGGAACACCACCCCTGCTATTAGATGCAGTCGCGAAGCCCGAGTATGCACGCTGCCAATTCGCGTCACTAACGGCTAACTCGAACCGCATCAAGGGTCTTGTTCCTCGATAAGCAGCCCTACCCTTGTGCCCTTACGGACGCAAAACTCCTGCGCAGGCGCCATCCCGCGGGCCCAAATCACCTGTCCCGCGCTTTCGAGAACCGGCCAGCGAATGCGTTGATGACGGGGAACTCGCTCTACCTGGAACATCTGCTTGAGCTTCCGGTTCTGTCGGTGACCGCGCGGTCGATAGGCGTCTCCCGGCCGCCAACTCCGTAAAAGCAAAGGCGACCGAAGTGCCCCAGCGTCAAGGGCGCCGCTGTCGGTTTTAGTGTCGCTCTCCCCCAGGGGCCAGTCAACTATTTTCAGGCGGAAGCACGTTGAGAGTTCCGGCACAGCCACCGTTGTGACGCCGCGATCGGGCAAGTTCACCACATACTGATACGCAGGCGGTTCAATTTTGGTTTCCGGCGCGAATGCGGAACGATCTTGCTGTTCGACGCGCGAAAACACGATGTCATCAAAAATGCGCTCGGCCGCAATTTTGCCCGGCAGCCGCAAGCGCTTGCCGCTCGTTGATTTCGCAGCCAGGCGGATCACCTGCTCGACATGGCGCGCGGAAAGCTCGCGACGGTCTCCACGCACCTTCTCATAAAGACGACGGATCAGGCGTTCGGTAAGAGCTCGAGTGGACGCAACGGCGGGCTGCTCGCCAGCCCGGCCGAACGTGAGCGGCAAAAGGAGGTCGCACGCGCCGATCGTTAGCTTTCTTTCTGAACCCGTGCCGCTCGTGACCTTGGTGTATTTCGCCAGCCGATCCTCAACCAGCGCCGACCAGAACGATTCTTCTTCTCTCGCGAAGCGGGCGAGATCGCCAAGGTGCTGAACGATTCCGGATGAAAAGTCGCGTTCGAGAACCGGCACCAGTTGCGCGCGAATTCGCGCGCGAAGCCGAGTCTGATCCATATTCGTCGCGTCTTCACGCCAATCCTGCCCGCGCGCTTGCAGGTAATCACGCAGTTCATGCCGGCGAATGTGGAGGAGCGGCCGGACAATCGAACCTCCGCTCGCCGACTCAACAATCGGATAGATGCTGGCCAAACCAGTAAGCCCGGTTCCGCGGACGATATGCCCCAGAACGGTTTCCGCTTGATCGTCCGCGGTATGGGCAACGGCGATACGAGTCGCTTTTTGATCAGCCAGAACGCGCTCGAAAAATCCATATCGCAAACGCCGCGCCGCCTCTTCCATATTCAAACCGCTCTCTGTCGCCGCCGCTCGCACATCTTCGCGCGCCTTGATGTATTCGAGTCCGCTTCCGCGCGCCAATTCCTCAACAAAGCGCGCGTCGGCATCGGACTCCGTCCCGCGCAGCATGTGGTCGAAATGGAGCACGAGCAACGTAGCTCCAAGTTCGTGGCGAAGCGATTCGAGCAAACGCAGTAGCGCGACGGAATCGGCCCCGCCAGAGACGGCGACGCCAACCCGGTCGCCCGCGGACACCATTCGCGACTTTCGAATGAAGTCGAGCACGCGCTGTTCGGGTGCTGTGCGCATAGGCTAAATTGTACCGAGTTTGAACTCTGAGTGGTTCCCTATCGTAGCAGGCGCAACGAAAGGGGTCGAGGGCGTGACGGCTAGATCTTGCTCGCGATTGAAGAAGCGCGGTGAACTAGGTGCGATCGGCAACCTGCTGCGTAAACAGATCCCGGCTGTATGAAATCCGCCGGTCGAGCGCCACGGCGGCAAAATGCGAACAGCTCTCGCACTCTCGTTCGGTCCACGGTCCGAGGGCAGGAATCAAAAACGCCGAAAGGTATTTCACCATGCGGAGTAAGCCATAGTAGGTGCCGACGGCGCGAATTTCCGTTGCGTCGTCACCCTGTTGGGGACACAGGCGCACCAGCTGAACGAGTCGCGCGAAATCGTCAGCGCCGATATTTCGATTTGCGATCCCGCTCACTTCGCGGACTCGATCCGACAATTCAACCTTGCGGCTGACCGTGAGAACCGACCGGCAGTACGACACGAAGAACTGTAGGAATACAACAACGGATATCACGCAAATGAGCGCTGCTGCCATTATCGAGCCCTCGCTACCAAGCGCGCCGTCGCCAGCCTCGCGTCTTCAGAAACTTCTGCGAACGTATAGGCCCAAGCCACCGGCAACCACAAGCCCACGAGGGGCGGAACCCATCGCAGCACGTAAGGCTGTAAGCTTGGGAAGAGATTTCGAAGCGCGTAAGTGCAGGCCGTCGCGCTAAAATAGACACCCAGCGCCAGAACGAGTTGAATTAGCCGTGTCCTCGTCTCGCGAAGTTTGAGAATAGCGCCCCACAAGAGGTACGTTAGGACGACTCCCACGAAGTACAGGTTCTGCCCCAACTCCACAACGAATTTCGTCGTCAGGTGGCTGCGATTTTCGTGAACCACTGCGTACGAGAACAGTGCCGTGGCTAGGAGTAGGAGAACGGCCGCTCCTCGAATGTAGCCGCTTACCTTCATCTCTCGGAACGTCTGCTGATAAAACTGGATGACCGTCCAGAACAACAGGATCGTAAGAAGGCTTTCCGTATAGTAGTAGTAATAAAAGTATTGCGAGGAATTGAATCCGAAGCGGCTCACATAGAAGTACTGCCCGCACGTCACGAAAGCCGCGCAAAGCATGTAGATTGTTAGGGAAAGATAACGAAGAACATCTCTCTTGTAGAGGATGCACACCACCACGCCGATTTCCACGAGGAAACCTACAAACCAGAGCGCGTAATCAAACGGGCCAAGCTGCATCTCAGCCTAATTTCCGAGGCTTGGCCCGACTAACCCGCTAGCGCGGTTTTGCCCTGTTACTGCTTACTGCCAGGGTGACGGCGGCATTGGGCCGGTCGTGTTCATCCATGGCGACGGCGGCATGGGACCCGTCGTATTCATCCACGGTGACGGCGGCATTGGGCCGGTCGTGTTAGCGGACAGCCAAGGTGACGGCGGCATCGGGCCCGTCGTATTAGCCAGCGCTTGAACTCCGATCGCGCTGGTCAAAACGAGTAGAACCAATACGCCAACAAAAGACCACTTAGACATTAACCCCTCCGAGTAGAGAAAACTACGCGGGGGAGCTTATAAGCGGTCTCTTGCCGTCAAGAGGGAAATTTTAAGGGCGTGTGTCCAAAGGGTACACACCCCTCCCTCCCCGGCTAAGCCAGAGCCTCTCCGAATTGTCGAGGTCGAAACTAGCGTTCGCGACGGGTAGGGTCAATGTTACGAAGGTACTATCGTTTCGAGACTTTCGGGAATAAGACCCGCGCCATGTTTCACGGCGGAACAGCACATTTGCTCAATGAAATTGGCCTTATTTCGTGGTAGCGGTACTTACGCGCTCGCAAATTGACAACTCGAGATGAATCGAACTATTCTTGTACCTGATGTTTGCCTCCTTCTATTAGCGATTCTCTCCCGCTTGGCTGCCGGGCGCTGACATTCGTTTTCTCTCGTTCCATTCTAAATCCTGCAATCGTATGTTTTTGCACTCTTGAGGCGCTTATATGGCGAAATTGACGCTATTTGAAAAACTTGACCGAATCGAAGCGCGCTACGACGAAATGACAAATGAACTGTCGTCGGCCCAGGCTGTCACTGATACAGACCGCTACCAGAAGCTTGCCAAAGCGAATTCCGATCTTGGGGTGATCGTCGCGAAATACCGCGAGTGGAAGGACATCCACAAGGCGCTCGGAGGTGCGAAGCAATTATTCGCTGAGTCGGCAGACGCCGAAATGAAGCAGATGGCGCACGACGAACAACGCGAACTGGAAGCACGCCTCGCACCAGTCGAACGTGAATTGAAGTTTCTGCTCATCCCCAAAGACCCGAACGATGAAAAGAACGTGATCGTCGAAATCCGCGCCGGCACGGGCGGTGACGAAGCATCGCTATTTGCCGCCGAGCTTTTCCGAATGTATTCGCGCTACGCCGAATCGCAGGGATGGAAAGTTGAAATCCTGGAAAGCTCGCCGTCGTCAATCGGCGGGATGAAGGAAGTGGTCGCCGCCATTCAGGGCAAAAAAGTCTATTCCAAGCTGAAATACGAGAGCGGCGTGCATCGAGTCCAGCGTGTCCCGGCCACCGAGCAGCAGGGCCGCATTCACACGTCTGCAGCGACAGTGGCCGTGTTGCCCGAAGCGGAAGACATCGACATCAAAATCGAAGCGAAGGATTTGCGCATCGATACCTTTTGTTCTTCCGGCCCTGGCGGGCAATCCGTGAATACCACGTACTCGGCCGTGCGCATCACTCATATTCCGAGTGGACTCGTCGTCTCGCAGCAGGACGAAAAATCGCAAATCAAGAATCGTGCCAAAGCGATGCGAGTGCTGCGGTCTCGTTTATACGAAATGGAGCAAGAAAAACAGCACGCCGCGCTCGCCGCCGAACGAAAAGGCCAAATTAAGACCGGCGATCGCTCCGAAAAAATTCGCACCTACAACTTCCCGCAGAACCGCGTTACCGACCACCGCATCAATTTCACGCTGCACCAGCTCACCGAAGCCATGGACGGAAAGATCGGCTCGCTCGTCGATGCGCTCGTTACTCATTTCGAATCCGAGCGGCTGAACGAGGAGCTCGTCGAATCGTGATTGCCCCGGCACCGGCGATGGACAACCGCGCAGCGTTACGACAAGCGATGGCGACCCTTCGCGCAGCTCAGGTTCCTTCGCACACGCTCGCAGCCGAGCTTCTTCTGATGCATGTCCTCGGGCGCGACCGCGTCTGGATCTACACCCATCCCGAAGACGCGCTCGAGCCGGCAGCCCTCGATCGCTATTTCACGCTTGTCGAGCGGCGAGCGGCGGGCGAGCCGACTCAATACCTCACCGGCAAGCAAGAATTCTGGGGGCTCGAATTTGAAGTTACGCCTGCCGTGCTCATTCCGCGTCCGGAGACGGAACATGTTGTCGAAGTCGCACTGGAACGCCTCGGATCGCGCGGAATCAAGATCAATATGAAGACCGGCGCCCCAAGTCCGCCGCTCAGAATCGGCGACGTCGGCACTGGTTCGGGATGCCTCGCTGTTGCGGTGGCACACGAACTGCCGCATGCCGGAGTTCTCGCAACCGATATTTCTGCAGCGGCGCTGGAAATCGCGCGGCGCAATTCAGCCCGTCACGGAATTGCGGATCGCGTTCTCCTGGTGCAAACGGATTTGCTCACGTCCGTCAATGAAGCGAACTCATTCGACCTTATCGTCAGCAATCCCCCTTACATTGCACGCAATGAGTCACACCAACTTTCCCGCGAAGTGCGGGACCACGAGCCGGCGTCGGCGCTGTTTGCTGGTCCGACCGGCACTGAGATCTATCCGCGCCTCGTCGAACAGGCTGCCTCGTTGTTGCGGCGAAGAGGAATTCTCGTGCTCGAGCTTGGATACAATTCGCTCGATCAGGTGCGCGCTTTGTTGTACGGACAGCCTGCGTGGGTGAACGTCAGCGTCACAAACGACTTGGCGGGCATCCCGCGCGTGATTGCTGCAGAACGATCCTAAGAATCGCCGCCTTTTGATCCGCCGCGCCGTTCCCGGTTCCCTCGTTGTATAGTTGCTGGACAGGATCGCGATGCCGAAGCTGGCCCAGTTCCGCGCCAAGCACGACGCCCCGTTGCAAATTTCCGCCGATTCGTCCGCATCGATTCTGCATATCGATATGGACGCGTTCTTCGTTTCCGTCGAGCTGCTGGCTCGGCCGGAACTGCGCGGCCTGGCGGTCGTCGTAGGCGGGCAAGGCGATCAGCGTGGCGTAGTTTCCGCCGCAAGTTATGAAGCGCGAAAATTCGGGATCCACTCGGCAATGCCGCTCCGCACCGCCGCGAAGCTCTGCCCCCAAGCCATATTTCTCGACGGGCACCATCAGCTCTATGGCGAATGGAGCGATCGTGTCGCCACGATTCTCGGAAAGTTTTCGCCTGTCGTCGAAATGGCCTCGATTGACGAAGCTTATCTCGATCTCGCCGGCACCGAGCGCATGCACGGGCCGCCGCTTGCGTCCGCTCATAAACTTCTGCTCGAAATCACGGCAACTACAAGTCTGCCGTGCTCCGGCGGACTTGCCGCCACGCGTCTGGTCGCAAAAGTAGCCAGCGATCAGGCTAAGCCGCGAGGCCTCGTCTGGGTGGCGTCGGGAAGCGAAGCAGCATTTCTCGCGCCGCTCGCTGTGCGCAGGATTCCGGGAATCGGCAAAGTGACCGAGGCTGCGCTGAAATCGCTCGGCATCGAGACTGTGGGCCAACTGCAAAAAGTTCCGCTCGAACAATTGGAAGAAACCTTCGGGCGTTGGGGCACCGCGCTCTTTCGCAAAGCCCACGGAATCGACTCGTATGAATTCTTCATCGACGCTGAGCCCAAGTCGATCTCGCACAATCAGACCTTCGGCGCCGACACCAGCGACCGCACGCTGCTCGAATCCACGCTAAGCCACTTATGCCAGAAGGCGTCGAAGCGCCTGCGTGATGCCGGTCTGCGCGCGCGAACTGTCAGCCTTACGCTCCGTTACATCGATTTCAAAACCATCACCCGAAGCCACACACTCGGCGAGCCTTCTGACCTTGACGAAATATTTCTCCGCACGATTCGCGAACTTTTCGCACACGCGTGGAACGGCGTGGAAATGTTGCGCCTCGTCGGCGTCGAGCTTTCCGCGTTTTCCTCGGGTGCGGAGCAGCTTGACCTGCTCGATCCCGGCCGGCGCGAAAAACTCGAACGCCTCGCGCGCACCACAGACCGCCTGCGCGACCGCTTCGGATTCTCGAAAGTGCAGTTCGGAGGCTCACTCGCCAGTCGCGACCACCGCGACGAATAATGCGCAGTCGAGCAGCTCTAGCCGATCGGTGAACGTGCCTCGCTGCACAAGCGCCGCTGTCCTATAATCCTCCTGCCAATGTCATCCGCTCCCATTCCCGCAGCCGTCCCAAAACGCACCATGCGAAGCCGCGCTCGCGATTTCTGGGCGGGCGTCACCGAAGGCCTCGAGATCGAACAACTCTGGGGACAGTTCCGCGCCGAGGCAGAGGCGAGCTACGGCCTCTACTCGAAAGATGTGGATTGGGACGTGATCCGCAGCGAGAAGAAGAGGTGGAAACGCCCGCTGCTCGCAGTCTGGGCGCTCTTCCAGGCGCTGCTGATGAAACTTTCGCCGGCACGGCGAGTTTTGCTGCTCGTCGCGATTGCTCTTCTCGTCATCCAGCCCGAGATTCATACCGGCGGAGGACAAATCAGCTTCAGCCTCGGCGGGCTCGGCGCGCTGATCTTATTTTTACTTTTGGCGCTCGAGCTGGCCGACCGCGTCACAATGAAGCGCGATCTCGAAATCGCGCGCGAAATCCAACAGTGGCTCGTGCCCGATCATCCGCCGCACGTTCCCGGCGCGGATATCGCGTTTGCCACGCGGCCGCAAAATACGGTAGCCGGCGATTACTACGATGCATTTGCGCGGCCAGCGCCGGCAGGCGCCGCAAACAGCGGACCGCTGATCGTCGCAGTTGCCGATGTCGCTGGGAAAAGCGTCCCTGCCGCTCTCTTGATGGCGACTTTTCAAGCCAGCCTTCGCGCGCTTGCCGCAACGCCTGCGTCGCTCGACGATATCGTCGCTGGCCTCGAGCGCTACGCTCGCGCCCACAGCCTCGAAGGGCGCCGCTTCACCACCGCGTTTATCGCCGAGATCGATTCCGCAGCGCGCGAGATGCGCTACGTCAACGCCGGCCACAACAACCCAATCCTCCGTCGCG
>Ga0209625_1000094_pt1 | contig 20114 bp, 20 predicted proteins | sample JacPin_JW_Ref_M2_FD_187960 | JGI IMG/M metagenome (GOLD analysis project Ga0209625, IMG submission 187960) | Forest soil microbial communities from Algoma, Ontario, Canada - Jack Pine, Ontario site 1_JW_Ref_M2 (SPAdes) (version 2) | ecosystem: Environmental > Terrestrial > Soil > Boreal...
GCTCCGGGTTATGCGTGAAATCGTAGCCGAAGCGGCCTTTGCCACAGAGGAATTCATCGTTGATGCCAGAGTGATCGCGATTGTTCGCGCGCATGATTTCGTTGGTGCGAACGCTCAGCGTGGTTTTGCAGCCGTTCGAACAGTGCGTACACGGCTCGGGAACGTAGGTCATCTCCCATGGCCGCGTTTGGTAGCGGTAGGTTCCGCTGGTGAGGGCACCGACCGGGCAGATATCGATGCACATCCCGCATTCTTCGCAAGCGAGCGCGCCTTTTTCGTTCGGCAGAATCACCGAATGCACGCCGCGGGCGCCGACGCCAAGCGCTTTCACGTCCATGCCCTCATCGCAAACACGCACGCAGCGGAAGCAGAGAATACATCGCGGCGCGTCGTAATAAACGAGCGGCGACCATTGTTCTTCCGGGTAGTGAAGTTTTTCTTCGGTGAAGCGGCTGTGATCGAGGCCGTAGCGAAACGTCATGTCCTGAAGTTCGCATTCACCGCCCTTGTCGCAGACGGGGCAGTCGAGCGGGTGATTCGACAATAGAAACTCGATCATGTCCTTGCGCGCTTTGTGAACTTGCGCCGTGTCGGTCTTCACCACCATGCCTTCGACAGCGACGAGCGTGCACGCGGTCTGAAGCTTTGGCGCTTTTTCAACTTCGACGAGACACATGCGGCAAGCAGCCTGGAGCGAAAGCCCGGGATAGTAGCAGAAAGAGGGAACTTCGATGCCCTGGCGCTTCGCCGCTTCGATGACGAGGGTGCCCGCAGGAGTGGTCACCTTTCGATCGTTGAGCGTGAACGTTATCTGTTTTTGTTCGGGCATTATCGCTAGCGAACCTCGGCAATTACGTCAGCGGGCTTGTACGGGCAATCACCGCGCAGGTGGTCTTCGAATTCATTGCGCCATTTTTTCACGATACTGATTGTGGGCATGGCAGCCGCGTCTCCCAGCGGGCAGAAGGTGCGGCCGAGCATGTTCTTGGAAAGCTCATCGATCAGAGGAATGTCCGACGCGCGGCCGCCGCCATCATGGAAACGGTCGAGAAGCTGCCGGAGCCACGCTGTGCCTTCGCGACAGGGAATGCACCAGCCGCACGATTCGTGCGCATAGAAATGCATGATGCGCCGCGCAAAGTCGACCATGCATGTGTCCTCATCGAGAACTACGGTACCGCCGGAACCCAGCATCGAGCCGGCCTTAGCCACCGAATCAAAATCCATTGCGATGTCGATTTCATCGCCCGTAAGAAGAGGGCATGAACTGCCGCCCGGCACGACAGCTTTGATTTTCTTTCCGCCCGGCACGCCACCGGCCACTTCTTCAATCATGCGCTTCATGTTGAAGCCCATCGGCAACTCGTAAATTCCCGGACGATTCACGTGCCCGGAAACTGCGTATAGGCGCGTGCCACCATTTTTGGGGGTGCCGAGACCGGCGTACCATTCGCCGCCGCGCAAGATAACAGCCGGAACGGAGCTCAGCGTCTCGACGTTATTGATGACGGTGGGGCAACCGTACAAACCCACGACGGCGGGGAACGGTGGACGGATGCGCGGGTAGCCACGCTTGCCCTCGAGAGACTCCATGAGCGCGGATTCTTCGCCGCACTCGTAGGCGCCGGCGCCTGTGTGCGCCACGAGATCGAAATTGAACCCGCTGCCGACGATATTCTTGCCGAGATAGCCCTTTGCATATGCCTCGACGATCGCCGCTTCGACGATGTCGATGATGTAGCGATACTCGCCTCGAATGTAAATGTAACCGCGCTCCGCGCCAACGGCGCGCCCGGTTATTACCATGCCCTCGATCAATTGATGCGGATCCATTTCCATCAGCGGCCGGTCTTTACTTGTGCCGGGCTCGCTTTCGTCGCCATTGGCGATGATGTATTTCGGCTTGCCGCCCGTTTCTTTCGGGACGAAGCTCCACTTCATGCCAGCAGGGAAGCCCGCGCCGCCTCGCCCGCGCAGATTCGATTTCTTTACTTCGTCGGTAATCTGATCGGGCGTCATCTGCTTGAGTGCTTTGTCGAGCGCCTGATAGCCATCGTGCTGGAGGTAGACATCAACTTTGTTCGAATCAGGAATTCCAAAGCGCCGGCTGATTACCGGAACTTCGGCGGGATGTCGCTCGTGAATCGCGCCTGAAATTACGGACACCGGTTTCGGACGCTTGCCTTGTTCAAGCTGTTCGAAGATCGTATCGATTTTCGACGGGTCGAGATTTTCGTGATAGTCGTAATTCACTTGAATCGCAGGCGCGCCCGTGCAGGCGCCGATGCATTCGACTTCTTCGAGCGAAAAGGTTCCGTTGGGCGACACTTCCTTGTTTCCAATGCCCAGCCGCTTTTGAACGTGCTGAAAGAGTTCGTTGCCGCCCCGCAGCATGCAGGAAATATTCGTGCAGACCTGGATATGGTACCGGCCCTCGGGCTTGCGGCGGAGCATCGAGTAATACGCGAGCGTTTCGGTGACTTCGATTAAATTCAGTCCGACGCGCTTAGCGATGTCTTCGAGCAATTCGTCACTGAGAAACCCGAATTGATCCTGGGCGTAGAGCATCATTGGAATCAGCGCCGAACGCTTGACGGGATAGCGTCCGAGCAGTTCGGTAAATTTTGCATCGAGTAACGGCGGCAATTGCATGGTTCGTTTAGCGCTGGGCAGCAGAGCCTAGCGGTCGACTTCCCCCAGGACGATGTCGGTGGTCCCGATACAGGCCACCACATCGGCGATCAGGCGGCCTTCGCAGAGTTTTGGCAACGTTTGCAGGTTGATGAACGACGGTGCGCGAACTTTTACGCGATAGGGATGCGATGAACCGTCGCTGGCCACGAAAAATCCCAGCTCACCGCGAGGCGATTCAATCGCCTGGTACACTTCACCGGGCGGCGGCGCGAATCCTTCCGTGTAGATTTTGAAGTGATAGATGAGTCCTTCGATCGAAGCCTTCATCTCCTCGCGTGACGGGGGAATAATTCCGGGAGCCGTGGCCCTGATAGGCCCCTCCGCGGGAACTTTTTCCATGGCCTGCCGGACGATTTTGATGCTCTCGCGAATCTCGGCGACGCGCACCTGATATCGCGCGAAACAATCGCCCGCTGTTTGTGTCTGAATATCGAAGTCAAACTCCTCGTAGCTCGAATAGGGAAACGCCTTGCGGACATCGTAGGGCACTCCGCTGCCGCGCAGCATTGGTCCCGATGCGCCCATGGCGATCGCATCCTCGGCGCTAATGATTCCCACACCCTTCGTGCGGCCGAGCCAGATGCGGTTGTTGGTGAGCAGGCCTTCGTATTCGTCGATGTGCGCGGGAAGGGCATCGATCACGCGGCGGATATGATCGAGCCAGTTCGGAGGCGGTTCAAGGGCGATGCCGCCGATGCGGAAATAGCTTGTCATCATCCGCTGGCCCGAGACGTATTCGAAAATCTTCATGATCTCTTCGCGCTCGCGGAAGGTGTAGAGGAACACGGACATTGCGCCGAGATCGATCGCATGAGTGCCGAGCCAGACGAGGTGCGAAGCGATTCGCGTCATTTCCGTCAGCAGCACGCGAATGTATTGCGCGCGCTTGGGAATCTCGATCCCGAGGATCTTTTCCACCGCGAGGCAATAGCAAAGATTGTTGGAAAGCGGCGCCAGGTAATCGATCCGGTCGGTCATCGTGATGGCTTGCGAATACGTTTTCGCTTCCATGTTTTTCTCGATACCGGTGTGCAGATAGCCGATTACTGGCCGCGCTTTCACAACGATTTCGCCGTCCAGCTCGAGGACTACGCGCAGCACCCCGTGCGTGGACGGATGCTGCGGCCCCATGTTCAGGACCATGGTATGCGCGGCGCCGGTTACGGTTTCGATCGTTGCTGGCATTAGCGATATCCCTCGACCGGGTAGTCCTTTCGCTGGGGATACCCTTCCCAATCGTCCGGCATAAGAATGCGCGAAAGCTCGGGATGACCCTCAAAACGGATGCCCATCAGATCGAAGTTTTCGCGTTCGTGCCAATTCGCCGTAGGCCAGATCTCTGTGACGGAGTGCACTACCGGCTCATTTCCGCTCAGCCGCACTTTCAAGCGCAGACGTTCGTTTCGATCGAGCGAAAGCAGCTGGTAGTTCACCTCAAAGCGCGGCTCGAGCGGGAAGCGGTCAACCGTGGTGATGTCCGAAAGAAAGGAAAAATGAAGCGAAGGTTCCGATGCAAGATAAGACGCCGCCCGCACGAGATGTTCTCGGGGTACCACGACCGTCGTTTCGCCCCGAAATTCGATCACCTCAGTGACGGCTTGCGCGTCCCAGGCCTTCAGTTGATGGACTACGAGTGATTTGTCAGCTTCCTTTGATTCCACGGTTGGATCCCGGTGGGCGTCAACGATTCCAGTCGAGCGCGCCCTTCTTCCAGAGGAAGATGTATCCTGCGAGCAGGATTATAATGTACACAAGCATCTCGACAAAGCCGAAGAGCTTTAGATCGTGGTACACCAAAGCCCACGGATACAGAAAGATAGCCTCGATGTCGAACAGGATAAAAAGCAACGCAACCATATAGAACTGCACAGAAACTGGTTCGCGGGCATCGCCGGTAGGACGAATCCCGCATTCATATGGCTGGTCTTTTTCCCTCGTACGCTTGTGCTTTCCGACGAGTGTGGATACCACAATCAACGCTCCGGACAATCCGGCGGCGAGTATAAACATCAGCAACAACGAGCCGTAGTTGTCGAGGTAATTGCTGTTCATTTTGGTCGCACTGGTATAATAACGACCCGAGAGCGCACGGTCAAATGAACTCCCGGACCTTCAATTCGCCTCCGCTTCGTGCGCGCGCCGCTCATCAGGCGTCGGTTCTGGCATGAGCTCAGGATTCAATACCGACGTTCAAATCGGCAGTGAGGTATTCCACGTTCAGACCGAGGATCGCGGGCCCGCTCACCCGGTAATTGACACCGTCGTGTACCAAAGCGGGCGTGTGCTGCATCGGCGATCGTCCAATTACCGGCATTTTGCCGAATCCGAGGAATTCAATCACGAGGGACTGCGTGATCGGGTGGAAGAGCAGCACCGCTCTGTTATTGAGGACCTACGCTCGGGAGCGCTCGAGCCGCAAATTGCCGCGGCTGCAACTCAGGATGGCCGGCCCAGCGGGATTCAGATGCAGCTTATGAACCCGTCGTCGTGGCTCACCGGGGCACGTATATTCCTTGACGTTGAACTCGTGCGCCGAGCGGACCGGGGGCCGCAGCCGGGAGTCGAGGTGGAAGCATTTATTGACGGTGCGATCGAGGATAAGCGCCATGTTGAAACGACAGATAATCAAGGGCGCGCCCGGTTGCGGTTTTCGCTGCCGCCGCTCGGGAAGGGCGACCTGACACTTGTGATTCGCGCGGCGACGCCAAACGGGAACGACGAGCTGCGGTTCGCGATGCGCTCGCGGGCGAAAAATCCTTCAGGTCAGCCAACCAAGCTAAAATCCGAAACTCCGAATTAGACTCAGGCCCAGTCTCCATGAAAATTACCATCAACGGCGAGCTTCGCGAAATTCCCGACGGCCTCAACGTTGCAGCGCTGCTTCGGCACCTTGAAATGACCGCCGATCGAGTGGCCATCGAGCGCAATCTCGATATTTTGCCGCGCGCGAAGTGGCAGGAGATCGAAGTCCAGCCGAACGATCGCTTCGAAATCGTTCACCTCGTGGGCGGCGGTTAAAATCGTGGCGATTTTCTGCCACGCATCCACCGGCGCGCATTTCTTCGCTTTCTCCGCGAGGTATAGAGCGACGTAACGCGCAGCTTCGCCTATGCTGCCAGTGCGTTGTCCAGAGCGTGGAAGCAGCCGTCCCAGCCCTGCTTGTGGCTATCGCGGACTTTGGCGGTGGTGAAGTTTTCGTGCGTGAAGATCATCTCTGTCGAGTTTCCGCGGTCGATCAGCTGCACGGTTACGAGCGACTCGGTGTCCTCCATGTCTTCAGGCTTCTCTTTCGGCGGAGGAATCCGCTCCCAGGCCCAGGTAAACACCAGCTTTTCGGGCGGCTTCACCTCGCGAAACGTTCCGTGTCCGCGATACGTGAAACCTTCCTTGGGCATTGGAATCTCGATCACATAGCGGCCACCGGGACGCAAATCGAGCTCGGTATATTTCGGATTGTGTTCGGGAACGTCCTTGCACATCCACTTTTCTAGCTCTTCGCGTTTCGTCCACGCCGCGAAGACTTTCTCACGCGGCGCCGCGAACGTGCGCCGGATTTCGAGCCGGGTTTCTGATGAGGTGCCTGGTGTCGCCATTTTGCGTCCTCCTCTTTTTGAGAGTCTTCGAGATATTGAGCCAACGAATCGAATTGCCGTTCCCAGAATTGCCGGTATTTCTCAATCCATTGCGCCGCGTCTTTCATCGGCCCGGCGATCAGTCGGCAGCGATGCACCCGTCCATCTTTCCGCCGCTCAACGAGCTTCGCGCGTTGGAGCACGCGCAGGTGTTTCGATACGGCCGGCAGAGACATTTCGTAAGGCGCGGCAAGATCGCTGACGGACGCTTCTCCCTGCGCGAGCCGCGCCAGGATGCCGCGGCGTGTGGCGTCGGAAAGCGCGGCAAACGTGCTATCGAGCGTCGACGATTGATTGTAAACCATATGGTTTACTATTGATGCGCCCGTGATATTTGTCAAGTAAAAAATGAAGGAAAACTAGAGGCCAGCGAGCAGGTGACCCATCTTGTCTTTTTTGGTTCGGAGATACTTACGCGAATGCTTGTTGGTCCGCGGCCGGCAGGGAACTCGCTTCGCGACGCGAATGCCCGATCGCTCGAGCTGCGCCACTTTGTCGGGGTTATTCGAAAGCAACCGGACGGCGCTCAGGCCGAGCGCCTTCAAGGCTTCGGCCGCGAATTCGTAGTCGCGCGCGTCGTCAGCAAATCCGAGGCGCTGATTCGCTTCCACGGTGTCGAGGCCTGCGTCCTGCAGCTCGTAAGCTTTAAGCTTATTGATCAATCCGATTCCGCGCCCTTCCTGCGGCAGGTAGAGCAGCAATCCCGAAGGCTCGGCTGCGATTTTTCGCAGTGAAAATTCGAGTTGCGCACGGCAGTCGCAACGCTCGGATGTGAACACGTCGCCGGTGAGGCACTGCGAGTGCACGCGCACAAGTGGCACCTTTCCATTGCGCGACGGAACCGCTTGCAATGGGCCGTGCTGAATTGCGATCGCCTCTTCGCCTTTCTTCCGGCCTTCGATTCCGAAAATGCGAAATCGGCCGAATCCAGTCGGGAGATCCGCTTCGGCGACCACGCGCGCTTTGCTGGATTGTTTTCTGTGCTTCATTGCAAACGCTGATTATAACAGGCTTGGCAAAAAGGCCGCCCCGCGCGGCGATCGAACCTTCGGGCTTCGATCTCTTTACATCGCTATCGGCTTTGGCTAACGTAATCGCTGAACCCCGTTCGCGCGAACGAGCGAAATGGAACCACTCAGTGGCGGCCGAGACCTTCTTTTCATCTTGATACTGAAGGTGTGCTGGGCGGCGGCACTGGCGGCCCTGCTCGTGCGATTCCGGTCCTTCCGGCGGCTTGTCTTCAGCGAAAATCGCGACTCCGACCAGAAAGTAATACTCCTGCTTTTTTTGACGCCGCCACTCGCTCTCGGAGTCTTGCTTCGTCTCGTCGGCTACCGCTTTTTCGATTTGACTCTCGAGGGCTCGTTTCTCATGGGCCTGATCGGCGGACGAATCGTCGGGCTTTTGGGCGGTTCGCTCATCAGCTTGCCCGCGTTCGGCAATCACGAGTGGCTGTCGAGCCCGATGGCTGCGAGCGTCGGCCTTCTCGCGGGAATGATTCGCGAAGTGATCCCGGAAAAAGAAGACATCTGGCATTTCGGGCCGTTTTTGTTCTTGAGCATCCCGGAATGGCTGTGGAAACTCGTGCGATTTGGAAAAAAGAATTGGGCGATGTTGCCGCTGTTTGCCTGCGCTGCGTTCGAAGTCGCGCAGGTCGAACTTGCGTCCGTAATGCCGGAAAACTGGCTCTTCGCGTTCCGCCCAAGCAATTGGGGCTACATGCTGCTCATCGTGTTGTCGTCTGTAATGTGCGTCGCGATGGCGATCAAAATCTGGAACAATACGCGCATCGAGATGAATCTCGAGCAGAATCAGCAGCTCCTTTTGAAAGCGCGCATGGACGCGCTCTCGAGTCAGATCAATCCGCATTTTCTCTTCAACACGTTGAACACAGTTTCTTCGCTCATTCGCTTCGATCCGGACATGGCGCGCGGCGTGGTGCTGAAGCTCTCCAATATTTTGCGGCGCCTACTCCGCAAGCACGAAACCTTCGTGCCACTGCGCGAGGAACTCGAGTTCATCGATGATTATCTCGACATCGAAGTGATTCGCTTCGGCCGGGACAAGCTGCAAATTTTCAAGGAAATTGATGCAGAAGCGCTCGACTCCTTCGTTCCCAGCATGTTGCTTCAGCCCATGATCGAAAATTCCCTGAAGCACGGACTCGATCCGCGCCTCGAAGGCGGGCAAATCCGTATCCGCACGCGGCGCAACGACGGCCGGCTCTACATTGAAATCGAGGACAACGGCGTCGGTATTTCGCCCGAGCGCCTTGCGGAAGTTTATGGCGGCGGGATCGGTATCAGCAACATCCACGAGCGCCTGCGCCTGTTGTATGGCGACCAGTTCAAGATGGACATTCGCAGCGAAGAAGGTCAGGGCACGCAAATCCATATCGAGATTCCCGAGCTGGTTACGACAGAGCACGTTTTGGGTTAGTCGACTGGCTCCGTCTTGGGTTAGTTCGTTGATTTGATGTCTGGTTCGATCCATGCCGCTTTCGCGTCCGCCGAATTCAGTCGGTCTCGACTGAAGTATTCGTAGATCAAATTCTTGTAGCGAAACCTTTCGATAATTTCGTTTACGATCGAAACGGGCTCGCGGTGGTGGACCTTGCGCTGGAGGACCGAACGCTCGACGAGTTGCAGCCAGAATTCCGTTATCGTGACGTGGTATCCATTCTTTCCGTGATGCGCGATAAATCGCCGCAGGCCCGCTCGCATCTTTTCTCGCGCCACGTCGGGTTCAAGGTGCCAAAAGTACCATGCGGCCACGGTCAAATGTTTCGTGTGGACAAACTCTTCGGGCGAGTAGGCACACTCTTCGAATCGTTTCACGACTTCTTCGATCTCCGCATTAGTTCTGTAAGCTGGCGCATCGGTCATCGTTCTCCCCTAAAAAGCAAAACGCCCGCGTCCGCAAAAGCGGACACGGGCGTTCGATTTGGCTCTACCAGAATTCTACGAGTTTTCCGCCCCGGCGTCCATCATCGATTCAAACATCGATTCAAACCGCGGTCGCGTGAAGCGCCACACTCGAAGAAACTCTTCCATTCCGCGCTCTGCCATGCATCGATTTTCTCGCCTCCCAGCATCGTAACAGCGTAGAATGCGCTGCATCTGCCGGGTCCGTCATTCAGCCGGTCGGCGAAAATTCCGGGGTCATTTATTGCAATGAACGACGAAACAGAAAAAAGTAGTGCGTCTTCGGCCATCGTTCTCGCAATCGTCGTCATCGGCGTTGCGATCTATTGCGCTGCGTATGGCCTGCAGACGCTCGCCTGGTACGAGGGGCACCACTGGACCGAAGAGAACCTGTGGCTCGCGGAGGTTCCGCAACCCCTGCCGGCCGCACCGGCGGCGCCAGCGAAAGGAACGCTTGTTAAGGCTTTCAACTATGAATTCACGGCTCCATGGACAGGGAAGACCACCCAGACTCCTTCGCTGGTGGGTGTGGTGATTCGTTTCGATTCCGGCCAGGCAATCTTCTTCTACGACCCCGAGACGCTTCTCGATTCGCTTCGCCAGATGAAATCCTCGAGTCCTCTGAAGTATCAGAAATTCGTGGCCGTGTTCGCCGATCATCCGATTGAATCGAATTATGGGCTGTACGAAGCGGTTTATGGTGTCGCGCCGTCGCAATTGTCGCCAATTATGATGAGCCGCGACGCAATGCGAATGAACGAACTGCTGATTTGGAAGCTTCAGTTCGGGATCGATCTGCGGGGTGGGCTATCGTCGTTTGCGTGGGGACCGAACCGAGGCTTTCAGTTCGGCGATCCCGCCAAAGGGCCTGCTGCTCTGCGTGTCTTTAATGACCGCGACCAGCAGTTCCGGTTCATCTTCACGGTCGCGCCGAACTCTGGCGCCCACATCACGCAGGACGATATCGCTGGCATCGTCGCCTCGTTCAAACCAGTTCCAATCCTGGAGCGCTAGAAAATTCGGCAACACGAACTAGGCGCGGGCGGCCGCGCCTGATGCGTTCAGCACCTTCTGATAGTAAGCCTCGTACTGGGGAATCACGTCGTTCGAGCAGTATTTTCGGCGCGCGTTGATTCGCGCTTGCTGGCCCATCGCTCGTCCTCGGTCGGGCATGGTCAAAATCTGCAGGGCGTACTTTCCACCGGCCGCCACGTCGCGCGGCGGAATCAGGTAGCCGTCGACGCCGTTCGTTACCACTTCGGGCAAGCCACCGACATCTGAGGCAATCACCGGAACTTCGCAGGCCATCGCCTCGAGTGCCGCGAGGCCAAATGATTCCAGGTCGCTGGGCAGCAGGAACAGGTCCGCCATTCCCAGCTTTTCGTGCACCAGATCCTGCTTACCGAGGAAGAACACATCCTTGGTGAGCCGCTTTTTTCGCACAATGTATTCAGCCGCGCCGCGGTCCGGGCCGTCACCCATCATCACGAGTTTCGCCGGAATCTTCTCGCGGACGAGCGCAAATATCTCCACCACATCCGTAACGCGTTTCACCGGACGGAAATTCGACAGGTGCATCAGGATGGGCTCGCCATTCGGGGCCCATCGCGCTCGTTCCGCCGGATCGTCGCAGCGTTTGTAGAGGTCACAGTTCACGAAGTTCGGAACCACTTCGATGGGACGCTTAATCTCGAAATCTTTCACCGTCAGATCGCGCAAGTAGTTCGAAATCGCTGTAACACCGTCGCTCTGTTCGATCGAAAATTTCGTGATGGGCAGATAGCTGCGGTCGTGTCCGACGAGTGTGATATCGGTTCCGTGCAGCGTGGTAATGAACGGCAGCTTCCGCGGCGCCGCCATCATCCGCGCAAGCAGGGCGCTCACCGAATGGGGAATCGCGTAATGAACGTGCAGCAGGTCGAGCGAGGCAGCTTCGGCCACCTCGTACATTTTCGTGGAAAGCGCCAGCGTGTACGGCGGGTGATCGAACAGAGGATACGACGTGACTTCCACTTCATGAAAATAAATATTCTCGTGCGGCGTGTTCAGCCGAATGGGCATCGCGTAGCTGATGAAATGGATCTCGTGACCGCGGGAAGCGAGCTCGATTCCGAGTTCGGTGGCCACCACACCCGACCCGCCGTACGTTGGGTAACATGTGATCCCTATTTTCATGGGCCCTCAAATGATAGACGCTGCTTTCAGACCCAGCAACCGGGCGAGCGTGCCGTCACCCACCAAATCGAACCGAGTGCGGTCGCTTGCGCCAGCATGATGCCGGATGCTAGCCTTCCTGCTCCTAATTAGACGAACGAGGCGTTCTCACGGTGCAGCGACTTTCGGGCAAAGTGGCCTTTATCACCGGCGGTGGGACCGGCATCGGGCGAGCCTGCGCGGCTCTCTTCGCTCGCGAAGGCGCGCGTGTGGCCGTAGCAGGACGCAGAAACGGACCATTAGAAGCTGCGGCTCGAGAGATTGAGGCTGCCGGTGGCAGGGCGCTGGCGGTTGCCTGCGACGTCGTGGATCGCAAATCGGTCGAATCCGCGTTAGCGTCCACGGTGAAACAATTCGGCGGCCTGCACATCGTAGTGAACAACGCCGGGGCCGTTGTCGTAGCCGCGGCCGATGATACATCGGACGAGGATTGGGAACGCGTGATCGCGACGAATCTCACTGGCACGTTTCTCGTCTCTCGCGCGGCATTGCCGCATCTTCGCGCAGCCGGGGGTGGCACGATCGTCAACATCGGATCCATTTTGGGCATTGTCGCCCGGAAGCAGCGTGCGGCTTACTGCGCTGCGAAGGCCGGTGTCACCGGCCTTACGAAAGCAATGGCGCTCGACCACGCGCACGAGAAAATCCGCGTAAATTGTGTGTGTCCATCGCTGATCGAAACCGAGTTAGGGCTCAAGTCCATCCGAGAGGCGCCTGATCCCGAGGCTGAGCGAAAGCGGCGAACTGAGGGAATTCCGCTGGGTCGACTCGGCCTGCCTGAAGACGTGGCGCAAATGGCGCTGTATCTTGCATCGGAGGAATCTGCGTGGGTCACGGGTGCAGCGTTGCCGCTCGATGGAGGTCTCACGGCTTACTGATATGAAACCATCGGCTCAAGCGATTGAAATGGCGACAAAGGAACTGCGCGCTCGCCTCAGCGAGACAAACACAGCAGCTCAATTTGGATTTGTGCTCGCGGACGCTGGTCGTGGCCGCGTCAAGATGAGCATGAGAGTGGATGAACGGCATCTGCAGGTACATGGAGTGGTGCATGGCGGCGTTCTCGCCGCGCTTGCAGATACTGCAGGTGGACTCGCGACCTACATGGCTTGCCCGCGAGGGACGCGCGTCGCGACAATCGAGATGAAAATCAATTATCTCGAAGCCGTGGAAGGCGGAACGGTGACCGCGGACGCGGAAGTAGTGCGGCTTGGCCGCCACATCTCAGTGGTCGACTGCGATCTTCGCGATGAGAACAGAAGGCTGGTTGGAAAGGCGCTGATGACCTTCTTCGTCGGTCCGTTTCAAACCAATCGGAAGCCGAAGCACAGGAAAACTCGCAAAGGCTAACTCACCGCGCGCACACCCGTTCATTGCCGGGAACAGATCGCTGACCAATCTTTTTACTCGCCTATTCGCTGTGCCCGTTTTGGCCGTTCGATCCACCGTGCGCTGCTTCTTCCCCATCCTTAAACAGGTACTTAATGCAGTGCTTATAAACGAGAAGATTCGGGCTGCCGTAACGAGTGATCTTGATGCAGTCGCGGTCGTACCACTCGACGGTGCCATGGAGCACCTCTCCGTCTGTCAAAACCACGGCGACGGGCGCATGCGACTGCATCTGTTTGACGTAATAAAAATTCTCTGCGTGTGTTTGTTCCGGCGGAGCCGGTTTTTTTCGCGGTTGTGGTTGTTGGGGCGCAGCCTGAACGGGCCGCGGCGCGAATTGCTGTTCCTTCACGTCTGTCAACGTAGGACGGAATAGCTTCCGATTCACCATAAAGCTCCTTACTGGGATCTGCTACTGTTATGACTATGCCGAAGCTAATTCGGTTGCAAATAAAGTTGACCAATCCAAAGAATCTATAATTGGCGGAAATGCGTTAGCGTGCGGTAAGCGAGGCGACGTAGGCGTCCAAACCCAATTGCCTGCCGATATTCCGTCTCGAGCGGCTTTCTAGACGGTCGAGGCCGTCTGTAGCGCGCACGACCCACTCCAGATTAATACTCTTGCTGAGGGTCTCCAACTCCCGCCGTAAATCGGGATTTTTCGGGAGACTGCTCTTGGGGCCTTGCGAAAACTCTAGTAAGTCGGTAAGCAGACTATAGAATAGCGCCAGAATATTTTCAAACGATTCTTTTTCTTGTTTGGCGAGCTGCGCCGTAGCCGCGAAGATTTCGCTGTAGTTCCCGGCATTCACAGCTTCCGAGAGCAGGCGCAGAACGCTTTTGCGAAGCCGCGCGGATTCTTCAAGATCGAGTTCGAGAGCGATTCCCGGACTCCCGTCGGAAAGCTGGGCGGCTAGTTTACGTTCAGCCGGCTTTGCGTTGGTGCGTTCCTTGAGAAATGATTCGATCGTTTCTGCAGGCACCGGCGCGAAATGAAATTGCAAGCAGCGTGAACGAATCGTCTGAAGCAGAGAATCAGGAGCGGGCGCGAGAAGAATGAGCGTCGCGCTATCGGGCGGCTCTTCAAGGATTTTGAGGAACACGTCCGCATCCGTCCAGCGCATTGTGTCGGCGCCATCGAGAATGAAGACGCGTCGGCGGCCTTGCGGCTTGAAATAAGCGGCACGCTGCACGGCGCGCAACTGACCGATGCGGATCATCGGACGTGCCACGGGAGTGAGGCGGCGGACGGGGTCGGGAACGATCAGCCAAACATCCGGATTCGGCTCGATGATCAGCGGCATGCGTTCGACTGCCGCGGCGTCGGCGCTTTCACCTCGCTCGGCGAGACCGGCCTGAATCAGCGGCGCAGGATCAGCGAGCGGCACCATACGCCGGCAGGAATCACACTCACCGCAGAAATCGTCTTTCAGGCGTTCGCAATTTGCAGCTTGCGCGAACATTCGAGCGAGCGCGTATTTGCCGATTCCACGCGGCCCCGTGAAGAGCAGGGCGCTCGGAACGCGTTCGCGCTTCAGCATTCCGCGCAGGGCGCTGACGATTCGCTCGTTGCCGAGAAATTCGTTAAATCCCATCTACGACCTCATGGCCGACAAAAATAGATAGTTCATCGCGTCGCTCGTTGCAATTTCAGGACGCGAGCCTCGATTGCGGCGAGAATTTCCGCCTGGATCGCGCCGGGAGAGCGAAGTGCGCCCGCGCTCACATCGAAGCATTCGATCTTCAACCAGTTGGGTTGCCGCGCGAGCTGATCGTAGACGTCCGCGGCGGCCTCCAGATGAGCAATGTTCGATTCGAGAATGTCACGCTGAAGCTTCGTGTATTCGCGCGCGCCTTTCTGGCCGACGAGGCGATGTGCTTCCGCAACCGGCACGCGCAGATAGATGACGAGATCCTCGGCGGGCAGCGAATAAATCTCATACTCGAGCTTCTTGAGCCATTGGATAAATTCGTCGCGATCTTCGTGCCGGACGCGGGCGCCCTGGTGCGCGAGATTCGATCCGATATAGCGGTCTGCGAGGATGGTGTGGCCGGTGGCAAGTTCCGATTCAATCTTGGGTTTTGCTTCGTAGCGATCGCCTGCATAGAGCAGAGCGGAGAAATGAGCGTCGACGGCGTCGAGCGGACCGAAATCGCCATTCAGAAAGCGCGCGACGAGCTTGCCGAAGAACCCGTCGTAGCACGGGAAACTGATCTGTCGAAGCAGGACGTTGCGCTCGGAGAGGGCGCGAGCGAGCATCTCGAGCTGCGTCCTTTTTCCGGAGCCATCAACTCCTTCGAGGACAATTAATTTTCCGCGCGCGGGCATGGAATTCAACGAGTCTAGCAGATTTTTGGGACCCCCTTTTACCGTAGATTGGAACTGGCCTCGGCGCCATGTTTTGAATAGCTTGCGAGCATTTCGAATCGCGGAACCGCAGATTAGAGTTGCCACGATATTTGACACGTTCGGCAAGCCTGCCCGCGCGAATCATTGAATCCATCTTCGCCATTCCCATTGTTTACCGCACTTGCGAAGGGGCTCTCGGTTCGTGGATATACGCTCCGTGAGGTGTTTGCTGATCCGAAGCTGAAGGCGAAAGCTGAGAAATATGTGTTCGATCACTTAGAGAAGGGCGGCTTCAAACCGAGGATCGACCGCGTCTTTCCGTTTTCGCAGATCGTGGAAGCGCATCGCTACATGGAGTCAAACGAGCAGATTGGGAAGATCGTGTTATCCGTTTAGTAATTTTCGGTGATGACGTTTCGATGTCGCTAGTCGAACTGTTTCTTGACCCAGACGTAGGCCGCCGTAGTCAGACTCGTCATGAAGAACAGAAGTACGCCGTCAACGAAGGCGTGGTAACCGATCGCATAGTTGCCGCCGCGCGTGAATATCTGAGCAGGCATATTCAATGCAATAAGGCCGCGGGTGATGAGAGCTAGCACCGCGCAAAGCAAACACAATCCGTAGCTTACACGCATGATGTGCTTTTCCATCCGTAATCTCCTAGTTTTCGAAAGTGGCGAGCCGACCGGATACTCTGGTTGTCCGGAGGGTACAACTCCAGGTAGTGGCAGTCAAACGCGTCTTGTGAAGCATCTGCTTTGGGACTACCCCGATTCTGAACTGGAACCGTTCTAAGGCTTCTCGTCGGGTGCTTCGCCCGGCAGGAGGATGCGGCTGGTCACGCGGAAGCGCTTGTAGTCTTTGTAGCGAACCGTCATGCGAATACGGATGTCACCTGAGGTGAAGTGGAGAACGTCGTCGGCGTGTGTGTAAGTAGGGAACCAGTAGTGGCCCTCGATGTTTTCGCGGTACGTTTCAAAGCGCGGGAAGAAGTTCTCATCGTTGCCCTTACGAATGTCGGGCACGGCTTTCCCGTAGGTCTTTACGATTTCGAGATCCTTGTCATCCACCCAGATCCGTCCCTGGAAGTAGCGTTGATTCTTCCTAATTTCCTTCGGCTTCACTTCGAAAAGATAGGCGGTGAGCTCGTCGACCTGCTGCCGCCCGACATAGGTGATGTCGTATTTGGGCAATTCATCGGTCGTGAGGACGAAGGGCTGGACGTTCTGCAGGTCAGCGAGGTCTTGTTCTGAGAGCGAGACGCGCTGGAGCGTCGAAGGAGGCGCGTAGGTCACCTTGTCGTAGCGCCTGCCGGAGGTGCTGAAGACGATGTCGCTCGTCATGCGGTATTCGCCGTCTGGCTGGCCGCCGGCGTCGACAGTTTGAACGACGAACGTTTGCGTGTAAGTGTAGTTGTTGCGTTCGCGCTTGAATTCGGCCTCGCGTTCAGCGAAGCGACGGATGATTTGGTCGACCGGAACGGCAGGCGGTTCGGTGGATATGGCGGAGGAGGATTGATCTGAAGGCGGGGCTTTTGGTTGCGTTTGCTGTGCGGCAAGCGAGGCAGAAAGAAACAGGAAAGCGGAAAGTATGAGTAGAGCTATCGGGACTAGGGCGTCGAATATTTTGAAAAATTGGGAGATGTGTCGCACGCTGTCCGGCTCCCGATGTGACACACGTTAGTATAGGAGTTTTTGCGCCGTGGGAAAATTGCTTTTGGGGATCGGCGAGGATTTGAGTTCGCTATTCTTCGTCGCCTCCCAGTTCTTCTTCTATTTTCATGTTTGATTCGGCAGTGAGCTCTGGAAGACCTGCACTCTTGAGCTGGTGATTCAGCGATGGAATGTCGGAGGAACGAAGCGCGTCCCAGCGTTTCATTGCGGCGGCGAAATCGCGCTCAATTGTGACGAGCGCTTGGTCTTGGGCGGGAGTAGGAGCAACGTCGGCCCGATCGATTTCGGCATAAAGTGCAGCAATGTTCCCAGTCACTTGAGCGAGCGTTGATTCGGCCGGAACGGGCGGCACGGGCGCCGCCGCGGGTGCGGGCGGCTTTTGCGTTACGGGTTCTGGGGCGGCCTCAAGCAGCGCGCTGAGTTTCTTGTCCAAGGCTTCGATGGCTGCTTTCATTGATTCGTTTGCGCGATCGGAGAGCTTTTCGAGCTGCTCGTGGACTGAGCGGGCGTGGCTGACTGCTTCTGAGCTGCGAGTCATCCTGTCGGCGAGGCTTGTCTGCATTGCAAAAAGCGCGCGAAGGCCCTCAAGCGGCGTTTTCACGCGCGGATCCATTCTTATCGTGAGCGGCTCAGTGACATCGGGTTTGAAGATGACCCGCTGCGCGCCGCCAGCGGCGGTGGTGGTTCGCACCCCAGGGACAGTGAGGCGAACGGAATAAATGCCGGGAAGCGCAAGCGGGCCAAGCGGGTGGCGCGGCGTGTCGTGTGGAACGGCGGAAATCGGGTATTCGTGACGCAGCGCGACGGGCGACGGATAGTGCAAATCCCAAACCCAGCGGTGCATGCCGGGTTCGGCCGAGAGAATCTTCTGAGGTCGGATCCAATAAAGAGGGATCAGCTGCTTCGCAATTTCTTCTTCGGTTTGATCCGGTCTGTCATCGCTTGAAAATTTGCGGACCAGCTTGCCTTGTGAGTCGAAAAATTCGAGCGTGACTGGACCAGACGGAGTTAGTGAGAGGTGATAGTCGATGATTGCGCCGTCGGGCGGATTTTGGGCGGCTGGCTCGTCGGGAGGCAGCGGAGTATCGGTATAGGTAGAGCGGCGAACGCGGAAAGCGGGCGCCGGTTTGAAGAGCAGGTTACCGGTATCGGCAGTATTCGCATCGATTTGGCGGAGCGGGGAGATGTCGTCGAGTATCCAGACCGAGCGGCCGTGCGTGGCGACGATGAGGTCGTCTTCGTAAATCCACAGATCGCGCATCGAGGTGTGGGGAAGATTGAGCTGGAGGGATTGCCAGTGATCGCCGTCATCGAATGAAACCCACACGCTCGTCTCGGTGCCGGCGAACAGCAGGCCTTTGCGGACAGGATCTTCGCGCACTGTGTCGACGGGAGCATTGTCAGGCAGGCCGGTAGTAATCAGCTTCCACGTCTTGCCACCGTCGTGGGTGCGGTAGATGTAAGGCTTGAGGTCGTCGATGCGGAAGCGGCTGACGGAAGCGTACGCGGACTGATTGTCGAAATGCGACGCAGAAATTTGCGTAACTTTGCTCCACGGAGTCAACTCAGGCGGAGTGACGTTAGTCCAATTTTTTCCACCATCGCGCGTCGTCCAGATGTAGCCGTCGTCTGTGCCAGCCCAGAGGATGTCCTCGGTACGGAACGAAGGAGCGAGCGCGTAGATCACGCCTCGCTGTTTATCGGCCTTGGAAACATTCTTCGGGTCTGCCGCGACCATCTCGCCGAGGCTGGGCGGAATTCCCGGATGCTCCCGCGTGAGATCCGGGCTGATGGTTTCCCAGTTATTGCCGCCGTCGGTGGATTTGAACAGAAAATTCGCTGTCGTGTAGAGAACGTGCGGATCGACCGGCGAAAACATGATGGGCTGCGTACGGTCCGTGCGGAATTTAGGATCGCGGAGCGGGATCGGTGTGACGTTCTGCACTTGACCTGTGCTCCAGTGATACTTCGAAACATCGTTCCGTCCGGCTCCGTAAATGATATCGGGGTTGAGCGGGTCAGGCGCAACATAGCCATATTCGATCGCGCCAATCGGATGCCAATCACGAAATGTGATTTCGCCATCGTTGCCGCGCGAAAGCGTGCAAACCGATCCGCTCTCCTGCTGCCCGCCGCAAACTCTGTACGGGAATTCGTTGGTCACGCTCACGTGATACATCTGCGCGGTTGGCTGGTTGTACCAGGAACTCCAAGTTTCGCCGCGGTTGACCGTGACGATCGCGCCTTGATCGCTAACGATGAGAATAATTTTGGGATCGAGTGGATTGATCCAGATGTTCTGGTAATCGTCGCCGCCGGGAGCGCCGCGGATGCTCGTCCAAGTTCTTCCGCCGTCTGTAGAACGGACCGTGACGATGCTGGTGCTATAAACAATATCAGGATTTTTCGGATCGACGCCGAGCATCGGGAGATCGCCGCCGCCGATGCGCATGGCAGGACGGCCGTCTTCAGTGGCACGTGTCCAGGTCTCGCCGGCATCGTCTGAGCGATAAACTCCCAGGCCTTTTCCTGAGCCGTACTCGCCGGGCTCTTGTGTGCCGGCGACTGCGTAGAGGCGGTTTGTTTGGCTTTGCGCGATGGCGAAATGGATTTGAATGAGGTTGTTCGGAAGACCGCTCGTAAGCGGGCGCCAGGTTTTGCCGCCATCAATGGATTTGAAAAGACCGCCATCCGTCCTTTGGTACTCGTTGTTATCTTCCCAAGGGCCTTGCCGCACGGACCACATCGACGCGTAGGCGATGTCGGGATTTGAGGGATCGAATTCGACTTGGTCGCCGCCCGTGTTTTCATTTTTGGAGAGAACCTTCGTCCAATTCTGCCCGCCGTCGGTGGAAAGATAGATGCCGCGCTCTTCGCTCGGTCCGTAAGGATGCCCAAGGACGGCGGCGAGCAGACGGTTCGGGTCGCGAGGATCAACAGCGAGGCCAGGAATTTGCTGGCCATTGCGCAGGCCGAGATGCGTCCAGGTTTTGCCGGCGTCGGTGGATTTATAAATACCGTCGCCGACGGAGAGATCGGGGCGAGCGAGACCTTCGCCGCTGGCGACGTAAATGATGTTGGGATCCGACGGGGCAATCGCGATTGCCCCGATTGATTGCGCCGGTTGCGAATCGAAGATCGGCCACCAGGCGCGGCCGTAATCGTTGGATTTCCAAACGCCGCCATTGACCGCGCCGATGTAGAAAACATTCGGTTGGCTTGGGACGCCGGCCAAAGC
>Ga0209625_1000095_pt1 | contig 20074 bp, 14 predicted proteins | sample JacPin_JW_Ref_M2_FD_187960 | JGI IMG/M metagenome (GOLD analysis project Ga0209625, IMG submission 187960) | Forest soil microbial communities from Algoma, Ontario, Canada - Jack Pine, Ontario site 1_JW_Ref_M2 (SPAdes) (version 2) | ecosystem: Environmental > Terrestrial > Soil > Boreal...
CATCGTCCGGCATTGCCGGGCTGGTTGACTTCAACGGCTCACTGACGTCGGATGGAAAACAGATGAGCTCGAAAGGAGCGGTGAAGACGACGAAGCTCAAATTATCGGCAGCTGGAAGCCCATCGACGGTTCCTGTGAACATCGACTACGACGCGGATTATCAACTGAAGCCACAGTCCGGCGTGCTGAAGCAGGGAGACATCCACGTGGGCAAAGCTCTTGCACGGTTGACCGGCGCTTTCAACGTCGCCGGAGAAACTGCGTCCGTGGGGATGAAATTAAATGGACAGGCTATGCCTGTTCCTGATCTGGAAGGAGTGCTGCCGGCAGTCGGCGTTACGCTTCCGTCAGGCGCGTCGCTGAAGACAGGATCGCTCGATGCGAACCTTGCGATCAATGGTCCAGTCGACAAGCTCGTAATCACCGGCCCGATTAATTTGACGAACGGGACGCTGGCGGGCTTCAGCCTTAGCTCAAAACTGGGAGCGCTTGGATCGTTTACCGGGCTCGGCGGTGGAAACAAGAGCTCGGACACCGTGATTCAAAGCTTGACCGCGAATGTGAGAGTAGAACCGGCCGGAACGCACGCGCAAAATCTCAACCTCGTGGTACAGGGAGTCGGCACGATTACGGGCGATGCCAATGTTGACGCAGCAGGAAAGCTCGACTGCAAGATGGTTGCTCATCTGTCCGGCGCGATGGGCGGGGTCTCGCAGATAGCTTCGCTGCCGTTTGGTGGCGGAGGCAAAGGGAACAGCGGTGGCATCCCGTTCAAAATTACGGGCACTACATCGAATCCTATTTTCGTTCCCGACGTCGCCGGAATGGCCCAAGGCATGGCAACGGGTGGCGCCGCTTCAATGCTTAACGGCGGCAAGGGAGCCACTGGTGCAGCGGGCGGTGCGGCGGGCGCGCTCGGCGGCTTGCTGGGCAAGAAGAAATAATTCGAGATCCAGTCCGGCGGTCTTAGGCATTCAATTCAAATGGGTGTGGTCTCGCGGAGATAGTGCGCGTTCGGTGTCTGCAAATAGATTTCGCATCGCGCGGATGACTATGCGAAACATCAACACGATTACGACCGTTGCAATAAGGACGATGGTAGCCGCGGCGTAAGGATGTTTGGTTGCGAGCCAGATCAGGAACACGACTGCCGCGTCTTCGCTAAGGCTTAGCGCGGCATTCGAAATCGGTTCGGGCGAGTGCAGGACTGCTGCGCGAGCAGCCGTCTTTCCGCCGTGGGCGGCGAGCGCGATCAGCGACCCGGCCAAGGTGGCCAGCAGTTGCTGCCATTGTGGTAATTGGGAAGTGGCAGCATAGGTGATCAAGGCTGCGACCGGCACGCGAACGAATGTCTGTAGTGCGTTCCACAGCAGGTCAAAGACTGGAATCTTATCGCCAACAAATTCGACAAGAAACAAGATCGCGCAAGCGCTGATTACGTACCAGCTTTCGACGATTCCGAGTGATGGTGGCAGCATCAGGACGTGGACGCGCGCTAGAACGCCGAGCATCGCGACCGTTGCATACACGTTCAATCCTGCAGAAAAACAAATCACAACCAGCAAGGCAGTCAGCGTGTGACCGTCGGGGACGAATGGCGAGAGCAGAGACGCGATCATGTTAATGTCCGATTCCTCCGCGTGAGTTGCGGCGGAGTCCGCTGCGCTGCTCGATCCTCGCCACCAGTTTTTGTGGCTATTGGACGTTGACGGAAAACGGTAACGAATGCGTTGCCAAACCCAGGGTGAGCGAGACGCTTGCGTTCGGATCGAGACCCACGGGCGTCCCGGGATCGTGAACGCCACCGCCGCCACCTCCGCCGCCGCAGGCCGCAAACGTGAGGAGGGCAGCAAATACGATGGCGCTGAGTACGAACTCTAATTTGCGTCGTTTGCGCAGCAATCCAAGCAGCGACGAAAATGCGAGTAGGCTGATCGCAATTGCGGTACCGATTCCGATCTCCGCTCCAGGAGAGTGCTGGTGCCGGTTTGGAGCGATGTTAGACGGCGCAGTCGTCGAGATCGTCAGCATCACGCTCGCCGTCGTCATTGTTGAGGTGAAGGTGATGCTCGTAGGCGACACGCTGCAGGTGCTTTCGGACGGCAATCCAGCGCACTGAGGGGCCAGATTGAACGTACCGGTCAGGCCGTTCATCGGCGAGAGGGTGAGCGATGTGCTGCCGGGTTGTCCGGGCTTAGCGATCGTGATCGACGCAGGATTCGCAACAATGGAGAAGTCAGGCCCAGGGTTCACAGTTACGTTGACTGCCCCGAAGGAAGTTTCGTAGTTTGTATCGCCCGCATAGGTAGCGACAATCGTTTGCTGTCCGGAAGGCAAAGATGTGGTCGCGCACTGCGCTTGGCCGTTGGCGATGGTGGCTGAGCATAGCGTCGTCACGGTGCTGCTAGACGTGAATCGGACGCTCCCGGTCATAGCAGGACCGCCGCTTTGCCCGGGAGTCACGGTAGCAGTGAATGTGATGCTCTGAAATTGGTTAATCGTGGAGGCCGAGGCTGTGACCGCGGTCACCGTAGAAATCTCCACGTCCGTCGTCGCAGCTGGAGACCTGGAACCAGCGTAGTTGGCATCGCCGTTATATTTTGCTGTGATTGTGTTATTACCCAGGGGCAGCATCGTCGTGGCGATGGTGGCGGTTCCACTCAACGCGCACGTTCCTTGGTTAATTGTTGATTGGATGTTCCCGCTCCCGATTTGTGTCGTTCCCGTAAAGAACGTGATCGTTCCCGTCGCAGGGTTTCCGCAGCTTGTGCCGTTTATAGAAGCAGAAATAGGAGTGAGAGATCCAAATGTGCTGACCGCCGGGACGGAGGGGGAGCTCGTGGTCGTAACCGCAGGCGTGATTGTGATGACAGTGGAAGCTGCGGGGCCAGCGGTGAAGCTTGCGTCTCCGCTATAGGTGGCCGTAATCGTGTGCTGACCTCCGCCGAAGGTGAAAACTCCACTTGGCGTCGCGGTGTTGCCTTGCGAGTTTAAAGCAAAGGGGCTGCCGGTGATTGGGGTGCCGTTGTCCTTGATTGTCACGGTACCGGTGGCGTTCCCGTTGCCCGACTGTCCAACGACGTCGGCACGGATATAAACGAAGGTGCCGTACGGTCCAGATGTAAAAGGAATTGGATTGCCGTTCGCATCTGCCGTCAGAGCCTTTACGGTGGTGGTGCTCGGCTCAGGCGAAACCACTACCGAAATGGGCGGCGTGGAGTCGCTGGCAGAGAAGGTGGAATCCCCGGGATAATGCGCGGTTACTGTGTAGGAACCGCCAGGGAGATCGCCCGTAGTGCCGGCAACGACGGCGCCATTTGTGAGAGGAAAACTTCCCACGCCCAAACCGGTGCTGGTCAACAGGGATACCGCTCCGGTGGGCGTGGGTGTGCCCGCGCCTGCTTGCGCGGGAGCAACAGTGACGTTTAGGCTAGCCGTCGCACCGTGAGTAATGGTTAAGGGTGTCGGCGTCATCGAGAGCGTCGTGGTGCTTCCCTTAGAGCCGATCGCTGTTGTTACCCACGCGTTAACAAGATTGGCCGCATTTACTGTGCCTAAGCCAGTGGCAAGGTCATAGCCAGCCGACGTCGGGTAGCCTGAGAGCACGCCGAATTGGTGCGACTTTATGTTGGTCTGGCAATCGGGGCTGCTTCCTGTGAAACAGGGCATCGCGATCGTACCCGAGGTCACGTCGTTGAAAACGCATGTGCTTGCGGGCGCTGTGCTCGAGTTGCACGCGGGGGCGGACTGCTGAGCCGCAAGCCGATACAGCGTGTAGTTAGGATTTCCCTGGCGTGAATTGGTCTTTTGAAGGACAAGCGCCATGATTCCGGCGAAGCTGGGTGCTGATGCCGAGGTGCCGCCCACACCTACAACGGTGCCATTGGGATCATTGGAATCGCAATAGGCGCCATTGGTGAGATTTTTGGAGCACATCACGTAGAAGTTGCCGTTGAAGCCGTCGCTCGCGAAAAGCGAAACGTCCGGGATATCGCGTTTACCATCGTTGGGCACCCCGGGTCCGGTTTGCCAGGAAGGTTTGGGATATCCACCCGAGCAGCTGGTGATGTCCTGGCCATCGCCCGTCGTACATCCGCTCTTTCCACCGCTGCCGCCGATTGCGATATCCGCGAATGGGATTTGGGGGTTATTGCAATTGGCTTCGACATTCGTGCTGCCGGTAAAAGTGGACCACTCGGAATTGGTACAGGAATCGTTCCAGGTGGTCTCCGGAATGTACCCTTTGGTGGAGGATTGGTGTGCGTCGTTGGTAGGATTCCAATACGTTGTCGGGTTACTCAGATCATTGAAGTCGGTTCCGCCCACTGCCACCGTATACGGCGTCGAAGCAAAGCCGGTAACCTGCAAGCCGAATTGCGCCGGCTCGCCAGGGTCGCAACCGGCCGAGCCGCTGTCGCCGCTCGCAAGAAACACGGACATGCCCTGCGCGGCGGCCTGCTGCCAAAGTTGATTGAAAAATTGATTGCCCGCAGTTCCGAGCGCGGCCTCGCAGATTCCGTAGCTCTCACTGACAATTGGCGCGACATTGTGATCGACGATATATTGCGCCGAGAGGTCAACTCCGAGAGTCGAGTCCGTCGTCGCGTCAATCACAAGCTTAATCGTCGCATTGGGAGCGACTGCGCCTGACCATTCGACGTCGAGGTCCGCTTCGATCTCATCTTGCTGAACTCCTGGATCGGGGCCGTCGATAATGAAAACAGGATCTTTCGCCACTATGCCGAATAGGCTGCGAAACTTTTGGACATCCTGAATATCGATGTCGGTTTCGCCCACGATTGCGATCGTCTGTCCAGTGCCGTCGATTGCGGGCGTCGCGTTCCAAAGCGGCGAAACATTGTAGATTTTGGCAAAGTCGTACGGACCCACGCCGTAAAAGGTAACGTTTGCGAAAAAATTAGGAAGGGTGAAAAGCGTCCCCGCCGGTGTGAGCGCGCTCGACCCCTTCGATCTTTTGAACGCGCCGACCACGTGGTTCATCGGATTTCGAGGGAAATTATGCAGCGTGAGGATACCGGCGACGGCGGGCACGAGCGCAGTTGGAATCTGGGGATCGCTGGCGTTGGCCCAGTGGTCCTTTCCGTTCACGGAGTACTTGTGAATCTCGGTATGAAATGCGTTTTGCACCTGGGCGGCGGTACCGGAAAATTCGATTACCGTGCGGCCATTTGAAACGTGCGCGATCTGGAAGCCTTGACGCTGAAGCCATGAGGAAATCGCTTGGATATCCTCGTCGGCGGGGCCGAATTGCTGGCCGAACTGCTCGGGCGTCAGCCAGACATGATAGTTCGGCGATGACTTGTCCTGTTGGTGGTCGAGCAATGCTTCGAGCGCGGCTTCCAGTTCAGGGCTGCGCTTCAGCACAAGCAACATCCGCTGCATGGGCAAGCTCGCCGGAGCGGCACCGCGGTCATATTCGGTACGGGCGAGCGGATACCTGTTGCCACGCAGGACGGTGAGCTTCGATTCTTCGACGGGCTGCGTGACGAGGGCTCGCTTGGGACCTGCCTGACCGGCGCTGAAGAGCGGAGACGTCGCTGCGAGCAGCATCATCACAGTAGCGCGCAGCAAGCTGCGGCGAAGAGACTCGAAGACACTGCAACTCACGAGGGCTGGGAGCCTCATAGCTTCACCTAGTTTTAATTTGGAAGACTAAGGCTTTATTTATAACAGGCGTATAGTTCGAATCAAGTATTAAATAGGTGATATGAGATGAGCCATGTCCTCTTCGCCGTCCTTCGCGGCCAATTCCCAGCTCAAAGTTGAAGGATTCTATCGCATCTGGCGAAGGACGTACTGCAGAATCCCCCCGTGCCGGTAGTAGGCGACTTCGAAGGGAGTGTCGACACGCGCGATGGCGGTAAAGTGCTTTTCCTTGCCTGAGGTGTTGCGGGCGCGAACTTTCATTTTTTTGCGGGGCTCGAAATTGTGAGCAAGGCCATCAATTTCGAAGATTTCGAGGCCAGTGAGGCCGAGTGTTTTTGGAGTCTCGCCGGGGAGGAATTCGAGCGGCAAAACGCCCATGCCGACAAGGTTCGAGCGGTGGATGCGCTCGAAGCTTTCAGCGAGCACGGCGCGAACGCCGAGAAGAATCGTTCCCTTGGCAGCCCAATCGCGCGACGAACCCGAGCCGTATTCCTTGCCGGCAATGACGATAAGCGGAACATGCTCGTCGCGGTATTTCATCGCGGCGTCGTAAATGCTCATTTTTTCGCCACTCGGCTGGTGAATCGTCCAGCCGCCCTCGGTACCGGTTGCGAGCATGTTCTTCAGGCGGATGTTCGCGAACGTGCCGCGCATCATCACTTCGTGATTGCCGCGACGCGCGCCATAGGAATTGAAGTCCTTCGGCTGAACCCCGTGTGTGATCAGGTATTTTCCTGCCGGAGTGTCCGCCGGAATCGAGCCGGCAGGAGAAATATGATCGGTTGTAACGCTGTCGCCGAGAACTGCGAGCGCGCGCAAACCGTGGAGGTCGGCGAGTGGTCCCGGTTTCTCGGGCATTCCTTCGAAGTACGGGGGATTCTTGATGTAGGTGGATTTCGGATCCCATGCGTAGAGATCGCCTTCGGGAATCGGGAGCGCGCGCCAGTGTTCGTCACCGGTGAAAACGTCCGCGTATTCCTTGCGGAACATTTCGCTCGTAACTGAATCGCGCATCGCAGTTTCGACTTCCTGAGGCGTGGGCCAAATATCGCGGAGGTAGACGGGCTTGCCGGATTTGTCGCTGCCAAGCGAATCGTTGACGATGTCGATGTCCATGCGGCCGGCGAGCGCGTAAGCAACGACGAGCGGCGGCGAGGCAAGATAATTGGCGCGGCAGAGAGCGTTGATGCGGCCTTCAAAATTGCGATTGCCACTGAGGACGGAAACGGCGACGAGGTTGTTGTCCTTGATCGCTCTTCCGATGGCTTCAGGCAACGGGCCGCTATTTCCAATGCAGGTCGTGCAGCCATAGCCGACGAGGTGGAAGCGCAGCTTCTCGAGATACGGCCAGAGACCGGCTTTCTCGATGTAATCGGTGACAACTTTCGAGCCAGGCGCGAAACTGGTTTTGACCCAAGGCTTGGAACTGAGACCGCGCTCCACGGCTTTTTTCGCAAGCAGTCCTGCGCCCAGCATCAGTGAGGGATTCGAAGTGTTCGTGCAGCTTGTAATGGCGGCGATCACGACGGAGCCGTCGGCAAGATCAAAATTGTCGCCATTGTTCTTTACATTGACGTGTTTTGGCGCTGCGCCTGCCAGAGATTTTTCGAAGGACGTCTTCGCCTGCGTCAGCGGAACGCTGTCTTGAGGGCGCTTCGGCCCAGCCATCGTTGGGACGACTTTTGCGAGGTCGAGTTCGAGTCGGTCTGAGAAAATTGGATCGGGAGTCTGGTCCGTGCGGAACAGGCTTTGTTCCTTGGTATAGGCTTCAACGAGCCGAACTTGGTCTTCGCTGCGGCTGGTAAAGCGCAGATATGCGAGCGTTTCCGCGTCGACAGGGAAGAAACCCATCGTCGCGCCATACTCCGGCGCCATATTCGCGATCGTGGCGCGGTCGGGCAGCGTGAGGCTTGAGAGGCCTGTGCCGTAGAACTCGACGAATTTTCCGACGACGCCTTTTTTGCGCAGAATTTCGGTGATTGTGAGGACAAGATCGGTGGCTGTCGCCCCCTCGGGCAAACGTCCGTGAAGTTTGAATCCTACGACAGCCGGAATCAGCATCGAGAGCGGCTGGCCGAGCATGGCTGCTTCGGCTTCGATGCCGCCGACGCCCCAGCCGAAAACGCCGAGGCCGTTGACCATCGTCGTATGCGAATCGGTGCCGACGAGCGAATCGGGAAAAGCGGTCCACGCACCATTTTCCTGCTTCTTGAAAACGACGCGCGCGAGATATTCGAGATTCACCTGGTGGCAGATGCCGGTGTCCGGCGGAACGACTTTAAAATTCTGAAAGCCTTTCTGACCCCAGCGCAGGAACGCGTAGCGCTCGATATTGCGCTTCATTTCAAGGTCGGCGTTGAAGAAAAACGCGCCCGCGGTGCCAAACTGATCGACTTGCACGGAATGGTCGATGACGAGCTCAGCGGGCAGGAGTGGATTGATTTTCTTTGGATCGCCGCCGAGATGGCGCATCGCGTCGCGCATAGCGGCAAGATCCACGACGGCTGGAACGCCCGTGAAATCCTGAAGCAGAACGCGAGCGGGCATGAACGAGATTTCTTTTTCGCTGGCGCCGTCGGCGCTATTGGGGTCCCAGGTAGCAAGAGCATGAACGTCTTCGGGATGAACGAAGCGATCGTCTTCGTGGCGAAGGAGATTTTCGAGAAGCACTTTCAGCGAAAACGGCAAGCGTGAAGGCTTGCCGATGCCGGAGCGCTCGAGCGCATCGAGGCGGTAGATTTCGAACGATTCGCTGCCAACTTTCAAAGCGGCGCGAGTCGTGAAGGAGTTCTTTGGCGATGGGCTCATGCTGTGTCGAAGGCTCCTGTATGAGTAACAAGATATTGTAACGCAGGCAGTAACCGGCGAAGCGTGACATAATTTCATGCGGACCTGCGAATGAATATTGTGCTGATTTCGACTTACGAATTGGGGCGACAGCCGTTTGGGCTAGCTTCCGCGGCGGCGTGGCTGCGCGCAGCGGGTGCGCGTGTTACATGCGTCGATTTGTCGCATGAAACTTTGCCCGAAGATGCGGTCAGAGCGGCCGACTTAGTGGCATTTTACGTCCCGATGCACACGGCGACGCGGCTCGCGGTGGCGGCCCTGCCTGCGGTGCGCTGGCTGAATCCAAAAGCGCATCTGTGTTTTTACGGTTTGTATGCTCCGGTGAACGAACCCTATCTGCGCGGATTAGGTGTAGAGACAATTCTTGGCGGCGAATTCGAGGAAGGCATGCGCTCACTCGCTGAGAGGCTGAGCGGAAAGAACCCGCCCGCAGGGACAGACGAGCAGCAAGAACCTGTGATTTCGCTTGCGCGACAGAAGTTCATCACGCCTGACCGAACCGGAATGGTGGCGCTCGAAAAATACGCGCGGCTGGTAATGCCGTCGGGCGAGGCACGAACCGTGGGATACACGGAAGCGAGTCGCGGGTGCAAGCATTTATGCCGACACTGCCCCGTTGTGCCGGTTTACAACGGTGTGTTTCGGATCGTTGATCGCGAAGTGGTAATCGCAGACATTCGGCAGCAAGTTTCAGAGGGGGCGCAACATATCACTTTTGGTGATCCAGATTTTTTCAATGGCATCGGACACGCGATTCCGTTGGTCGAGGCGTTGCATCGGGAATTTCCCAAGGTCACGTATGACGTGACGATCAAGGTAGAACACTTACTGAAACACTCGGAATGCCTTGCAAAGCTGCGCGACACGGGATGTTTGTTCGTGACGAGCGCGGTGGAAAGCATCGACGATACAGTGCTGCGTCAACTAGATAAGAATCATTCGCGTGCGGATTTTTTGCGTGTTGTCGAAATGTTCCGAGAAATTGATTTGGTGCTGCAGCCAACGTTTGTGCCATTCACGCCGTGGACGACGATCGAGGGCTATTGCGAATTGCTGGAAATGTTGCGCGAGCAGGAGCTTGCCGGGAATATGGCACCAATTCAGCTTGCGATTCGATTGCTTATTCCGGCGGGTTCGCGGCTGTTGGAACTCGATGAGATTCGGCGAAATGTCGCGACGTTTGATGAAGCGGCACTCGTGTATCCGTGGAAGCACGCCGATCCCCGGGTGGATCATCTGTGCGAACAGATTCAGGGAATCGTGCATTCGGGCGAAAAGATGAAGCGCGATCGCACTGAGATTTTCGAACGAATAGAAGATGCGGCGTTCACGATAGCGAACGGCGGGCTTACTCGGAGCGCTTTGCCGGCATTGCCATCGCGGGCGGCGATCCCGCATCTTAATGAGCCTTGGTACTGTTGAGCCGAGCCCACCGGGGACCAGTTGGTTCCCATCGTGGAGGCGAGAAGAAAGACGCGGCAGGCAGACACGTTTGTGTGATGTAGTCGGGTGAGCCTCAAGTTAAGACTGAACTGATGAACATTGATGAACGCAAATAACACAGGACACGGCGATGAGAGACGCTCGAAACGCGTGCTAATACTGGCGAGCAAGCTCGGTTATCAGACTCGCGGATTTGCAGAAGCGGCGGCGAAACTCGGGATCGAGGTGAGGTTTGGCACTGATCGCTGCCATAAACTGGAGGATCCTTGGGGCGACGAGGCGCTCGCGCTTCAATTCGAGAAGCCACGAGACGCTGCGAAAGAGATCGCAAAGACTTTCAGCGGCGGCGGCGCGGTGAGTGAGAAAGCGATTGATGCGGTGATCGCTCTAGGCGACCGGCCTACGCCGACGGCAGCGTATGCGGCGGAGGCGCTGGGGATTGCCGGGAACCCGCCGGTAGCAGCGGAAAATTGCCGGAGCAAGTTACGGCAGCGCGAAGTGCTTCGTGCGGCGGGCATTCGCGTACCGGACTTCTTTTCGTTTTTGGTTTCAGACCACTTGGCTGATGTGCTCACGCAAGCGAAATTCCCATGCGTCGTGAAACCGCTTTCGCTTTCGGCGAGCCAAGGTGTGATACGAGCGAACAATCCGGATGAATTTGCCGACGCTGTCCGGCGGATTCGGCTGTTGATGGAATCTCCAGAGATTCAGGTGCTCCGCGAGCCGGAGCGTGATCGGCTTTTGGTCGAGACGTATATCCCCGGACGCGAAGTGGCAGTCGAAGGGCTGATCGACCGCGGACGGCTGCGTGTTCTGGCAATTTTCGACAAGCCCGATCCGCTCGAAGGGCCATATTTCGAAGAGACAATCTACGTGACGCCATCGCGATTACCGGCGGAGACGCAAAAGGCAATCGAAGAGTGCGCAGGAAGGGCGATTGGGGCGCTTGGCTTGACAACGGGTCCCGTGCACGCGGAATTTCGAGTGAACGAAAGTGGGCCGTGGATACTGGAAATTTCGCCGCGACCTATCGGTGGGCTGTGCTCGAGGGCGCTTCGCTTCGGCCCGGACGGCGTGTCGCTCGAAGAGTTGCTGCTGCGTCATGCCCTTGGGATAGCGGAAAGCGATTTGGAGCGCGAAGAAGCTGCTAGCGGCGCGATGATGATTCCGGTGCCGCGGAGCGGAATCTTTGAGGGAGTCGACGGGATCGGGGAAGCAGAAAAGGTTGCGGGTGTGATAGAGATTCGAATCACGGCGCGGGTGCATGATTACGTGGCAGCTTGGCCGGAGGGATCGAGCTATTTGGGATTTATTTTCTCGCGGGCTGATTCGCCGGCCGGCGCGGAAGAATCGTTGCGCGCGGCGCACGGGAAATTGCGGTTTCGATTCTCTCCGCGACTACCGGTGGAGCATCCTGTGAATCGGAAAATCGGAAACTGAAGTGGCCGTGGCTATCGTGCGCGCTAACCTTTCGAATGCTGAGGAACGTAGCCTTCGGGTAGTTTGGCGCCTTCGCCAAAGAAAAACTGCTCCATCTGCTCTTCCATGATTTTCTGTGAACTGGGATCGAGAGGATTCAGGCGGTACTCGTTCATGACCATTTTTGAGTGCTCGAGCCACATTTTCCAGGCGTCTTTAGAGACATTCTCGTAGACGCGTTTGCCGATTTCGCCTTTCCAGGGTATGCGGTCGAGGCCGGGTAGTTGGCGACCGAATTTAACGCACTGAACCATGCGGCCGCCTTGCGTCGCAGGCTGCGGTGCGGGTGATACCGGCGTGTTGTCTGCGCATTTGTCGTCGGCCACGAGAGCCTCCTGAGCAGGTAGCGAAGAGTTACAATCCCAAGATACTTCATTCACCTGTAAAATTCCAGCAAACGCCGAACTGAAACTTGCGAGTGAGTGCAAACATCCGATGAAATCGTGGCGGCCGCTTGCGGTCTGGACACGATGTAGAGAGAAAGATAGACTCGCTTCTCCACGCATTCGAGGCTTCCGGAGACCATTATGAATACCCGCGCAACAGAAACGGTTGAGCTGCCCCAAACGGATTCTTATTACTGCGAAGTTCCGAATGATCCCTGCGCGATCGTGATGTTTGGAGCGTCCGGCGATTTGGCACGGCGAAAACTGCTGCCCGCGCTTTACGACCTTGCTGTGCACGCGTGCTTGGCGCCGCGGTTCCGTTTGCTGGGGTATGCACGAACAGAGATGAGCGATGACGATTTCCGAAAACGGGCGGGAGAATTCTTGCCGAAAACAGCGGGGGGCGACGGCGAAGGCGGTCAAGGCAAACTCGATGAGTTTCTGAAGCACTTGCAATACTTCAGCGGTAACTATGACGATCCCGCCGCGTTTCAGCGGTTGTCTCAGCGATTGGAAGAAATCGATCGCGAAGCGGATCTGCATGGAAATCGGCTTTTTTATCTTGCCACGCCGCCGGACGTCTATTTGAAGATCATCGAGCAGATCGGTAAGGCGGGGCTCGCTAAACCCAAAAGCGACAAATCGTGGACGCGCGTGATCATCGAGAAGCCTTTTGGACACGATAAGGCGTCGGCGGTGGATTTGAACGCGAAGGTGCTGAACGTATTCAGCGAAAATCAGGTTTATCGGATCGATCACTACCTGGGCAAAGAGACGGTGCAAAACATGCTGGTGTTCCGGTTCGGCAACGGAATTTTCGAGCCGCTTTGGAACCGGAACTATATCGATCACATTCAGATTACGGCGGCAGAATCGCTGGGAGTGGAAAGACGCGGGGGATTTTACGAGAACACGGGCGCATTGCGGGACATGATTCAGAGTCACGTGCTCCAATTGACGTCACTCGTAGCGATGGAAGCGCCGGCAACGTTCGACGCAACGGCAGTGCGAAACGAAAAGATCAAAGTGCTGCAATCGATTCGCCAGTTTTCTGCGGAGTCGATTTGGAAATTGGTCGTGCGAGGCCAATACGGGCCGGGAACCGTGGGTGGAAAACAGGTGCCGGGTTACCGGCAGGAGCCGGGTGTGAATCCGAACTCGGCGACCGAAACGTTTGCTGCGCTCAAGGTTTACGTCGACAACTGGCGGTGGAGCGGCGTGCCGTTTTATTTGCGCACGGGAAAGCGGCTCGCGCGGCCGGATACCGAAGTCGCGATCGAGTTCAAAAAAGCGCCGCACATGGTTTTTCAAGGCGAAAACGTGGAATCGAATTCGTTGGTGCTAAACATTCAGCCGGACGAAGGGATTTCACTTTCATTTGGCGCAAAGGCCCCAGGCGGACACATGCAGATACGCCCGGTAAAAATGGACTTCAGGTACAAGCAAGCATTTGGCGGCGGCTCGCGCGATGCATACGCGACTCTCATCAACGATTGTATACGGGGCGATGCGACGCTATTCGATCGCGCGGACAGTGTCGAAGCAGCGTGGGCGCTCGTGGACCCAATTCTCGACGCATGGCAAAAGAGCCCACCGCCACCGTTTCCCAATTATCCAGCGGGAAGCCAGGGGCCGAAAGCTGCCGATGATTTGATCATTACCGATGGACGCCACTGGCGGCCGTTGTAGGCTGCTACCCATACCCAACTAGGGCGATACAATTCCAAGCGCTTTTTACGGCGGAGGATCCTCGATGATTCTTGCGGGCGACCTGGGTGGAACGAAGTCCAATCTGGGTCTATTCGAGATTCAAGCGGGGAAGCTCGCGACCATCTGTACCAAACGATATGCGACGCAGGAACACAAAGGCCTCGAAGAAATGGTTACGGATTTTCTTGGCGTGACAAAAGCCAAAGTGACGGCAGCGTCGTTCGGGATCGCGGGGCCTATAGTGCAGAATCGGGTCCATGCAACGAATTTTCCATGGATTGTGGACGGCGCAGCCATGGCGCGGCACCTGGGGTTAAGTCGCGTACGTTTGCTGAATGATTTGGAGGCTGCAGCGTATGGGATTGGGGTGATGGAACCGGACGATCTAGAGGTCATTCATCCCGGTGTCGCCACCCCGGAGGCGAACCGCGCGGTGATCGCGGCAGGAACGGGCCTGGGCGAGGCTCTTCTTTTCTGGGACGGCAAACAGCATGTGCCGATGGCCACAGAGAGTGGTCACGCGGATTTTGCGCCTCACACGGAGCAGCAGGCGGAGCTGTGGGAATCTTTGAAGAAGCGAGAGGAATTTGTGAGTGTTGAAATGATTTTATCGGGCGGGGGATTTAAACGCGTTCATGAATTTCTGGATCCGTCCGTTCGTCACGACCTCGACGTGCCTGGAATCGATCCAGCGCCGGGCATCACGGAGCGCGGGCTTTCCGGCGAGTGTCCGGTGTGCGCGGCGACGCTTGATTTGTGGGTGGATATTTATGGGTCGGAAGCAGGAAATTTGGCGGTGCGAGCGATGGCACGCGGCGGGATTTTTGTGGCGGGTGGGATCGCGGTGAAGGTTTTGCCGAAGATGACGAATGGCCGGTTTGCGGCGGCGGTGAAGGATAAGGAAAAGATGGGCGCTTATCTGGAACAGATTCCGGTGGTGGTGGTATTGAATGAGAAATGCCCGCTGATGGGTGCGGCATACGTGGCCTGGAAGGGTCTGTAAAAAGCTAAGCTCACTGGCACGCGGGGTGGACCAACGCTGCTGAAACACACAAGAAAAGTTACGCTGCTTGGCGGGTTTTGCTCTTCTTGAAGTGGAGTTTCTTCCTGTAATGAAAGAGGATGTACAAACCCAAGATCACTGACACGGCGATAAACGTGATCAGGATTGGTTTCGCGTGATTGGTGATGATCGTAAGAATCAATCGGCCATAAAAGGCGCTTAAGCACGCAAGGATAGTAAATCGAATCGCGCGGCCGATCGCAAGCGCAGCCAGGAACTTATTGCGCGAATATTGCAAGGCGCCCGCCGCGATCAGAAATGGAACCATCGGCGCCGGCGGCGGAAGAATCGCGGGAATTAGAACTGCGCCAAACCCCCACTTCTCGAACGTCTTCGTCACTTTGTTGATTCGCCGGCGGGAAAATCTGCGCTCCATCGCGCCTTTCCCCTGGCGTCGCGCGATGCGATAGGTGACATAACCACCGACGACGGAGCCGATCGTAGCCATCAGTGCGTAGTAAGGCCACAGCTTGCGCTGGTTCGCGGAAAGAATGATTGTCAGCGCGTCCATGCTGCCGGGCACGGGAATCACCGAGTTGTCGATCAGGCCCAGAACAATCAAGCCCGGACCGCCTAGGTGATGCAGCCAGTGAAAAATTTCACGGGCGGGCTTCGCGAATTCGATGGTTTTATAGGTCAGCATCGGCTTCTAACTGCCAGAATAAACCGAAACCAGTGCTTCCGCAGTTGATTTCATTCAAAGTAAAGGTGCGAAAGATTGCGTAAGATGAGCTCCGGTACAAACCCATTTCGGTATCAGGAATTACGGCGGGATTTAGCCCGGAATTGTCTGGATGTTTGATTGACATTTCTTGTCATCGCCAATTCTCTCTCATTGAAAAGACGGATAGCTACGACGTGCGGTTTCAGTATGAAACCTGCGTCAGCGCTCGGCGGGATGGTATTATCCCCGCCGGATTTTGCCACTGCATGAAACATGAAAACGATCGAGCAGCTTGAGGTCCAAACTGCGGCGCTGGAACTGAAACGCGAACTGGGAGTCGGCTCAGCGACAGCATCCGTCGCAGGCGAAATGATCGCCGTGGGGATTTTTCTCACTCCCGCAGGAATGGCAAAGGCGCTCGGCTCGCCCATGTGGCTGCTGATTGTGTGGGTGACTGTAGGCGCGATGTCGCTTAGCGGAGCGCTGTGCTACGGCGAACTCGCGGGGCGATTTCCGCGGGCAGGCGGAACGTATATTTTTCTGTGGGAATGTTATGGCGCGAGGGTCGCGTTCCTGTTTGGATGGATGTGCTTGCTTGTAATGGAGCCGGGTTTAACAGCGGCGTTTGCGACGGGTCTTGCGGGGTACGCTGCATATATTTTTCACTGGTCGCCGATGCAAATAAAGCTCGGAGCCATGGCTGCGATTTGGGCATTGTGCGCGGTGAATATGGTCAGCCTGAGGATGAGTGCTGGATTTCTGCGCTGGATAACATGGCTGAAGTTTCTCGTGATTGGGATACTCGTATTTTGGGCAATCGCCTTCCGGCTGGGTACGTGGTCGAATTTTGTGCCGTTTGCTATGCAGCGTCCGGGAGCTTTACCACTGGCCCCGGCCCTGGGAATTGCAATTGTGTCGGCGTTCTTTTCGTTTGGCGGCTGGTGGGACGCAGCAAAAATCGCGGGCGAAGTGCGCGATCCGGAGAAGACCTTTCCGCGCGCGCTGACACTAGGAGTTCTATCTGTGACCGCGGTTTACATTCTCGTGAGCGGTGTGTTCTGGTATCTGATTCCTTTCGACAAAGTCACATCGGACGGGGCGGTCGTCGCAATGGCCGGCGCGGTGCTTTTCGGCCCGTCGGGCGGAATCATCGTCTCGGCGATTGTGGTCACGTGCGTTCTGGGCAGTCTTTCAGCGGTGATCATGTCGTCGCCTCGGCTCTACTATGCGATGGCGACGGATGGACTTTTCATCCCAGCGGTGGCGAAAACCCATCCGCGATTTGGCACACCCGCGCGAGCCGTAGCGATTCAGGGAATTCTGGCGACGGTGCTCGTGGCGGTTGGGAGTTTTCAGCAGATTGTGTCTTATTTTCTGTTCGTCACGGTCGCGTTCATCGGCCTTGCGGTAGCGGGACTGTTCGTTTTGCGGAGGCGATGCCAGCCGCTCGATGGCGCGGTGGCAACTCCCGGGTACCCCGTGACGCCACTCGGCTTTTTGCTTCTGACAGTAATTATGCTTGCGCTACTTGCGACGCATAACCCGCGAGAAGCGCTAACAGGAAGCTTAATAGCACTGGCTGGCCTGCCGGTTTTCGAATGGGTGAAGAAAATCACACCACGCAAAACCGCGGCCATCTAACGCCCAAGGAGGGCATTCCTTGTACCGGCACCGTGCGTTCGACGCAGCGGATAGAATGTGATTGACTTAATTCCATAGATAGTGCGAAGAATTGTTGAAGGTCGTTTTCGAGGATTGGGAGCACATGAGCCTCAAGGAATATCGCGAGAAGCGGCGGTTCGGGATTACGCCGGAGCCGGCCGGGAAAAAAGACGGTAAAGCTCAAAAGAGCCCGTCGCGAATCTTCGTCGTGCAGAAACACCGAGCCACACAGTTACACTACGATTTCAGATTGGAGTGGAACGGCACACTGCTTTCTTGGGCAGTCCCGAAAGGCCCTTCGCTCGACCCTACCGTGAAACGGCTGGCGATGCAGGTGGAAGACCATCCAATCGAATATGCAAACTTTGAAGGGGTGATACCCGCTGGAGAATACGGTGGGGGAACTGTGATGATTTGGGACAAGGGAACTTGGGAGCCGGAGCAGCCCGATCCACAGGCCGCGCTGGAAAAAGGCGATCTGAAGTTCACACTCCATGGGAAGAAGCTGAAGGGATCGTGGGTTCTGGTTCGGACGCGCGGCTTCGGTAGCAGCAGCAAGCCTTCATGGCTGCTTATCAAACACCGCGATCAGTATGCCTCGACGGAAGATATCACTGAAACCCAGCCAAGATCGGTCGTTAGCAATCGTCTCCTAGCGGATGTTGCGCGCGATAACGGCGGCAATGTCGAACTCGCAGCCACCGGCGATCCCATCAGCAAGGCAAAGCCCCGAAAAACAACTTCCAAACGCGCGAAGCCAGCGGCTCAAGCAACACCTCGCAAGCGGCGAGCGTAGGGTCCGAGTATCATCTGTTTCTGTTCATGCTGAAATCCTAAGGAGCCGCTACCCCGCATGACCGATCGAATTCCATTTCGCGTTCAACCCATGCTGGCGACTCTTGTGCGCAAACCATTCGACAAGCCGGGATGGGTTTACGAGGAGAAGTATGACGGTATTCGGATCCTAGCGTATAAGGAGGGGAAGAATGTCCGACTGCTCTCGCGAAACGACATTGACCGGACGAAAGGCTTTCCGAAAATAGTCGATGCAATCCGCACGTTAAAACCCTCGACACTGCTACTGGACGGCGAACTGGTCGTGTTCGATAGCAAAAATGTGTCGCGCTTTCAGCTGCTGCAGCAAGGAAAGGGTGAAGCTGTTTACGCGGTCTTCGATTGTTTGTACGACCAAGGAAAAGATCTTCGTCGTCGGCCACTTTCGGAGCGGCGAGCCGCAATGGAGAAATCGCTTCGCCCGCCGGGAGTTTTGATTCCGTCACGCCGTCTGGCTGCCAATGGCCTTGACGCCTACCGTGAGGCGAAGAAACACGATTTTGAAGGCTTGGTTGCCAAGGATGCGTCGTCACCATACGTCGAAGGCCGGTCGACAAATTGGCTGAAGGTAAAAGTTCACCAGGAAGATGAGTTCGTCATCGCAGGCTTTACAAAGCCCTCTGGTGCTCGTAGACATTTTGGCGCTCTGCTGCTAGGTGCCTATCGGGGCGGAAAACTGCATTATGTGGGCAAGGTGGGAACGGGCTTCAACGAAAGTCTGCTTGCTTCCCTGTCGAAAAAGTTTAAGCCCTTAAAGATTGATCGGCCGCCGTTCGTGGATCCACCACGCGAGCGCGACGTCACCTACATCGAACCGAAACTCGTTGCGCAAATCTCGTTTCAAGAATGGACGGCCGGCATGAAATTGCGCCAGCCGGTGTTTCTGGGCTTGCGCGACGACAAGAAGCCCACGGAGGTCTTGTTGCCGGAGCCTCAAAAATGAAATCACTAAAAAACCAATCGAAACGCACCGCCAAGAAACAATTACCGGTCATCATTTCCCATCCCGACAAGGTTTTCTGGCCTGAAGATGGCTACACAAAAGGCGATTTAGCTGAGTTCTATGTGTCGATATTTCCTAAGCTCGAGCCGTATGTGAAAGATCGCTTGCTCACTCTCGAGCGATGTCCGGACGGAATGGCGGGCCAGTGCTTTTATCAGAAGGAAATGCCGAAAGGCATGCCAGCAAATACTCCCACGAAACGAATTAAAAACGAGGAGAGCAAGAGGCCCTTCACGAATTACGTGGTTGGCGGCAGCCTGGAAACGCAACTCGCGCTTGTGAATCTTGGTTGCATCGCTATCCACGCGATGGGCGGGCGCGCCGCGTCACCTCGACAGTCAGACTGGGTCTGCTTCGATCTCGATCCGGATTCGGAAGAATTTTCCGACGCTGCGCGCGCGGCGCTCTACGTTAAAGAAGGCTTGGATGCGCTGAAGCTCGAATCATTTGCAAAGACTTCAGGCAGCCGCGGGATCCATGTCTTCGTGCCGCTTCGCGTCGGTCCTGACGTGGACATCGTGCGTTCATTTGCGCAAGAGTTTGTCGGAAGGCTAGCCGGTGCTCATCCCAAAGAACTCACCACAGAGCATGCCATTGCGGGACGGAAAGGACGCGTCTACCTGGATCCTTTTCGGAATGGATTCGGGCAGACCGTGGTGACACCTTATTCGGTACGCCGAAAACCCAAAGCGCCCGTCTCAACGCCACTTGCCTGGACGGAAGTAAAGCCATCCTTGATTCCCTCGAAATTCAATATCGGTAACTTTGCAGAGCGCTCTAAGAAAGCCGATCCATGGAGTGATTTTTTTCAAAGCCGGCAATCACTCGAAAAAGCGATTCAGGCAGTGAAGAAGCTGTAATCAAGTCGCAGTTTGCCCACCGCATCCCGCAGAATTTCACCTTCCCATCGCTGGGACGACTACCCTTCAGCGAGGATTCTCGAGAAGCATCGCGATGCCTTGGCCGCCTCCTATGCATGCGGACGCAATGCCGTACCGCTTCTGCGAACGCTGCAACTCGCGCGCAAGCGTGACAGCAAGCCGGACGCCCGTGGCGGCCAGCGGATGACCAATGGCAATTGCCCCGCCATTCACATTGAGCTTATTACGATCGAGCTTCAGCTCGCGCTCGACGCCCATCACCTGTGCGGCGAAGGCTTCGTTGATTTCGAAGCGGTCAATGTCATCGAGTGAGAGGCCAGCGCCATTAAGCAGCTTGCGAATTGCTGGCGCCGGGCCGATGCTCATAATTTCTGGCGGCACTCCGACTGTCGCAACAGCAGCGATGCGTGCGAGCGGCTTATTAGCTCGAGATTT
>Ga0209625_1000097_pt1 | contig 20059 bp, 15 predicted proteins | sample JacPin_JW_Ref_M2_FD_187960 | JGI IMG/M metagenome (GOLD analysis project Ga0209625, IMG submission 187960) | Forest soil microbial communities from Algoma, Ontario, Canada - Jack Pine, Ontario site 1_JW_Ref_M2 (SPAdes) (version 2) | ecosystem: Environmental > Terrestrial > Soil > Boreal...
TCGATCGCGTCTTCCTTTTTCTCGCGGCCACCGCCGAGCATCATGCTGGCGATGCCCACCTGCTCGTTCTGAATCGCCGTGATGAATCCGTCCGCCGACGCGGTGACTCGCGCTTCGTGCCGTGCTTGAGGCAGGCGGTGCGGATCGTCGACGACGCCTGCGTCGCCGCCTTGCAAGCGAATAATCTCGCGGAATGTATCACGGGCGCGCCCTGAAGCAATCATTTCCGCTGCGAGGGCGCGGCCATCGGCGACAGTTTTCGTTTTGCCGCCGAGCAAAAACATCCAGGCCGAAAGCTCGATGCATATCTCGCGCAAGTCTGCGGGGCCATCGCCGTTCATGATCTCAATGCACTCTTCGACTTCCAGCGCGTTCCCGACTTTGCGGCCGAGCGGCTGCTCCATATCTGTGACCAGCGCGACAACTTTTTTACCCATGCGCGTGCCCGTCTCGACCATCAATTCAGCGAGATATTCCGCGTCCGATTGCTTCTTCATGAAAGCGCCGACGCCGGTCTTCACGTCGAGAACGAGCGCGTCGATGCCTTCCGCCATTTTCTTGCTCATGATGGAAGCGCAGATCAGATAGGGGCTTTCGACGGTGGCGGTGACGTCGCGCAGGGCGTAGAGCTTTTTGTCGGCTGGCGCGATTTCGGGAGTCTGTCCGATCAAACCGCAATGGCACTTTTCAAGGACGCGCCTGAATTCTTCGAGCCTGAGATTTACGTTGAAGCCCGGAATCGATTCGAGTTTGTCAAGCGTGCCGCCGCTGTGTCCCAGGCCGCGCCCGCTGATCATCGGGACGTAGAGTCCAGCGGCAGCAACCACTGGCGCAATCACAAGCGAAGTCTTGTCGCCGACGCCGCCGGTGGAATGCTTATCGACTTTGGGCGCGGGAAGACTCGACCAATCGAGGACTGAGCCCGAATGCAGCATCGATTCGGTGAGAGCCGCGAGTTCCGCGCGCGTCATGCCACGCCAGAGAACAGCCATCAGCCATGCGGCTATCTGGTAGTCCGGGATGCGGTCGTGCGTGGCGCCTTCGATGAGGAAATTAATTTCTTCGCGGGATAAGTCGATTGCATCGCGTTTCTTTCGAATAATGTCAACAGCGCGCATGAGTTGGAATCGAGCGCGAGGCTAGCACTTGGCCTATATTCCGTCAACGAAGGCAGCGATCACGATTTCGATGCCAGGTCTATTGCCTTTCGAACGGCTCAGTTCCATGCGGAGACGGCAGCCAGTAGCTGGCAAGCACAGGGATGACGAATAGAATCGCCAGAGGCGATGTGACCATGCCGCCCACAACGACACGTGCCAATGGCTGTTGTGCCTGAACGCCGACGCCCGAGGACATTGCCGCCGGAAGCAAACCGAGTCCCGCCGCAACGCAGGCCATCAGCACCGGACGCATCTCAGCCATACCGCCGAGTTCGATTGCTCCGAGCTTCGTATGTCCGGCCTGCTCTTTGCGACGAATGCCGGAAACGAAAACAACGCCGCCAAGCGTGCAAACTCCGATCACCGAAGCAAATCCCACCGCAGCGGAAATGCTCAAAGGAGTATGCGTAACAAGCAGAGAAAGGATTCCGCCCGTCAGACCAAAGGGCAGCATCGCCAGAACCAAAAGGGCATGGCGGAGAGAATTGAAAGCAGTGAATAGCAGCGCAAGAATTATCACCAGGCTGATCGGAATAATGATCATCAGCCGACGCTGTTCTTTCTGCAGGCTGTCGTATTCACCGGCCCATTCGTAGTGATAACCTTCGGGCAAATGAACTGTTCGCGCGATTCGGGCTTGCACGTCCTGAATGGTTCCGGCGAGGTCTCTGCCGCGCACACTGAACTTCACCGGAATATAGCGGCGGCCGTTCTCGCGGTAGATCATGAAGGCACCTTCGCGCAAAGAAACGTCGGCCACCTGGGCCAGTGGAATACGGTTGCCGTCGGGGGTAGGCAGTAGAATATTCCGAATCGCTTCGGGAGTACGACGAAATTCCGGCTGATAGCGAACCACGAAATCGAAGCGGCGATCGCCCTCGAGAATTTGCGTCGCGGCAAATCCGCCGATGGCCGCTTGAACGGCTGCGTTCAAGTCCGCGGCCATCAGACCATAGCGGGCGCTGGCCGCGCGGTCGATAGAAATCAGAAGCTGCGGCTGCCCCGTTTCCTGAAAAACTCCAAGATCGGCGACGCCGTGAACCCTGGCCATAATGTCCTTAATCTGGCCTGCTTTTTCAACCAGCACGTTGATGTCGTCTCCGAATATTTTCAGGGAGTTCTCGCCTTTTACCCCGGACATCGCTTCTTCCACATTGTCCTGAATATTCTGCGAGAAATTGAAATCGATGCCGGGGAATTTTTCGAGTTGAGAATCCATCTGACTGATAAGTTTTCCCTTCGTGAGCCCGCTCGGCCATTCATTGAGATGTTTCAGCGAGACCATGAATTCGATGTTGTTGAAGGTCGTCACATCGGTGCCGTCATCGGGACGCCCCAACTGAGAGACGACTTGCGTAACAACGGGATAGCCGAGCAAGATCTCGCGGATGTCCTTTGCCATTTTCGCGGAGGCTTCATAAGAGACGTCTTGCGGCAGCGTGGCGCGCACCCAAAGGTTTCCTTCTTCGAGTTTAGGCATGAACTCGCCGCCGAGAAACCGTGTCAGCAGAAGTGTGATAATCAACGCGGCTCCAGCGATGGCGAGGGTCGTCTTGCGCCGCGACATCGTCCACTTCAGAGCGGTCGCGTATCTTTTGCCGAGCCACGTAACAAGGATCGTATGGTGACCGCGGACCTTCTCCGGGCGCATAAAGGACGCGAGGATGGGTGCCAGCAAAACCGCAAATAGCAGCGCTCCTGCAAGCGCGAAAACGTATGTTTCCGACATCGGCGCGAAAATTTTGCCCGGGACTCCCTGCATCGTGAATAGAGGCACCAATGCGATCACAATCACGAGAACCGAAAAAATCACGGGACGCACGGCTTCGGCAGTGGCCTCGGCAACCAGCTCGAGTGTAGAAGCATTCGAGGTGGCTCCCTGGAATCTCCTGTAGATATTTTCGAGAACGATTACGGATGCGTCCACGAGGATTCCGAAGTCGATCGCACCAATGGAGATTAAATTCGCAGAACGCCCCGTGAGCACCATCAGCGAGAACGCGAAAAGAAGCGAGCATGGAATCGTGAGCGCCGCAATCAGGGAAATTGGAATGTCTCCGAGGAATACAATCAAAATCGCGGTCACCAACACGAGGCCCATCAGAACGACGTGGCGAACCGTCTCAGTGGTGAGATGAATCAAGTCGATCCGGTTGTAGAGGGTGACGACCTTCATTCCTGTGGGAAGCAGTCCGCCATTGAGCGCTTTTACTTTTTGCTCGAGCTGGCGCAACGCAGGAACAGATTGCTCGCCGCGCTGCAGCAACACGATGCCTTCGACGGCATCGTCACCGTGATTGATGCCCACCTGGCCCAAACGCGGCTGAAAACTTTCTTTTACTTCGGCCACGTCGCGCAGATACACGGGGACACCATTGCGGGTGGTGATCAAAACGTTCTGCATCTCCGGAATGTTGTGCAAAAGGCCCAGTCCGCGAACGTTCACGTTCTGGCTGCCCATCGTGAGGTAGTTCCCGCCTGCGTTGGCGTTACTTGATCCTACTGCGACGACCACCTGCGGAAGAGTAACGTTGAATTGCAGAAGTTTCCGCGGATCGATATCGGCAATGTACTGCCGGGTGCTTCCGCCAAATGAAGTTACGTCAATGATGCCGGAAACTTGTTTGATTTCCCGAGTGACGAACCACGCCTGCGTCGCTTTTAACTCGTTCAGGCTGTACGCCGGGCCATATAGTTGGTAGCGATAAATTTCGCCCACGGGCGACCAGGGCGAGAGCTGCGGCGAAAGGCCTGACGGCAATTGAATCAATTGGAGGCGATTTAAAACTTCCTGGCGGTCCCAGTAGTAGTCGCTGCCGTAGCTGAAATACATTTTCACATCGCTGAGGCCAAAAATGCTGATCGAACGCACCTCTTCCAGATGCGGTATCCCGAAAAGAGCGGTTTCCACCGGAACCGTAACTTGCTGTTCCATTTCTTCCGCCGACCAGGATGGATTCTGAGTGATCACTTCTACCAGCGGCGGCGACGGATCGGGATACGCTTCAATATCGAGCCGGAGAAAAAGAATAAATCCAGCGACAATCCATGCCACAAGCGCAACGATCATCAGCGGCCGATACCGGAGGAGCGAGGCGATCAGGTTGCGCATCGGCGGCTAGTCCTGAGCGCCTTCGCGCAGGAGAAGCCCTCCCTCGGAGACGATTGTGTCTCCCGCCGAGATGCCGGACGCAATTTCGAGCGAGCCATCAAAAGATCGGGCAAGTTTTACGTTTCGCCGCTCGTATTTTCCGTTTCCCTTGTCGACGAAAATATATGCTGCGTTGCCTTCGCGTATCACCGCCGACGTCGGCACCAGGATGCCTTGAGAATTCGAACGTAGAATGCGAATTGAACCGAACATCGCAGGCTTGATACGCATGTTCGAATTCGGCAGGATCACTCTCACATGGAGTGTTCGGGTGACGGGATCAACGGTATCGGAGACGACGCTGATTTGTCCCTTCCAGCTTTCGCCGGGATAGGCGTTCAGCGTCACTGTCGCTTCCTGGCCCGATTTCACGGCGCTCAGATCCTTTTCAAATACGTCACCAAGCGTCCAAACGGTGGTGATGTCGGCGATCGTGCAAAGCGGCATGGGCGCATCAAGCGACTTCGAGAACTCACCCTGAGCGGCATTGACGTCGAGCACCGCGCCGGAGCGCGGCGCAGTGACGCGTAACTGTGCGCTCGCCTTATCGGGATCCATGCCAAGTACGAGAATTTGTTCTCGCGCGGCGTCCAGCGCGGCCTTTGCCATCTGGGCGTCTGCCTGCGCTTGCTGAAAGTCTTTTTCCGCGATTGCACGGTGGGCCAGAAGATCCTGCGCGCGGGCGAGCTGTTTTTGTTTCACTTCATTGTCCGCGACACCCCGCTGATAGTCGGCCATCGCGCGTGCAAGATCGCTGCTTTCAAGAAGAGCGAGCGTCTGGCCTTTTTCCACTCTCTCCCAGGGCCGCACTTTTAGTTCCGTGATTCGTCCGCCTGCGGGAGCAAACACGTGAACCACGCGCGTGGGATCAGCTTCGATGTGCGCAGCCAATTCTAGATAGTTGGGAACAACAGTCGTCTTTACGGTTATCGTCTGAATGCCCTTGGCATCGGATGCGACGTACTCGGCTCCTTTCGAATTATCCGAGTTCGCTGCCTTCGGCTGCTCCGATGAATTGCCGGTGCTGCCGCAGCCGCAGAAAACAACAGCGGCAATCAATGCCACAACAAAAACTACTGACTTCATCTAAGAAACCCCTCTGTACTGACCTTGCTTGTATTCGGGCCTGTCACCGCTTAATGGCCGGCAGAACTAAAGACTATTGGCCTGCCGGAACAGCCAAGCAGAGAATTTGAGCTTCTTACGACGGTTCGGGCTCACGAACGAATGAATGTTCAGAGAATTGCGGAGGGAGGCGCGCGGCCTTCGGAAAAGTCGCGAACGAAAAGGGTAAATGAACAAAAACCGATACTTGTTATTTGCGGGCCAGCGCGAGGAGACTCGATATCTGCAACCCGTGGCAGAATGGCGGGACCAGTCTCCTTGACAATTTGTCTGGAGTGCTCTGAATGGTGACTGCAAATCGAATGGCGTCGGCTTGCTGAACGTTCGTCCAGAAGCATCGCTTCCCCGTTCAAATCATCGGTGAGGGAGACAGCGAAGAAAAGGAGGACGAGCGCGCAACCCATCGCCGTCCATTCGCGCAGCGATTCTCGATGGCGTTGAGGCTTCTCACGCAGCCAGCGAACGCGCCAAACACTGATGGCGCCTGCGGCAATCAACACCCATAGAAGATTGAGAAACAATTCCATTTTGTGACTCAGGTTGGAATTCTAAGGGATGGTGCAGGTCGCATGCAAACTTATCGCCTGGCGGTTTGCTCTACTATATGGGCGGCCACGGCCTGCATTTCCGAATGGATGCGGCCATTAGAGGCGAGCATTTCACGATCGCCTGGACGAAAAGGTTTGCCCGAAAAATCGGTAACCATCCCGCCGGCTTCTTTCACGAGAAGTGTTCCCGCCGCCGTATCCCACGACTTCAGTCCAAATTCCCAGAAAGCCTCGAAGCGCCCAGACCCCACACCGCAAAGATCGAGCGCGGCGGATCCATCACGCCTTACGCCGTGCGACCTCAGCGTGTACCCCGCGTAGTAAGCGATATTCGTTTGCTGATGGCGCTGATCCGGCGGGAATCCGGTGACGAGCAGGCTCGTCGCCAGCGTGTCGATCTGCGACACGTGTATGCGCTTGTGGTCTAAATATGCGCCCTCGCCGCGCGCTGCCGAAAACATCTCACCACTCACCGGATTGAACACGACGCCTGCAATTGGCTCGCCATCTTCAAGCAATCCGATCGAAACGCAAAAACATGGATAACCGTGCGCAAAATTCGTTGTGCCGTCGAGCGGATCAACATGCCAGCGAAAACGCGCTTTACCTGTCGGGCCGCCACTTCCCTCCTCGGCCACAATCTCGTGTTGCGGAAAGTAACGGTGCAAGCGGCCAACCACAATTTCTTCCGAGCGCCGATCGGATTCCGTGACGATATCCACTTCGCCCTTGTAGGTGATGTGCTTCGGACGGTCGAACTCCGCCAGCAGCAGCGACCCTGCTTCGCGGGCTGCGTCGATTGCAACTTCGAGGAATTGGTTCATTATCGAGGCATCGCCGAAGTGAAATATTCCTTGCGGTATCGCACCAGGTCTCCCGATTTTACCGTCACTTCCACATGACGCGTGCTGCCGGATTTCGGCGGTGGATTCGGATAGTATCCGAGCAAATATTGGGTGCGCAGCTCGCGATTGATGCGATCGAACATCGCATCGAGCTGTTGAAGCTCGTCGAGGATGAAGAACGCCCCTCCGGTGCTATCCGTAATTGTGATGAGCGCATGTTCGCCGGCGGTATTGCGGCCGTTTTCATTCTTGACCGGCCGGATGATGATCGAGTAGAGGAGCGTGCCGGACCGAATGGCAGCACGGCGCGCGTCGTCGAACTTCGAAACGCTCGTTGTCTCGCCGCCATCAGTGACTAAGACGATCGCGCGACGCCGCTCTTGCGGAAGCCTCCTCAGCGCATTTGACCCGAGGACCACCGCATCATACATGGCGGTTCCTGCCCCCGGACTGATTTTTTCCGCGGCGGCCTGCAGTCTCGGAACATCGTCCAAAAATTCCGAGAGCTGTATAACGGAATCCGAGAATTCGAAAACCGACAGCGTGTCACCCGGTCGCACCACTTGCCTGATGAAGTGCGCCGCAGCTTCGGCCTCGAATTTCAGGTCTTTGAACGTGCTCATGCTCGAATCGATCATCAGCGCGAGGTCAAGCGGCCGGTTCGTCTGAGCCTCGAAGCGCTCAATTTTTTGAGGCACGCCTTCTTCTTTTAACTCGAATACGTCCTGCGTCAGGTCTGGAACCGGGCGCCCGTTAGCATCGATCACGCTCGCGAGGATGCTGACGAGATTCACGTCCACGCGAATCCCAGGCTTTTTCTGTTCCTGGGCGCTCACAGGGGCGTACAATCCCGCGCACACCACGACTGCGGCCAGCGGCAAAGCGCTGAACGTCTGAGCCAATATTTTCATCTAATAGGTAGATTCATCCGCGCGGGAAATGGCTTCCTGTGACGGTTTTTCGCCCGCTATTTCGCCCTCGGCCCAGACTGCTCCGCCGGAGAAATATTCCTTCTTCCAGATGGGCACGGTGCGTTTCAGCGTGTCGATCGAGTAACGGCAGGCGTCGAAGGCAGCAGCGCGGTGCGCCGAACTCACGGCAATCCAAACGCTTGTCTCGCCGATTTCGAGCCGCCCGAGGCGATGAACGATCGCGACGCGGTGAACCTTAAATTTATCTCGTATCTGCGAGCCGATTTCGCGCATTTTCGCCAAAGCCATCGCTTCATAAGCTTCATATTCGAGATAGAGCGTCCGTTTGCCCCGGAAATTGTTGCGCACGAAACCATCGAACACAACGAGCGCGCCGTCCTCCGGCGCCTTAATGCTTTCAACGAGCTCCTGCGGCCGGATCGGTTCGCGGACGAGCTGAAAGATATCTTCAATGGCCGCGACGTGCTCTCCGCCGCTGACAGGCGGAAGAAACGCAACCTCGTCACCCGCGGACAGTGATGCGCGCCAGCCCGCGTATTCCTGGTTCACCGAGGCGGCAACCGACGGCCGGAACTCAGCAAGTTTTGGAAAGCGTCTGCCGTAGCGCTCGAAAAGATCCTCCACTCGAGCGCCGTCGGAAAGCTCAGCTTCGTCCTGAGCGAGACCTACAATATCCTTAAGCTGCCCAAAAAATAGGACTCGAACGCGCACGACAAGCATTCTAACGCGACCCCGCGAGGTGCGGCGTAAGAATTGGTGCGCAGGAATCCGCGGACAAATCAATGTCCTGAAGGAGTTCCTGCAGCCGTCTCCGCCACGCCAGTCACTTCATCGAGCCGCACAGCCGCTCGTGCCAGGGCAGTTGCGAGCGCATTGGCTTCGCGGTGGAATGTGGCGGGGTCGTTGCGATCGAGCGCTTCGTTCACTCCGGGCATCACCTCCGCTGCATAACCGGCGTAACTGCCCGGCGCAAATATCGTGTGCTTGTACCAAGGCCGCCCGGCGAGACCCTCGGGTACGAGCAGCGACTGCTCCACGCTGGCGAGCGCGCGATTGAGTTCGCGGTGCGTGGTTGGACTGAGCATTGCGGGTGAAATCGCGCGAAGCGCCACGGAGCTTCGAGAGGCCGAAACCGTCAACTGGTCGGCTGCCTCAGAAACAGCTTTCAAATCGGAAGCCTCCGTTCCCTTCGGCTCTCGCACTCGCGCGGCCACGTCGCTCGTCATCCGCGCGATCTCCGTGGCGTAAGCCGAATAGTCGAACGGGAGGACATCAGCTTCGTCCAGGCGCAGCGCCACTGTACCCAGAATCCGCGCGAGCGTCGCATGGTAAACAAACGTCGGATCGCCAAACTGCTTCATCCAGTAAAAATCGTCGTACAGCGAGTGATAAACCCCGTAGTCGCCGTTGAAACCTATATCCATCGAAGGAATGCCCGCAAAATCGAAGAACGGGCAGAAATCCGACCCCGCTCCCAAAGCGCCGACGGGCGTCTCGCCAGGCGCTTCGGCCTTGAGCTCCGGCCGCGCAGTACCTGTGGGCGCACTCTTCTTCTGCGAGGAATGCTCTCGCCAGATGTCATACACGCTGCGGCCTGCCTGAGGATCCCGCACCTCACGCGCCACGTCGCGCACGAGTTCTTTTAGAGAGGGAGTCGCTGCCGCTCCGAAATTTGGCCCAGTTACGCCGACATCGGTATTTATGTATGCGACGGCTCTTGCCTGGAGTTCGGCGCGATTCGCTTCCACCCACTCGGTCGAACCGAGCAGGCCCGGTTCCTCTCCATCCCACTGGCACATCACGATTGTGCGGCGCGGTTTCCAGCCGCTGCGGGCCAGCTCCCCGAGCGCTCGCGCTGTTTCGAGCATGACAGCTGTGCCGCTACCCGGGTCCGCGGCTCCAAACACCCACGCGTCGTGGTGATTGCCGAGCAAAACCCATTGATCATCTTCGGTGCCGTGTAATTTTGCGATCACGTCGTAGATTGGACGCTGCTCGAAGTCCATCGCCAGTTTCATGTGAACTTCCGATTTGCCGGGCCCGACGTGATAAGTAAATGGCAGGCCTCCCTGCCAATTTCTCGGAACGTGCGGTCCGCCGAGGTGTTCGAGGATCGCCCAAGCGTCTTGCGCGTTGATGGGCATCGTCGGAATATGCGGCAAGTTAGTCGCATCAGAGGGAGCGATTCGCTTTGCGCTGGGCGTGGCACCGATTCCCGGAGTGAGCGGGTCACCGGGATAAGACTCGGTGTAAAGGACCGAGCCGCGTTGGATTGCGCTCATCGGCCGCCATGGTCCACGGGGAAACACATCGCCCGCCATGTAACCGTCGTCGGCTGGATCAGAGAAAATAATCAAACCGGCGGCCTTACGCTCTTCTGCCAATTTCGACTTGATGCCACGATAGTTGTGGCCGTACCGGGCAATCGCGATTTTGCCCTCAACTCTCACGCCCAGCGAATCGAGCTCCGCATAATCCTCCGGAGTTCCGTAGTTCACGTAGACGACCGGCGCAGTGACTTCGCCCGAAGGCGAGTACGTGTTGAACGCCATCACCGCGCGGTGGTCCGCTGTATCTTTGTCTACCTCAACCGGTTGCTCGGGCGTAGCGAGTGCTTTTTTCGACGGTGCCACAAGCTCGAGTTTCACTTCGCGGGGCTGTGCCATCCACACGCTGTACGTAACGATCTCGGCGTCGAAGCCGAAGCTTCGATACTGATCACGTAGCCATTCGGCCACCTGGTGACTCGCTTCTGTGCCGGCCAAGTGCGGTTGGCTCGTCAGATGGCGCAGATTGCTTTCAGCATGCGCGGCATCGGGAACACCTTGTAACTTCGCTTCGAGATCGTGTTCAGATTTAGCGTGGGCGGGGAAAAACCCACGGATATCCCCGTTCTCATCTTTTCCGGAAGCAAACGACAGCATCAGCGGGATCGCCAGAAGAATAATTGCAGCGAATTTGCGCGCCAAACGAGTCATCATCACCTCATAAGCAGCCGATGAGTCTATCTTAGATGGACGCGCGAACCGCAAAGCTGTTTCGACTTTCGCGAATTTTGAATGAATCAAACGATGCGTAATCGGCGATGGCTTCAATTGCTTGACGCAAGGCACCTCCCGCCGTAGGGTTGATTCCACGATCACAGCGGGGAAAGATCAAAACATGAAGATTCTTATCTCGGGCAGTTCGGGACTGGTGGGCACGGCAACCACAACGGCGCTCCAGTCGGACGGCCACAGCGTCGCTCATCTTGTCCGGCCAGGTAGAGCGGCAAAAGCAGGTGACGTCCAATGGGATCCGATGAGAGCCACGGTTGACGTCGCCGGGATCGAGGGCGTCGACGCGGTGATTCACCTGAGCGGCGCCGGAATTGCCGAGGGCCGCTGGACGGACGATCGCAAACAGGTTCTCCGAAGCAGCCGCGTCGATACGACGCGCGTTCTCGTTGATTCCCTTTCGCGGCTGAAGCAGAAGCCGCGTCTGTTGATGGTGGCGTCTGCAATCGGCTATTACGGCCTGCGCGGCGATGAAGTCCTCACCGAATCGAGCACCAACGGGACGGATTTTCTAGCCTTGGTGTGCCGTGACTGGGAAGCCGAAGCCAGCCGTGCCACCGCAATGGGCATCCGCACGGTCATGTTGCGCTTCGGAATCATACTTTCCGGCAAAGGCGGTGCGGTTCCGCGCATGCTGACTCCTTTCAAGCTCGGGCTTGGCGGGCGCCTCGGCAATGGACAGCAGTGGATGTCGTGGATCGCCATCGAGGATGTGATAGGAATCATCCGCCATGCCATTGCTAACGAGCAGGTGAGCGGGCCTGTGAATGTAGTCGCGCCAAATCCGGTACAAAACGAAGAATTCACGCGGCTGCTCGCCGGCATGCTGCATCGCCCGGCAATCTTTCCGGCGCCTACGTTTCTACTGCGCCTCGCGCTGGGCGAAATGGCCGATGCCGTCTTGCTTGGTAGCGATCGCGTAAAGCCAGAACGAATACTTGCAGCGGGATATAAATTTCGTTTCGAGATTTTGGAGCCCGCATTGCGCGCGGCCGTGCTTTCGCGCATGTAATCAGAGAGAAAGGCTACAAATCGAGACGCTGGAGCAAAGCGTTGAGGTTCGATTCGTCCACCACCAAGGCTGGACCGGTGGCGGAAAGCTCCTGGCCTTCGTCGAATGCTTGAAACAGTCGCATTTTGGCTGCGGCATATTCTTCAGTTCCCGTCAGCGCGCGTCCCGTTGCTTTGCCCCATTTTTTGATCGCATCTTGGCCCACAAAAATACGAACCGGAAACATTTTCTTTCGATCTGCAGACACGTAATAGACGTACTCGTTTCCGCTCGCGCTACCCTGCCGCGCAGGATGGGCATCTTGAAACTGATACTGATAGACGTAGCCGCTCTCTGCTGAATAGCTCTTGATCCGTCGAACCGTCTCTGGCTTTGCCATGCTGGGATTATTCGGCGGGTTCCGAGCCGCTGTCAACCTCGCTCGAGCCGCGCACGAGTTGACTCTCGGTCGTAACCGCGTCGATCTGCGTGCCAAATTGGATTGCACGAATGCCGATTTGGAACGATTGAGAACGCGCGAATGACTACTCGATCATTGCATTACCATCCTCTTCCCGCTCGGCGGTTCTTCTCTATTCTTATGAAGCAACGAGGCTTAGTCCGGCAACGACCGAATAAAGAGGCGCAAGAATGAACGCCAGCGCGTAATGCTCCGCGATGGCACATCCCGTGCGCTAAGCCGTCGCGCAGATGACGCGCTCAGTGAAACGGCGGTGGCTGAAAACGACTTTGAGTCGGGCTGCCACCGCGTTTGCTGGATCGAATCGCTTGGTGAATCTGTTCCTGCTCGCGATTTTTTGTACAGCTGCCATCGAGATGCCCGGCTGTTCGGGAACCACTTCAACCGGTCCCTCAGTTGTGACCGTGACATTGCAGCCGACACGGATAAGCCTCTCGCTCGGCCAGCCGCAGCAATTTCAGGCAACCGTCACAGGACGTCGAACAAGAGCGTCACATGGTTTGCGGGCGGCGGCGCCGGCGAAACCGCGAGCGCCGGCACGATCTCGCCCAGCGGCTTATATACGGCGCCAAACGCGATGCCTTCGCCTCCTACCGTTACCATAACAGCGTTAAGTAACGCGGACAGCAGTGCCGCGGCGTCGGCCGTCGTCTCGCTGACTGACGGTATCGTAGTGGCGATTTCGCCCACTTCCGTCACTGTTTCAACCGGTGCCGGGCAATCGTTCACGGCGAGCGTAACGGGCACGGGCGGCGCTTCGACCGCGGTCACGTGGAGCGTGAACGGCATCGCGGGAGGCAATTCGACTCTCGGTACGATCGCCTCCAGCGGAAGTGCGAGCGCATTCTATGTTGCTCCCGCCGTTCCGCCGTCGCCTTCTACCGTCAGTGTGACCGCTACGAGTGTCACCGATCCCACGAAATCCGCCACCGCAAGCGTCACCATCACCTGCCCGGCGACAAACACCATCTCGCCGTCCGCAGTCACAGTTTCTCTCGCGCAAATACAAGCCTTCACTGCTTCGCTCTGTCTCGCAGCGGGCGCTTCCATCGCGTGGGATGTGAACGGAATTGTCGGCGGCAACTCGACCATCGGAAATATCGCCCCGAGTAGCGCAAATACCGCCTTGTACACAGCGCCGATCGATTTGCCATCGCCGAGCACAGTTGTGGTCCATGCCACGAGCGGTTTGCTGACTGCGTCGGCGTCTGTGATGCTCGTGAGCAACATTAGCGTGACAGTGTCGCCCTCATCGGCAACTGTTCAGGTGAGCCAGCGCACATCCTTCGCGGCAACTCTGACCAACACCGCCGATACGACCGTGTCCTGGCTTGTAAACGGCGTCACGAATGGCAACTCGACAGTCGGACAAGTCTGCCAATCGGGTTCCAACCCTTGCGCCCCGCCGTTCGCGCCAAGTTCCGCCAGTGTGGACTACCTCGCTCCCGGCACAGCGCCTCCGGTCGATCCTGTTACAGTTACGGCGGTAAGCCACGCGGATCCCTCGAAGATCGGCAACGCAATCGTCTCCGTCGCGGGGGTTCCAACTCCGCTTTCGGTCTCCGTCTCACCGTTCTATGCTTTCGTTCCGCGTTCCACGAGCACTCTCAGCACCCGCCAATTTTTCGTCGCAGTAACCGGCAATGGCAGTACTTCCGTCACCTGGAGCATCCAGTCCGCCGTTGCAGGTCAAGGCTGCGGCGGCGCAGCATGCGGCTCCGTGGATGGCAATGGAGTGTTCACGGCGCCCACAGTGGCGCCCTCGCCGAATGCAATCTCAATCATTGCCACAAGCCAAGCGGACAATACGAAATCAGCGTCCGCAACAATCGCGATCACATCCGGCCCAACCATCGAAGTGATTTTCCCCTCCAGCGTGATGGCCGGCGCGGTCGAAGGTTTCCCGCTATCGGTCCATGGCTTGAACTTCGTAGCCGGCAGTGGAGGCTCGGGTTCCGTGATTCTTCTCAATGGCGTCGCCCGCGCGACCACATGTGCAACGACAACAACCTGCACGATTGCGCTCAATCCCGCCGATGTCCAGGCGGCTGCAACATTGACCGTCCAAACAATCAATCCGGGCTCGCCCGCGCTCCTGTCCAATCCTGTTCCGTTCGTCATTTTGCCGTTCGATGCTTCGGAAGACGCGATCGCGTTGAATACATCTCAGCCAGCGGCCAGCGGCAAGGACATCACCATCGTCGAACCCACCACAGCCGCCGTTTCTACTCCACTCGATGTAGATTTCGACGGCCTGTTGACGAACGGAACCTGCGAAGTGGAAGGCACGCCGCTCACCGTCACCCGTCCGTCGTCCGGTTCGGAGACAGTCAGCCTCTGCATTCATGGCAACGGCCTCGATCCGACGATGATGTACGCATTCACAGGCCCTGGCACCGCGCCGGGCGATATTCCCGTTACCGCATTGGTTATCACCGGCCTTTTTCCTAATACGATCGAGCTCGATTTGCAGATTTCGACTACAACGCTTCCCGGCGTGCGCACGCTTTTTATCACTTCGCTGAACAATGACCGTGCCGCAGCCAGCGGAATCCTGGAGGTGAAATGATCACGTTCCGAAAATGCGCTGTGCTGACGCTGGTGGCAATTTCATTTGCCACTAGCGCATCAGTTCCTGCCACAACCCTAAAGCGGATGTCGCTTCCCGATTTATCGCGTGCGGCTCACACGATCGTTCGCGCACGGTGTATTGCGAACTCCACACGCTGGGACGCAGGCGAAATTTGGACCTTCACGACCTTCGATGTGGAGGAGATTTGGAAAGGATCGGCGCCCGCGCAGATTACCGTACGTATGCTCGGTGGCAAATCCGGGAATCTCACGTCGACAGTTTCAGGCGTGCCGCAATTCTCACCGGGTGAAGAATTGGTGCTGTTTCTCGAGCGCACCCTAGCTCAGGATTTTTCGATTGTCAGTTGGGTGCAGGGAACTTTCCGCATCGGACGCAACCGCAGGACCGGCGAAGAAATCGTCACGCAGGACACCGCTGCATTCGCCGTTTTTGATCCGTCGTCGCAGCGCTTTGAGACCACGGGCGTCCGCAAAATGCCAGTCGGCGCGTTCCACTCCCTGGTGATAGCATCGGCCCACGCCGCGCAAGGAAGCCGGCAATGAAACGCCCGATCACGCTGGCCACACTGTGCCTGTGTGTTTTCACCTCGGTCCAGATTCCCGACGCCTTCAGCTACACAACTGACTCGACTGTCCCTCTCGCGGGCGGCTGCCCACAGCCAAACCGCTGGAATCTTTCGCTGGCTTCGCCGCTGAATCGCCGCTGGAGCACTTCACTCCCGCTCACCAGCGTCACGGTTCTCACGGTCGCCGCTCAAAGAACACCGGCGCAACTCACCGAAATCGAGCAGTCCATTCTGGATTCGTTCGGTGCTTGGGCGGGCGTCACGGGCACCACCTTCAACAGCTCCACCCACCCTGGATTCATCGCTCCTATCGCGCGCGTCAGCACCGCAAATTCCTGCTCGAACGATCAGGAAAATAACATCGACGGCCTCAACACGATCTGTTTCAACCAGTCCAGCACAGCGTTCACCACGGGCGTCCTGGCCTTCACGCGTGTCATCACCGCGAACGCGCCCGGAGTTTCGGTGGGCGTGAGCGGACCTGCCGCTTTTGCCGGCCAGATTCTCGATGCCGACACCTTGTTCCGAAACGACCAGCAAGCGATCTACGCAACTCCCGGCGCGCTCGCCACTCCTCAAGGCCAGGGCGCCTACGACCTCGAGTCGCTTCTCGCCCACGAACTCGGGCACTGGTTTGGACTCGATCATTCAGCCGTGTGGCGGGCTCTGATGTTTCCCTACTCTCCGCCGCCCGGACAATTCCTCGGCGATCGCCCCACCGCGTTAGCGCCCGATGGACCCCTCTCCGACGATGACCGCGCCGGCATCCGCTCGCTGTATCCCGATCCCAATGATTCCGTGAATATCGGGGTAATCAGCGGACGAATTCTTCCGGCCAATCCCTTCGCGCTGGCGAATATTCCCGCGCCTTCCACTGGATCATTCGTCACAGGAATTTTCGGCGCGCACGTGGTAGCCGTCGATGCAGATACCGGGACTGTGGTGGCCGCGACGCTCGGCGGCTGGAGTTGCAATGTAGCCAGCCAGCAGTTGCAGTTCGATGGATCCTACGAGATCCAGCGGCTCCCGCTGAACCACAATTACAAAATTCATGCGGAACCGCTTGAAGGACTCGTGACACCGGCCAACATCGGTGACGCGATGACCAGTTTGTGCGGTCCACAGCAGCCGGGCGCCTGCACCACGCCGGCAGCAAACACAAATTTCAATGTCCGCGTACGGCCCGCCTCCCCCTGATTCATCCGCGTGGTCTGCAAAATAAAAGCGGCCCCCGGGGGGAACGGGAGCCGCTGGGACGTTGCGGGGAAAAATCTGGCTACAGTTGCGAATCCGATCATGATGATCGCGCGGAGCTCTTTCCATTAGTCGAGCCACGTTGTCGTTCCCGAGATGTGATAAGACCGTACGCGGCCGGTGGCTCCGAGAATCGTAATTGCGCGGGCTGTCGTCGGCTGATTTGGTACGCCAAGAAACACAGTCCCGTTGATCGGCGTCCCGGCGCCGTTAATCGCAAAAGTGCCATCGCTCTGGTAAATCATTCCAGCCGGAGGACCACCCGCGATTCCGCCAAAATAAATCGACCCACTATTGCCGAAGCCATCAGGCGAATCCGGCTCTCCGGAAAAGGTCGTGAAAACTACACTGTTGTGAATTAGCATCATGAGAATCACTGCGTTGGCGCAACAGGCGCCGCCGATTCGCGTGAGTCGCACGTACGATCCGGGAGGGCTCCCGGCTGGATTCACCAGAAACTCAACCTGTACATCTCTCCGGTCGGAGATTGCCGTTTCCCGCGCCTGCCGCAAAGCGTTCTGGACTTGGTCCTTCGCGGTATTGGCGTGTTCCTGTTGGGTCCGCGTTGGCCGTGCTTGGACGAGTGCGATTCCCAGGATCACGAGGGCGATCGCGATCACTACAACCAGTTCGATCATTGAAAAACCGCGTGCCTGGTCCCCACCTCGGCGAGCCGCCAGTTTTTGGTTAAGGTCGCTCACGCGAACATCCTCGGGTTCGCCCGTCGCGGAAAGTCAGAACGGACAAGCCCTGTACCCCGCTAAAGAGGTGCATGTGGAAGGCCCCAGGAAAGAAGGGTGTAAGTAACGCGAATGCTGATACTTGCAGACTAAGAGCAGGAAGTATCCAAGCTCCAATTGATTCTAGCAGGGAGAAAAGGTTACCGATTTGAACGGTGTGTACACGATTTGACGGGACACCAAATCGTTAGGAAGCACAAGCGGAGCAAATTGCCTCGAACAAGACCTCGCTGCACTGAATCACCGAATCGAGCTCCACGTACTCCTCTTTCCCGTGGAGCCCTCGTCCGCTCGGGCCGAAAACAACTCCCGGAATACCTGCCGCTGCGAGAAGCGCCGTGTCCGTCCATGCCGCCATTCCGACGAGATGCTCTGCAGCGCCCGAGCCGATCGTTTTCCGAATCGCCTCGCTGACGAGTCGCACGACCGGCGCATCTCGAGAGATTTCATACGCGGGACGCGAGCCGAGTCCGCGCACCGTAGCACGGAATTCCGGATCGCGCGCGGAGAGTCCCGCAACAAGGCTTCGCAATTCGACTTCGATTTCGCCTGCAGATTCTTCGGGTAGCGTGCGGCGCTCGAGCTGCAAACGGCACTCCGCGGGATAGCTCGAAAGCTCCTGGCCGCCGCGAATCAAAGAAGCGTGCAACGAACCATGGCCGAGAAGCAGATGCCGGGCGAGTGATGCGAGTTTGCGATCGAGTGCATCCAGAATATTCAACACGCGGCCCATCATGCGGATCGCGTCGCATCCTTCCGATGGCAGGCTGCCGTGCGCGGCGCGGCCGTGCGTTACAATTTCAAACCACGCATAACCCTTGTGCGCGATTGTGAGACGCAGGTCGGTCGGCTCGAGTACGATCGCAGCATCCGCGGTGTAGCGCTTGAGCAAAGCTTCCGTGCCGATGCTGTCGCACTCTTCATCCACTACGGCCGCAATTAACAACGGCTTTCGAATCCCGCCCGCACTGCGAGCGGCGAGTGCCGCGGCACACATCGCAGCGACGCCGCTTTTGATGTCGAGTGCGCCGCGGCCATAGAGACGCCCATCGCGTTCGCGCGGCGTGAACGGCTCGGGCATGTCGCCTGCGCCGACAGTGTCGATGTGAGCGAGAATCGTGAGCGCCGCCGAAGGTTTTCCGCCGCTTTGATTCGCTGCGCTCACAGCAGAAAGCAGTGCGACGACGTTGGGCCTGCCCGGCGCCGCTTCCTCGAGTTCTGCAGGAATTCCGCGCTCTCGGAGAAACTTGCAGAAAAATTGTGAAGCGGCCGCCTCGCCTCGCGCGCCTGGAACAAGCGTGGGATTTACGGAGTCGATTGCGACGAGATCGCGCAGCAGATTTACTACGAGATCTCGATCGACAGGCATTGAACGATGGCAGCGCGCGGATTAGTCGCGGCTGCGAAGCTTTGAAAGCAGCCGCAGAATCTCGAAGTAGAGCCAGATCAGCGTGACCATTAGGCCGAACGCGCCGTACCACTCCATATATTTCGGCGCGCCGACACGGACGCCGGTCTCGATGAAATCAAAATCGAGAACAAGATTGAGCGCTGCGATAATCACAACAAAAATGCTGAAGCCGATTCCGATCGCTCCCGAACCGTTGATCGACGTGAAATGGATCCCGAAGAATCCCAGCACAATTTCAACGATGTAGAAGAGCGCGATACCGCCCGTCGCTGCGACGATGCCAAGACGAAACTTTTCGGTGACGGGAATCAGCCCCGAGCGATACGCGAGCAGCAAAACGACGAGCGTGCCAAACGTGAGGCTGACGGCTTGAATCGCAATTCCCGGAAAGCGCAATTCCAGAATCGCCGAGATGCTGCCCAGCACGAGGCCTTCGAGCAACGCATAAATCGGCGCCGTCACTCCGGCCCATTCCTTCTTGAAAATCGTGACCATCGCAACGATCAGTCCGCCGATGCCGCCGAGAATCGCAAGTGGCGTCACCGCTTGCGGCGAATGCGAATGCAGGAAAAGATTCCAGGTCCATGCAGCCGTCGCGACTGCGCAGATCAGCAGCACGCCTGTCTTGTTAACGGTCCCCTGCAGCGTCATCGTCTCGCCGAGGACAGCGCGCTCGCCTTGAAATGCGCGCTCGTTGAGGGCCGGATTGGAAGTTCTCATCAAATCTGCCACGGATTGTCTCCTTCGCGCGAAATTGGCTTCGGGCGCGAAAATGCCGATTTTGTTGCTATTAGAAAATCGCTAAGCCGCCTTTTTACAACTACTTGACCCAAATTCTAAAATGACGATTGTTGCTATTAGAAATTCCTGGCGACCTAACCGCAACAATTGGCCTGTTCGGCTGCACGACGATTCGACCAAAGAGAGAGCGTACCAGAATGCGGCGAAAATGGAAGGCTTCGAGACGTGAGCCGAAACGCACTGCTGGCAGAGCGTCACTCGGTGACTCCATCTAGAATTCTTTGTAGTCCCATTCTCAGTACGATGTCATTTAAACGCTGTTACGGAGCCGGAAAAGACGAAGGCGCGAACAGAACGGTGCCTGGTGCGAGCCAAGTTTTGGTGTGTGCGCTGTGGCGTTACGTTGGCGCAGGCTGAAGCCTACGCTACTTACGGATTAATCTCTGCCGAGAATGTTTCGGTGCCT
>Ga0209625_1000098_pt1 | contig 19989 bp, 20 predicted proteins | sample JacPin_JW_Ref_M2_FD_187960 | JGI IMG/M metagenome (GOLD analysis project Ga0209625, IMG submission 187960) | Forest soil microbial communities from Algoma, Ontario, Canada - Jack Pine, Ontario site 1_JW_Ref_M2 (SPAdes) (version 2) | ecosystem: Environmental > Terrestrial > Soil > Boreal...
AAGTCCTGCCAGACCAACGACCGACCGCCATCCACCAGGCCGAAGAGTTACGCGTAGAACTGCTAGCGCGAGAGCCAGACGCGAAAATCCGCACGGCATCCGCGATTGACCCACAGGCTGCGATTATCGAATCCCCAGGTCGAGTCCTGGATGCAGGGCGATCCGCTGAACTGTTGCTCGACTGTGGCACTTTTGATGAATCCGTCTACCGGGCAAGTTTTCCGGGTCCCGTTTTGTGATGAGCAACGCACCACCATCGATCTGCCGCTTGGGCGGCCGCCGGTCCATACACGGAACTCGCCTTGGCAGCCACGATCGACCCAGACTCCATTGTCGTCGTAGCCCCATGTTTTTCCCTGCGCGCATGCCGGACCGCCCAACTGCTGCGTAAGCTGGGCACCCCTTACCCACCCGTTGACCGGGCAATGCCGGAACTGGCCATTTGTCGACCTGCACCGTACCGTGGTCGAGTTTCCGGTGTACTGCTGCGCGCGTGCTTTCGCTGGCGCGAGCAGAAAGATTGCAGCTGCGACGAGTGCTATCGTCCAACGCATTCGACTCATCTTTTTTTCTCCAGATCGGTAGCTTGGCCGCAAACAATAGCGCCGAGCGATTCGCATCGTGCATCGTGCAGACGGATTGACGCATCCTGCCGAAGCCGTAGCGTGGCGTCAACGCGATTTTTTGCGCGCCGCACTATTTACTGGCCGTCAAAGCAGCGTGCGACCGCCGTCGACCGCAATCACCTGACCGGTTATAAAATCCGCTGTCGCAAAATACATCACCGCATCCGCGATATCCTTGCCAGTTCCTGTCCGGTGCAACGGAACGCGCTTGATGTAATCCTGATCGGGCGGCTCGCCTGGAAATTGAATCGTTCCCGGCGCTACGCTATTGACTAGGATTTCTGGTGCCAACGCTCGCGCGAGGCAGCGAGTGAGCATGATTACGGCGGCCTTCGAGACGCAATAATGCGTATATGCGGGCCACGGCAGAATCCCTCCGAGCGACGACAGATTGATAATCCTGCCGTGCCCCTGCCGCTTCATCACCTGCGCTGCTGTTTGCGCGCACAAAAATTGCGACTTCAGGTTCGCATTCATGATTCGGTCCCACTGCTCGTCGGTGAGTTCCTCGAATTTTGCTTCAAAGAACATTCCCGCGTTGTTCACCAGGATATCGAGGCGCCCGAATTCTTTGTCTACCGCCGCGAACATTCGGTGCACGTCAGCGCGCCGCGAGACGTCTGCCTGCAGCGCGATTGCGCGCCGCCCTAGCGACTGAATTTCGCTCGTTAGTTCCTCCGCCTCGGCTTTCGACGTCGCATAGTTCACCACCACATCTGCGCCTTCTTTCGCCAGCCGCAGAGCAATGCTGCGCCCAATCCGTTTCGCCGCTCCGGTGACCAGAGCCACTTGCCTTGCGAGCGCTTTCTCGGCCGTCATTCGATCCTCCGCGAATCCTCGTTCAGCGCGCATCCACTGATCCCAGCCCTCATCATTCGCGCGGCCAACTCTAAAATCCGATTCGCCGCGTTCTCCGCTCCGACGCCGCGCTCGTGAATATTCGAGATCAAGTTTCGTTCCGCGTCGGTGTGGACTTTCGTCGGATGAAACGCCATGTATGCCGAAAGGCTGGTTGCCGTCGCGAGACCTGGCCGCTCTCCGATCAAGAGCACTGCTACTTGCGGCCGCAGCACCTCACCAATTTCATTCAAGATTCCCACGCGACAGTGGCGAATCACGAATGTGTTTCCAGCAATCCACCCGCGCGTTTTCGCACCGCCAAAAAGCAACGGGAACAACTGTGGAACTTGTTCGGCGACCGCGGCTACAGACAAGCCATCTCCGATTGCGATCTGAATATCGCAATTGCGCGAACCGTTCGCGAGCAGCCGCTCTCGCGACTCATCATCGAACTGCCGTCCGAGATCGGGCCGCAGCAGGTACTCGTCCTTACTGCAGGCCCGCGTACGAAATTCGTGCAGCTCCCAGCGCTTGACGAACTCGATCCCAAACGCAGCATTTAAATCCAGCTCATCACGCACCGCGTCTCGCGCCGCGGCGTGCGCTTCGCGCAAATCCAACTGCGTCCCAGTCCGGTAAGCCGCTCCCGCGCGCCCTACCAGAACACGCGCCAGCGTACGTGCGCGAATCTTCTGGACGAGGTCGGACCATTCCGGGCCCACCAACGATTCGTCGCGCGGCTTCAGCACATCAGCCACTTAAGTAATTCCTTCGATCGACGTCTCAAATCCGTGTATCAATTGCCGACGCGCCGGCACATCGAGCAACGCTGGCTCGCCATCGCGGTAAATGCCTGCCCCTTCGAGCCAAGCTAGAAATTCGGGCGCGGGCCGCAGCTTGAATAACCTTCTCACCGCCAGCGCATCGTGATAACTCGTCGACTGATAATTCAGCATCACGTCGTCCGAGCACGGAACGCCCATAAAATAGTTGCAGCCCGCCGCTGCCAGCAGCACGAGCAGATTGTCCGCCGAATTCTGGTCCGCCTCCGCGTGATTCGTGTAACACGCGTCGCAACCCATTGGCAGGCCCAGCAGCTTGCCCATAAAATGGTCTTCGAGACCGGCGCGAATAATCTGCCGCTCGTCATACAAATATTCCGGCCCGATAAATCCCACGACGCTGTTCACCAGGAACGGGTCGAACACGCGCGCCACTCCGTATGCCCGCGCTTCCAAAGTCAATTGGTCGACTCCGTGGTGCGCCTCGGCCGAAAGCGCGCTTCCCTGGCCTGTCTCGAAATACATCACATTCTCGCCCTTCCACTCCACATCGCGATGCTGATGATGTTCGAGCACTCGTTCGCGGCCCTCGCGCAGCATCGCCAGCGTGAGCCCGAAACTTCGATTGGTCCCCTCAGTTCCGCCGATGGACTGAAACAGCAAATCCACCGGCGCTCCGCGCTCCATCGCCGCCAGTTGTGTGGTGATGTGCGCCAGGCAGCACGTCTGTGTAGGCACTTCGTACACCCTGACCAGGCGCGCCAGGCCATTAAGAATCGTGATGACGGTCTCGGCGGAGTCCGACGCAGGATTCACGCCGATCACAGCGTCGCCGCACCCGTAGAGCAGCCCCTCAAACGCCGAGAGCAAGATTCCGCCAACATCATCCGCGGGATGGTTCGGCTGCGCTCGAATGCCCAACACACCGCGCTCACCCATCGTGTTTCTGCAGCGCGTGACGTTTCGAATCTTTGCCGCGGCCAGGATCAGGTCCTTATTGCTCATGATTTTTGCCACTGCTGCCGCGATCTCCGGAATAATCGCGCGACCTGAGCGCTTCAGCTCCATCTCGCCAGTTGCATCCTCGAGTAGCAACTCGCGGAATTCGCCGATTGTGAGGCTGGCGATTTTGTGAAACGCATCACGATCGTACGTTTCGACGATCAGCCGGCTCACATCGTCTTCGTCAGGATCGATGAGCGGCCGCGCGACGATTTCTGCGAGCGGCAGGTCCGCGAGCTCGCGCTTCGCCGCCACACGCTCCCGTTCCGACCGCGCCGCGATTCCCGCGAGCTGATCCCCGGATTTCTCTTCGTTCGCTTTGGCAAAAAGCTCGCGAAGATCTGAAAGCACGAATCGCTCAGTCATAAGCCGCCGTCACGCGCAGATGCAGCCACCGCCGCAAAGTATCACCAATCGCAAACGCGCGAAAGTAACGCGATCCCCTGCTAGAATCTTTTGCGTTCGCTGCGGCTTTCATCCGGAGGCACCATGCCACTTGATTTGCCACTCGATTTGCTCGCGATCGCCGCGCATCCCGACGACGTGGAACTCACCTGCGGCGGCACCGTTCTCAAAATGTCGCAGGCCGGCTATCGCACCGGCATCCTAGATCTCACGCGGGGTGAAACTGGAACGCGCGGTACTCCGGAGCTGCGCCTTCGGGAAGCCGCTCACGCCGCAAAAATTCTCGGAGTGAAAGTGCGTCGCAATGTTGGTCTCCCCGATGCGCGCCTCGCGCTCACCGACGAATTCAAGGTCGCCGTCGCGGAAGTGATCCGCGAACTCCAGCCGCACACTATCATCCTGCCCTATTGGGAAGGCCGCCACCCTGACCATTACCACGCGTCGAATCTCGGTTTTGAAGCCGCCTTCATCGCTGGCCTAAAGGCGTATCAAATGAAGGGCGAGCCGTTTCGCCCATTCAAGATCCTCTACGCAACGTCGGACGCCAGCGCGAGACCCACTTTCGCCGTGGACATCACGAAGCAGTACGAAAGCCGCCGTCGCGCCATCCTTGCTTACAAATCGCAATTCACGCCGCCGCAGAAATCCCACAAATCGAGAGTGTATCTTCCGCTCGACGAACTCGAAGGCCGCATGAGCGATCAGGCGCGCCACTATGGACGCATGATCGGGGTGAAATATGCGGAAGGATTCGTCACGAAAGAAGTGATGCGCGTCGACGACGTGGTAAAAATGCCCGTTCGGTCGATCTAAGGCTCGAGCGCATGCAATCGAGAGAAATGCCGAAGGGGCACGACGCATGGCACGGCGTGCCATTCCCGCTCCTCTGTGTGAGCTCTTGAGATGGCGCGAAAGTACGGCACCGTGTCCGATCCGTGATACATTGTCTCCATCGCTCCGGTATTTCTGTCTGTGCCACGGGTGTCGAGGAGGCCAAATTGAAACGACGAGCGCTTCTAATCCTCGCGGTCATTACTGGCATCGTACTCATCGGTTCCAAGTCCACGAAATTGATATTCACGTGGCTCAACCCAAAGTATACCGGCACGCACTTCAAGAACATTATGGTTCTCGGAATCAATGGCCGCGCTTCCGTTCGAGCCCAATTCGAAGATCAACTCTGCGCCGGCATCGCGAGACCCGGAATCCAGTGTTCGCCCAGCTACTCGCTGATTCCGCGGCCTACCGGCACGCCGCTCGACATGAACGATTTGAGAGATGTTCTTCGCGGCCAAAATATTGACGCGATCGTCGCCTCGCGGCTCGTGAAGGTCGATAAGACCGTCACCTACATCCCCGGCCAGGCATATCCGCTATATCCCGTTTACGGCACGCTCTACGGCTACTACGGCGCGATCTACCCAGTGGTCTACTCTCCCGACTATCTTCGGGTCGACAAAACGGCGCAGGTAGAGACAAATTTCTATTCGACGGCCGAACCCGACGGAGAGCTGGTCTGGACGGGTACGAGCGATACGGTGAATCCGCAATCGCCGAACAAGGCGATCGACGCGCTCTCGAAGCTGATCGTGCAGGAATTGCAGAAACAAAATATTATTTGAGCGGAGATCCGAACCGGAAACGCGCAGTTTTGCGAGCGCATGCCAGATCAGAAATCGTCGGATTCGAGCGCGTAGCTATAACCGGGAAGAGTTTGGATCGGGCCGCGGTTGTCGACTTTCACTTTCACGGGCCGCTCCGATTCGGCGCCCGTTTTCCGAAGCACCACGTAGGTGGTCAGCGCTTCGTTGTAAACCTTGGTAATCAAATACGATTCGGCCGTATCGTCTTTCTTCCAAACTTGGCCGACTTGAATTTTCCGGGCGGGCACACAACGAATGTAAAGCCATTCGCGAAAGCCGTCAACACAGCAACGCGCATCCGATTCCCGAGCTGAACTTCACGATTTCTGGCGATGCACACGCCGCCTTGAAATCGCCTAGCTCTCGCCACGAGCCTATGGCAATCTACTCAGTATGGGAAACAAGGACGCACACCGCCGCGAAAAGAAAAAACCGAAAAAGAAAGCCCCACCCACGACAGCGGTAAATCCACCTGCTTCGCGATGGGTTCCATCGCCTCCCCCGCCCCCGCCGCCAAAGAGCTAATCTCGTCTCGCATTATTTCGGCCAGGCCCGCATAGCCGTCTTCACCACTTGCAGCAACTCGCGCTGGCTCGCTCCACCGGCTGCCTCTACCGACATTCCGTGCGCCACCGTCACCACATAACGCGCCAGTGCTGCGGGATCTGCGCTGCGCGGTAAATCTCCTTCCGCTCTCGCCCGCCTCAACCGCTTCCGCAGCTCCGCTTCGCCATCCGCACGCCGCGAATTCAACTCGCGCCGCACCGACTCGGCCGCATCGCCGCAGGCCAGCGCGCCCTGGACCAGCAGGCACCCGCGCGGCCCTTCTCCATTCGTCGGTACGTCCGCCGCTGCAAGGAGCACTCGTTCCACGGCCCGGCGCGCGGTCGAAGCCTTGAGCGCCTCGCGCACATACGACGCCGGTCCTTCGGCATAACGATCCAACACTTTGCGGAAGAGCTCTTCCTTATTACCGAACGCCGCATAGATACTGGGACGGTTGATCCGCATTGCCTTAGTGAGATCCGACATCGCCGTTCCCTCGTACCCCTTGCGCCAAAAGACCTCGAGCGCTCGGTCCAGTGCCTTGTCGGCATCGAACGCGCGCGGCCTGCCTAGCGCTCGCTTCTGCCTCTTGTGTTTCATACGAGGCCATCATAACCCCTTTCGTACCTATCGGTAAAGAATCCTGCGACCTTCTGCTCGATCCACACATCTATACTGACAGGTACAGAAGGTCATTCACGCGAATTCTCAATAGGAGCTATACCATGTCGAAGAAACTCGCAGACCAGGTGGCCGTCGTGACCGGCGCGTCCAAAGGTATCGGCGCCGCCATCGCAAAGCATCTCGCATCCGAAGGAGCATCTGTGGTCGTCAACTACGCGGCCAGTAAGGAAGGCGCTGACCGCGTCGTCAACGAAATCAAGAACAAGGGCGGCAAAGCCATCGCCGTTCAGGCTGATCTGGCGAAGAAGCCCGACATCGACCGTCTCTTCGCCGAAACTAAGAAGGCCTTCGGCCGGCTCGATATCCTCGTCAATAATGCCGCTGTCTATGAGGCTACTCCCATCGAAAGCGTCACCGAGGAGATCTTTCACAGGGAGTATGACGTCAACGTCCTCGGCCTGCTTCTCACTTCACAGCAAGCGGCTAAACTTTTCGGCCCGGAGGGCGGCAGCATCATCAATATCAGTTCTCTCGCTAGCACCTTCGCGCCGCCCAACTTCTCCGTCTATAGCGGCACGAAAGGAGCCGTGGACACCATCACCAAGTCTCTGGCCAAGGAGCTTGGCCCCCGAAAAATCCGCGTCAACGCCGTCAACCCGGGCATGGTGGAAACGGAAGGAGTTCACTCTGCGGGCCTGATGGGTAGCGAATTTCAAAAGCAGTTTGAAGCGTTAACCCCACTCGGTCGAATCGGGCAGCCGAAAGACATCGCTCCAGCCGTGACCTTCTTGGCCTCCCCAGATGCCTCGTGGATCACTGGCGAAACCTTGACCATCGCCGGCGGCTTCCATTGATCCGCCAGTCACTCCTATTTTACCTGCTGAACCAAGGCGCGGTCACAGTCACGGCCGCGCGCAGTTTCTCCAGTTAGGGCACGCAGGAGTTGCGAAGGCGTTCTATCGATTCGGTTCAAGAGTCCGATCTTCGGAGGAGATCGCCGCAGCCGAAGACTCGCCATCGTTTTGACGATCTTCGCACAACGTGCAATAACGCACAGTATTAGTATTCCCGAAGTTCGATACTGGGTTTTTCCTGTTCTTCTCAAGGAGACTCTCAGTGAAAACTTCTGCGGTATTGTTAGCAGTGCTCGTAGGTTTGGGCGCATCTACGCTAGCCCAGGCCCAAACCACGGTTTCGTACGAAAACAATCAGAAGCCCGTATACAGAGTGAGCGTAGTTAGCCGTACGACCCGGGCGGTGAGCTATAGACACCGCAGTGGGGCCACAAAGATCAATTTTCAAGGCACCGATTTGATGCCTGCCGCGGCGGGCGAGGCCAAAGTCGAGAGCAAGCGCGGGAGGCTGGAAATCGAAGTCGAGTTTTCTGGACTGGACAGGCCTACGAGCTTTGGCAACGAATATCTGACTTATGTGTTGTGGGCAATATCGCCGGAAGGCCGGCCAGTTAACATCGGCGAAGTATTGGTGGGCGATAACCACCGAAGCAAGCTGGACGTGACCACGGACCTTCAGGCTTTCGCGCTGATCGTGACCGCGGAACCCTATTATGCCGTGCGTCGTCCCAGTAACGTCGTGGTCCTCGAGAACGCGATTCGCTCCGATACCGCCGGCGCCACCGAGATGGTGGACGCGAAGTATGAACTCATCGATCGGGGTGGCTACATCCCCACCGGCTATCAGTTCGACCCGGTCGTCTTGAACGCGAGACTACCTCTCGAATTCTTCGAAGCACGCAATGCGGTGCGGATCGCCAAATCGGCCGGCGCAGAGACCTTCGCAAGTTCCAGCTATGAAAATGCTGTAAGGCAGATGAAGCGTGTGGATGATCTGGCAACCAGAAGACATGTTGACAGGAAATCTTTGATTGCAGAATCGCGCGAAGTTGTGCAGACGGCGGACGATGCCCGAGAGATCGCCTTGAAACGGATCGATGCAGATCGCGTGAACGCCGACAGGGACGCGGCAGCGGCGCAAGTCGCAGACGCCACCGCCCAATCCAACGAAGATATGCAGGCGCGTATGAATGCGGAAACAGCAAGCGCGGATGCCGACCGAAGACGTGCGGAGGCCGATCGCGCTGCCGCTACGGCACAGCAGCGACAGCAGGGCGCAGAAGCAGAATCGGATCGGAATCGCGCTGCCGCCGCAGACGCCAATCAATCCGCTGCGGATGCCCAACAGGGCCAAAGAGACGCAGAGGCCGAATCGGATCGAAACCGGTCCGCCGCAGCGAATTCAGATCAGCAACTCCAGCAAGCGGTGCAGGATCGTGAAGAACTTCGCGCCCGATTGCTGCAACAATTCAACGCCATTCTCGCCACTCGCGACACCGCCCGTGGTCTGGTTGTGAACCTGTCGGACGTCCTTTTCGATACCGGCAAGTATACTCTTCGTCCGATGGCGCGCGAGAAGCTAGCCAAGATATCCGGAATCATCCTTGTCTACCCGGACCTGAGACTAGCCATCGAGGGCAACACCGACAGCGTGGGTGGTGATGCCATGAATCAGGAACTTTCGGTGCGACGCGCCGGAGCGGTGCTTGATTACCTGGCAAAGCAAAACATTCCTTTGGCGTCGATGACGTCCCAAGGATTCGGTAAGACGCAACCCGTGGCGTCCAATGACACCGCGGAAGGGCGTCAACAAAATCGCCGCGTCGAGATGATCGTCTCTGGCGACGTAATCGGAACTACGATCGGACCTGTATCGCAAAACCTGCCCCTGACCGGCCGTCCCTAAGACGTTTGGCACGGACGTTTGGCAAAGAATTGACGGGCCCCAGCGGTTGGGCGGTAGCTGGGGCCTGTGCTTTCTAAGCAGACGTGATCGGTAGCGATATTCTCAAATCAAAAAGGAGCAATCTGACCATGGGATACGGTAACCGCGACAAACCAGTACACAAATCAGGACGAGTCGGATTTGTGGAAGGCCGGCTCAACGAGCTGCGACGGCGGTGGGAAAATGCAACAGACGAACGCGAGAAGAGTGAGGTGTCTGAACAAATCCGCGAGTGGCAATCATTTAGGCCGGAACGATCCGCATCCTCCGGCGGCGGACGGTCGTAAGTCCTTATTATTCGCCCAATCGGAAACTGCCCTCACGACCGGGAGTTTCCGCCTGCACACTTTCGCCAACCGCTAAGGCGCTTTGCTTGTCCGTCTCGGCAGCGCGGGTTTCAGCTTGTACCGACGGTAACAACCAAGTTTGTTCCCAGTCCCGCCCCCCTTACACATCTTTCTAATCTACGGCGGCGCGATTAGAAACGTCCGCAAGTGATTGAAAACATGGGATAGCGACCGCTACTAATCGGCGGTAAAACGGGGTCGAAAGAAGCATCTTCCGTCACGAATCGCTGCCGATCTATCAGGCAAATCACCGCGCAGACTCTTCCGCACTGCAAAGTAACTATTTTGGGGCTTGCGTCATCCTACGCATTGTGTTCTTTGGTCTAATGGGCGAGGTGTATAATCCTCCCCATCGGGGTGGAGGTTGACATGAAAACGATCTGGACGATGCGATTCGGCGCGATTGTCTTCGCAAGCTTGCTCGCGGTTTCCGTAGCCATCGCGGCACCTCCACAAAGTCAGCAGGGCGGGCAGCAATCGACCACGCAGCAGACCCCGGACCAGACACAGCAGCAAACGGGCCCTCAACAGCCGCCGGCGCAGCAGCCTGCTCCGCAAAACCAGCAGAGCGACTCATCGAGCCAACCGCCTAGCGCACAGGGACCGGCGCCAATCGCTCAGCCGACCGACCCCAACGTAAAAAAAGGCAGCGAGGCTGACGTTGATGCCGTTGGCAATCGCAACATCGGCCATGGCTTGAACTTCTATTCGCTCGAACACGAAATTGCACTTGGCAAGCAGCTGGCGCAGGAAGTTGACCGCTCCGCGAAGTTCATCACCGATCCGGTCGTCACCGAATACGTCAATCGCGTGGGCCAGAACCTTGTGCGCAATTCCGACGCGCAGGTGCCGTTCACAATTAAGGTGATCGATTCGGACCAGATCAATGCTTTCGCTCTGCCCGGAGGATTTTTCTACGTCAATAGCGGCTTGATCATGCACGCTGATGAAGAATCCGAGCTCGCCGGTGTGATGGCGCACGAAATTGCGCACGTCTGCGCCCGTCACGGCACCAAGAATGCGACGAAGGGCCAAATTATGCAGCTGGCGACCATCCCGCTGGTCATGTTGGGACCGGGCGGATGGGCGGGGTATGCGATCTATCAGGGCGCGCAGCTAGTGGTGCCGATTTCATTCCTGAAATTCTCGCGCGATGCCGAGCGCGAAGCGGATTACCTCGGTCTGCAGTACATGTACAAGGCCGGTTACGACCCGAATTCATTTGTGTCTTTCTTCGAAAAAGTCACGGCGCTCGAGAAGAAGCAGCCCGGATCAGTGCCCAAAATTTTCGCAACTCATCCGCCCACGCCCGACCGGATCGAAGCGGCGCAGAAAGAAATTGCCACGATCCTACCGGCGCGCGAAGAATACATCGTCTCGACTTCCGAATTCGACGTGGTGAAGCGCCGCCTCGGAATGATTGAAGCCAATCAAAAGGTCAACGATAAGGGCGGCAGCAAGCCGGCGTTGCGGAAGAAGACGGATCAGACGCAGAAGACCGGACAGGCGCCGCCCGACACCACGGGAGGCACGGACGATGACAGCGATCGGCCGACGTTGAAGCGCCGTCCCGACGGACAGTAATCCCTTTAATCTAAATCGAGAAATAAAAGGGGCGCCCGAATCTTCCGGGCGCCCTTAGTTTTTATATTCTGTGAAATTTTTCGGTGCGGACTTTGTGCTGCGGAGAAAAACTCAGTGCGCGTGAACCTCAGCGACGCCGAGACGTTTTAATCCCTCATGGTAGTACTTGCGATAGAGAATGTCCCACTCTTCGCTGCCTTCCAGAATCTCTTTTTTCTGCGATGCAATCTTCGCACGAACCTCGGTGTCCACTTGCTCTTCCACCTTGAGGAGCGCCGTTAGAATATTGACGATTTCCTGCCGGATCGTGTCGCGGTCTTCGATAAAATCCACATCCGGGAGAGTGACGAGCAGGTCGATTATGCGATGTGAGATGCGCACCGTTTTTTCGCGCGTCAGGCGCATTAGCGGAGGATCAGCTTCCTTTCGCGGGCCAACTGGCCTTTGGCTTTCTTGAACATCTCCTGATACGACGCTCCCACGCGCTTCATTTCATCCGAGTGCTTGCTCAGAATTTCGCGCACCTCTTCGTTCAAGCGGTCTTCCACCGTTACCTCGTCGGCCATCACCTGGCGGACGGATTGGGTGACGCTATCTACGTTTTTCGTTTCAATCATGCTCGCCGCTACCAGCCGTTTCACCACTTCCTTGGCCATGTAGCCGACGAAATCCCGCGAGAGAAGCATCCCTTTGGCTCCTGATTGCAACTCCGAGCCTTTCAGTCTAATTGCTGGGCGTGAAGAGTGTCAAGGCGGCGCGGCGCGGCCGATTTTCGCGGCTGCGACAAGATGCCGTAAGTTCTGCTACTCTGAACGATTGAGATCGCACAACAATCACTCTTCCAGCTGAAAGGAACTGCGCGACTTGGCTTCAACTTCATCTTCCAAGGCCGGTGTGAAGCGAGCCTTTAATTTCGGCGGCGGGCCGGCGACTCTGCCGCTTTCCGTCTTGGAGAAGGTACGCGACGAACTGCTCGATTATCGCGGAACAGGCATGTCCGTGATGGAAATAAGTCACCGCTCGCCGGAATTTGAAGAGATTAACTCGCGCGCGGACCAGCTGCTGCGCCGGCTCATGTCAATCCCGGAAGAGTACGCCGTGATTTTTCTGCAGGGTGGCGGCAGCATGCAGTTCACGATGGTGCCGTTGAACTTGTATTTGGACGGGAAGCCAGTGGATGTGCTGCACACCGGGATGTGGACGGCCAAAGCGATCACCGAGCTGAAGAAAAGCGCGCCTTATCGAATTGCGGCATCGACTGAGCCCGAGAAATTCACTCGCATCCCGCGCACGAACGAAATTGACCTCGCATCCAACGCTTCTTACGTGTACATGTGTTCGAACAACACGATCGAGGGCACACAGTGGCAGGCGATGCCGAGGACCGGAGACGTGCCGCTCGTGGCGGACATGTCGTCCGACATACTTTCGCGCCCGATCAGCGTGAGGCAATTCGGGGCGATTTTCGCAGGGGCGCAGAAGAATCTAGGCCAATCGGGCGTGACGGTTGTAATCATTCGCCGCGACCTTGCCGAGCGTGCCGACCCCAAGCTTCCTTCCCTACTGCAATATCGTACTGAGATCAAAGAGCATTCGCTCTTCCACACGCCACCCACGTTCGCGGTTTACGTCTTGGGCCTGATGCTCGAATGGATCGAGGCCGAAGGCGGCGCGGCGGCCCTCGAGAGACGCAATGAAGAAAAAGCAAGGCTGCTTTACGACGTGATCGATTCGAGTAGCCTCTACAAATGTCCCGTCGAGCAAGAATCACGTTCGAGAATGAACGTGGTGTTTCGACTGGCTGATGGGGACGAGGCTTTGGAAGCGCAATTTGCAAAGGAAGCAGCGAACCAAGGGATCGTAGGAATCGTCGGGCACCGGTCGGTGGGCGGGACGCGCGTTTCGCTTTACAACGCGGTGACAATCGAATCCGTCGAAACGCTGGTTGGCTTCATGCGAGAATTCGAACGCAACCGCACGTGAGCGAGTTTGTATGTCCGCCACAGTAGTGTGGCCAAAACACAACACCGCCGCTTGACTTGCGAATCTCCGCCCGCTATTGTGAATTCTCCATGACAGGACTTCAAAAACTCTCGATTTTGGCTCCCCACCGACTCTTGAGAGCGCCAGGCCAAGGTACAGAGAAGTCGCAACCCCCGCTGGATGAATACTTTAACAGCCTTTTTACGACGCTGGGCCCTCAGCATTGGTGGCCGGCGAAAACCCCCTTCGAAGTGATCGTCGGTGCGATCTTGACGCAAAGCACATCCTGGTCGAACGTCGAAACGGCGCTTGCCAAGCTTCGCGGGGCAGAACTGCTCACGCCTGTGGCCATCGAACAAGTCCCATTGCGCCGGTTGCAAAGCCTGATTCAGTCGTCCGGCTACTGGCGCCAGAAGGCGCGAGCGCTGAAATCATTCGTGCGATTTCTTCGCCTGGAATACAGGGGATCACTGAAACGAATGTTCGAGACTCCTACGATTGTGCTTCGCGAGAAGCTGCTTGGGGTCTTCGGAATCGGGCCGGAAACAGCCGATTCGATTCTGCTATATGCCGGACAGCACGGGGTGTTCGTCGTTGACACTTACACGAAGCGCATGCTCGTGCGCCATGGGTGGGCCGATCCGAAAGCAAAATATGACGAGATTCGCTGGCAGTTTGAGCGCCGATTTCCAGGCAACGTATCGAAGTTCAACGAATTCCACGCACTGATTGTCGCGGCCGGCAAAAACTGGTGCCGCAAGACCGACCCGAACTGCGAGGAGTGCCCGCTCGGAAGGTATCTGCAGGAGGGCCGGTGACGGCAGCGACGCGAAAACAACGCGTGTGGCTAATTACCGGTGGCATTGCCGTTGTACTGCTGACGGCTGCCGTATTCACGCTGGGATCGCTGAGCACTCCATTCCACCCTGAGCAAGGCAATGAATTCGTAGTTCTCTTTGCGCTCTCGACATTTCTCGGTGCGGCCCTTCTCGTGTTCGGCCTGATTTTGGCGCGCAGCTTGGTACGGTTGGCCACTGAGCGACGGGCCGGACAGATGGGCTCGCGCTTCAAGGCGAAGATGGTGCTTGGCGCGATGGGCGTCTCGCTGCTGCCAGTCGTCTTCATGTTTTTTTTCAGCTATGCGCTGGTGAATCGGACGCTGAATGCGTGGTTTCCGCGCCCGCTGGAAGTCGCGAATGAGGAAAGCCAGCTGCTTCTGCGGGACATGCGGAAGACCGGCGCCGGCCATCTGAGCGAGATTGCGGCGAGAGCAGCAAGATCGGGCAGCCCGGACGAAGCGTTCTTGCAGTCGAGCTGGTCGGTCGATGCATCCTGGGTCGTCGACTCTCACGGAGCTGTGAACAGCGCGATTGCTTACACAGATCACCCAGTAGGCGCGCCGGTTGCCCAAACGCGCTCTCGCGAACCGATCGCTCCTCAACCTGCGCAGGTGCTAAACACGGGGGCGGAGTTCTGGCGCGCTGGAAATGCCCTCTATCTCGTTGCGAGCGTTCCGCTTAAAAACGGGAAGCTGTACGTAGGGCGCCGGATGCCGAATGACTATCTTGACCGCTATTCCGAGATTCAAACGCAAACGCAGACCTACGAGCAGCAGAAGCAACAACTGCGCGTTTATAAACGAGAAATTCTCGGAGTGCTATCACTCATTACGCTGTTGTTGCTGTTCGCCACCACCTGGGTAGCTCTCTTTCTCTCCAAGCAGGTGACCGTGCCGATTCAGGCGCTCGCCGAGGCCACTCGCGAAATTTCACGCGGTAATTTCGAGCACCAGATCGACGTCCAGGCGCAAGACGACCTCGGAACGCTGGTGCGCTCGTTCAATCGAATGACGGAACAGCTGGGAGAGGGCCGGCGGCAGATTAACGAATTCACGCAAAGCCTTGAACAAGCGATCGAAGAACGCGAGGGGCGGCGAAAATTGATGGAGGCGATTCTCGAAAATATTCCGACGGGAGTGATTTCGCTAAATTCTTCGGGCGAAGTGGCGAGAGTGAACTCGGCAGTGGTGGCGATCCTAGGAGCTCACGCGCGCGACGCACATTCGCTTCAGGAACTGCTCGGCGACGAAGCAGCGCGTGCGATGCTGCATTTGATGCGCCGATCGCTGCGAATGGGAGCAGCGTCGCGTGAAATCGAAATCGCGACCGAGGGAAAGCTGGTGCGTGCGGCGGTGACTGTGAGCTCGCTTGGTCCTCGACGGTCGAATCCAGGATTCGTCATCGTGATCGACGACCTGACGGACTTGCTGCGGGCGCAGAAGGCTTCGGCCTGGCAGGAAGTGGCGCAACGAATCGCGCATGAGATCAAGAATCCGCTGACGCCGATTCAGCTTTCCGCCCAACGCTTGCTGCGACATATCGAGCGCACGGCCGGCGGCAGGCTGGAAGGTTCGCGCAGCGAATTTGAGAAACTCGTCGCGGAGTGCGCGGGGCTAATCGAGCGCGAGGTTCACACCCTCGAATCACTGGTGGATGAATTTTCGCAGTTTGCCCGCTTCCCGGCGGCGCGGCTTGCTCCCGCGGACGTGAACTCGATTGTGTCAAGCGCGGTAGATCTGTTCCGCGGACGTCTCGAAGCGATCACTTTGCGCACGGAGCTTGCCGCTTCGCTGCCGTCAATCAAAGCGGATAGTGAACTGCTTCGGCGCGTTGTTGCCAACCTAATTGATAACGCTGCGGAAGCGATGGAAGGCGCTTCTATCCGGCGATTGCACGTGGCTACGCGCGCAGAGGGTGATGGTGATGCGGTGGCAATCGAGATTTCCGACAGCGGGCATGGAATTTCGCCGGAGGACAAAGAGCGGCTTTTTCTGCCACACTTCTCGACCAAAGAGCGCGGGACGGGGTTAGGACTTGCGATCGCAAGCCGTATTATCGCCGAGCATAACGGTACGATTCGGGTGGAAGACAATATTCCGACTGGAACGCGCTTTGTGATTCGGTTCCCGGCGATCGAGGTGCCTGCGCCCGCGGCGCAGACCGGCGCTTCAGCGGTATAAGCGCGAGCCGAAGAACCTGAAACTCTAACGTACAGGATACAGAAGGCCCCGCCACAGAGAATGCCGAGCAAATGAAAGGCTCGAAATTTTAATTAGGTTCAAAGCGTAAACGATGCCGGCATCGATTCTAATTGTGGATGACGAGAGCGGGATTCGCGAATCGCTCGGAGCCTTGCTGCGCGACGAAGGCTATGAGGTGGAAACGACCTTATCGGGCGAGGAGTGTCTCGGCGAGCTTGAGCGACGGAGCTTTGATTTAATTTTGTTGGACGTGTGGCTGCCAAAGATGGATGGATTGACGACTCTCGAGGCGATTCAAGCTCGCGAGGGCGCGCCGGTCGTCATCATGATATCCGGACACGGCAATATCGAGACAGCGGTGCGGGCCACGAAGCTTGGCGCGTTCGATTTTGTCGAAAAGCCACTGTCGCTGGACAAAATTGTTCTCGTGGTGCGTAACGCGCTCGAGTATGTGCGTTTGGAGGCGGAGAATCGCCGGCTGCGTGCGGAACTCGAAGAGCGCCACGAGATACTCGGCAACAGCGTGCCTATGAAGGCGCTGCGGCAGCAAATTGGACTCACCGCGCCCACGAATGGACGCGTCTTGATTTATGGCGAGAGCGGAACGGGAAAAGAGCTGGTCGCGCGGGCGCTTCACGCCAGCAGTTTGCGCAACACGATGCAGTTTGTGGAAGTGAACTGCGCTGCAATTCCCGAGGAGTTGATCGAATCGGAGCTGTTCGGCCACCGGAAGGGCAGCTTTACGGGCGCGAGTGAAGACAAAGTCGGCAAATTTCAAAAGGCAGACGGGGGAACTCTGTTTCTCGACGAAGTCGGCGATATGAGTTTGAAGACGCAATCGAAAGTGCTCCGCGTGCTGGAAGAGCAGCGCGTGGAGCGGCTGGGATCCAATGAACCAATTACCGTGGATGTGCGGGTAATCGCGGCCACGAACAAAAAGCTCGAGGAAGAAATTGGCCGAAACGCGTTTCGGGAGGATCTTTTTTATCGTTTGAACGTGATTCCCTTCTACGTGCCCGCTCTTCGCGAACGGATTGAGGATATGCCGATTCTCGCTGCGCATTTTCTGGCGGAGTTTTGCGAGGCATACGGGAAAAAGCCGAAGGAATTCACCGCACCGGCGATGGAAGTGCTGTTGAGCTATCCCTGGCCGGGAAATGTGCGCGAGCTGAAAAATCTCGTTGAACGGCTTGTGATCATGAGTCCGGGGCAGAAGATTGAGCCGCACCATTTGCCGCCGGAGTTGTTTCGGGGCGCAGCGAAGAGCCCGCAGAAGCCGTATGAAAGCCTGCAGGAAGCGCGGTCGGCGTATGAGCGAGAATTTGTGCTTCGCAAGCTTGAAGAAAACCGGTGGAACATGACGAAAGCGGCGGAGGCGCTGGGGCTGGAGCGGAGTCATCTGTACCGGAAGATGCGATCGCTGGGAATTGCGCCATCCAAGGTATGAGGTTCAGGGTCGCGGCGAGAGCCCGAACCGAGTTGGTTATGGCGGCGCTTCGTCGGGGTGCTGGTGCTTGGGGGATCGGCGTCAAAAGAGCCGGCGGGACGCTGGCCTTAGGTACGGCAGCCGTACCTCGTGCGCAGCCGAGATGGGAGCATGGTGAGTGACGGAATGCTAGAGTTCTAGATCCTTTGGGGCCTCGTCATCGTCATCCGCCGCTTCCACTTCCTCGCTTTCGTTGGCCTGATACTCGCTTAGCTGCTCAAGCTGGCGGTGCCAATCGAGCTGTCGCACCATGGACGAGTTTTCGCGCCAGTTTGGCTGAACCTTGACGAATAGTTCGAGAAAAATGTGGGTGCCGAGAATGGATTCGAGTTCTTTGCGAGCCTGCGTACCGATGGTCTTGATGGCTGCGCCTCGCTTGCCGATCAGGATTGCCTTCTGCCCTTCGCGCTCGACATAAATCGTGGCGCGAATTCGGAGAAGTTTTGGCCCTTCGCCAAAGCTATCTACCATTACCGCAATCGCATAGGGCACTTCTTGTCGGGTGGCGAGAATCGCCTTTTCGCGAATTATTTCCGCCGCGAGGAAACGTTCGGGCTGATCGGTGAACTGGTCCTGCGGAAAATATGGCGGATGCTCGGGTAATCGCTCGAGCCAGGAATTGACGAGATCGAGGCAGCCTTCGCCGGTGAGCGCGGAGATCGGAAACACTTCGGCAAATTCGAACTCCTTGCTGTAGCGCTCGATGAGGGGAAGAAGATGCGGCTTGGGGACTCGGTCGATTTTGTTGAGCAACAGATAAACGGGACCGTGGAAGCGCCGCGCCCATTCGATGGCGAAGCGGTCGCCAGGGCCGAAGTTCACCGATGCATCGGCAATCAGCGAAAGAATATCGATTCCTTCTAGCGCGTGCTGGAGTTCGTCCATCATCTGGCGGCTGAGCATGTTTTCAGGTTTGTGGATTCCGGGCGTGTCGATCAGGATGATTTGGGCTTCGTCGCGGTTCAGAATTCCCTGGATGCGATTGCGGGTGGTCTGCGGTTTAGGCGAAACGATCGCGACCTTACGTCCCACAAGCTTATTAACAAGCGTGGACTTGCCGGCATTGGGACGGCCCACAATTGCGACGAAACCGGACTTAAACGGCATGAAATCAAATTGTACGCCGATTGAGCGGCTGCTTGCGCGTGTTTACGCGGACGAGGCAGCGCCGGCAGACGCACGGCGGGCGCGCACACGCAGCACTTTACGCTGGTTCGCTTCGAGCACTTCGAAACGGATGCCATCGAAATCGATTACCTCGCCCATCCGCGGCACATGACCTACTACGGAACTGAGCAGGCCGGCGATTGTAGTGGCGCCTGGATGTTCGGATGAATCATCGAGCTGTACGCCGAGAAGCTCCGCGACTTTATCGACTGGAAGGCTGCCGCGCATGACCATGCTGCCGCCGGATTCGCGCACTACATCAGGCGCCGGCCGGCGGTCTTCCTCGCCTAGATCGCCGACAATCTCCTCGATCAGATCCTCTACCGTCACAACGCCGGCCATCAGGCCGTACTCGTCGATCACGACCGCCATCTGTTGATTCTTGCGCTGCATTTCCTTCAATAATTCCGAACCTAATTTCGTCTCGGGGATAAAAAGCGCGGGGCGCATCAGCTCACGAACAGTCCGATGAGCAGCGTCGCGATCGGAAACTTCGAGAATGTCGCGCGCCATTCCCAGGCCGACGATGTCGTCGAGCGATTTCTCGTACACCGGGATACGCGAAAATTTCGTCTGGACGATCAGGTCGCTCAACTCTTCCAGGGTGGCGCCGGCGCGAATGGCCACCACATCGGGGCGAGGCGTCATCAAGTCGCGAACGCGCTTATCGCCGAATTCGATCACCTGCTCGATCAATCGCGCTTCGTCGTGCTCGATAATGCCCTCTTCCGCCGCCGCGTCGACAAACGCCTCGATCGATTGCTGGTCGTCCGCCTCCGCTGTTTGCTCGTCTTCCGAAAGATGGAGCACGGAAACGAGCAACTCAAGCACCACTTGCACCGGCCAAACGATCCAGGTAAATACGCGAATGGCCGGTACGAGCGGCGCGATCCAATTCCCGCGCACTCCCGCGAGCAAAAGCGACGGCAAGAGATGCATCAGCACGATTACTTCGGCTGACAGAAAAAAGACCATCTCGAGAGCCGCTTCCCAAGAGCCCGGCACAAAGAAAATCACTCCGCGTGCTGTGACGGCTGCCACGAGAACGAGCCAAAGCCGAGCCAGAAGCGTGAATGCCAGCGCGGCGCGGTGCCGGTCCATCTTGAATCGCGGCT
>Ga0209625_1000099_pt1 | contig 19858 bp, 17 predicted proteins | sample JacPin_JW_Ref_M2_FD_187960 | JGI IMG/M metagenome (GOLD analysis project Ga0209625, IMG submission 187960) | Forest soil microbial communities from Algoma, Ontario, Canada - Jack Pine, Ontario site 1_JW_Ref_M2 (SPAdes) (version 2) | ecosystem: Environmental > Terrestrial > Soil > Boreal...
TGTGCAGTGCGCGATCACCGAAGCGTACGAGCGCGGGTACCTGGGCAAGAATATTCTGGGGTCGGGATTTGATTACGATTTGCTGATTCACACCGGCGCCGGCGCGTATGAGTGTGGCGAAGAATCTGCGCTGATGGAATCGCTGGAAGGCAAACGAGGTTATCCTCGCATCAAGCCTCCCTTCCCTGCTGTGGTGGGGCTCTATGGCTGCCCGACGATTATTAATAATGTGGAGACGTTAAGTGCGGTGCCGGCAATTATTCTGGGCGGCGGCGAGGCGTACGCCAATCTGGGCACGCCGAAAAATGGCGGCACACGATTGCTGTGCGTTGCGGGACATGTGAACAAGCCCGGCATTTATGAAATTCCGCTGGGCATGAACATGAAAGAATTTATCTATGGGCTGGCCGGCGGCATCACTGGCGGTAAGAAATTGAAAGCGGTGATTCCGGGAGGCAGCTCGTGTCCGCTGTTGACCGCGGACGAGATCGATATCCCGATGGATTACGATTCGGTGGCCAAAGCGGGGTCCATGCTTGGTTCCGGCGGCATGGTGGTGATGGACGAAGATACCTGTATGGTGGACATGGCGCGGCGGATTATGCATTTTTACGCGCATGAATCTTGCGGGTGGTGCATTCCGTGCCGCGAAGGGACGACGTGGCTGCGTAAGATGCTGGAGCGACTGCATGCGGGATACGGGCGTGAGCAAGACATCGACATGCTCAGCGAGCTTTCTAAAAATATTTTAGGGCGAAGCTTCTGCCCGCTTGGTGACGCCGCGGCCATGCCGACCATCAGTATTGTGCAGAAGTGGCGGAACGAGTTTGAAGATCACCTGCATGGACGTTGCGCGTACAAATCCGCCGAAGCGCCGGTGGGCTCTCAATAGACGAATGACCTTACTCAATGGCTGACCAAAAACTTATCACGCTGAAGATTAATGACCAGGACGTGCAAGTGTCGCCCGGGACGCTGGTGATTGAAGCGACGCGGCGCATTGGCACGGAGGTGCCCTCGTTCTGCTACTACCCGGGATTGTCGCTGCAGGCGGCTTGCCGCATGTGCCTGGTGGAAGTGGAGAAGATGCCGAAACTGCAGACGGCGTGCACGTTGGTGGCGACGGAAGGCATGATCGTGCGCACTAATACCGAGCAGGTGCGCAACGCGCGGAAGTACATGCTGGAATTTTTGCTGACCAATCACCCGCTGGATTGCCCGGTGTGCGACAAGGGCGGCGAGTGCGAACTGCAGGACATGGTTTTCCGCTACGGCGCGGACAGCAGCCGGTTCATCGAAGAAAAAATTCACCGGCCGGAAGAAAAGTGGTCGGAGCTGGTGTACTACGATGCGCCCCGGTGCATTTTGTGTTTCCGGTGCGTGCGCGTGTGCGACGAAGGCATGGACGTGAAAGCGCTGGGTGTGGGGATGCGCGGCGCAAACAGCGTGATTATTCCGAATCGCGGGGATCACCTAGAGTGCGAAGAATGCGGGATGTGCATTGATATTTGCCCGGTCGGGGCGCTGACCAGCGGGACTTATCGCTATAAGACGCGTCCGTGGGAGATGAAGTACGCGCCGACGATTTGCACGCATTGTTCGAATGGCTGCAAGACCACGCTGAGTGTGAGAAATCACGAAATCATGCGTTCTAACAACCGGGATCTTTCCGGGATTAACAAGGACTTTTTGTGCGTGAAGGGGCGATTCGGCTTTGATTTCACCAAACACCCGGAACGCGTGAAGCAGCCGTTGCTGCGGCGCGGCAGTGAGCTTTATCCCGTTTCGTGGGAAGAGGCCGCGCAGGCGGCGGCGACGAAACTGAAGAATGTTTTTGACAAGGGCGGGAAAGACGCGATCGGGTTTATCGGTTCGAACCGCACGTCGAACGAAGAGAATTATTTATTTCAGCGACTGGCGCGGCAGACATTTGGAACCAACAATGTGGATCATCACCGCACGGTGGACTATACCGGCCTGGTCACCGCGTTGGGCGATCGCGCGCACGATTCGATGCTCACGATGGAACAGTTGTACGAATCGAAAGCGGTGCTGGTGATTGGAAACGATCCTACGAATCAGAACCCGCTGGTGGCGTGGCAGATTCGTTCGGGGATCCGGCACTTTGGTACGAAGCTTTTTATTATTAATGCGCACGAGGTCAAGCTGAAGCGCCAAGCCAGACAGTTTGTAAAGGTTCCGGTCGGGCACGAAGGCGCCGCACTCTTGTATCTGGCGCATGAGCAAGGAAACCTGGTGCCGGAGTTGGTGGAACAGTTGGTGCAGTTGAAGGCGGCGCTGGAAGCGGAGCCGGAAGTCGCGATTGTTTTTGGGGAAGAAGTTTCGGGCGCGACGATTACGCAACTGGTGAATTTTGGTTCGAAGCTGCCGGGCAAGACGCGCTACATGGCGCTGGGTGATTATGTGAATTCGCGCGGTGCGGCGGATATGGGCGTGCTGCCCGACCGCTTGCCGGGATATGCGTACACGGACAATGCCGGCGCGCGGGAGAGGCTGGAGCAAATCTGGGGCGGAGTGATTCCCTCGGCGGCTGGCATGACCGCGCCGCAAATGGTGGAAGCGGCGCAATCGAGAAAATTAAAAGCATTGTACGTGATGGGCGCGAATCCGCTGGCGCATTTTGGCGCGTTGGGCGCCGGCCGCGGGCAATTGGAATTGCTGATCGTTCATGAAATGTTTTTGACGGAGACGGCGAAACAAGCAGACATTGTTTTTCCCGCAGCGTCGGCGTACGAGAAGGACGGCACGGTAACCAACACGGCGGGCGAGATACAGATGCTGCGCAAGGGCGTGGAGATTATGGGCACGCGCTCGGATTTTGATTTACTGCGCATCGTTTCGCACCAACTGGAGCGGCTTGGACTGGGCAAAGCGTTTCACTACAAGTCACCTGCAGTGGTTTTCGAGGAAATTCGTAAGACCGTACCGGGTTATAGCGTGCAGCCGGGCGCGTTATTGGAGGGTGCGGCGGAGCCCACGCATCTGGGCGTCAGCCGAAACGGCCACGCGCCTTATGACGTGCCCGTAGGATTGATTCGTTCGGCGCACGACACATTGTTTACCAGCGGAACCTTGGGGAGATTTTGCACCATGATGGAATCTCTTCCGGAAGCAGAAGCGGCCGAGACGGAAGTCATCTCGTGAACGCTTTCCTCTATGCCAATGCGTGGCTGATCATCACAGTTGTAAAAGTGGCGCTGCTCCTTTTTATTGTGCTGACCGTTAACGCCTACCTGACGTGGTTTGAGCGCAAAGTGGTGGCGCATATCCAATCGCGCTGGGGACCGCATCGCGTGGGGCCGCATGGGTTGCTGCAGCCGATGGCGGACGGGCTGAAATTTTTATTTAAGGAAGATCCGACTCCCGCTGGGGTGGATCGCTTTGTTTATTTTCTTGCTCCGCTCGTGGCGCTGGCCTTGGCGCTGACTTCCATTGCGATTATTCCGTTCGGGCCGGATCCACTGCCGTGGAAAATATTGGGACAAACCATTTACCTCGGAATTTTACCACCCAACGTGAACATCGGGATTCTGGCTTTATTCGCGATTACCGCACTGGGCGTGTATGGGGTGGCGCTCGCGGGATGGTCATCGAATAGCAAGTATCCGCTGCTGGGGGGCTTGCGCAGCTCGGCGCAGATGATCAGCTATGAGTTAGCGCTGACGCTTTCCGTGGTGGGCGTGCTGCTGATAGCGGGGAGTTTTAACCTGACGGAGATTATCAACGATCAGACCAGCCGGTATGGAATTCTGGGCTGGAACATTTTTCCGCAATTTCTGGGCTTCCTTTGTTTTTTTACCGCGGCGGTAGCGGAAACGAATCGCGTGCCCTTCGATTTGCCGGAAGCGGAATCGGAGCTAGTGGCGGGATTTCATACCGAGTACGCCAGCTTTAAATTCGCGATGTTTTTCATCGCGGAATACACCAGCATGATTACGGTGTCGTGTTTGTGTGCGATTTTGTTTTTTGGCGGCTGGCTGTCTCCCTTCCCGGCGAGTTGGACGTGGACTTATTATTTGCCTACGGCATTGCTGTTGCCGGCGGGTTTGTGGGTTATCTGGGACGGGCTGCACTATGAAACAATTTTTGGCAAAGTGATTTTGCCGGGGATTGGCGCAGTGCTGTGCATTCTGGCCATCGCGCTGGTGATCTTCCCGGGAGTAAATAATTACATTCAGGCGCCGTTCTGGCTGCTATCAAAGATTTTCGTGTTTTTGTTTGTGTACGTGTGGATGCGCGGGACTTTGCCGCGCTTGCGATACGACCAGCTGATGGCCTTCGGTTGGAAGATGCTGCTGCCGGTTTCCATCGCGAACGTGGTGATCACCAGCTTCGCGATTTTAAGGTGGGGCGCAATAAAATGACCGCACCGCTGATCATTTTCTTTGTGCTGGCAACGCTGGCCGTGGGCGGCGCGCTGAGCTTGATATTTCAAAAGCATCCGATTCACAGCGCGTTGTCTTTGATCGTGGTGATGGTGGCTCTGGCGGGCTTGTATTTGCTGATGGGCGCGGAATTTGTGGCGGCGGTGCAGATCATTGTGTATGGCGGCGCGATCATGGTGCTGTTTGTGTTCGTGATCATGTTGCTGAACGCGGGAATCGAAGAGCACACCAACTTTTCGAAACTTGCCGGATTTCCCGGACTTCTATTGGCGTTCGCGCTGACGGGATTTATCGCGGCGACGATTGCGCGCTCGACGGACACCGTGCAGGCCGCATCGCAGCCAGGAAATATGGCCTCCACCAGAGATTTATCCACCATGATTTTCAAGGATTTTGTCTATCCCTTCGAACTGACGTCGTTTCTCATTCTGGTGGCGGTACTTGGAGCGATTGTGCTGGCACAGCGGGAGGCGAAACCGTGATTCCCACCAATTACTACATCGTGCTAAGCGCCATTTTGTTTGGGCTGGGCGTGCTGGCCTTTATTTTTAAGCGAAATATCATTTCGATTTTTATGTCCATTGAGTTGATGCTCAACGCCGTAAATCTGGCGTTTGTGGCCTTTAGCCAGGCGATGCATAAGCTGGATGGGCAAGTATTTGTGTTGTTCGTGATTGTGGTGGCCGCGGCGGAAGCTGCGGTGGGACTCGCGATTATTATTCTTACGGCGCGCAACCGGCAATCGCTAAACGTAGAGCGCGTGGACCTGCTGAAGCTATAAATGCCCATACTTGAACATCTGTGGATCATTCCACTGTTGCCGCTCCTTGGCGCGACGGTGAACGGGCTATTTGGCAGGACGTGGCCGAACAAGATCGTAAATAGCGTGGCGGTTGGGGCTACAGGGCTCTCTTTTCTGGCTGCGCTGGAAGCTGTGCGCGAGTTTTTCCTCCTCTCACCCGAACAGATTCCCTGGGTAAGACAATATTTTTCGTGGATCGAGGCGGGAAATTTCCGCGCAGGCTTCGATCTGCAAGTCGACCAACTGACGGTGGTGATGCTGCTGGTAGTTACCGGCGTGGGCTGGTTGATCCATATCTATTCCATGGGGTACATGGCGCACGAGGGCGGCTATTACCGGTTTTTCGCGTACCTCAACTTGTTCATGTTCTTCATGCTGATTCTGGTGATGGCGGCGAATTACGTTTTGCTGTTTGTGGGCTGGGAAGGCGTGGGGCTGGCGAGTTATTTGCTGATCGGGTTTTATTTTTTACGGAAGTCGGCGGCGGATGCGGGGAAAAAAGCGTTCATCGTAAATCGCATCGGCGATTTTGGATTCATGCTGGGGATGTTCTTGCTGTTTCGCACCTTTGGGACGCTGGACTTTGTGAAGCTGTTTGATACGGCTACGCCATTGTCCGCGGAGGCCATGGGGCATCTGGGCACGCTGACGGTGGCATGTTTGCTGTTATTTATGGGCGCGGCGGGCAAGTCGGCGCAGATACCTCTTTATGTGTGGCTGCCGGACGCGATGGAAGGGCCGACGCCGGTCAGCGCGCTGATTCACGCGGCGACCATGGTCACGGCGGGAGTCTACGTGGTGGCGCGGTCGCATGTGCTGTTTATGCGTGCGCCCACGGCGATGCTGGTGGTCGCAGTAGTGGGCTGCGCCACGGCGCTATTTGCGGCGACGATTGGATTGGTGCAGACGGACATCAAAAAGGTTTTGGCCTATTCCACGGTCAGCCAGCTTGGCTACATGTTTTTGGCCTGCGGCGTGGGCGCGTTTTCAGCGGGAATTTTTCACTTGATGACGCATGCGTTTTTCAAGGCGCTGCTGTTTTTGGCGGCCGGCAGCGTGATCCATGCGATGGGCGGCGAGCAAGACCTGCTGCACATGGGCGGATTGAGCAAAAAGATCAAGTGGACGTTTCGCACGATGTTCGTGGGCACGCTGGCGATTGCGGGAATTCCGCCGCTGGCGGGATTCTTCAGCAAGGATTCGATTTTGTTGAGTGCGTATCAAAGCGAGAATGGCGGGCCCAACGCGGGGCACATTCTGTATGTAGCGGGATTGCTTACCGCGCTGTTGACCTCGTTTTACATGTTCCGGCTAATTTTCCTCACCTTTTTTGGCAAAGAGCGCTACGACGAGCATCACGTACATGTTCATGAATCACCGAAGAGCATGCTGGTGCCGCTGGCGATTCTGGCTGTGCTCTCCATCGTGGGGGGATGGCTGGCTGCCCCGGCGTTCTGGGGCAAGCCTGATTACTTCGCAAAATTTTTGGAGCCGGTCTTCGCCGCGCCGACCGGGAGCGAGGCGGGCACGGCGGAAGCGGTGGCGCACGCACTGGAAACGCCGCTGGCAATTGTGGCGGTGATCATCGCTACGCTGGGCGGGCTGGCAGCCTGGTGGCTGTATCTGAAACAGCCGGACAAACCGGACGCGCTGGCGAAATCGTTTAGCGGCGTGTATCGGACGCTGCTGCACAAATATTACGTCGATGAATTCTATAACGCGGCGATAGTGCGACCGCTGCTGTGGCTTTCGACGAATGTTTTTTGGAAGACCGTGGATGTTTCGATCATCGATGGCGCGGTGAATGGAATCGCCGAAGGCATAACCGTGGTTGGCGACGGTACCCGACGGACGCAATCCGGGAATACGCGCAGTTACGCGGTGTGGGTGGTAGTTGGGGCCATTGTGATTGTGGCGGTGATTTTCTGGCCGCATGTGCGACCGGTGCTGGGAGTGGCGCGCTGATGGGCTCACTTTTCCAGGGCGGGCATTTGCTGTCGATTTTGATCTTCTTCCCTGCCGTGGGTTCACTGGCGCTGCTGCTGTTACGCAGCGACGACTATGTTTTTATTCGCCGCATCGCGTTGATTGTGTCGGTCGCGGAGTTTTTGTTTTCGCTGCTGTTGTTGCGCGGCGCGTCTCTAGCTTCCGGCGATTATCGATTGGTGGAGAACGGTCAATGGATCACCACGCCACCGATTCATTATCACCTGGGTGTGGATGGCATCAGCATGTTCCTGGTGATCCTGACGACATTTTTGACGCCTATTTCGGTAATAGCTTCGTGGAGCAGCATCGGTCACCGAGTAAAGGAATTTTTTGTGATGCTGCTGATGCTGGAAGTGGGCGTCGTCGGCGTGTTTTTGTCGCTGGATTTGTTTTTGTTCTTTTTGTTCTGGGAAGTAATGCTGATTCCCATGGCCATGTTAATTGGCATCTGGGGACACGAGCGGCGGATTTATGCCGCCGTCAAATTCGTCCTGTACACCATGGCTGGCTCGATTTTGATGCTGGTAGGAATTATCTGGCTATACAACGCAACCGGCACATTTGATCTTCCGACCATTCAGCAAATGATTCAGACGGGCACGCTGGTGATAGAACCGCGCGCGGAAATGCTGCTGTTCCTGGCGTTTTTTGTGGCTTTTGCGGTGAAGGTGCCGCTGTTCCCGCTGCACACCTGGTTGCCGGACGCGCACGTGGAGGCGCCGACCGCCGGCTCGGTGATGCTGGCAGGCGTGCTGCTGAAGATGGGCACCTACGGAATGATTCGTTTTTGTTTGCCGCTCTTTCCCGAGGCGGCGCGCCGCGCAGCACCGTGGGTAGCGGCGCTGGCGATTATCGGGATTATTTACGGCGCGCTGGTGGCGCTGGTGCAGCCAAATTTAAAGAAATTGGTGGCGTACTCTTCGGTGAGCCATCTTGGTTTTGTGGTACTGGGAATTTTTGCGTTCCGCAGTATTTCGATGCAGGGAGCGGTGTTCCAGATGCTGGCGCATGGAATTTCCACAGGCGCGCTGTTTTTGCTGGTGGGAATGTTATACGACCGGCGGCATACATTTGAGATCAGCGAGTACGGCGGGTTGGCTACTCCGATGCCGAAGCTCGCGGCGTTTTTTCTGGTTGCGGCGCTGGCCTCCATGGGGCTGCCGATGCTGAATGGATTTGTGGGTGAATTTTTGGTTTTGTTGGGGACTTACCAGTCGCACTGGCAGTGGGCTTCGTGGGCAGCGTTGGGAGTGATTTTGTCGGCATGCTATTTGCTGTGGTCCTACCAGCGAGTGTTTTTTGGCGAAGTTACGCACGAGAAAAACAAGACGCTGGCGGATGCTTCAGCGCGCGAGAAATTTATTCTGGTAACCGTGTCGATCGTGATGCTGTGGATGGGGATTGGCTCCACTTATTTCACACGGCGAACGGCCGCGGCTTCTCAGGCGGTGATTGATCAGGTAGAACCGCAGCGTCCTTATGAAGCGCGCGTGCCGACTGACGCCGGAGCCGCGCTTCAGGCCATTCAAGCGGTTGCGGGCAGCACAAATAATTTGCGGGATGCGAAGCAGATTCCGGCCGCAGAGGGCGCGAAACGCTAATGTTTCCACACACAGACGACTTGCTGCGCGCGCTACCGGAGTTGATCTGGTGCGGCTTTGGCATGCTGGCGATGTTGCTACAGCCGTTTGTGCGCAGCCGGCATTTTTTTACCGCGCTGGCGCTGGTGGGAGCTGCTGGCGGAACTGCGGCGGCGTTTGTGGCCGGAGCTACGCCTGGTGAAGGATTTTACGGGCTGATTCAATCCGACGTTTTTAGCTTTTTCTTCCGGCTCCTGGTCGGGCTGGTGGCGGTTCTGGTGGTGCTGGCGGCGAATTCCTACCTGCAGCGCGAGAACCTGCCATTTGCGGAATTTTATGCGCTGCTGCTGTTTGCGACGGCGGGCATGGGCGTGCTGGCTTCCGCGCGTGAATTGTTGACGGCGTTCATTGGACTCGAACTGAGTTCTATTTCCAGTTACATACTCGCAGGATTCCGGCGCGATTCCACGAAATCCAGCGAGGCCTCACTGAAATATTTCCTGCTGGGTTCATTTGCCACGGCGTTTTTTCTTTACGGCATTGCGCTAGTTTATGGCGCTACCGGCACGACGAACCTGGGCAGGATGGACGATGCAGATCCAAACAGCAACCTGTTGAAGCTGGGCTTGTCGCTGATTCTGATCGGCATTGGGTTTAAGGTGGCGGCGGCGCCGTTTCAGATCTGGACGCCGGATGTGTACGAAGGCGCGCCGACTCCAGTAACCGCGCTGTTTTCGGCGGGACCCAAGGCGGCGGCCTTTGCGCTGTTGCTGAGAATATTTGCGAGCGTGCCGGCAGCGACACATTTCTGGTTCTGGGCCTTCTGGGTGTTGGCGGCGCTCACGATGTTCGCGGGAAATCTTGGGGCCTTGCTGCAGACCAACGTAAAGCGGCTGCTGGCTTATAGCTCGATCGCCCACGCAGGTTACATTTTAGTGGCGTTCGCAGCGGTTACGTTCATGGCCAACGATTTGAACGGCGGAGCGACGCCCGCTTACGCGGCGGTATTGTTTTATCTGTTGAGTTATGCGCTGGTGAAAATTGGGGCGTTCACCATCGTTTCCGAAATCGGCGGGTGGGGCGAGAAGAACTTGACGCTGGACGATTACGCGGGCCTGGCGCAGCGGCAACCGGTAGCTGCGGCGGCGCTGAGCCTTTATCTTTTATCGCTCTTGGGACTGCCGGTGACTGCGGGATTTTTCGGTAAATTTTATATTTTCAAGGCGGCGGTAAATTCACATTTAATCTGGCTGGCGGTTTTGATGGCTATTAACAGCATCATTGGGGCTTACTACTATCTGCGCGTGATTGTGGTGATGTACATGCGGGAAGGCAGCGCGGAGGCTTTGGCCGCGGCGCCGGTGCGTTTCCCTGTGGCGGTGAATGTGGTGCTGGCGGTTACCGCGATTGGCACAGTGTATTTCGGGCTCTTTCCTAACCAGGTGTTGAATTTTATTTTGCAGCCGAACTTGATCGCGCGTTAGTTTTTTCAACAATACAGGTAAACCTATGTCGAACCTCGCGATTAGTTACTATTTTCGTATGTAGACTAGCGGACCGACAATTGGCTTCCTACCTTCGTCATAGACTGTAAAAATGTACGCGTCTTGCCCCTGCCGCTTAATCTGAGCAGTGTAGTGGGTTTTCTCGCGAGCAGAAGAAACGTCAAAATCCAGTTTCAACTCACTCCCACCAGGCTCTACAAAACCTGTGGTGAATTCACCATCATTCGAGACATAAACAATTTTGATCTGTTTAGCTCCGGGGTCGTAAGCATACATGCCGAAGTAGTGAGGCTCGTGGTTAAACCGCGACTCAAAGTTGATTGCCGTGCCGGTGGCAGCCCATCGCAGCTCCGTTTGAATGATAAATGGCTTGCCTTCCGGGGTTTTAAACTCCGAAGTCCAAGTGCCTTTAGTCATCCAATCTAGGGCTTGCAAATGCGTGTCATGAGCCGGCTGGGAACTCGCTTGAGCAAAACACGTTGGAATCGACAAAAAAACAGCTAAAGTCACCACCAAAAGCCAAATTAGGCGTACACCGACAATTGAAATCAACTTTGTCATAGATTCACGCAACGTGATGTTCGTCATTGCGTTATAGTGCGGCATCGACCGCAGTTTGGTATTGTAAAAAATTTTGCCACGGTATGGGATGGTGCGTCGAACGCTGGGCGTGAAGCGCTAATCGTGTCGTGCGCCGTGAATTACATGGACGGCGTGAGGCAGCAGATGGGCGATGGATTCGAGCGATTCGACGGCGCCTTTGGGGCTGCCGGGAAGATTTACGATGATGGTGAGAGCGCGTACAGCGGTGACCGCGCGGGATAACACCGCGGTAGGAGTTTTTTCCATTCCTTTGCGGCGCATTTCTTCGGAGACTCCCGGGATGAGGCGGTCGGCGACGGCGACGGTGGCTTCCGGGGTGTTGTCGCGGGGGCCGATGCCAGTGCCGCCGGTGGTGAAGATGATATCTGCCCGACCCCCGTCGGCGATAGTGCTGAGTTGTTCGCGAATGGCGGCTGGATCGTCGGGGAGGCATAATGTTTCAGCGATTTCCCAGCCAAGACCGCGGCAGAACGCGACGACCGCGGGGCCGGAGGCGTCTTCGCGATCGCCTTTTGCGGTGGAGTCGCTGATGGTGAGGATGGCTACGCGCATTTTCAGGAAAGCTTTAGCGGTTTAACTTTGGTTGGTGCTTACTTCGTCGCGGCTGGCTTCGTCCATCAGGCGCATGGCTTCCATCAGCAGGCCGGTAGTATTGCGAGTAGTGGTGGTGCGATCGGAGGAGTTGGCGGCGCCGAAGTCAATTTCGAATTCGCCCTCGGTCCAAAGAAGTACATGGTAAACGGCAACGTCGCCTTCCACTCCCCCACTCTTAGCGTCGCGGCATTGGCCGCCGGAAAAATAAAGTTCGCCAGTCTCGGAGCCTTTTTTCACGACCAGACGGCACGATTTCTGGCCCATTTCAAGCGATTGCATCAGGTCGATCATGCTCATTTCCTCCAGGCGGCCCTGGATGACGCCCGGACGGGAGCCTCTGGTCTGGAGTTTTTCGAGATGTAGGCGATCGACGACCTTTTTTGTGATGCGCACGAGGTCTTTGACGAGAAAAGGCTTGGTGATGAAATCTTCGACGCCGTCAACCAGCGGGCGCAAGCGTTCTTCAATGTCGGCGCGGCTGGCCATAAACAGAAATGGAATGTGGTGCGTGCTCTGGCGTCCGCGAAGCTTTTCAAAAAGCTGGCGGCCGTTGAGGCCGGGCATTTTGTAATCGCAGAGGATGGCGTCGGGCGGCTCGTCAATTACTTTGAGAAGGGCGTCGGCGCCGTCGTCGGCCAAGACAACTTCGCAAAAAGGTTCAAGAGCTTTGCTGACGAGGTCGCGGATTAAAGGATTGTCGTCGGCCAACAGCAGCTTGATGCTTTTCCCCGCAGCGGCACTCATCGGGATTGCACCTTTGCGCGGGTTTTTTTTGCGGCCATGGCAGGACGGCGGAAATGGCCGCTTTTCCCACCTGTTTTTTCGACTAGCACGATGCCGGTAATCTCGATGGCTTTATCCAGGGCTTTACACATGTCGTAGACCGTGAGGGCGGCGGCACTAACGGCGACCAACGCTTCCATCTCCACGCCGGTTTGCGCGGTCGTGGTTACGGTAGATTGCAGTTCAACGCCATTCTGGCATAGCGAAGCAGTCACATCAATGTTAGTCAGAAGGAGTGGGTGACAAAGAGGTATCCACTCGGAAGTGCGTTTGGCGGCGGCGATTCCGGCGATTCGGGCGATTTCAAGAGGGTTACCCTTGGGGTTTCTCAGCCGTTTAACGGCGCGGACGACGGCGGGGGTCATCTTGACGAGGCCGCGGGCGATGGCGGTGCGAGTGGTCAGGGGTTTGGCGGAGACGTCCACCATTTTAACGCTTCCGGATTCGTCGTAATGGGAGAGCTTTTTCATGCGTTTTGCCGGACTTTTCGACGGATTTAAGAGACACCCCTACGCATCAGCACGTTAACATTTTCGCCGGCCGCGAGTGTTTGAATATCAGAGCCTACTACCAGAAAGCAATTTGCTTTTGCCATGGTGGCGGTGTCGCCTGAACCTTTCCACGCCAGTGGTTTAACACGAGCTTCACAGGAGTCAAATTGGACATGTGCGGGAAGAAAATGGGTCACGCCGGATTTTTCTTTCATGGGTTCGCCAAGGGTGGCTTTTAAAAATTGCAAGGGGCGCGCGGGAGCGCTGCTCAACAGGTCTATGGCTGGAACGGCGAATAATTCGAAAGTGACCATTGTGGAAACGGGATTGCCGGGAAGGCCGAAGACTGGTTTTTCATTGCACATTGCGAAGACCGCCGGTTTGCCGGGGCGGATAGCTACCGCGTCGAAATAAAAAGTCGCACCGAGAGTTTTCAGCACGTCTTCAACCAAATCGTATTTGCCCATGGAGACGCCGCCGGACAAGACGAGGAGGTCTTCCTGCAGGCCCTGCTGGATTTTGTCCCCGAGACTTTCTATGCGATCGCCCGCGTTGCCCAGGATAACGGGCTCTCCTCCGGCGTCGCGGATTTGCGCGGCTAAGGAAACGCTGTTGCTGTTGCGGATCTGGAATGGGCCGGGACTCGCATCGATGGAGACGAGTTCGTCTCCGGTGGACAAGATGGCTACGCGGGGTTTTCTTGCGCAGAGAAGTTGCGTGGCACCGATTTGCGCGGCGAGACCTAACTCGGCATAACCGAGACGGGTGCCACGCTGAAGCAGCGATTGGTCTTTTGCTGCTTCGCTACCGGCAGGGACGATGTTCTGGCCTTTTGTGGTTGTTTGCTGAAAATGGATGAATTCTTTTTCGCGGCTGGTGTATTCGATCATTACGACGGCGTCAGCGCCGGGTGGGACGGGCGCACCGGTCATAATTTGAATGCACGTTCCCCGCTTTAACGGCTCGGTCAAGGCATCGCCGGCTCTAATTTCGCCGATGCACGCAAGCGTGGCGCCTGCGGTGGATTCGGAGGCGCGGACTGCGTAGCCGTCGCGTGTGGCGCGATCGAAGGGCGGGTAGTCGCGGTCGGCGATTAGATTTTGCGCCAAGACGTAGCCTGAAGCGTCCCACACGCTGAGATTGACGGTCGCTGCAGCGCGCTTAATTTTTGAGAGTTGGGAGATTACTTCCTGGCGCGCTTGTTCGAAGGTCAGCATGAATTGTCTATGTTACTCCGAGATGAAGGTGCAGCGAGTCGAACGCTTGTTGGCGCCAGGCGACCAGGATTGCAAAATCAGGGGCTTCGTGGTTATGGGTTCGGTGTTTTCCAATAAAAACCGCATTGCTGGACGAAGGTGTTACAGCCAACCGGAGAGAAGGGAGCCGGGCTGGATGATGGTAGCGTCGCGCTCGGGACCGGTGGAAATCATTCCGACTTCGACGTGGAGGAAGTCGGAGATGAATTTTAAGTAATCGATGGCGAGTTTGGGCAATTTTGTGCCGTCTTTCAGGCCGTAGGTTGTTTCGTTCCAGCCCGGCAAAGTTTTGTATTCGGGCGTGACGTGCTCATATTCCTCGGCAAGCGCAGGCATTTCGTGTAACGGCTTGCCTTTGTATTTGTAGCCGACGCAAACCTGGATTTCGCGTTGAGTATCGAAGACGTCCAGCTTGGTGATTACCAGCGAGTCGATGCCGTTGATCATTTTGGCGTACCGCAATACCTGCAAATCGAGCCAGCCGCAGCGGCGCGGGCGTCCGGTGACGGCGCCGAATTCTTTGCCGCGCTTGCGAACTTCTTCGGCGTCAAGGTCGGGCATTTCGGTGGGAAATGGGCCGGAGCCGACGCGGGTGGTATAGGCTTTGGAAATGCCGAGGATGTGCTTGAGCCTAGTGGGCGGCACACCGACGCCGGTGGATGCTCCGCCGGAGATAGCGCTGGAAGAAGTCACGTAGGGATAGGTGCCGTGGTCGATGTCCAGCATGGTGCCTTGCGCACCTTCGAAGAGCACTGATTTGCCATCGTCCATGGCATGGTTGACGAGTTCGGCGGTATCACAGATGTAGCCGCGAATCTTTTCGCCTAACGCCAGCGTGTCTTCCACTTCGTGGGAGAAATCGACGTTCGCACCGTAAGCCCCTTTCGCGAGGCGATTTTTTTCGGCGACTACGTGAGCGGCCTTTTTGCGAAACGAATCGGGATCGAGCAGATCGCACATGCGTAAACCGCGGCGAGCCATTTTGTCTTCATAGGCAGGGCCGATGCCGCGGGATGTTGTGCCGATTTTGTCCGCCCCGCGGGCGCCCTCAGCGGCTTTATCCAGCTCGCGGTGATAAGGAAAAATTAAATGCGCGCGATTGCTGACGTGCAGACGGCCATTCACGTCGATGCCCGCCTCGGCGAGAGTTTCGATTTCGTTGACGAGAGCAGCGGGATCGACGACCACGCCGGTGCCGATCACAGCGTGACGCCCGGGGCGCAGAATCCCGCAGGGGATGAGTTGCAGAACATAGCGATTGGTGCCGATGATGACGGTGTGGCCGGCGTTGTGGCCTCCGGCTACGCGCGCGATATATTCGAAGGAGCCGGCAAGGTAGTCGACTACTTTACCTTTTCCTTCATCGCCCCATTGCGCGCCGACCACCACGACAGAGTTCATTTCTGACCTTTCTTACGCGGTTGTGCGTTGCATCTGATGCATCTAAGCCAGCCGCCTGGAACATCGGCGGATAGCGCTTCCCTCTTCGTCACGGGAGAAGCATGGGGGGAACTTTGACCGCAAACGGCAAAACAAATCGTACCTGTGCCTTCGCAAAGGCGCAAGCAAGGGAGAGTTAAATACAGGAGAACGGTTCTACTCACCCAGTTGGCGGTAGCGGAAACAGGTGGTGGCGTGATCGTTGACCATGCCAACGGCTTGCATGAAGGCGTAGCAAATGGTGGTGCCAACGAAACGGAAGCCGCGTTTTTTCAGGTCTTTGCTCATGGCGTCAGATACCTCAGTGTAAGCCGGCAGGCCGGCGTGAGTTTGCCATGCGTTTTGGATCGGCTTACCGTTTACAAAGCTCCAGATATATTTGTCGAAGGAGCCGAATTCTTTCTGGACTTGCAGGAAGGCTTTTGCGTTGCTGATGGTGGACTCGATTTTTAGGCGATTGCGTATGATTCCCGGATCTTTTAATAAGGCGCGCACTTTTTTGCGGTTGTAACCAGCCACTTTTTTTGGATCGAACCCCGCGAATAGTTCGCGGTAGCGTTTGCGTTTTTTCAGCACGGTGTCCCAACTGAGTCCTGCCTGCGCGCCTTCGAGGGTCAGAAATTCAAATAACGTGCGATCATCATGGACAGGGACGCCCCACTCTTTGTCGTGGTAAGAGATGCTGAGATCGTTGCTGGGCCATTGGCAACGAATGAGAGGGGCGGTCTTTTTCATTTTCTCTAGTCGGGAATATTAACAAACCGGCTTGGAAAATAAACGGCGTCGCAGAAAATGTGCGACGCGCCGTTCAAAAATAAATGATAGATAAAAGTGGCTTCGGGCCAAAATCGAGTTCGAGATTACGCCAGGTGCTTGGCCAAGGCCTTGGTGATTTGGTCCTTGGGCACCGCGCCAACGATTTGTTCGACGACCTGCCCATTTTTGAAAACCAGCAAAGTGGGGATGCCGCGAACGTTGTAGCGGCCCGCCGAATTGATTGCTTCGTCGACGTTCAGTTTCATCACTTTAAGTTTGCCCACGTAATCATGAGCGATCTCGGCGACGGTGGGTGCCAACATATGGCACGGTCGGCACCAATCGGCCCAGAAATCTACCATTACTGGTTGCGCGTTGCTGGCGGTGAGCACCTCCGCCTCAAAATTGCCATCGGTTACGGATTGAATGTTATCAGCCATGTTGTTTGTCCTCAGCGGATTGGCCTGGAAGCCTGCCGCTAGATCTCCTTGAGTCGCTTAATTAGATGTTGCAACGAGGATTTGGTTTCGTGCCAAACGCGCCGCCTTGTAGAGCTTCGCATATTCCGTTGCTGGACGCTTCCACGAAAAATCCTTGGACATGCCGTTAAGTTGTATGCGCTTCCAGATGCGCTCGTCGGTGAAATGATGCAAAGCCAGGCGAACGGCGTCCAGCAGAGCCGCGCCGGTATACGGCTCAAACTTGAAGCCTGTGCCGGTCCCGTGCTCCACGTCAAAAGATTCGACAGTGTCATCGAGACCGCCGGTGGCGCGCACAATGGGGACCGTGCCGTACTTCAAACTGTAAATCTGATTTAAGCCGCAGGGCTCGTAACGAGAAGGCATGAGGAACATGTCGGCACCTGCCTCGATTTTGTGCGCGAGTTCGTTGTCGTAGCCGATGCGCACGCCGACGCGTCCCGGGAATTCGTTAGCCAGGGTCTCGAACAATTCTTCGTAGCGGCGTTCGCCGGTGCCCAGAACGGTGAGGATGACGTCCTCCTGCATTAATTCCTTGGCGACCGTGGCGATGAGATCAAAACCTTTTTGATCGGCAAATCTGGAGACGATGCCGAGAACCGGGTTGGCTTCATATTCGAGCGAGAGGCCAAAGATTTCGAGCAGATCCTTTTTGCAAACGTGCTTGCCGGTCAGGTCTTTCGCGGAATACCTGGCGGCAGTTAATTTGTCCGTCTCGGGATTCCAGACCGAGTAGTCGACGCCATTGAGGATACCTACCACATGTTCGCGGCGGCTGCGGACCACGCCGTCGAGTCCATATCCGAATTCCGGAGTTTGAATTTCTTCGGCGTATTTTTTGCTGACGGTGGTGAGATAGTCGGAATAGATCAGACCACCCTTGAGGAAATTGACGTCACCATAGTATTCAAGACCCGCGGGATGATAAACCTCCGGCGGAATGCCGGCGCGACCGAGTACCGCAGCTGAAAATTGGCCTTGATAGCCTAGATTATGGATGGTGAAAATTACCGGAATGTTTTTCACCAATGGGTCGGCAGCGTACGAGGAACGCAGAAGCACGGGAACCAGTGCGGCCTGCCAGTCGTGGCAGTGGATTACGTCGGCGGGCCAAACGTGTTTGGCGATTTCGATGGTCGCGCGGCAAAATTCGCTATAACGCTCGGCATTGTCGGAAAAATCTCCCGCGCTGCCGCCGTAAATTCCGTCGCGGTCAAAGTAGCCGGGATCGTCGACGAAAAAGTAGCGCACACCGTTAAGCATGGTGCCGTCGGTAATGGAGGGAAAGCGCAAGCGAGTGCCCAGCGGGATCGTGACGCTGGGCATAACCACCATGGTCGTTTTTATTCCGCGATAACGAGGCAGCACGACGGCTAGTTCATGGCCCTGCGCGACAAGCGCTTTGGGCAGCGCCTCGATTACGTCGGCGAGGCCGCCGGTCTTTGAAAACGGCAGGCCTTCGGATGCCGCAAACAGTATTCTCAAAATAAGCTCACTGGGAGTGCCGCTCCGCGTTGTAGATGAGGGCGATGCCGGACCATTTTACGCTATCCGATTTCATCAAGGCGGTCAAAGTCCGATGCCACGTTCGTAGTTGTTACACTGAGGAGCGATGAGTCGTCAACCTCTGGGACAACATTTTCTTGCGGACGTGTATTGGCGGGAAGAAATCGCGCGAGCCATCCGTGTATCGCCGCGTTCAGAGGTGGCGGCTGCGGCGGCCACGCAGAAGGGAGATTTCTGCTGGATTGAGATTGGTCCCGGACACGGGGAGATGACCGAATACCTTGTGGGCAGTGGCGCGGCCGTGCATGTGATTGAGGTCGACCAGTTTTTGATCGGGCATCTGAACCGCTTGAAGAAGAAAAATCCGAACCTTGAGGTGATTTGCGCGGACATTCTTGAGACAGATCTGGGCGCGGTTGCCAACGGTAAGCGCATGCGAATTTATGGGAGTCTCCCGTACTACATCACCTCGCCGATTCTTCATCATTTGTTTCAGTTTGCGGAATTGATCGACGAGATTCACGTGGTGGTGCAGGCGGAAGTGGCAGAGCGTATGGCGGCGGAACCCGGCAGTAAAGCTTACGGATATCTCTCGGTGGCGACGCAATTGAATTCGCGGCCGGAGCTGGTACTCGAGATTCCGCGAGCGGCGTTTACGCCACCGCCTGAAGTGGGCTCGACTTTGGCGACGCTGCGGCTACCTGGTGGGTGGGAGGAGTTGCGACGCAGCGGCTGGTTATCAGCAGAAAACGAATCCGCGCAGTGCAAGATGGAAAGTGAAGAGGATTTTCTGGAATTTGTTAAGGTATGTTTTTCGAAGAAAAGAAAAACACTGGTGAATAATTTGCGGGAGTTGACGGAACCGGAAGAGGTGCGCAAGGCGCTGGGGGCCATTGGTTTGCGGCCGGATGCGCGCGCCGAGCAGATTTCGATTCCTAATTTCGCGGCGTTGCATGCCGCGTTGAGGAAGTAGGCGCGTTTGAGAAATGAGGAGAACTGTAACGAACACACGACGGCTAGCAGTGTTTTAGTTTGACAGTTTTTGCGGTGGCGGCCAGACGGTCGGGATAATCGCTCATGATGCCGTCTACTCCGGCGTCCATGAGCAAACGCATGTGCGCCGAGTGATTTACGGTCCAGCATACGACTTGCAAATCTTTTTCTCGCGCGGCGGTGAGCAGCGCGGGGCTTATCAAATCGCCGCGGATGGCCAATTGACGCGCGCCAACTTTGAGAGCTTGATCGAGGGGCTTTTCGATTTGGCCGTCGTAGAGCAAGGCGGTCATCAGCGTCGGTTCAATTTTTCGGACATTGGCTAAAATTGCGGCGTCAAAGGAGATGATGATCGTTCGCGCGATTTCGCCAGACTGTCGCAAGGCGCCGATGAGGGTGTGTTCGCCGCCCCTGGAGCCCCCGGGCTTCATCTCCAGGTAAAAAATCACGTCGTATTTCTTGGCAAAATCGAGGACTTCCTCGAGCGTGGGAATGCGCTCGCCGGCGAATTCGCTGCCGAACCAGGAACCGGCGTCCAGGCGTCGCAAATCGGCGAGGGTCATCTCGCGAACAGAGCCTTTTCCGTTGGTGGTACGGTTCACGGTCTCATCATGGATGGCCACCAGGCGGGCGTCGCGAGTCAATTGCAGATCGGTTTCGATAAAGGTGGCGCCA
>Ga0209625_1000100_pt1 | contig 19838 bp, 15 predicted proteins | sample JacPin_JW_Ref_M2_FD_187960 | JGI IMG/M metagenome (GOLD analysis project Ga0209625, IMG submission 187960) | Forest soil microbial communities from Algoma, Ontario, Canada - Jack Pine, Ontario site 1_JW_Ref_M2 (SPAdes) (version 2) | ecosystem: Environmental > Terrestrial > Soil > Boreal...
GCCCGGGATAGCTTCACACTTTCAAATCTGAGCTGGAGGAAAAATTCGTGGCCTTTACTTTACCGCCGTTGCCGTATTCGTTCGACGCATTGGAACCGCACATCGATGCCAAAACCATGGAAATCCATCACGACAAGCACCACGGAACGTATGTCACCAATTTAAACAAAGCCCTCGAGGGACACGCCGATCTTCAGAATAAATCCATCGATGATTTGCTCAAGAAACTCGACGCGCTCCCAGAAAATATCCGCACCGCGGTTCGCAATAATGGAGGCGGCCACTGGAATCACAGCCTCTTCTGGCCGTTGATGAAGAAGGGCAGCGGTGGCGAACCAAAGGGCGATCTTGCTTCGGCCATCAATTCCGCTTTCGGTTCATTTGCAGGCTTCCAGGAAAAAATTGCTGCCGCGGGCGTCGCCCGTTTCGGCTCCGGCTGGGTTTGGTTGTTGGTTCGCGACGGCAAACTGGCGATCGATTCCACGCCTAATCAGGACACTCCTTACCAATTGTCAGGCGGCGGAAAAGCTGTGCTGGGACTCGACGTTTGGGAGCATGCCTATTATCTGAAATATCAGAATCGCCGGCCTGACTACATCAAAGCCTGGTGGAATACCGTGAACTGGGACAAGTCTGCGGAACTGTACGATCAAGCCAAAAGGTAACTAAAAAAAATCCCAAGAAAAAACAAAGGCCTGCCCGATGCCGGGCAGGCCTCTTGCATTTCAGAACAACGAATTAAGCCATGCAGCGTTTCACTAACGGCAGCACGTTAGAACTGGACGAGAAACCTTTTGGCAACTCGCCATAGTCTCCGCGCGCTTCGCGTGTTGCTGGCGCCGTCGGTGCATTCGAGTGGCGTGAAGCCTCGCGTACCAGCTCCAGACGCCCGCGCACTCGGAACTTCGCTAAAAGCGAGGATACGTGGAATTTCACCGTGCGCTCAGAAAGATTCAAATCCGCGGCGATCTCCTTGTTAGCCAGGCTGCGCATGATTCCGCCGAGCACTTCATCTTCCCGGCGCGTTAGCTTCACAGAAGAGCCCGCCGAGCGGCCGGCTTGCAGCAACTTGTCAGCCTTTTCTTTGAGCCCGTCTAGAAAGTCATTCTCCGCGGGTACCATGACGATGTAATCGTTCGGCGACTGGCCGCGAACCATGCAATGCATGGCCAGCAGCCCGGCGGCCTGCTCGACAGGGAACTGCCCGTCGGGCCCGGCTTCCACGTTAAAATGCGCCACACCGGTATTCTTCTCGTAAAAAAAATACATTTCGCGTGATTGACCTGACCGTGCAGATAGATGTGGCTGTTCGTTCCTGCGCATAAGCTTCACTTAATCCCTCCGAATGCAGTCTCGACTCCCGCCGGGACCCTATAAGTTTTTTTACGATTTGCCCCTGAGCGAGGCCAGCTTTACAACTTTACTGCTTAGGAATGCTGCAAACAGAAGCCAAGGTTGACAGTTGTTATCCCGTCGCCCTTGAAAAAGGGCACCCGACGTCCCGTATGCGACCACTGCACCGAACCGCTCCCTCAGTGCAAATTTTTATCCAAACTACAATTTATTATATTCCTACAGAAAACACGGTACTTAGTCTGAGGATACCGTCGGTCCATTTATTATGGGTGGTAGGAATTGCACCCACGGCGCACTTTTTCCTCATTTTCCCGGCCAAGATGTCGCGAAATATCGTTTTTGCCGCCACATTTCGGTGCCTGGTTCTTTTAGAGCCGATCAAAAGCGGAGAAGTCGCCTTGATTTTTCACAGAGCTCACCGAAAAATGAAGTGGCTGTGGAAAACAGGGCCCCCGCACCGATTTAACGCCGCCTCAATCACGAATGATGCGTGTTTGGTTCGCGGAAACTAATTCATAGTGAATATTTCGCCATCGAATCTTCCGGGTCAGCAACGAATGTGCGAAATTCACCAAATACAGGAACGGAATCGCAGCGGACAGAGCAATATTTACCCACGCGTGATTCATCATTTGCGCTCTCGACCCGGGAAGAATCTCCGTAACCGCAACGACACGCAAGCTGGCGCGGATCGCCGACAACAATAAAATAAAAAACGTCAGCGCTGCAATGTGCAGTGCCGGACGTTCATTGATCAATTCTCGTATCGTAAGGGCTATACCCAGGACTACCGTGACGCAATACAGCAGATGAGTAGCTGCGGCAGCGGCCCAAATTTTTTGCGCGTAAACCCGTGTAATCAAAATTTGCCGGTTCGTGAATTCGAGCAGCCCGCCGAAATCTGTCTCAACAAATGAAACCGTGAGGCATTCAGGAACAAAGAAAATAGGACGCCCAGTACGCTCCAGCGAGTACGTCAGAGAATAATCATCACTGACCGACGTGCGCCATTCATCAAGCACACCGATGGCATCAAATACCGACCGACGAATGGCCGTGCCTCCGCCCCAGCAGAAATTTTTGCCCTTCTCGCTAAGCATGGTCAGAATCGGCGCATTCCACGCTGCCAGCAGCGCGGTAGCCAGATTGCCACGATTGGCCATCAACCAGCGCATGGTGGTCGTCGCGCCTATGCGTTCGTCGGCTAAAGGAGCGGTCAAACGTTGCAGCCACGCCTTTCCCGGACGGCCATCCGAATCGGCGAATACCAGTACTTCAAATTCTTCCGGCAACTGTTCCACCGCAACGCGCAGGTTGTTCACTTTTTCGCCGCAGTCTTCCGGCTGGCCCGCGATAACCAGGTGCGCTTTGGGACGAGATGTCGAAATAACGCGTTTCACAGCCGCGGCCGCGGGATCGTTTGCGGAAGCCAGAATAAAAAACACTTCATAATTCTGATGATTGAATTCCGTGAGCGAATCCAGATTGCGCTCTAATCCCGGTTCAATTCCCTTGCACGGACAAAGCACCGCCACACGCGGCGCATGAAATCCTGGATCGGTGCGCATCCGGCGGCGAGCATAGTCGAGCCATTGCCACCCCTGCCAGATAAGATACGCGCCCACGGCGATCTGCACGATGGCCAGAAAATAGAAGAGGTCTTCCACGCGCTTCGAGCGTAGCAAAGTAAAATTGCTAGGGTCCGAATATATCTGCGGTTAGAATCGCAGCGGTAAACGTGGAACCGGGGAGGGAAGTATGGCTATGCCAACTGTGAATGCCGCAATGGTGACCTCGGCGCTGGAATTGCCCGGATATCGCATCGTCAGAAATTACGGCATCGTGCGGGGAATTATTGTGCGCTCACGCAGCGTGATTGGAAATTTGGGAGCCGCGTTGCAAACCATCGTGGGAGGAAATATCACTATCTTGACCGAGCTGTGCGAGAAAACGCGCGAGGATGCTTTCGAATTAATGTTGCAGCACGCGCTGCAACATGGAGCGAACGCCGTCGTATGCATGCGTTACGACGCCACGGAAGTGATGCAAGGTGTGACGGAAGTCCTAGCCTACGGAACCGCGGTGCATGTCGAACCTATCGCATAAGTCACCCTGATAGGCTCACACACGAAGCCAGCAATGCGCGTTTATCGCGGCTCATCGCAATTTGGCGCCGCCCTTTTGCGGCCCAGCGGAAGCCACCAGGTGAGCCGCAAGATCCTCCAAATCGCCAAGCGCGCGGCTCGCCGCGATACGCGCTTTTTCCATGAATGACGAATCGAGCAGGAATGCCGAGCGATCCACAAACGGATGGTTCGCTACTTCAAAAGATTTGCGAGTGCGCCGTGTCGCGCTGTTTCGCCTGATCAAATTCTCATAAATTTGCAAATCCGTCTGAAAATCAAGCGAGTCGCCAACGCTCCATTTTTGTTGACGCGCCAGCGCATTCAGAAATTTGCGCCGGAATATCGCTGTATCTTTCTGCGACATGGGACGCGGCTTGGACTTTTCTGAAGCCGCCGGCTCAACGCACGCTGCGGAAAGCACCTGCACCGTTAACGCCAAAAGCGCTTCGCGTTGCAGGAGCGCGAGCCGGTCGCGATACAACGAAGCATGCACTTGCAGAGCGTGGCGCCCATGTTCCACCACGTAGGAATCCACGAAGCGAGGAATCACCCGTTCCCCGATCAGCGCTTCGGGCAGTCTTTGAGCTAGTTCGGTTGCCAAGTCCGTGACATTTTGCGGCTGGCTGCGCATGCGTGGAGTGCCATGTTAACAGGGTTTGTTTTACCGCATATCCTGCCGCTAAAACATATCGTACGGCTAAATACCGTGCGCTAAATACATGGTGGCAACTCAAAACATATCGTGCCGCTAAAAACAAAAACGGGTGCAAACTTCGCGCCCGTTTTCTTTCTTACTGGGACAACCAATTTATGCACAGTTGTTCGATTTAGTGAATGGCGCGCGGGGCATCCGGCCCGACTCGCGCTGGTTTCGGTTTCGGTTCTGGAACGATTGGCGGAGGCGCCACAATTTCCTTCGATAGCGCGTGCTCCAACACCTCGTCCAGCGTTCGAACGTAAGTGATCTTAATGTCGCCGAGAATTTCCGGCGTAAGATCCGCTACGGCGTTGGGTTCGTTGTCGGCAGGCAACAAAACTTCCGTGATGCCCGCGCGCTTGGCCCCCAGAACTTTCTCTTTCACGCCGCCGATCGGTAGCACAATTCCCGACAGCGTCATTTCTCCGGTCATCGCCAGCCGATCACGCACCGGCCTTCCCGTCAGCAAGCTGACCAGCGCCGTCACCATTGCTGCGCCGGCCGATGGACCATCCTTAGGCACCGCGCCCGAAGGCACGTGAATGTGAATGTCATGCTTCCGGAAAAAGTCCGTGTCGATGCCATATCGTTCCGCGTTAGCGCGTACCCAAGTGAGCGCCGCGGTCATGGACTCCTGCATCACTTCGCCCAAATGTCCGGTCATCGTGAACTGCTTGCCTCCACGCATGCGCGTGGCTTCGATGAAGATGATGTCGCCGCCCACCGGTGTCCAAACTAAGCCGATCGCCACGCCCGGTTTCTTGACGCGCTCTTCGACTTCCTTCTCGGTGCGGTACTTTGGCACGCCAAGGTATTCCCGGACGATTTCCGGCGTCACCACCATTTTGTCCAGTTTACCTTCCGCGATGCGCCGAGCCTGTTTGCGAGTGACGGTAGCAATCTCGCGCTCCAGGTTTCGCACCCCCGCTTCACGAGTGAAGCTATGAATAATTTCGCGAATGGCGTCGTCGCTGAATTCCAGCTGTTCCCCAACCTTCAAGCCGTGTTCCGCGGCCTGCTTGGGAATCAGGTATTTGTGCGCGATATGCAGTTTTTCTTCACCGGTATATCCCGGCAGTTCGATGATCTCCATGCGGTCGCGAAGAGGTTCCGGTATTGGATCCATCCAGTTCGCGGTAGCAATGAAGAGCACCTTCGACAAATCAAACGGCACGTCCAGGTAGTGATCGCGGAAAGCATAGTTCTGCTCTGGATCGAGTACTTCCATCAAAGCAGACGACGGGTCTCCACGAAAATCGCGTCCGAGCTTATCGACCTCGTCCAGCATGCAGACGGGGTCGTTCGACTCCGCGCGTTTCAATCCCTGGATGATTTGCCCCGGCAACGCGCCTATGTACGTCCGGCGATGCCCGCGAATTTCGGCTTCATCATGCATCCCGCCCAAAGCCAGCCGCACGAATTTGCGTCCCAAAGCGCGAGCGATGGATTTACCAAGCGAGGTTTTGCCCACGCCTGGAGGCCCCACGAAGCACAGAATCGGCCCCTTCATACCCGGCTGAAGTTTCTTGACCGCCAGGTAGTCCAGTATCCGTTCCTTGACTTTTTCCAGATCGTAGTGATCTTCGTCAAGAATCTCGCGGCCCTTGGCAATGTCAATTTCCTGGTTGCCCGAGGATTTCGACCACGGCAAAGACGTCATCCACTCGAGATAAGTGCGAGACACCATGTATTCCGCGGATGCCGGAGTCATCTTCGCCAGCCGCTTGATCTCGCGGTCGCATTCTTTCTTGGCTTCCGCGGTCATGCCCGCTTCTTCGACTTTTTTGCGAAGCTCGTCGATCTCCTGCATCGAGTCGTCGGATTCGCCAAGCTCTTTCTGGATCGCTTTCATCTGCTCACGCAACAAATATTCGCGCTGGTTCTGGCCCACTTGCTCCTGAACCTGTTCGTGAATCTTTGAACGCAGCTCCAGAACTTCGAGCTCCTTGGAAAGCTCGCGAATCAACGTCTCCAGCCGTTTGCGAACGCTGGGAGTTTCAATCAACTCCTGGCGAAGCATGGTGGACAGCGAAGGCAAAGTGCCCGCGATAAAGTCCGCCAAACGTCCGGGATCATCTATATTCGCGGCCACGGAATGCAGATCATCCGAGAGTTGCGGTGAATGACTCACCACATCGCGAAACAAATCCTGAGCGTTGCGCTGTAGCGCTTCCAACTCGGAATCCTGCTCGGCGTTCAAATCCGGCTGCGGTTCAATACGGGCGCGCAGGTACGGCCGCAGGCTAATCAGGTCCACGACCTGTATCCGTTGCAAGCCTTCCAGGAAGATCACCACGTTCCCGTTAGGCATCTTCACCGTCTTATGAACTTTTGCGAGCGTGCCGATTTTGTGCAGGTCGGCGGCTGCTGGATCCTCAACACGAGGGTCAAGCTGCGCTACCACGCCCAGCAGCTTTTCATCCCCCATCAACGCATTTACTAATGCCAGAGAACTCTCACGTCCCACGGTCAACGGCAAAACCGCCCCTGGAAACAGGACAGTATCGCGAACCGGCAGGATCGGAAGAATCTCCGGTACAACAAATTTTTTCTCAACCATTATGTCCCCTAATCTAAAGCGCGGAGGAGAAAGGTCCGGGCTTATGAAGCGTTAGATGCGATGAAAAAGAAAAAGGTGCTCCAAGATATAAGTACTTGCAGCATAAAATCTTAGTGTATTTCACTCAATTATAAAACCCTCACCTTCCCCTTTCCTTGCAATACTAAACTACATATGTTCAATAAGATAACCCACCACTCATCCCGAGGCTGACGAAATTCTTCGCTTTCCCGGCACCGTTTCCCCATAGTGTCGCGCCACAAAAGCTATGGCCTCCTCCCTCGACCTCACCAACCCCTCCAGTTGGGCATCTTCTAGTGACCGCAGGATTTTGCTGAATAGAGGCCCCGGCTGGTATCCCAAGCTCTGCAAATCATTCCCAGTAAGCAGCCTGACCGGCCGTATCTCCTCTGTTGGCGTGTCCTCGAGCATACGTCGCACGAAATTGTAGGCGTCCAAATGCCGGTGGCTCGACAGGCAATCCAGCCGATGCAACGCCAGGTGCTCGTTAAAATGCGGCAGCCTAATAAACCGCTTCAACGTTGAAGCGCGCATCCGCGACACATCCTTAAACCGCATGTGGTTGGCGATCAGCGCAACAATTTGTTCCCGGTCCTGGTTCGAAAATCGCAGCCGCTCCAGAATCCCCTCGGCCATACGTACTCCTACATCAACATGGCCGTTAAAGCGAATGCGATCGCCGGTCTCCGAAACCGGTCTGAACGTGGGCGGTTTTCCGACATCATGCAAAAGCACGCCCCACGCCAGCGTCGGCGAACTCCCCGCTGGAAGCCCTTCCAGCATCAGCATCGTATGTATCCAAACGTCACCTTCCGGATGGTATTGCGGCGGCTGCTCGACTCCCTGCATCGCCGCGACTTCCGGCAAAATCTGTTGCAGCAGGCCCGTTTCATTCAGCAACTCCAAGCCGCGGCGAGCCCCGCCTTCGGTCAGCAGTTTGGTCAATTCTTCACGGATTCGTTCGGCGGAAACCTGCCCAATTTCGTGGGCATGCGAACAAATGGCGGCAAACGTTTCGGGCTCGATTGGAAATCCGAAGCGCGCTGAAAATCGTACCGCGCGCAACATTCGCAATTTGTCTTCAGCAAAACGTCGCGCCGGTTCGCCGATGGCCCGGATGATTCCGGCGCGCAAATCAGCTTGCCCGCCAACGAAATCCAGAATTTCCCCGGAGTCGTCCCGCATCAACAGGCCGTTGATGGTGAAGTCGCGCCGTTGAACGTCTTGCTCAGGATTAGATGAGAAAACCACGCGCTCGGGATGCCGTCCGTCAGCGGAACCAATGTCGGACCGAAAGGTAGCCACTTCTACTTTTTGACCGTCGAGCGGAACGATGATTACGCCAAATTGCGCACCCACTGCCAGCGCATCGGGAAACAAGGAAATCACGCGCTCAGGCGTGGCGTCGGTGCTTACGTCGTAATCCTCAGGCTCGCGGCCCAGCAACACATCGCGCACGCAGCCGCCCACCAGAAAGGCCTGGTGACCTTCGCGAATCAACGTATTGCAAATCGAATTGGCCAGCTCGCGCGGCGTCACTTTCCAATTATGCGCCTGCGCCTCCGACCCGAAAAGCTTGGTGTCTGATGCGATGTTAACTGGACCCTAATGGCGATAAGGCCACCAGAAAACGAAGCTCAGCGATCCTCAGCTTTTGTATCGCCGCGCCGCAGCGAGCCCCCAAATTGTACTTTGCTGAAACCAAAGCGGTCGCGCAGCCGGTCCGTGGCTTGCGTAAGTTTTTGCAATTTTTCGCGCCGTTCTGCTTGAAGCAAATCAAGCTGCTCTCCGCCATGGCTGAAATTGCTGAGGCTGACTCCCAGTAGCCGAACTTTTCTGCGGCGATCCAGATGTTTCTGAAAGAGTTCCTGGAACACGGCATTGATCCCCGCGTCGAGCGCCGTGCTTTCGCCCAGCGATTTGGAACGCGCGTGCGTGTCGAATCCCGCGTAGCGAATCGTCAACGTAAGCGTGCTCGCGGCAAGCCCCGCTTCGCGAAGTCGCTTGCACGCTTTTTGCGACAGATGGCTCAGCACCGCGGTTAAAGCCGCTGAATCATCCGTGTCTTCGTTGAACGTCTGATTCTGAGAAATGGATTTGGGTTCCGCATCGACTACAAACTCGTATGAATCGCCACCACGCGCTTTCCGATACAGCGCCGTGCCCCATTGCCCGAAAATTTTCTCCAGTTTTTCCTGAGGTTGCGCCGCAATGTGCTCCACCGTTTCGATTCCCAGCGCGCGCAAGGCTCTTTCCGTGACTTTGCCGATCCCCGGAATTTTTCGCACCGGAAGCGGCGCCAGAAATCGCTCTTCGCTTGCCGCCGGAACCCAAACCAGCCCGCGCGGTTTGGCCTGATCGGAAGCCACTTTAGCCACCAGCCGTGTCGAAGCCAGACCGCCCGAACATGGCAGACCGGTAGTGCGCGTGATGCTGCGCAGGAGTTTGTCGGCGGCGGCCAGCGGAGGCCCGTGCAGCCGTTCTGTCCCCGCGAGATCGAGATACGCTTCGTCGATGGACACCATTTCCACCACGGGAGAAAAGTTTGTCAGAATCGTCGCGACCCGGTCGCTCCATTGCGTGTACTTCGCGTGGTGACCGTCGAGAAATATTGCGTGCGGGCACAAGCGTCCTGCAGTTCGCAAAGGCATCGCCGATTGAATGCCATACTTACGCGCTTCGTAGCTGGCTGCGGTCACTACTCCACGTTGATCCGGGCGTCCGCCCACAACAACAGCCTTTCCGCGAAGCTCGGGACGCTCCAGCAGTTCCACGGAAACAAAAAATGCGTCCATGTCGACATGCAGTATTGAAGTAGCAGTCTGCGAAGTTAATTCGGCAGGAGCGTCATGCTTCGCGCGAAAACGTGCTAAATCCGGCATGTTGAGCTAAGCCTACGCCGGTTGGGAATAGGCGACAACATGCAGCCGACGCCTACGTTAGAATCCAAAAGAAAATTACCGCGCCGATCGAAGTTGATTTTCAGGGCAAGCGTTCCGCCGCGATCACGCGGGGAATGCCAGCAAGGTCGTTGCTCGCGCCCACGACTGCCCACTGCCGCGCATGCAGCAGCGGTTGTACCGCAGCCAGACTGTCGTGCCCAAGTTCCGCAACGAAAATACCGCCCGGTTTTAGATGTAGTCCCGCGAGAGCAATCAGGCCGCCATAAAGTTCGTACCCTTCTTTGCCACCATACAGCGCAATAGCAGGTTCGTGATCGCGCACCTCGCGCGCCAGCGTATTCGCGTCGCGTGCAGGAATATACGGTGGATTGCTCACGATGAGGTCGAAACTTGATTCCCTCGCGCCTATTTCGGCGACTGCTCCAAATTCTGGTAAAGACAAGTTCCCAGCCAAAGGCCGCGATAAATCGGATTCGAGAAAATGGATTCGGCTTGTTACGCTGTGACGCTCTGCATTCCTGCGCGCCACCGCCAGCGCTGCGGCTGAAATGTCCGTGGCATAAATTGTCGCCGCCGGAAGTTCCTTCGCCAAAGCAATCGCCAGGCACCCCGAACCCGTTCCAATATCCGCAATTAAAAAGCCTTCGCCATCCGTTTTTTGCGGCCTGCCCGCGCGCAGTTCGCGCAACGCCAGCCGGTCGAGCGCAACTTCAATGACATGTTCCGTCTCTGGCCGGGGAATCAGCACGTCCGGCGTAACTTCAAATTCCAGACTCCAAAATTCCTGTTTGCCGGTGAGATGCTGCGTCGGCTCGCCGTTTGCGCGACGAGTAATTAACGCTAAAAAAGTGCTTAACTCTTGAGAATTTATCGGCTCTTCCGGATGCGCATACAACCACGCGCGGTCGCGACCCAGCACATGCAGCAACAGCAATTCCGCGGCAAGCGTGTAGGAAGCGACTTGCTTCTCGCGCAGCCGCGAAATTCCCGCGCGCAACGCCCCGCGAATATCCATCGGTATTTTTAGATCGCGATGCACAGTGTTTGACATTGCAACAGGCATTGAATCAGCCGCTCGAAAACAAAAACGATTACGCCGCGCCCAACTCCTGATCGAGCCGTTCCGCTTCGTAGTGCGAAACCAACCCATCGACCAGCGGCGCCAGCTTGCCATCCATCACATCCGTCAATTGGTGGAGCGTCAGGCCAATGCGGTGATCGGTGACGCGATTTTGCGGGAAATTATAGGTGCGAATTTTTTCCGAGCGATCGCCGGTTTTAATCTGCCCGCGCCGCTCCGCAACGATGGCCGCTTGCTGCTTTTCCTGTTCCTGCTCATAAAGCCGCGCGCGCAAAACGCGCATGGCCTTGGCTCGATTCTTGATCTGCGATTTTTCATCCTGCTGCGAAACCACCAGCCCGCTGGGCAAATGCGTGATGCGCACCGCGGAATAAGTGGTGTTTACAGACTGCCCGCCCGGTCCCGAAGAACAAAACGTATCGATGCGTAAATCTTTGGCCTCAATTTTAATGTCGATCTCGTCCGCTTCCGGAAGCACCGCCACAGTGGCAGCGGAAGTATGGATGCGCCCTTGCTGCTCGGTGGCCGGCACGCGCTGCACGCGGTGAACTCCACTTTCATATTTCAGCTTGGAATAAACTTTGTAACCTTGAATGGCCGCGACGATTTCCTTTAGACCGCCAAGTGATGACGGAGAACTTTCCAGCACTTCCACTTTCCAGCCCAGTGTTTCCGCGTACCGCGAATACATGCGGAAAAGTTCAGCCGCAAAAAGCGCCGCCTCATCGCCTCCCGTGCCCGCGCGAATTTCCACGATAACGCTCTTTTCGTCGTTGGGATCCTTGGGAAGCAGCAGCAGTTTCAGCTCGCGTTCGACGGTTTCTTTGCGTGCCACCAGTTCCTTTTCTTCGTCGTACGCCAGTTGCTTCATTTCCGAATCTTCCGCTTCACCAATCATTTGATGAGCGCCAGCCAGATCTTTCTCGATTTGCTTGAACTGGCGATGCTTCTCAACAATCTGTTCCAGCTCGGCGTGCTGCTTGGCTACTTTTTGAAAATGCGAAGAGTCGGACACCACTTCGGACGTGGACAGCTCCTTGGTGAGCTCATCGTAGCGCGCGCTCAGTTGATCTAGTCTCTCGGATAGTGTTACCGCCATAAAATCCTCACGAATTAAGGGTTCAGATGAATTGACGGAAGGAAAGTAACGACGCGAAAGCCAGTAGGCTTGAAGAGGAGCCGCTAATAGAAGTTTGCGTTCACTGCGTAAATCTTATCACGCTTTTCGTTTGCGACGCGCGTACGTAGCCGCCGCGCCTAATCCAATCAAAAGCAATGCTGCCGTCCCTGGTTCAGGTATGCCTACAGGAGGCGGAGTCCCACCGCCACCGCCAGGAGGTGGAGTCCCACCGCCACCGCCACCGCCAGGAGGTGGAGTCCCACCACCACCGCCACCGCCAGGAGGTGGAGTCCCACCACCACCGCCACCTCCGCCAGGAGGTGGAGTAGACGGATTCTTCTTACCACTAATTCCTCCGCCGCCAGGCAAAGGAAAGAACGGAGCCACCGGAACAAAGGAGGTACCCGGTCCGCCGCCGGGTGATTGTATCGGACCGGAAACCAACAGCGGCGGCGAAGCGGAAAATGCCGCGAGATAAGGCGACGACACGATATCCGGAAATACCGGCCCATCCAGGTCAGACGTAGTCGGTTCGGCAGGCGCGTTAGGCCTGACTGGCATAACCGAGACCCGATTGCCGCAGCGCGTTCGCGCCATATTGACGCCGTCGCTGAGCATCGCCTCGCCCCTTGGCAGCGCCAGCCTATGCTTGGTCCAAAACACTTTGTTCCCGATGCGATAGGAAACGTACATCAATTGCGGAGCATCCAGCGTCACGCGGTGAGCTTTAGCGGCATCGAAGTCCGCATAGTGTTGCGCCACCACCGGATCTGCTGCCATTGCTTCCATGAGCTCCTGAGGCGATTGCGCCCCTCCGGCAATGACCGAGTACGGGTAAACGGCTCGCGAATGCCCTGTTGGCAAGAGGAGTGAAGAAGGAGGCCAGAATGGCGCCGCGGGAAGCTCAGCGGTAGCCAAGGGTTGCCACGTCCGCCAGCTGAGGTTCAAAGCTTCGGATGCTATCCCGATACAGCACAAAGCTATTAAGGCCGCCGCAATCCCTACCCTGCTCCGAAATGGAACATGCCTGTACGTGCGCGCGAGCTTCTCCCCGATTGTGACTTTTGGGGAGACACGGCGACTACGGTGAGACTTGGACCGACGGACGGGCACCTGGACACCTCAGGTCTTTTTGCGGGCGGCCGCTCGAGAGGACAGCGCACCTATAGGGCCTTCAGACTGGATGTAATTCTAGCACTAGTCCGCCCATAACTCAGCAGGAAAAGCTTGTGACCAATCAGTTAACATTGTTGAAAAAATGGCGCGCTCTTCGGAGTGCTGGTTCGAAGCGCATCCATCGAATAAATCGCGTCTAAGTGAGGGCAACCTTGGCCTTTAGATGTCTCGGCGCCACGCTTTCAAACGATCGCGCTTCCGGTCGCTTCAACGCACCGCCTCGGCCCACCAAAATGTGACGAAACAGTCGCTGCCACTTTGGCTTACGCATCGATATTTCATCGCTTTGGTTACATACTCAACTCCATAGATTGTCCGCTTGGTTGAATGCTCAACTAAGTGAATTGCTCCGCTTAGGGGAACGTTCAACTGCAAAATTTGTCGCTTGTTTGAACGCTCAACCAAGAAAAAGTACTGGAACCACTCTCTTCCTCTTTCTCTTAAAGCATTGATTCCTTTGAACAGCGCCCCATCATCTGTAAACTCCATCCATGCGTGTTCTCTTCGTCGGTGACATCGTTGGCGCGCCAGGACGCCAGATCGTTCGCGATCGTCTGGCCGACGTCGTGGCCCAGAAAAAAATCGATCTGGTCATCGCCAACGGTGAAAATTCCGCTGCCGGCTTCGGCATCACCCCGCGCCTGGCCGACGAATTTCTCCACGACGGGATCGACGTGCTCACTGGCGGCAATCACAGTTGGGACCGCCGCGAAATCATGGATTATCTGCCCCATGAGCCGCGCCTGTTGCGCCCCGCGAATTTCCCGGATGGCACCCCGGGCAGCGGCTTATTCTGCGGCGCCGCCAAAAATGGCGTGAAGTACGCGGTGCTGAATCTTCAGGGCCGCACCTTTCTGCCCGCCATCGATGACCCATTTCGCAAGGCTGACAGCGAGCTCGCCCGGCTCTCGCCGGACATAGACTTTGTCTTCGTCGATATGCACGCGGAAACCACCAGCGAGAAAGTAGCCATGGGTTGGTATCTGGACGGCCGAGCCACGGCTGTCGTGGGAACGCATACCCACGTCGCCACCGCCGATGAGCATGTGTTGCCCCAGGGCACCGCGTACATCACCGATGTAGGCATGACCGGGCCCCACGGAGGCGTCATCGGCATGGATCGGCAGGGCATCATCAAAAAATTTCTCGACGGCCTGCCAGCCCGCTTTGAGGTCGCCGAAGGCGACATCCAAATGAACACCGTGCTGATCGAAACCGCCGACGAATCCCCTCGCAACCCTGCCGGCCGCCTTCGCGCCCGCTCCATCGAGCGCCTCCGCTTCCGCCTCGATACCTAGCGTCGATGGATCGCATTGGCACGTGACGCCTCATCCGTTTCGCTACAGTGTAAAAACTCACGGACCACAAACTAAACAATCACCGCCGACGATTCTCCCGCTTTGCTGCAAATCAAATTAATCATGGAGTACGAATTAATCAATCGCGTATGACAATCGCGCTACTAAGCTGCAAATTAATATCACGGTCGCGATTTCCCGTTTCACTACAAATCCAAAGAATTGCGGAGGGTGCCCCACCCTCGATTTGTAGGGTGGGGCTTGGGGTTACTTTTTTTCTGGGCTCTCTTTCTTTCGGGTCCTTTCTGCCTTTGCCTTGGAACACATAAACGCTGACCGCCTGTAACGGGCAACCCTGGCGAGCCGTCAATGCTCTGAGCATTCAGGAAACCCAATGAACATCGTGCAGTTACTATTGAAATGCTGCGTGTCGCTCTCTCTCCTGGCGGCCTGCACCGCGATCGCTTCCGCGCAGTACGAAGGCGAACTAACCGCCAAGCGTCGCGTGTTTCCCGAGGTCGGCGTGGGACTGCGCGCGATCAAGTGCGGCGATAGCGACAAAACCTATGTACTAGGTTCGCAAGGCCTAATGGTTTTCGACGCCAAGGATCACAAACTTCTAACCATCGGCTCAGCTGCAGCCGATGGTTCCGCCGCCAAAGCCAGCGCACCAGGAGCCACCGCTACAGGACAAAGTTTCGCGGAGGATTTGGACGTCGACGCCGCGGGCCAAATTTATGTCGCTGACCGCGCCGCCAACCTTATCGTGGAGTATTCCGCGGACGGCAACCGGATAAAATCCTTCCACGTGAACGCGCCGCTTTCTGTCGCCGCACTCCCGGACGGCGAAGTCGCCGTCGTCACATTGCGCGATCCCCACCTCATCCTGGTCTTCGATAAAAACGGCAGAGACATTCGCGATTTCGGTGAACTGGAAGAGATCTCTAGCCGTCAGGACCTGAATCGTTATCTCAACTCCGGCTACCTCGCTAGCGACGCGCGCGGCAACATCTACTATGCGTTTATCTATGCACCTGAGCCGACCGTTCGCCAGTACGACCGCAATGGTTACGCCTTGCAGACCATTCAATTCTCTGAAATCGAGGCTTTCGCCGCCGCGCAAGCCGCCAGAAAGGAAATTGAACGCCAGGAGCGCAAAGGGAAGCAGCCCGCCTTCAAACCTATCCTCACCGCCGTCGGCGTTGTTCGCGATAATGGCGAAGTGTGGATCGCTCTACACAACCGGCTGCTGCGTTTTGACAAGGACGGCTATCACAAAGCCACCTACCAGCTGTACACGCCGGACGGAACGCGTCTTGATGCCAACAGCATTCTCGTAGAAAGGGATCGCATCCTGATCGGCAGCGACCCACTTGGCGTCTACGAATTCGAGCGTCCCGACATCAAGCTTGGACAGTGAGGCCGCGCGGCTACACGACGTATGCGCTTGAAATTCGTTTCATGCGATTACAGGGCTTGCGGTGAATATCCAATAATTCGGATTCTCACAAAAAAGCTGCGCTGCCGAGCGGCGCAGACCGGCGACCTTCCACTCTTCCCTCCTGCGAAAGGCTAGGTATGACCATTGGACCATCTCTCCTTGGATCTTCCGCGTCAGACAAGGTCAGCTCGCTTGCGCGCCCACAACTCGGCGTCTGGCACATGAAAATATATTTATAAACAGCCGGAGTTTTTAACAGGGCCAGCGTTGGCAGAAAATAATTCTCGGCGCTTTCAAACAAAAATTTCTTTCGTTTCTCCCAGTAAAATTAAGAAAATATTCATTTGCAAGGGCAAATTCGCGTTGTGGAAAAACTGTGCACGGTGTGTGAATGTCACGAAACGCCGCATCGCACTTTTCTCTTGCCCCATGCACTCGAATGGGCGACAATCCCGCGCTGTCACTTCCCGGCGGTTCGAGGGCCGGCAATTCCAAAGAGGACGCGACGGCTTGCAGGGGCGAAGTACTGGCGCTGTCGCGGGCACGAATCCGAAGACTTAAGAAAGATGAATCCAAGCCCGCTTTCCACAGGTTATTCACATCTGTGGAAATAGCGTAGGCTTTCTATTCCCTTACCGATGACTATCTCCGTTAATTCCTGGGAAAAGTTCTTAGACCACGTGAAGTCCCGGGTCAGCCTCAATACCTTCAACACCTGGTTCCAGCCTACCCGCCTCAATCGCGCCGAAGGCGAAACGCTCTACGTGCAGATCCCCAGCACTGTTTTTCGCCAAGTTCTGACGCGCACCTATGGCGAAATCGTAAAAGCTGTTTTTCACGAGATTGGCACCCCGAACGTCAAGGTGCAGTACCTCTGCAATGACGACGCGCCCTTAGCAGCCGCTCCGGTGGTCTCCGGCATCAAGCAGTCCAAACTCGATTTTGAGAGTAGCGACCATCAACTCAATCTGCGTTACACCTTTGACAGTTTCGTGGTCGGCAAGTCCAACGAATTTGCCCACGCCGCATCGCGCGCCGTTGCCGAGCAACCGTCCAAGGCTTACAACCCGCTGTTCCTCTACGGCGGCGTGGGCATGGGCAAGACCCACTTGATGCACGCCATCGGGCACACCATCAAGCAGCGCAATCCGGCCATGCGGCTCAGTTACGTCAGCGCCGAAAAATTTACTATCGAAGTCATCAACTCCATTCGCTTCGACCGCATGATCAGCTTCCGCGACCGTTTTCATACCGTGGATGTTCTGCTGGTCGACGATATCCAGTTCATCGCTGGAAAGGAACGCACCCAGGAAGAATTTTTCCATACTTTCAACGCGCTCTATGAACAGCAAAAGCAGATTGTCATTTCGAGCGACTGCTTGCCTAAGGACATCAACTCCATCGAAGAAAGATTGCGCTCGCGTTTCGAGTGGGGTTTGATCGCGGATATCCAGCCGCCGGATCTTGAGACTAAAATCGCGATTCTGCAGAAGAAGGCCGACAACGATCGCTTCTCGCTTCCCGATGACGTCGCCGAATACATCGCGCGCGCTATTAAATCCAACGTGCGCGAACTGGAAGGCGCACTCACTCGTTTGATGGCCTACGCCTCGTTGACGGGCGTGACAGTTTCACTTTCCACCGCCCAGCAGGTCCTGCGCAACATCATCGCGTCGCAGGAGAAGCGTGTCACCATTGACTTGATTCAGAAACGCGTCAGCGAGCATTTCAATTTGCGCGAGCAGGATCTAAAAGTTCGCAGCAACACCCGCGCCATCGCTTTCCCGCGCCAAGTGGCCATGTATATTGTCAAGCAGTTGACGACCGCCTCGCTGCCCGAGATCGGCCGCCAATTCGGCGGCAAACATCACACTACCGTGCTTCACTCCATCAACAAAATTGAAGAGCTTCGCCGCAACGACAAAGATTTAAATCGCACCATCACACGACTGATGGACGCATTGCAGTAGTTCTCGACGCCAATCTTCAGACTGGCGCTTTTTGTAACAGAAACGGTCTGACAGAAACCCATCTAAACGCGAAGTTGTTGTACCGTCCCTATATTTCGCCTGAAGCCACTCACGCATTTCTTCGTCTCCGCTTTGCGGGCGAGTCCACTTTTGCAGCCGAGAAATCTATCTTCGTGTGTCGCGCAAGCTCGGCCGTTTCTCTACGCATACTGTGAACAACCGCTGCCAAAGCTTTGAATAAACTGTTAACCGTGAAGGAAGAATTTCGCGTCGACACAACTTCAATCGACTTGATGCTCGGCTTTTCCGCGATTCCCACATTGCGCCACTTACACATCTCCGTGCCATCTCGCACGCACCACATGTGCTTGTCGCGATTTCCACCAATCCACAGCAGTCATCAACACAACAAGCCTTATAATTTTCTTAATCAAATTCAAAAACCCTGTTGCTTATGAAATCCTTTATTCGCTCATTTCCACAAGACCAATCAGCGCATTGCGCTTTATACTTCTTACGAAAACGGGTAAAGTACGGCAGCGGTATAACTGCATAAGGAAGGCCAATGACCGCAACTGCACCCGTTTCGGTACGTGAGGATTATCAAGCGATGGAATTCAGCGTAACCAAGTCCGCGCTGTTAACTGAACTGACCACTACGCAAGGTGTGGTCGAGCGCAAAACTACTATACCCATTCTATCTAATATTCTTGTCGAAGCTAAAGGCACGCGCCTCACTATCACCGCCACGGACCTGGAACTCAGCATCCGCACGTCCTGCGAAGTAAAAATTAAAAAGGAAGGCGCGGGCACGATCCCCGCTAAGAAACTTCTCGAGCTCGTACGCCTGCTGCCCGAAGGCGAAATTAAATTCCGCCTACTTGAAAATCATTGGGTCGAAATCATTAGTGACAAAAAGAAATACAAACTGGTAGGCATGGCCAGGGAGAATTTTCCGGCGCTTCCCGCGATGCCTCATCCGCTGGTGAAGCTACCGGCGGCTACACTGCAAAGTTTGATCGCTAAAACAAAATTCGCAATCTCCATGGAAGAGTCCCGCTACACCTTGAATGGCGGCTTGCTTATTTTGAAGCCGGACACCATTGCGATGGTCGCTACCGACGGTCATCGCCTCGCGCTAGCGGAAACCAGCCAAAAACTCAGTGGTCTGAACGGTGAAGTGAAAGTTTTGATCCCCAAGAAAGCTATGGATGAAGTCGAAAAACTTTCCAGTACCGCCGGTTCCGATGCGCAACTCGAGTTTGCCAAAGACGAAAGCCATCTATTTTTTCAGGCGGGTCAGCGCTTGCTGATCTCGCGGATCCTTACCGGTCAATTCCCGAATTACGAGGCAGTCCTCCCGCGCGAGAACAACAAAACCGTGGTCATTGATCGAGGTGAATTATGCGACGCAGTGCGCCGTGTTTCGCAACTTGCCGACCAGCGCTCGCACGCCGTCAAGCTGGCCGTCTCCAACGAAGGAATTGAAATTTCCGCATCGAGCCCCGAGTACGGCGAAGCCAAAGAAAATATCGAGAAGGAATATTCCGGCGATCCCATCGCCATCGGTTTCAATTCCAGTTACATGCTCGATTTTCTCGCCGCCGCGGCCGACGGCCCCATCAGCATCGAACTAAAAGACGAGCAATCCGCCGGCCAGATGCGTCCCCTCGCCGACGAATCCTACCGTTATCGCTACATCATCATGCCCATGCGCATCTGAGCATTGTTTCGTTGTCATTAGTAAAAAAAGGCTTCATTTTCTGTCATTGGAGCGCTCCTAAGACGCCTCCGTCCACGCCAAATCGCAGGTTGCATTACGGGCTGAGTATAAGCGCCCGGCCGTGCTGTAAATCTTTATCAACAAAAGGTTTATAGCCCACGCGAAACGGTTTAACGCCTTGAGAAATTGGTCCAAATCGGTTACAATGTTGGTGTTGTCGATTCGCTGTTGGGCCCTCCAAATCGGCACGTCGGCCAGGTGAAATTTTCGGGGTTGGTTTCGCGCCAGAAACCAAATAATTATTTCGCTTGGAAAGTATCAGTCTTCGCCACGTCTCGCTGCGCGAGATGGGATGGAGCAGGAAAC
>Ga0209625_1000101_pt1 | contig 19738 bp, 9 predicted proteins | sample JacPin_JW_Ref_M2_FD_187960 | JGI IMG/M metagenome (GOLD analysis project Ga0209625, IMG submission 187960) | Forest soil microbial communities from Algoma, Ontario, Canada - Jack Pine, Ontario site 1_JW_Ref_M2 (SPAdes) (version 2) | ecosystem: Environmental > Terrestrial > Soil > Boreal...
GACCCCGCGAATACGCTCAGCAGCGACGATTTTGCCTACCCGAACCGGCTTGGCGGAGCCGGCTGCAACAATCTGACGAATCCGGGCCATCCCGAGAACTACATCAAGACGCAGTGCTTCGCTATTCCCACCGCACCCAGCATGACGTTTTGGAACCAGAACTGCGATCCAGCGCCGCCGAACTCCCAACCGTCCGACCCAAATGCTCCCACGTTCCTGGCGCCATTCCCACAGTGCTTCAACCTTCGCGGCAATGCGGGCCGCAATATTATGAACGGTCCAGGCATCACCAGCCTAGATTTCTCGGTCTTCAAGAACAACCGCATCAAGCGAATCTCGGAGAGCTTCAACGTACAGTTCCGCGTGGAGATGTTTAACATTCTTAATCACCCTAACTTTGCTCCGCCGGGCCCTGGGGACGGCAATACCGACATCTTCGCTGCTGATGGCAGCTCACTGGCCCCCAGCAACGGCGGAACGGCAGGTGCTTTGCAAAGGACGACCATCCCGGAGCGGCAGATTCAGGTCGCCCTCAAGATTGTCTTCTAGTTTCGGATGCGGGGTGAAATACACAAAAAATTCTCACGGGCAGCCAACTGGCCCCGGACAGCTGCTCGTGCCATCAGTTTCCGCTGCACATGAGTCCATCAATTTTTCGCGCCGCAAGATAAAGAAAAGTTAATTTTAAATTAATGGCGTCAGCGAAGTAGGATTGCTCGCTCGTGGTATCGCTCCGGAAACTACGAAGCGCGGCCGCAATGAGGAACCCGATCTGATGAAGTCTTCTTACATCAAGTCGCTGTGCCTGGCACCCATCGTGTTTTTTGTAGTTGTACTGGCGATGGCGCGTCCTCAAGCGCAGAAAAAGGAGTCAGGCGCCAAGCACGATGCTTATCCTGCGCCCCGTTGGCCTTCTTATTTGAAAAAACCAACATCTGTCGAAGAGATCATGCCTCACGCGCGCGACCTGGTGCGTAACAAGGCCGGATTCGGAGGAAATTCTCCCGGCCTGGGCCTTGGTCTGTTGCAGCCCGGCGAAGAAGTCATGGTCGTGCCCGATACGACAGCAGAAGATTTTGTGGTGCAAGCTCTTCTGAAGGCACTCGCAGAGCGAGGCGTGCAGGCGGACATCGTGCCAAATTACAAACTGGTTGGCGTTTCGAAAGAGGATGCCGAGCAGATTAGATTGAAGACGGAAATCCGCAGCGCCGAAGAAGGCTTCATGGAGGCGAAGTATTATTGGATCGAGCGCGTCTTTGCCCATCCTGAAGTACCAAAGGAGTGGCTGAAGCAGAAAAATCCTGATCTTTACAATGCACTTTATCCCAAGCGCGACGAGATGACGCCGGAATTGATGGCCGAGTGGAAGAAGCTCACGAATGAGAGCGTGGGGGCGGCCATCCGCGACTATCTTCAGCAACACCCTAAAATCAAAGGCGTCTACTGGGGTCATCCCGGGGGCGCCTTCTACGCCCGCACCATGTCTCCCATGGAAGGCAAGTACCTAGGACGCTGTTCGTTTACCAACAGCTGGGAGGTCGTGAGCCAGGTTTCCTCTTTTCCGGCTGATTTGTGGCAGTTGATTGAGAAGAAGGCCATCGCGATGGTGACTCCCGATGTCGACAAGGTTGAGGTCACCGATCCGGAAGGTACCTACGTAGCATGGGACGTCACCGAAGAAATGGCCAAGAGGTGGGTGCGCGGAATCTACTGGCGGGGCCATTTGCTGATGTATCCCGATTCCGCCACTGGGCAATACGGCCAGGACTTCGACAACTACCCAAAAAACTACCCGGAATGGATCGACCGTTCGCCAAACGCCAAGGCCAACGGAGTGATCGCCGGCACGAACGGTTCCGGCGGCTTTTGGCCGCGCATGGAGATTCATCTGAAAGACGGCAAAATCACGGACGTAAAAGGCGGAGGCCGCTACGGCGATGTCATCCGGGAGTTTCAACATTATCCGCACATCAACGACACCACCTACCCTCATTACGACAACCCCGGCTACTGGAATCTTTGGGAAGTCGCGCTGGGCACCAACCCGAAGTATTTTCGCAATCCCACCGACTTTTACGGCGGAGGCACGGCGGGGGTTTATTGCCTGACCTACGAACGCTACCGGAGTGGCGCGTTTCATTGGGGTCTTGGAAATGAACTCGGCCACGATCCCGGTTCGCTAGGCACACCAAAGAAGTGGAAGGAGTTTGCGGAGAAGCAAAACCTTCCTGACGGTCACGACTTTCACATCCAGAATTATTTCATCACCTACAAAGTGCATTTGCGGAGTTCCGGCAAATGGGTGATCATCGTTGACCGCGGACACATGACTTCTTTGGACGACCCGGATGTGCGCGCACTGGCTGCAAAGTATGGCGATCCCGGCAAATTGCTGGCCGAAGATTGGATACCGGACATTCCGGGAATCAACGTGCCCGGCAGTTATGAGGAATACGCCCGCGATCCCTGGAAATACGCCAACGCTCGAATGCAGAAGATCCTTGCGGGTGATTTCACATTCAATGATCCCGGTAAATGACCGAATATATTTTCTGCTCGTTGTGGAGATAAGTTTGGCCTCGCCGAGCTGCAGGCTCGAGCTTAGTGGAGGACCGCAATGAGGGTGGCCAGTCTACGCATGGCCATATGCGGCGCGTTTCTACTGCTCAGCGGTTTCACCCTGGCAAATCCCCAGGAAACCGGTCATCGCCTAAGCCAGAAAGATGACCTTGGCGCTCCGGCGCGTGTCGATCAATCGGCTGGCAGCGCGGAGCAGGTGCAGCCGTCTCTTGATTTTGAAATCTACCGAATTCGTATCGAACCAATTTTCCTTAAGCCAAGGCAAGGTGGGGTGCGATGCTACGACTGCCACTCGACGTTAATCACGCGCTTGCGGTTGGAGCCGCTATCCGCGGGAAGTTCCTCGTGGACGGAAGAGCAATCGCGCCGAAACTTTGAGGTTGTCTCCCAACTGGTCACGCCCACGGAACCATTGAAGAGCCACTTGCTGCTTCATCCTTTGGCGCAGGAGGCGGGCGGCGATCCGCTGCACACGGGCGGCAAGTTCTGGGCATCACAGGACGATCCGGAATGGAAAATGCTTGCCGAATGGGTCAGCCATGGTGACCGGATACCGCCGGCCGCTCAAGCAACCTCTCATCCCGCCGCGACAGGCGCTCTTGCTTTTCAGTTCTTCAAAACCAGCGTCGAGCCTATTTTCTTGAAGGAGCGGCCGGGACATGCCCGGTGCTACGGTTGCCATATTCTATCCAACAGAGTTTTCCATCTCGAGACGTTGTCACCGGGAAGCTCGGATTGGACCGACGAGCAATCGCAGCGCAACTTTCAGAGTGCTCTACAGCTGGTTGTTCCGGGAGACCCTGCCTCGAGCAGACTCTTGATCCATCCTCTAGCTCCCGAAGCGGGAGGAGATCCGTTTCATTCCGGTGGCAGGCAGTTTGCTTCTCCGAACGACCCTGACTGGCTTGCCCTGGCTGAATGGGTGCGTGGTGTTCGAAAAGGAGTTGCTTCTGAATCTTCGCCGGGAGCAATGACGCGGATCTATGTGACGAACAGCGCCGGCGATACGGTCGACGTGATTGATTCCGCCACAAACAAAATCGTGCAGGTGATACGAGGCATAGAATTACCGCATGGCGTCGCTTTCTCTCCCGATGGGTCGCGCGTCTACATCAGCAATGAATCGGAGAGTGTGCTTGACGTGTTGGATGAAAAGAGCGGGGAAATTCTGCAGAAAGTGTCTCTCAGCGGCCGCCCGAACAACATTGCCATTACTAAAGATGGTGACCGGGTGCTGGTGGGCATACGGACGGAGCCGGGAGTCGTGGACGTGATTGACACAACTTCGCTCAAGCGATCGAAGAGCATTTCCGTGGACGGCAGCGTCCACAATGTATTCGTCACGCCTGATGGCAAGTACGCGGTCAGCGGTTCGATCGAAAACAAGGCGGCCACAATCATTGATCTCCAAAGTGAGCAAGCGGTTTGGGAGCTTAAATTCGATAGTGCTGTGCGCCCCATGGCGTTTGAGGCAAACCCCGACGGTTCGACAAGCCGCATTTTCGTCCAGCTCACCGGTCTGAATGGGTTTGCAGTGGTGGATTTCGCGAAGCGCGCCGAAGTAGCCAGGATCAAGCTGCCGGATCAGCCCGGTGGATTCGGGATAGCCGAGGGTCGAACGGGCACTCCTTCGCACGGCATCGGTGTCACACCCGACGGGAAATCGCTGTGGGTCAACAGCACTCTCGCCAATGCGGTATTTAAGTACTCTCTGCCCGAACTCAAGCTAACCGGATATTCAGCCCTGCCGGTGGTTCAGACACTGGGGCGTTCGCCAGCCGGCGCCGTGCCGGAGTGGATCACGTTTACGCCAGACAGCAAGATTATCTACGTCTCCAACTCCGGGGCCGGCTCAGTGTCGGCCATCGACACGAAATCTTTGAAGGCCGTGGCTGTAATCGCTGTTGGAGAAGTGCCCAAACGGATCAACACTCTGGCTCTGCAAAGGGCTAACGGAGGTAAGCATTATTAAATTGTCTTGACGGATGACTGGGTGCTATTCGAATGTTAGACCATGGCGTCCTTCGACAAGCCGCGTTTCCCCCTCTTGTTTGGAAGTTTCCTCGTTCTTATAGTGGGTCCTGGTCCTCTTCGGTCGCTTGCGCAAACTGGGACTGCGCCGAGGAAGCCTGCCGTTCGTGCCAGCAAAGAGCAGACAAAACTGTCGTTCAACGAAACGATTCAGCCAATTCTGTCCGAGAACTGTTACGCATGCCACGGGCCTGATCCGGGCGCGCGAAAGGCCAAACTACGGCTTGACCGGGCTGAGTTTGCCTTCGCGCCACACGATAAGTACGGCCCCTCCATCGTCGCCGGGCAGCCCGACAAAAGTCCGCTGGTGCGGAAAATCGAGGCGAAGAATCCCAAGGATCGCATGCCGCCTCCGGAAGCGCACAAGACTCTGAAACCAGAGCAAATCGCGCTCTTGCGCGAGTGGGTGAAGGAAGGGGCGGAGTACGAGGAGCATTGGTCGTTCATCGCGCCGAAGGCGCAAGCCGTTCCTGATGAGAAGCAAGGCGCATGGGTGCGCAATGCCATAGACAACTTCATTTTGGCGCGCCTGGAAAAGGAGGTGCTGACTCCGTCACCGGAAGCGGATCGCAGGTCGCTCATTCGGCGCGTGACGTATGACCTCACAGGTCTACCGCCGACTCCGGAAGAAGTCAAAGCGTTCCTCGAAGATAATGCGCCCGATGCGTACGAAAAAGTTGTGGACAGGTTGCTGGCAAGTCCTCGCTACGGTGAGCATCGAGCGCACTATTGGCTGGACGTGGCCCGCTATGGAGACACGCACGGGCTTCACACCGATCACTTCCGCAGCATCTGGCCCTACCGCGACTATGTGATCAAAGCCTATAACGAGAACAAGCACTTCGATCAGTTCATCAAGGAGCAGCTTGCCGGAGATATGATGCCGGACGAAACTCTGGACTCGATCGTCGCCTCGGCATATGTGCGTGCAGGAATCAGCACTGCCGAGGGAGGTACACTCAGTGAAGAGCTTCGCGTGAACACCAAACGCGAACGGACCGAAGCATACAGCGCGGCTTTTCTGGGTCTGACAGCCGGGTGCGCCAACTGCCACGATCACAAGTTCGATCCGATTACCCAGAAGGATTTTTACCGGCTCACAGCGTTCTTCAACAACCTGACCGAGAATCCCTCCAACGACGAGCGAAAGGACTGGCCGCCGTTTCTGCTGGTTCCAAAACCGGAAAATCGGGCTGCTTATGAAGAAACACTTACAAAGCGCGCGGCGCTGGAGCGCCAAATTCGCGATCGCCGAACTCAGGCACAGGAATTGATCTCGGCATGGCTCGCCCATCAGGAGCGTGCTCCGCGTCCCGTCGATTCGGATGGTTTGGTCGTGCGCCTCCGATTTGACGAGCAAAGAGGAGACGTATTCGAGGACTCGGCAACTGGCGTGAAACACAAATTTGCGACGGCGACAGGCGCTCCCGTCGTGTGGGGCGAGGGCACCTGGTTCTGGCCGTACATGCGGATGGAAATCAGCACGCGGCTAGAACTCCCCGACGTTGGTGATGAAGAGGCGGCAAAGCCCTTTAGTGTTGCCACCTGGCTGCATCCGCATCTCCGTCCGCTCGAATCCAAGGACGAAGGCAAGCCGGACGGCGTGATCCTTTCTCGCGCAGAAGCGACGCAGGACAGTCGCGGGTGGCAGCTCATTTCCAGCAAAGGAAAGCTGGCGTTCGTGCTCGCGCACAAGTTGCCGGATAATGCGATTCAAATAGAGACGAAGGAAAGAGTCCTGGCCGTGGGCCGATGGAATCATCTGGCGGCTACTTATGATGGTTCAGGCAAAGCGGCAGGAGTAAAACTCTACGTTGACGGGAAGCTGCAAGAAGTAACGGTAACTAAGGATGGGCTCAACGACAGCTCCGCCACGACCGCACCATTGGAATTCGGCCGCATGCATCCTGACGCCAACCCCTTGCGGCAATCTGGTTTTCAGGATTTTCGTTTCTATCAGCGCGCACTTTCAAACGAAGAGGCGGCGCGATTGCCGTTTGAGGATTATGTGTCGGAAGTTGTGCGCAAGTCTCTCGCTGAGTGGACTGAGGACGAACTGCACGCGGTAAGTGAATACTACTTCGCGGAACTGGATGAGCCGACACGTGCGTCTAGGGCGCAAATTTCTCTGCTCAACCAGGAACTGGACCGTCTCTCCAAGGACGGAGACGTCGTGATCATTAGCCAAGAGGCTCCTACTTTGGCGTACGCCGACGTTCTCACGCGCGGCGCGTTTAACGCGCGCACAGAGCGCGTGCGCCCCGGCGTGCCGCATTTTCTTCCGCCCCTGAAGACAGGAGTGCCGCTGGACCGCTTAACGCTTGCGGAGTGGACGGTCAGTCCATCGAACCCCCTTACGCCGCGCGTGACCGTAAATCGCATGTGGTCGGAAATTTTTGGCACGGGCTTGGTGGAAACGACCGAAGATTTCGGCGTGATGGGCTCGCGGCCGAGTCATCCTGAGCTGCTCGACTGGCTTGCGCTGGATTTTCGCGAACACGACTGGGATGTGAAGCGCTTTTACAAACAGGTCGTGCTTTCGGCCACTTATCGGCAGTCGGCGCGGGCGACTCCCGAGCTAGTCGAAAAAGATCCAAAGAACCGGCTGCTGGCGCACGGACCGCGATTCCGCATGGACGTGGAGATGCTCCGCGATACCGCTCTGGCGACCAGCGGTTTGCTTGTCGAAAAGATTGGCGGCCCGAGCGTGAAGCCCTACCAGCCAGCTGGCGTGTGGGAAGCAGGTAGCCACCAGAACAGTGATACGAAAGCGTATGTTCAGGATCACGGTGACGCGTTGTATCGTCGCAGCCTTTATACATTTTGGAAGCGCATGGCGACCATGCCCAACATGGACGCCCTGGACGAGCCCGTGCGGGACGCTGCGTGCACGCGGCGTCAGCGAACCGATACTCCCCTGCAGGCGCTTGTGCTAATGAACGATCCGCAGTGGCTGGAGGCGGCGCGGCGCTTGGCGGAACGGGTCATCCATGAATCGTCGAACGCGGAAGGACGTCTCAATGCGCTCGGCGAGATTTTGCTGGCTCGTCGGTGGGAGTCAAAAGAAAAAGCCGCGCTCGAACGTGCTCTGGTCAAATTCCAGTCAACCTATGCGCAAGATGAGCCCTCTGCGGAAAAACTGGTTGCCGTAGGTGAAAGCAAGCCCGATACGGACTTGCATGCCGGCGAGGTGGCTTCCTGGATGCTGGTTGCGAGCGCGGCCATGAACCTGGACGCGGTCTTGAATAAATGAGAAAGTTGAAAAACAAATGAAGCCGGAGAGTCCTTTGATTCAAGGCCAATGTTGCGACCATGGCGGTGAAGGTCCAACCGTTTACGACTTGCCTGTACCGCTTTCGCTCCGCGAGGAATGGAAGCGCCTCGCCACGCGCCGACACTTCCTGGGCCGAATGGGAAAGACGCTTGGTTGGGCAGGTCTGACGAGTTTACTTGGCAATTCGTTCGCGGGGCGCGCGGCGGCGGCTGAATTGACTGACGCGGGGGCTCATCGCCTGCCGGATTTCGCGCCAAAAGCGAAGCGAGCGATCTATTTGTTCATGTCCGGGGCGCCATCACAGATGGACTTGTGGGACTACAAGCCTGGACTGACGTCTCTTTTCGACAAGGACCTTCCCGATTCCGTTCGAGGGAACCAGGCACTGACCGGCATGACCTCCGGACAGGCGCGTTTTCCGATTGCGCCTCCGCATTGGGGCTTTTCGAGACAAGGAAAGTCTGGCCGTTACGTCAGCGATTTACTGCCGTGGACGGGCAAGTTGGTGGACGACATCACGTTGATCCACACGATGCAAACTGATGCGATCAATCATGAGCCGGCAATTCTTTTGATCAACACGGGCAACATGGTACCCGGCAAGCCTTCGCTTGGCTCCTGGCTATCGTATGGCCTCGGAAGCATGAACGAAAATCTTCCGACTTTTGTTGTTCTCAATTCACTTACGATTCCGGGCACAGACCTTCAGCCAATTTCGCCGAAGTTGTGGAGCAGCGGATTTCTTTCCAATGAATACGCCGGGGTGGCGTTTCGGTCGCAAGGCGCTCCCGTGCTTTATCTCGATGATCCAGCCGGAATGAGCCGGGATGTTCGTCGCGAGCTAATCGAGACGGTGAACACGATCAACCAGATGACGTTTGAAGAAGTAGGGGATCCGGAAACGCACGCGCGCATTCATCAGTATGAAATGGCGTTTCGCATGCAGGCTTCGTTGCCCGAGCTCACCGATCTCAGCGACGAGCCTGCGAGCACGTGGAGTTTGTATGGCGAAGACGCGAAGCAGGTTGGGAGTTTTGCGTATAACTGTCTACTGGCCCGGCGAATGGTCGAGCGCGGCGTGCGTTTCACGCAGGTTTATCAGAGAGGGTGGGACGTACATTCTAACGTTGTGGGTAACCTGCCAAAGCTTTGCGCTGCGACGGATCGAGGATCTTATGCGCTGGTCACAGATCTGCAACGTCGCGGCTTGCTGGACGACACGCTGGTCATTTGGGGAGGCGAATTTGGCCGAACCGTTTACAGCCAGGGCGGCCTTTCTAAGGACAACTACGGACGCGACCATCATCCGCGTTGCTTTACCACGTGGATGGCCGGCGGCGGAACGAAGAAAGGCCATGTGCACGGGCAGACCGACGATTTCTGCTACAACGTAGTAAAGGATCCTGTGCACGTTCGTGACTTCAACGCAACCGTACTTCGCCTTCTCGGTGTGAATCATGAGAGACTCACGTTCAAGTTCCAGGGACTAGCGCAGAAATTGACCGGAGTTGTTCCGGCAAAGATAGTGCCGGACCTCATTGCATGAACTCACTTACTCGACGCAGGTTCCTTAGAGACGGCTCGACGGCGACAGCCGCGGCGATGCTGCCTCCTTTCTTTCTGCAGACATCAAGCAAGTCCGGCAGCCGCTTGCCGGTTGTCGGCTCTGGAGTGCACACCTACGAGTGTGTTCACGACTGGCTGGTGCCGCCCGACGGCCTGGTATGGGGGGACACCCACGGTTTGGCGCAGGATGAGCAAGGCAACATCTATGTGGCGCACACGGTGAACAAATCCAGCATGCGCGGAGAGGCCGTGGTTGTTTACGACTCGTCCGGGCGCTTCGTTCGCGCCTTTGGGGAGGAATTTCGTGGGGGCGCGCATGGGCTTGGTGTGCGCCGCGAGAAGGGGGAGGAAGTTCTCTATCACTGCGACATCAATCAGTGCAAGATCGTGAAGACCACGCTGAAGGGCAAACCCCTTTGGGCACACGGATACCCGCGTGAAGACCCTGCCTATGCAGGGCGACCCATTGATTTTGTTCCAACCAACGTCGCCTTCGCTTTGAACGGAGATTTTTATGTGGGTGATGGCTACGGCTCGCACCATTTGCTGCGATTTTCTTCCGACGGAAAATTTCTTGGAGAAGTCGGGCGGCCGGGCCACAGTGACGGCGAGTTCGAAACGCCACACGGCCTGTTTGTGGATGCCCGTGGTACGGATCCAATCCTAGTGGTTGCGGATCGCGGGAACCGGCGCGTGCAAACCTTTTCATTGGACGGCGCACATCTTCGCACCATTAAAGACGAGTCGCGGCTCCGAATGCCTTGTCATTTCCACACGCAAGGGGACTGGATGGTCTGTCCGGACCTCGACAGCCAGGTTTGCATCCTCGACCGCGAGTACAAGGTCGTTGTGCAACTGGGAGACGGCCGCGCTTCGAACGGGGAAGTTGGCTCGCGCCGCAAGCAGTCGCGTAACGAATTCACTGCCGGGCAGTTCATCACGCCCCACGCGGCAATTTTCCTTCACAGCGGCGACATTCTAGTGGCCGAGTGGCTGCCCATCGGGCGCATCACGCTGTTGCGCCGCGTCTGAGTCTGCCCGGATGACTTCGCGCACAAGCTTACTGCTGTGTGGCGTCGGCCTATTTCTCATAATCGCGCTGGCGCTCCTGGTGCTAGAGGCCCCGCCCGATGGGCTTGAGCGTGGCCAACTAAGTCAATTCCTGGGACGCTTTCATCCGCTAGTTGTGCATCTTCCGATCGCGCTCGTCTTGCTGGCCACAGCGCTCGAATGCGCAGGCTTCTTTCGCAACGGAAAACACCTGCAAGCTTCCGCTAGCTTTGTTCTGACGTTGGCTGCCGTCACCGCGCTGATGGCGGTCTTTCTCGGCTGGCTGCTCGCCAGGAGCGGTGGTTACGAAGGCCGCCTTGTCACGCGCCACATGTGGGGCGGAGTTTCGCTTGCGGCCGCGCTCATCCTCTGCCGCGCTGTGCGCGAAATGAACGCGAAATTGTACGCTACAGCCCTCTTCGCCACGGTCTGTCTGATGGCATGGACTAGCGACCAAGGTGGAAACCTGACTCACGGTGAGGGCTTTCTTACCGAATTCATGCCCGCAAAACTTCGCGCGGTGCTTGGTGTCCCTCCGCCGGGAAAAAAACACGCACCTGCGACCCCGGAAGTAGTCACATCACCTGCCAGCGCCGGGGCGCCCGGAAAGGTTTCGGTCACTTTTTTCGCTTCGCGCGTTGCGCCTATCTTTGACGACAAATGCGTTCAGTGCCACGGACCGCAAAAGAAGAAAGGCAAGCTTCGGCTGGATACGTTTGAAAACGTCATGCGCGGTGGCAAAGATGGCTTGGTCGTGAAGCCCGGCGATCCAAGGGGCAGCGAGATTTTTCGCAGAATCACTTTGCCGCGCGACAATAAGGACGCCATGCCAGCTCAGGGGAAACCGGGCCCGACGGAAGCTGAGATCAAGGTAATCGAGCTGTGGATTGCTTCGGGCGCATCCCAAAGTTTGGCTGCAGAGGAAGTCCGCGGGGCACCGCCGCTTGCGCCGCCAAAGCCGGCTTCGCCGCCTCTAACCGCCGACTACCGCCCACGCTCAGACAAGATTCAAGCGCTGCAAAACGAGCTCGGCGTGCGGCTCGTGCCGCGATCACAAAATCCGACGGACGGCTTAATTCTGCGCACTGTCAGTGCACGGGAACGATGTGATGATGCGGCCCTCGCAAAGTTAGGGCCGGTCGCCAGTTTGATCGTTGATGCCGAACTCGCCCGCACTAAGGTCACGGATGGAGGGCTTAAGACACTTTCCACGTTTTCAAACTTGCGGTCTCTCGATCTTTCGCACACTGCGATTACCTCGGTTGGCGTGCGTCTTCTGAGCCGGCTCGACAAGCTCGAGACGCTCAATCTGACTGCTACGGGTGTGGACGACACGGGGGTCGCTCCGCTTCGTCACAAGGCGAGGCTGAAGCGGCTGTATCTGTTCGAGACAAAATGCACGGTCCAGTCCGAGCTGCAAACAGAGAAGGAGAAACGATGATTGCGTACCGAGGGGCGCAGGCGAAACACAGGATACCCTTTTCAGGTAGAACTGTTTCTTGAGTAGCATATCAATTTTCTGCTTGACATGCCCAAAAGATGGAGCTAAATAGTCGCTAGTATAAAAGCATTGTTTCGATGCTTTGGGTTTCTGCCACTTCTCAAAGTGTGTGGGTTTCATCGGGTGACTAGTTTTCTACGAGATCAAGAAGCACGTAGGCAGCCGTAAATCACATGGGTCTGTGGCGAACCCTTCTGATTTTCCTCTGTGTCGGACTATGCGGCATCGCATTGGCGAGCCTCAGGGACGACACCTCACCAAAAGCAGAGATTACTTACAACAAAGATGTAGCACCCATTCTGAATAGGCACTGCGTAGCCTGTCATCGCCCGAACGACATTGCTCCCATGTCGCTGATGACCTATGAGGAAGTGCTGCCGTTTGCTCGCATGATGCGGGAGAGCGTGGTTCAGCGCAAGATGCCCCCGTGGCATGCCGATCCTGCGTTCGGCGAGTTCAGCAATGACGCTCGCTTGACCGACGAGGAAATCGCGATCATAGATGCCTGGGTAAAAAGCGGAACAAAAAAAGGCGAGCCTCAAGCTTCCTCAGCGGACCCGCTGCTCACGCAAGGCTGGCATATCAAGCCGGACGTCGTGCTGACCGTTCCTGAATTCCTGGTCTCCAAAACCGCCCAAGACGACTACGAATACATCTACGTCCCCACAAATTTCACGGAAGACAAATGGATACAGGCCGCTCAGGTGCTTCCCGGTGATCGTCGTGTGGTTCATCACGCCACTGTGTCGGTGATCGATCAGTCCGAAGTAGCGAAGCATCTGGAAAAGCACGCCAAGTCCGACGAAGGCGAAGACCAATATCACTACCGCACCGGAAAAGTGCTGCACCTTCGCCCTGATGCGCCGGTCATTGATGATGGGTGCGCAGCGCCGGATGGGGGCGGTATTCCCGGCGAGTCCTCTGGCTACGTGAACATCGTGCCGGCGATCTATCTTCCGGGACACTTGGCGGAGACGCGGCCTCCAGGCTATGCCCTGCGAATTCCGGCGGGCGGCTATCTGCAATTTCAGATTCACTACAGCAATCATCATGGGCTGGATGTAAAGGATCGTACTAGCATCGGTCTGGTATTCGCTCGGGAACCCGTTCAGCATGAGATTGGGCAGTACGAGATTTGGAACAACATGTTTCTAATACCCTCCAACGACGCTAATCACCGTGTGACCTCCTGCTTTACTTTGCCGAAGGATGTGATCGCTGTGGCCTACACCGCGCACATGCATTTTCGCGGCAAAAACATGCTGACCAAGGCCATTTATCCGGATGGTCGTGAAGAGGTGCTCCTTTACGTTCCGCACTATGATTTTCGATGGCAGGAGACGTACTTCTTGAAGAAACAATTTTTGCTGCCCAAAGGCACGAAAATCATGACCATCGCTTATTTCGACAATTCCAAGGACAATTTTCAGAACCCCGATCCGTCCAAAGCAATTCGGTGGGGCGAACCCAGTGACGAGGAGATGATGGGCTTCTGGTTACAGTTCGCCGATCCTCAGATGGTCGCTGAAAAGTCTGCCTTGAGGCAGAAATGAGCGGCACGCCGCTTTTCTACAGTCACAATCCCTTTGCGCCATGAATTTCGGCCGTCGTAGGTTTGTCCAGCTAGGGATGGGGGCCGCGCTCTCCTTTCACGCGAATCGGTTGCTGGCACAGGGTGTGTCAACTCACACGGCCAAGCCCCTGCCGAGGCGCAAAGCTTCCGGGCGTCCCTTCAACGCCCATTTCGTGGACGTCGCCGCCGCCGCGGGCCTACATGCGCCGGTGATCTATGCTGACCCAGAAATCAAAAAGTACACCGTGGAGTCCACTGGTTGCGGCTGCGCGTTCATTGATTACGACAACGATGGGTGGACGGATCTTTTTGTGCTATGCGGCACGCGCCTCGGAGGCGCTCCGGAGGGCACGACGAATCGGCTGTACAAGGGCTGGCATTCCCTTTATCGAAACAATGGCGATGGAACGTTCAGTGATGTAACGCAACAAGCCGGCATCGCGCGAGCCGCTGCCACCTACGGCATGACCGTCGTAGTTTCGAGACCTGCCATCAGAACGAATTCTTCTCGACCGCAACTTTTCCTTCTTCAACGGTGAGAATGCGATCGATGCCAGGGACGATCAGTGTCTGCCGTGTCCCGCTCGGCCAATGAATCTCGATTCTCTCAATCTTCGTAGTCGAACCCAATCCGAAGTGCACGCGTGGGTCGGAGCTCGAACCGTAACTTCCACCACTCACTACGTCTGCCCGCTGCCGAACTCCGCCCGCTGTAAGGAAGACCTTCGCGCCGATGGCGTCCCTTGGGCTCTTTGGGCCGCCAATCAGTTTCAATGTCAGCCAATGATTACCGTTCTTGACAACATTGCGCAGCAGAGTCGGCGTCGAATCAATATTATTGATAACCACATCGATGTGCCCACTATTGAAGAGATCCCCGAATGCTGCTCCTCGCCCGCTAATGACGTCGGCCAAACCGCTGCCGGTGGCTGGTGGCACTTCTTCGAATTTGGACCCGTCAAGGTTCCGGAAAAGCTGCGGCCGTTCCGCCCAGGTCGTTCCCCAATCCTGCCGGTCTACTTCCGGGTAGACGTGACCGTTGACGACAAAGATGTCCAGCAAGCCGTCATTGTCAAAGTCGAGGAAACCGGTTCCCCAAGCCAGAAAGGGGATCGTCGGCCCCGCCAAATCCGTCCGATACGTAACGTCACTAAAGCTGCCCCCGCCGTCATTCCGGTAGAGTGTTTTGTAGTCATCGGAAAACGTTGTCGTGAAGAGATCGACTTTCCCGTCGCGATTGTAGTCGCCCACACCAATCCCCATGGACGCTTGCTCCCGCCCGTCCTCGCTCAGAGCAAATCCCGACGCGTAGCTTATATCTTCAAATGTCCCGTTGTGCCGGTTGCGGTAAAGATAGTTGGGCACGGAATCATTAGCTACCGCCAAGTCCACCCATCCGTCATCATCCACGTCCACAAAAACTGCGGCCAGACCGTAGTAGCCACTGGGATCGGACACCCCAGCTTTGACGCTCACGTCTGTGAAAGTGCCATCGCCGTTGTTATGGAACAGATGGTCGGCTTCTCCCGTCAGACCTCGCGGCCCGCACATCACGGCAATGCCGCGAAATTGGCAAAAATTGGCAGGAATAATGCCCTGCCCTGCAATCGGTGGATGTTCAAGATCAAACTTCACGTATCCTGGAACAAACAAATCGAGCCGCCCGTCGTGGTCATAATCACCCCACGTAGGTCCGGTCGACCATCCCCCCAGTGCCACCCCAGCTTTCTCGGCGACGTCGGTAAAAGTGCCGTCATGGTTGTTGTGATACAGCCGGTTCTTGCCGTAGTTTGCGACGTAGATGTCCGGCCAGCCGTCATTATCGTAGTCCCCCACGGCCGTGCCAAATCCCCAGCGTTCGTTCGAGACGCCCGCCTTTTCGGTGACATCGCTAAAAGTGCCGTCATGGTTATTGTGGAACAGCATGGCTCGAGGCGGAGTCTCCTTCCCTTTCAGTGCCGCCATCGTGGAACCATTCAGGAGATAAATGTCCAGCCAGCCGTCGTTGTCATAGTCGAGCAACGCCACACCCGAACCAACAGTTTCTAGGATCGTCTTCTTATCTGGACTTCCAGAGCGATGCAAAAACTTTTCAAGACCTGCAACTTTCGTGATGTCGCTGAACACGATGGGGGCTTCGTCCACGAATCCGCCGGCCGTAATCGGCCGGGAGTGCGAATCCTTGACTGCGGGATGCGCAGCGCCGGTTGCCACACCCATGCTTGCCGGCGGTTGCTTTGTCTTCTGATCGGAACCCTGTTGACCGGATGCGCCCATCGCGGAAAGCAAAATCCAGAGTAACATCAGGACCTGAGCCGTCGCAAAACCCAACGCCAAACACCAGTCTGTCCCCTGCCTTCGTTTGGGTGTGATCATCTTGGTTTTGGGGCGAAGCTTATGTGCCTCCCGTTTGCGGCCCAGTCATAATGTAGCACCCAGCTTCAAGTCTCGGCGCCAACGTTAATTCATGCTCGGACCCGTAACCGTCAAGTCGTCTTTGTTCCCCTAACAAGTCGATGAACGCCCAAATTACAGCCCGTAAGGCCTCATAGTCAAAATTTGCTTGACAAGCACTCATTTAAAGAATACAAGTAATCCAACCGTTAACGTTGACGGTGGGTTTCTGTTTATTTCGGTCTAACATCTTGCCAGCCCTCACGGATGGCTGAAACATGCATTCTGTGCGCTCAAAGTGTGCAGGGGGTACGTTGCCTTGCAAATGATAAAATATGCCCCGCGTTGCGGCTCCAAACCAATAGGACTACCTGCTTTCCCCGCTCCCGATTTCAGGATATCAATTTTTTTTCTTTAAAATATCATTATTTCTGCTTGACAAGCCTTCTCTCTTGGCTCTAAATAGCCACACGTATAAAAGCATTACATCCCGTAATGCTTTAGGGGTTCGGGTTCTTTCTCGATTGTGTAGCGGGGTGGAGAGAATATGAGTCCTCAACAAAATCGCATTGTTGTCCTCATGCTCTCTTTTTTCGCGCAAATTTCTCCTCGAAGGGGTACACGAATGAAGATTCCAAATTTGTATGCAATTAAGCTGTCCAATCTACGCTATCTGCTGATTCTCTTTGTGCTGATAGCTGGTTTGCCGTTCCGCGCTTCCGCGCAAAACGCTACCATCGTTGGAACCGTTACGGACCCATCGGGCTCCGTAATTGCCAATGTGAAAATTACCGCTACGCACGTGGAGACCAATCTGGCGAACACGTACGCCACAAACGATGCGGGCCAGTATGTAGCGGTCGACCTGCCAGTTGGCCACTACAACCTTAAAGCCGAGGCCTCGGGATTCAAGGTTGCTGAGCAAAAAAACTTGGTCCTTCAAGTTGGCGACCGCACTCGCGTGGATTTCCAGTTGTCATTGGGCGCGGCCACGGAAACAGTGACCGTTGAAGCCAATGTCGTACGCGTGCAATCGGATTCCGGTGAGGTCAGCAACGTCATCGACGAGCAGCAAATGAGTCAAATTGCGGTGAACGGGCGCAGCATTTACCAGCTTGCCGCTTTGACGCCGGGCGCGTCGAGCCAGATCAACGGCTTTGTCAACACCCCGGTCGGTGGTGACTCCAACGTTGAATTCAACGGCATGCGTCAAAACCACAACATTTATTTGCTCGATGGCGGCGAAGATGATGACCGAGGAGGTGCCGGCGGAATGAGCATTGCTCCCTCCACGGACGCTATCGCGGAGTTCCGCGCCCTGACTTCCAACTACAGCGCCGATTACGGACTCTCTTCAGCGGCGACGATGACTATGGTTCTGAAGTCGGGGAGCAGCACACTACACGCTTCGGCTTGGGAATTCAATCGAAACGATGCCTTCGACGCCCGCAACTTCTTCAATCCAGCTCCCCAAAAAGTTGCCGAGTTGCGCCTCAACGTCTATGGCTTCAACGTGGGCGGCCCGGTTACGTTCGGCAAACTCTACAACCCCGACCGGAAAAAGACTTTCTTCTTCTACAACATGGAATGGCGCAAACTGATTCAGGGCGGCCTCACGAACCAGAACGTGCCAGACCCGTCAACCTTTAGCGGAAACTTTGGCACGACGGCGATTACCGTTCCAAATAACGTGGCCCCATCCCTTCTGTTTGGGAAGCCAACCGATCCTGCCGGGACTAGCTGCCAAGGCGTTGTCCCCGCGGGAGTTGTACCGGGACAAGCGTTCCCGAACAACACGATTCCCACCTGCATGATCAACAAGAACGGTCAGTCCTTGTTGCAAGCGGGCATCTTCCCCACGCCCCTGGCGGGCACCACCAAATTTATCGGCGGCAACAACTCCCCGACGAACCTGCGTGAAGAGGTCGTCCGCATTGATCATAACTTCACCTCCAAGTTCTCCGTCTTCGGACACTACATCGCCGAGCAGGTGACGCAAACCTTCGGCACCAGCCAGTGGAGCGGTGACAATGTTCCGACGGTCGGTGACACCTTCGGTAACCCGTCGCGCAGCGGCGTTATCCACACAACCTACGCTATCAGCCCGACGCTCCTCAACGAAGCCGCCTTCAACTACAACGGAAATGTCATCAACATCGTTCCTTTCTCTGGCGCTGGCCTTAAGAGCATCGCGCTGCCCGCTGGCTACGTCTCGACGACCTCCAGAATTTTTGGCGGCCCGAACAACCTCAGCCGTATTCCCAACATTGACCTCAGCGGCGGCAGCGGCGCACAGTTCGAACTCTCCAGCTGGCCGTGGCACAACAAGGCGGACGACTATCAAATTCGCGACGACATCTCTCTGACAAAGGGCTCTCACCAGCTCAAGTTCGGTGCAAGCTGGGCCATTTATAAGAAGGTCCAGGACCTCTTTGGCCAGACTCAAGGCGGGTTCACGTTTAACGGCTCCTTCACTGGCAACAACGTTGCCGACATGCTCCTAGGCGATGCCTCCAGCTACCAGGAACTCGCCGTTCAGGATCATGGCTACTGGAACAACGTTTCTTGGGCCGCCTATGTGCAAGACAACTGGCGGGTCAACAAGCGTTTGACCCTCAACCTCGGTCTGCGCTGGGACGGTGTTCCCCATACCTACGAAGCCAACAACCGTATGGGCAACTTCTATCCGAACCTCTATCAGACCAGTCTGGCGCCGACGTTTGACAACGCCCATCACATTTGCTTCGGTCCTGCAGATCCTGGTTGCACGGCCGCCAGCCCAGGCTTGACCACGAGCCCGAACTCGATCATTACTTCTCAACTGTACACGAATGGTATCGGCATCCCGGGACGTAACGGCGTTCCGAAGGGCCTTGTGAACAATCATTGGGCCGCCTTCGGTCCGCGCCTCGGATTTGCTTATGACCTTACCGGCGGCGGTAAGACCGTCGTTCGCGGCGGCTTCGGCATCATGTACGAGCGCATTCAGGGCAACGACATGTACAACGCCGGTCCGAACATTCCCTTCAGCTTGCAAGTCAACGAGAACAATGTGTGGATGACCAATCCGCTGGTTCCTACGTCGACGGGAACCGCGATCAGCGCGCTGCCGATCATCCCTGCGGGCCTCACGGGTTTGGCCATTGATGGTTACAAGCTTCCCGTGAGCTACCAGTGGAGCGTTGGCGTGCAGCACTCCTTGTCAAGCAAGACAGTGTTGTCGGTGAGTTATGTCGGCAATCAAGGTCGCCATCAGAACGACTACCGAAACTTCAACCTTCCGGCCGCGACTGCAGCGAACCTCACTGCGCTGGCGAGCGGAGCGAACTACGACACCATCGGTCTCGCCTATCCTGGCTTCGATTCCGTCAAGCAAGCCTTCAACGAGGCCAACACGCACTATAATGGCCTCCAAATCGACCTAAACTCGCAGCTCAGCCATGACCTTAATCTCCGGGCACTTTATACACTGTCGCGCACCATCGATCCCGGCACAGGTTCTAACGGCGGACAAGACCTCCAGACCGTATCGAATCCCTATGCCGGCTGGAAGTACGACGTTGGACCCGGTGGATACGACCGCACACACGTAGCTGTGGTCGATTTCATCTATGACATCCCCCTGTTCCGCCACAATGACAGCCAGCTGCTGAAGTCCGTGGCAGGCGGCTGGCAAGTCTCTGGCATCATCACTGCAGAGTCTGGCCTTCCCCTAAACGTATCTCTCGGCAATGGCACTTACGTGGTGGGCGGTGTCACAACCAAGGGA